>Ga0163144_10005709_pt1 | contig 27650 bp, 20 predicted proteins | sample OliLak19BULKMAT1_FD_123175 | JGI IMG/M metagenome (GOLD analysis project Ga0163144, IMG submission 123175) | Freshwater microbial mat bacterial communities from Lake Vanda, McMurdo Dry Valleys, Antarctica - Oligotrophic Lake LV.19.BULKMAT1 | ecosystem: Environmental > Aquatic > Freshwater >... | reverse complement strand
TGAAGCGCCCGGGCTGGTAGCCCCGCGTTTTCGATTCCGGCAGGCCCGCAAACCAGTCACGGATCGGGGTGAAGGCGCCGGTGTACGTCGCCGGGTTGGAACGCGGAGTCCGCCCGATCGCGCGCTGGTCGATGTCGATGACCTTGTCGAGATGCTCAAACCCCCTGATCGTCTCGCACGGCGCCGGCGTTTCATGTGCGCCGTTCAGGCGCATGGCGGCGTTCTTGAACAGGGTCTCGATGGTCAGCGAGGATTTGCCGCCACCCGAAACGCCGGTGACGCAGACGAACATGCCCAAGGGAAACTCTGCCGTGACGTTTTTCAGGTTGTTGCCGGTCGCCCCGACGACGGTCAACGTCTTCCCGTTCCCCTTGCGCCGGGTCTTCGGGACCGAGATTTCACGCGCGCCGGACAGATACTGCCCGGTCAGGCTGGCCGGATCGGCGGCCACCTGCGCGGGTGTCCCGTGGCTGACGACCCTGCCCCCATGCACGCCAGCACCCGGCCCCATGTCGAAGACATAGTCCGCCTCGCGGATCGCATCCTCGTCATGTTCCACCACCAGCACGGTATTCCCCGCATCGCGAAGGTTCTTCAGCGTGGTAAGCAACCGGTCATTGTCGCGTTGGTGCAGGCCGATACTCGGCTCGTCCAGCACATAAAGCACACCGGTCAGGCCAGAACCGATCTGCGACGCCAGCCGGATACGCTGCGATTCGCCGCCCGAGAGAGTGCCCGCAGCCCGGCTGAGCGTCAGGTAGTTCAGGCCCACATTCACAAGGAAACCAAGGCGTTCGCGGATTTCCTTCAGGATCGCTTTGCCAATTTCATTTTGCTGTTTCGTGAGCGTTTCCGCTACGCCTTCGATCCAGGCATAGGCTTCGGTGATCGACATCTGCACGACCTGCCCGACGTGCAGCTTGGCGATCTTCACCGCCAAAGCCTCCGGTTTAAGCCGGTAGCCGCCACAAGCGCCGCAGGCGCGGTTGGCCTGAAAGCGCTCCATCTCCTCTCTGCTCCAGGCGGAGTCCGTTTCGCGGTAGCGGCGTTCCATGTTGGGGATGATCCCCTCATAGACCCGCTTCACCTGGTAGACCCGGCCGCCTTCGTCATAGCGGAACTGGATTTCCTCACCCTTGGAGCCGTGCAGGAACAAGTCCTTCACCGTATCCGGCAGGTCCTTCCACTTGGTCTTGAGCGCAAAGCCGTAGTGCTTGGACAGGGCCTCCATTGTCTGGGTCAGGTAGGGCGACTTTGACTTCGACCACGGCGCGATGGCCCCTTGCAGGAGGGTCAGGTTCTGGTCGGGGACGACCAGGCGCTCGTCAAAGAACAGCTCCATCCCCAGGCCGTCACAGACCGGGCAGGCACCGAACGGGGCGTTGAAGGAGAAGAGGCGAGGCTCGATCTCGGCGATGGTAAAGCCGCTGACCGGGCAGGCGAATTTCTCGGAATAGGTGATCCGCTCGGGCGCTTCGCCCTCTGCCGCCTCGGCAAGTTCGACGACGGCAATCCCGTCGGCCAGGTTCAGCGCGGTGCGGAAACTGTCGGCAAGGCGGGTCTCGATCCCTTCTTTCACGACGATCCGGTCAACCACCACGTCGATGTTGTGGCGGAACTTCTTGTCGAGGGTCGGCGGGTCCTCAAGCTCGTGGAACGCACCGTTGACCTTGACGCGCTGGAATCCTTGCTTGCGCAGGTCGAGGAACTCCTTCTTGTACTCGCCCTTCCGGTCGCGGATGATCGGGGCCAGCAGATAGGCGCGGCTGCCCTCCGGCATCGCCATGACGGCGTCGACCATGTCCTGCACCTGCATCGCGGTGATCGGCAGGCCGGTCGCGGGGCTGAAGGGCGTACCAACGCGGGCAAACAGCAGGCGGAGGTAGTCGTATATCTCTGTCACGGTGCCGACTGTCGACCGGGGATTCTTCGACGTGGTCTTCTGCTCGATCGAAATTGCAGGCGACAGGCCCGAAATATGGTCCACATCCGGCTTGCCCATCATGTCGAGGAACTGCCGGGCGTAGGCGCTAAGCGACTCGACATACCGCCGCTGCCCCTCGGCATAGATCGTGTCGAAGGCCAGCGAGGATTTGCCCGACCCCGACAGCCCGGTGATCACCACAAGCTGGTCGCGCGGGATCGAAACATCCACGCCCTTGAGGTTGTGCTCGCGGGCCCCCCGCACCTCGATGAACTTCTGTTCAGCCATGGTTAACCCCGAATTGCAGGCGCAAGACATAGGACGAAATTGCCGAGTCTCCAACCGGAAAAAGTGAACGGATGGGGAACGGTTAGTCTGGGCTGGCACGGCGACGCGATTGCAGCGCGTGAATGCCGATTCCCACGGCGCAAAGCAGCACAGCCGCCAGTGCAAGGCCGGACGGTCCGGCAAAAGCCAGCAAGGCGGCCAACGTCGGCGTGCCGGTGGTGGTGCCCAGATTGCCAAGCTGCGCCACCGCCCCTGCAGCGCGGGCGCGGTCTTGCGGACGAGGGTTCAGCTCGGGGATCGACGCGAAGCTTGCCCCCTGCACGATGCCCAAAGCGCCCGACAACAGGAACCCGCCCAGCACCATCCCGGCACCGCTGCCCCAAAGCGCCCACAGGATCAGAAAGCCTGGAACCGCCGCGCCATACCCGAGCATGACCAACCGCACCGCCGACATGCGCCGCAACAGCCAGACCCCTAGCGTCAGCGACACCGCTATCGAAACCAACGGCATTCCCGCTGCGATCAGAGCGCGATGAGATAGCGGTGTCTCGGGTGGCAAAAGGGTCAGAACAGCGACATAGAGGAAAGTATAGCAGCAAAACCCCATCGCCGGAGCGGCGAGGCTGGGCGAGGTGTAAATCGCGATATGTTGCTGCCAAAGATTGCCTGCGGGCACAACGGTCTGGCGCGGGTCGGGGGGAAGTGCCACGGCCAGCACCGCAGACAGCACGGCCATATAGACCGCATGGCCCAGAAACAGCCCGACCGGCGTGACATGCGGCCCGATCAGCGCCAGGACGGTATAGGTCACAGCAAAGAAGCTGGACCACAGCGTCATCGCCAGCGGTCGCCTCGCCTCGGGTGCCAAGGCCGCGATCATCGTCGGGCCAACCACGACGATGGCCAGATGCGACGCCCCTTCGACCACCCGCGATAGCAGCATTAGCGGATAGGACGGCAGCAGCGCCTGCACCACCGACATGGCGGCCCCGGCGGCAAGCGCCACAACGATGGCGCGACGCGGACCAACCTTTGCCACGAGAAGCCCGGCGGTGGTGCCGAAGATCAACCCGACCATGCCGACGATCGACACGACAAGTCCAAGCGCCACCTCGCCCTGCCCGCCGTAAGTGAAGCGCAGCGTTTCATACAGGATGGAGATCTTGCCGAACTGCGCCGCAGCCCCAAGACCGGCACACCACAAAAGAACGACAATCAGCATGGGTGGCAGAGGGCGCATGCCGTCTTGCTATCCAACTCTGGAACCGGAAACCAGACCGGCATCAGCCGCTCATCGATGACCTCGTCATTCTTCGCGGTGATCCCGGCCCCGCCGCGGTCCTGACGATGAGGAAACGAAGTCGAACGAGGAAGCCCTCCTCATTCCGACCGACTAGATGTGCAGTGCGCGCCCGTAGGCATCGAGGACCGACTCGTGCATCATTTCGCTCAGCGTCGGGTGCGGGAACACGGTTTCCATCAGCTCGGCCTCCGTCGTCTCCAGCGTGCGACCGATGACATAGCCCTGAATCAGTTCCGTGACTTCGGCGCCGATCATGTGGGCACCCAGAAGCTCGCCAGTCTTGGCGTCGAAGATGGTCTTGATGAACCCCTCGGCCTCCCCCAGTGCAATGGCCTTGCCGTTGCCGATGAAGGGGAAGCGGCCAACCTTGATCTCGTTTCCCGCCTCCTTCGCCCGTGCCTCGGTCAGCCCGACGGATGCGATCTGCGGCTGGCAGTAGGTGCAACCGGCGATGGAATTCGGCTTGATAGGATGCGGATGGCCGCCTGCGATCAACTCGGCCACCATTACGCCCTCATGGCTCGCCTTGTGGGCCAGCCACGGCCCCCCCACGATGTCGCCGATGGCATAAAGCCCTTCGACCCCGGTGCGGCAGAATTCATCCGTCACCACATGCGTGCGGTCGATCTTGACGCCCAACGCCTCAAGCCCAAGGTTTTCCGTGTTGCCGACGATGCCGACGGCAGAAATCACCGTGTCGAAGTCCTGCGTGGTGACCTTGCCATCCTGTTCGATATGCGCAGTGACCCCCTGCCCCGGCTTCCGGTCCAGCTTTTTCACCGCCGCCTTTTCCAGAATCTTCATCCCCTGTTTGACGAAGCTTTTCCTGGCAAAGGCGCTCACCTCGGCATCTTCCACCGGCAGGATGCGGTCCATCACCTCGACCACCGTAGTATCCGCGCCAAGCGTGTTGAAGAAGCTGGCAAATTCGATCCCGATGGCGCCGGAACCGATGACGAGCAGCTTCTTCGGCATCCGGCTTGCCACAAGTGCATGCCGGTAGGACCACACCAGATCCCCGTCCGCCTCCAGCCCCGGAAGCTCCCGCGCCCGTGCTCCAGGGGCAAGGATGATCGACGGAGCCGTCAACTCCTCAACCCCCTTCTGGGTCGTGACGCTGACCGTCCCCTTGGCGGGGATCGTGGCCGTGCCCATGAATACGGTGACCTTGTGCTTTTTCATCAGATGGCCGATCCCGCTGGACAGCTGCTTGGCCACCCCACGCGACCGTGCCACCACGGCGGGCAGGTCAAAGCTGATGCCGGTCGCGGCAAGGCCAAATTCCTTGGCGCGGTGCATCAGGTGAAACACCTCGGCGCTGCGCAGCATCGCCTTGGTCGGAATGCAGCCCCAGTTCAGGCAGATGCCGCCCAGGCTTTCCCGCTCCACGATGGCGACCTTTAGGCCGAGTTGGCTGGCGCGGATGGCCGCAACGTAACCTCCTGGCCCGGCACCGATCACGATCACGTCGAAGCTTTGGCTGGCCATCGTCCCCTCCCAGGAAAAGTGGTTGACCCTTAAACCATTCGTTCAGTGCAGGCAACGAACCCTGGCACTGCAACCCTATGCATCTGGCGCATGGCTTTTCAGCCGAGCCACGGCTGCTGCATAGCCACCTTCGGCAAGATAGACCTCTTCCTCCGGGGTGTTGATCCGGCCAAGCGCAAGATTTCGGGTCGGGAACCTGCCGAAGCGGGCTATCACCTCTTGATGCGCCCAAGCATGCAGCGCCATTTCCGGGTCTGACGGCATCCGTTCGGTCAAAAGAGTGACGGACAGCGCTTGATCGGCGGTGTCTTCGGAATGCTCGAAGGGCATGTAAAAGAACTGCCGTTCCGGTTCGGGCGCGGCAAGGTCCCAACCGGCGTCGAAGGCCTTGCGCGCGGCGGCACGGGCCTGCGGATCGGTCGCAAAGGCGAGCGCGGTGCCGCGATGGATGTTGCGCGGGATCTGGTCGGTCAGGATCAGATAGGCCAATGTGCCGACCGTGCTTTCGACCCAATGCTCCAGCCCGCCATCATGCGCGGCTTGCCACAGATCGGCAAAGCGGCCGCAGGCGGTATCGGTCGCGGCATCGCCCCTGTACCAGCCGTCGGGGCCGATCTCGCCCAGCCAGAATTCCAGCACCTCAAGCGGATCAGCCACCGTCGCACCTCCTGCCGCTACAGCAAGAAGCCTTGCAGGGAATGCCCGGCACCGCAACCGCCCAAATCAGGGGCGTGCCGTGGTGCCGCCCTCCATGACAGCGCCAACCGCCAGCGGCGACGCCCCGGGGGTCATGCCGCGGAAGGTGCCGGAGGCCGTCGGTGCCGCGCGGCGGCTCATCCGGTAAAGCGCATAGGCCGCAAGGAGGATGTAAAGCACGGCGATGAAAAGGAAAAAGCCGTGTGGCCCGATCGTCTCCATCATCCAGCCGGTGATGACCGGGCCGAAGATTGCACCAAACCCGTTCAGAAAGATCAGTCCGGCCGAGGCCGAGGCCATATCCTCGCTCGGCAGGAAGTCGTTCGTATAGGCGATCAGCAGGGCGTAGACCGGGTTGGTGATGCCGCCAAGCAGGAACGCTACTACAATCAACGCTGGAAAGGACAGCGGCAGGAGCGTGGCCGTCAGCATCACCAGCGCGCAAACCACCGAAAGCCCCATGATCATCATCCGGCGGTCCATCCGGTCCGACGCCCAGCCGATCGGGTATTGCAGCACCAACCCCCCGACATAGAGCGCACCCACGAAGATGGAAATCTCATACAAGCTAAGCCCCGACTGCGCGCCCCAGACCGAGGCCATGCCGAACATCGCCGAAAAGACCCCGCCGGTCAGCAGCATTCCCGCACAGCCAAGGGGCGAGATGCGGAACAGCTTGCCAAAGGACAGCCGCTTGATGCTGTCAAACGCCGGGGCTGGCGTCGGTGCCAGAAGGATCGGCATGAAGGCCAGCGACACCAGCACCGACGGGATGATGAAAAGCGCAAAGCCCGAGGTATCGGGGACGTTGATCAGGAACTGGCTGGCAATGATCCCCAGCATCTGCACGATCATGTAGGCCGACAGCGCCTGCCCCCGCGTCTCGTTGCTGGCGGTGTTGTTGATCCAGCTTTCCGCCGTGATGTAGATGCCGGAAAAGCAGAACCCCGCCAGCACCCGCAGCGCAGTCCAGACGATCCAGTCCGGGAACACCGGATAGATCACCAGAATGGCCGAGATGAGCGAGCCGAGCGCCGCAAAGACCCGCACATGCCCGACCCAGCGGATCATGCTTGGCGCGGCCCAGGACCCGAACAGGAACCCAACGAAATACGCCGACATCACATAAGAGAGCTCATAGGTCGAGAACCCCTCAATATTGCCGCGAATGCCCAGAAGCGTGCCCTGAATCCCGTTGCCGACCATCAAAAGCATGACACCCAGCAAAAGCGGCCAGGAGTGGGTGATGACCTTGAGCATGAACAGGTTTTCCTAAAGCGGCAGGTTGAAGCGGGGGGCAAGCCGCAGAAGGAGCAGGTAAAGGCCAACCGTGACGACGATGCCCGCGCCAAGCGACAGCCAGAACCCCGTCCCCGACCGCAAGAGCCAAGGGATCAGCAGAAACATCGGCAAAGACGGCAGCACATACCAGAACGTGGCCTCGGCATGGCTGGCAAGACGCCCGATATCGCCGGTGTCCCGCCAAAGCCAGATCATCGCGATGATCGACACCAGCGGCAATGAAGCAACCAGAGCGGCGACACCGGGACTGCGGCGCGCAATCTCTGAGATCGCGGCAATCAACAGGCCGGACAAGGCGGCTTTCAGGAAAAAGTAGCTCATTCATGTCTCCGTTCGGGGATCAGAAGCGAGCTGTCGCCATACGAGAAGAAACGATAGCCATTGGCGATGGCATGGTCATAGATCCGGCGAATCCGGCTTTCGCTCATCAGTGCCGCGACCAGCATGACCAGCGTCGACTTTGGGAGGTGAAAGTTCGTCATCAGCGCGTCGGTGATGCGAAAGCGGTAACCGGGGGTGATGAAGATATCGGTCACGCCCTCCCACGGGTGCAGCGTACCATCCGCCTCTGCCGCCGTCTCGATCAGCCGCAGCGCGGTGGTGCCGACCGGAATGACCCTGCCCCCGGCCCGCTTCGTGGCGTTAATCTCGGCCGCCGCAGTGGCGGTCACCTGGCCCCATTCGGCGTGCATCTTGTGACGGGTCACATCTTCGACCTTCACCGGCAGGAAGGTGCCCGCACCGACATGCAGGGTGACTTCGGTGAACTTGACACCCTTGTCGGCCAGCGCCTGCAGCAACGCCTCATCGAAATGCAAGGAGGCAGTCGGGGCCGCAACCGCCCCGGAGTGGCGGGCAAAGACGGCCTGGTAATCGGTACGGTCGCGATCATCCGCCGGACGCTTGGCGGCGATGTAAGGGGGCAGCGGCATCACCCCGGCTTCGGCAAGCGCTTCGTCGAAATCGTCGCCATGCAGGTCAAAGGCCAGCGTCAGGTCGGTCTCGGACTTTTCTGCCACCCGCGCCGAAAGCCGGTCGGAAAAGCGGATCACCTCTCCGGGGTTTACCTTGCGCAAAGGCTTGGCCAGGGCGCGCCAGCCTTCCGGGACCGGCTCCAACAACGTGATCTCGACCTTTGCCTCTGCATCGCCTCGCGTACGGGTGCCAAACAACCGGGCCGAGATCACCTTGGTGTTGTTCAGCACCAGACGGTCACCGGGTCGCAAGATCTCCACCAGATCGAAGACATGCCGGTCGCAGATCCGGTCACCCTCCGCCAGCAGCAGGCGGGCATGGCTGCGCGGTCTGACGGGTCGGGTGGCGATCAGGTCGTCCGGCAGGACAAAATCGAAATCGGAAAGCTGCACTACTGCGAATCTCCGATCAGGTCTTCCAGATCGGGGGGGGCAGTGCGAAAGATCTCGCGGAACATGCCGGGCGTCAGGAATGACAGCGGGTTGATCGCGACGTCGGGCGCATCGGCGGTGCCGGTCAGCCGGTAATTGAAGCCGAACAACCCCTCACCCCGGCGCGAAACCAACTGGCCGACCCCGTTCAACAGATAGATCGGCGAAATGACACCCCGCATGTCCAACCGCCCACCCTTGGTTTCATAAAGCCCGGCGACGGAGATGCCAAGCGAGGCTCCGACGGCTGAGCCCTGACTGATCTCTATCGCCTCGGGCGTCAGAATGAAGCGCACCTCGCCCGAGTTGAAGACGATCCCGTCACCCGCCATCTGCTCCAGAAGGCCGACGACCGATATCGCGCCCAAGAGTTCGGCCAGGGCAGGTGCGTCCTGCACCGTAACCCGGCCAAAACTGGCAAAACCGTCATAATGGCCGTCGGGACCACGCGGTGTGAAAGTAAGGTCCAGACTGCCGCCCCGGCCATTGCCAAAGATTCCGGCTGCGGCCACAACCTGCCCGGCGTTGTTCGAGGTGATGCGGACTGCGCTCCCACCCTCTGCGGGACCGACCTCACCCCTGATCTCCCCCTCGCCATTCACGCTGGACACGAACCGGCCCTGCAAGCCGCCCGCTGTACTGAAATTGCCCTGAAACCCGGTCAGGGCGATGCCGCTGGACAGACGCAATTGGTCCAGCGTCACGTCCATGGACCCGCCCCCGGAGCTTGGTGCCCCTCCCTTCGGCATGTACCGCATGTCCAGATTGCCACCGGTCACCGCCACCGTTGGCGCACTGCTCACGCCGGTTCCCGTCAGCGTGACCGACGCATCCAGCCAGTCACCGGCCATGACACAGGAAAACTCCGCCTTGTCGAGGCCACCCTCCGTGACGGTATCGATCCGGCCTTCAGCACGCAGGCCTGGCGCTTCCAGCACCATCTGCTCCACACTCGGCTCTTCGGAAAGCAGGGCCTCAAGGTCGAGGCTGGCACTGGTCTCGGCAGACTTCGACCAACTGAGCGGATCAACCCGCAGCGCCACACCCACCAATGTCGAGGTCAGGGTCAGTTGCGGCGGCAACCCTTTCACCAGGGCGATGTCGATCGCAGCCTCTGCCTCGCCGTCGATCATGCCTTCGGGCAGGGCAATGCCAAGATCGCGCAACGACGCATCCGACAGCATCACCGTGCCGTTGATCCGCGCCCGCCCGTTCTGTTCCGGCCCGAAGCCCTGCAGATAGGTCAGATCGACCGGCAACAGGTCAAGCATCCCCTTCCCCGCCAGTGAAAGCCCGTCAGTGTCCACATCGACCACGATTTCCGGGGCGGTCAGGATACGGCCGGGGACCAGTGCGGGTGAGGTGAAATCGGTGATCCGGCCCGACACGACAAAGCTGAACTCGGAAAAGGCGACAATGGGTTTCAGCGGCATCAGAAGCGTCGTGCGCAGTTCTGCCTTGCCATCGCCAAGGTTTACCGGCTGCCCGGCCTTTGAGAAGAAGCTGAACGGTTCCTGATCCAACAACGACAGCGTGGCCGTCAGACTGGACGAGGTGACCAGCGAGATCTTCGCGTTGGCCGGAATCTCGGTGATGTCGACGACCTGAAACACCGAGCCGCCTGCCTCGATCCGCCCACCTTCCGGCGCGATCAGATGGCCGCGATCCAGTTTGGCGGTGTAGGTCTTGCCATCCAGCGAGGCATAGCCCCGTGCATCCAGGACCGGTGGCAAGGTCCGCACGATCCGCACCTCGGCCTCGGCAAACTCATACCCCAGACTGAAGCGCGGCTCTTCCCCCGGATCAAGCCGCAGCGCGGCGCGCACATTGGTCAGACTGGCCTGCCCGACGTTGTCGACCAACCAGGCCCGGGTCTTCGGTACGACCGAAATCGGCCAAAGCTTCAGCAGCCGGTCCGCCTCGATCCGGTTGACCTCGACATCAAGAGCCGCGCCCCAACCCTCCGGGGTCGCCTCGACCGCACCGGACAGCCACAGGCTTTCCTCGCCCTCGACCAGCGCCAGTTGACCGATATCCAGACGGAACGGATCAAGCCGCAGCCGCAGGTCCAGCGCCCCTTGGGTAAAACGCACTGGAACTTCGAACATTCCTTCGGGGTCCACCATCACCTCGGCAAAGGCAATCTGCGCCATCAGGGTTTGTGGCAGATCGCCCGGCAGGATCGCGGCCCCCGCTGCATCCTGAAGGTACCCATGCCCGCTCGCCTTCAGTCGCAACGACTGGCTTTCCACCTGCAGCGCCGTCAGCGTCAACCGGGCGCTAATAGGATCATAACCCAGCGACATGCGCGCCCGGTCAAAGCCGACCGGCCGCGCCCCCTCGGCCGGTGAAATGCTGCCAGCAGCAAGCGACAGATCGGCAGTCAGGCCAAGCACGGAGCCATCCGCGCCCAAACTGGCATTTAGCGCGCCGGAAATCGGAGCATCCACAAAGGCCAGCCAGGCCAGCGGCGCAGAAAGCGAGGCAAGATCATCAGCCGTCATGTTGTCCAGCGTGGCGCTAAGCCTGGCCCCCCCGGTGCCACCTTTGGCCAGAACCATCCGCAGGGTTGCCTGTGCGGGAACCGTGCCTTCAAGCAGTGTCAGTCCCAGCTCGGCAGCGACACTGTCCACGTCATTGCTGATCGTCAGCCGACCATCCCCAACCTGCCAGGACCGGCCAGCCCGGTCATCGCGCAGGCTCAGGGTCAGGGCTTCCGCCTCGACGACTGTCAGGTCGGACAGGGCGGGCATCGCAAACACCCGGTCGACCAGCGCCAGCACGTCGCCCAGCGTCTTCGGGCCTCCCGCCGTCGGTCCAAGGTCAAGATCGAAGGTGCCCGCCGCGTCCCGCCGCACCGACAGCCGCGCCCCGCTCAGCCGGATCGCACTTGGCCGCAGCTCACCCGACAAAAGCGCCCTTGGGCTGAAGGCAACCAGGGCCTCGGGCAGGACCAGAAGCGACCGGCCCGCAGTGTCCGTCACGCGGATGTCCCGCAGTTCCAGCCTTGGGGAAAACCCCTCGTCCACTGCGAATTCCACCGCGCCAATCGATACTGCGGCCCCAACCGGAAGCCGTGCGCCGATCAGGCCAGCGTTCAGGCGCGCTTCAAACTCGGTCACCGCAACCGTGGGCAGCAGGAAAGATTTTCCGGTGTAGGCCAGCGTCAGATAGGCAAAGCCAAGCGCCATCACGACCAAGGTCAGAAGCACGGTCAAGCTCAACCGCGCGCGTCGCCGTCTGACCCGTCGTCTTGAAACGGATCTTCCTCTCGCGGGCGGTCCGGAGGGTGAGGGGCCGACCGGGGGCTTTGCACCAGCCAGTTCCGCTGGCCCGCCAGATGCCCCCTCTGCTGACCCGTCCACTGTTACATGTTGCATTCTGGTTCTGCCGGCCCCGCTTGCTTGCACGCCGCGCCGCAACATTCGGCCAATCCGTTCCTTGTCCTTGCCTTTAACTCTGCCCGAAGGCAACTAGAACCCGAAGAGCTTTCGCATCACAAGGCAAGGAGCCGCCCATGCTGACCACCGCTTCCCCCGCCCCAGATTTCACCCTGCCGCGCGATGGCGGCAGCACGGTCACGCTCTCGGCCCTGAAACCCGGCAAGGTGGTCCTTTACTTCTATCCAAAGGACGACACGCCCGGATGCACCCTTGAAGCGCAGGACTTCAATGCCCGTCTGGCCGAATTCACCGCTGCGGGAACGACCGTTATCGGCATTTCCAAGGACAGCGTCAAAAGTCACGACAAATTCTGCAAGAAGCACGGGCTGTCGATCATCCTCGCCTCGGACGAAACCGGGCACACCTGCGAGGACTATGGCGTCTGGGTCGAGAAGAGCATGTATGGCAAGACCTACATGGGGGTAGAGCGGACCACGGTCCTGATCGACGGCGCGGGCAACGTGGCGCGCGTCTGGCCGAAAGTCAGCGTAAAGGGCCATGCGGATGAGGTTCTGGCGGCGGCGCAGGCCCTGTGACCCTGACTGCATCTCTGGCAGCGATGGCGGTTGAGGTGCTGACCACCGCCAACGCGCAGGACAAGGTAGCGCTGTCGCGGCGGCATGCGGCCACCTGGTTCGCTGCCCGCGCTGCGGGGCGAGCCTTGCCAATTGGCCAAGCAGCACCGCCCATGCAACCCGCCCGCCCGGAAAAGCCCGAGCTTCTGGCCCCGAAGGACGTGCCCCGCCGCCGCCTTGGCAGCCCCGAGGGCCGGGCAGCGCTGCTCCACGCCGTCGCGCATATCGAGTTGAACGCAGTTGACCTGCATTGGGACATCATCGCCCGTTTTACCGACCAGCCGATGCCACCCGGTTTCCATGATGACTGGGTGAAGGCCGCCGATGAGGAGGCAAAGCACTTCACCCTGATCTGCGCGTGCCTGGAGGCGATGGGAACCCGTTACGGCGCGCTTGGCGCGCATCAGGGCATGTGGCGCGCCGCCGAGGATACTGCGCATGACCTTCTCGCGCGGTTGGCCGTGGTGCCGATGATGCTTGAGGCGCGGGGGCTGGACGTGACCCCCGGCATGATCGACATCTTCCGCGCTGCAGGTGAGGATCAGTCGGTTGCAGCGCTGGAGGTGATCTATGCCGAAGAGGTGGCGCATGTGGCATACGGGTCCAAATGGTTCAATTGGCTTTGCGGTCGGGCAGGCAGCGACCCCAAGGATGAATTCCACCGCCTGGTGCGCCAGTATTTCCACTCTGGATTGAAGCCGCCCTTCAACGAACCCAAGCGCGCGGATGCTGGTTTGCCGCCCGATTTCTATTGGCCCTTGGTCGCCGAACGGTAAATCTCAAGCGGTGGATCGGCGAATAATCGCCGATGTTTTTCCCATATCGCGCGGAATAAGTCGGCCCGCGGTCATGAATGTTGCGAAACTGCAATGGCTTGGGTAATCAATGCTAACCCAAGGGTCGCAGACGCGGCACTCCGGGCCGACAGCCCAACCAAGGCCATGAACCGGATGCTCGCAACGTGCTGAACCGTCTCGACTATCGGTTGAACCACAGCCTTGAGCGGCGGTTTCCCGAACAGCGGCTGTTTCTGCGGTCCGATTCCGAAACCCGGTTCATCCGCCTCCGGCCGGTCACCCAGGTCATCGCTCTTGCCGGTGGCATCCTGGTGCTCGCCTGGACGATCATTGCGACCGCGCTGATCCTTATGGACAGCATCGGCGCTGGATCCGCACGCGAACAGTCGGCCCGCCAGCAGGGCTTGTACGAAGAACGGCTGAACACCCTCTCCACCGACCGCGACCTCCGGGCGGAAGAGGCGGCGAGCGCGCAGGACCGCTTCAACGTCGCACTCATGCAGGTGTCCGAGATGCAGGAGCGCCTGCTCGCCTCCGAAGACCGGCGGCGTGAGCTGGAAACCGGCATCGAAGCCGTGCAGGACACGCTGCGCCGCACCATCAAGGAACGCGATCAGGCGATCGAGGAAGCCGAGCGGATGACGCTCGCCCTGAACGAGCAATCCGGTGGTGCGACCGAAATGGGCCGGATACGCGACGCGGTGGCAACGCTCGAATTCCTGACCGACGCCCTGGGCCTGACGGCCGAGGAACGCGACACCATGCTGGCAGAAGCCGAAGCCGCGCGGGAGGAAGTCCAGCTTCTCGCCGATGAAAAACGGCTGGTCGAACAGCGCAACGACCTGATCTTCGCCAAGCTGGAAGAGGCGGTCACCATCTCGATGGAGCCGCTGGACGAGATGTTCCGCGAAGCCGGGATGTCGCCAGAGGACCTTCTCGACTCTGTGCGGGCAGGTTATTCTGGTCAGGGCGGACCGCTGTTGCCAATCACGGTCTCCACCTCCGGCGGCGTGCTGACCCCGGAGGAGCTGCGCGCCAACGCCATTCTGAACGGCCTTGACCGGATGAACATGTACCGCATGGCGACCTTCAAACTGCCGTTCGCGATGCCGGTGAAGGACAGATTCCGTTGGACCAGCGGCTTTGGCTATCGCCGGGACCCGAAAGGCTATGGCAACCGCATGCATGAAGGCACCGATCTGGCGGGTGCCTACGGCACGCCGATCTTTGCCACGGCGGACGGTGTTGTAACCCATGCCGGCTGGGATTCCGGCTACGGTCGCCTGGTAAAGATCCAGCACGACTTCGGCATCGAGACCCGCTACGCGCATCTTAGCCAACTCAGGGTTGAGGTTGGACAAAGGGTATCGCGCGGCGATAGGATCGGTGATATGGGCAATTCAGGCCGGTCGACCGGCACTCACCTTCACTACGAAGTCCGCATTGGCGGGACTGCTGTGAACCCGATGACCTTCATAAAGGCAGCGAAAAATGTTTTCTAAAAGCCGCATCAACGAGCCGGGCCCCAAAGCCGAGGCCGAGAAGCCCAAAGCCCCGGAGGCCCCTGTGACCAAGCCCAGCATGGAATTCACCCCGTCGCCAACGCCAAAGGGAAAGGCCGCCGTATCCGTCCTTTCATCCGATCTGACCGTGGTCGGCAACCTGCGCACAACCGGTGACATCCAGGTCGAAGGCACGGTTGAGGGCGACATCCGCGCGCATCTTCTGACCGTCGGCGAAAGCGCAACCATCCGGGGTGAGATTGTGGCCGATGACATTGTGGTCAACGGTCGCGTTGTCGGCCGGGTGCGGGGCCTGAAGGTCCGCCTGACCTCGACCGCGCGGGTCGAGGGGGACATCATCCACAAAACCATCGCAATCGAATCCGGCGCACATTTCGAAGGCTCGGTCCAGCGTCAGGAAGATCCGCTTGCAGCAGGTCGCACCCCGACCGGCGCAGTGCGTCTCGAAACTCCGGTCCCTGCAGCCGTCATCGGCAACGCGGGCTGATCCAGCCTGCGGCCACAGTTATGTGGGCAGCGAATGTCTTCGCTGCCCGTTCCCATTTCAGCGGGTCACACGATGGTTCGGCGATAAAGATGCCAGGTTGCGTGGCCAAAGAGCGGCAGCACCAGAAGCAGGCCAAAGAAGCCGGTCAACATCCCCAGAAACAACGCCATCGCGACCAGCGCGCCCCAGGCCAGCATCACGACCGGGTTCGCCTGCACCAGGGCAAAGCTGGTCAGCATTGCGGTCACGAAATCAACCTCCCGGTCCAGCAGCATCGGCAGGCTGACCACGGTCAGGCTGAACAGAAGCGCCGCAAACACCGCACCGACAACGGTCCCGACCAACAGCATCACGATGCCATCATAGGTGGCAAAGATCGCCAGCGATGAGGACACGTTCGTCATCGGCGCATTCCCCAGAAACAGCGCAAAGATCATATGCGCCAGGAAGTTCCAGAACAGGAAGAACACCACGATCACCGCCGCAATCGAGGGGATCTGCCGGTCCTTCTGTTGCCAGATGACACCAAAAACCCCGCCAATGCTCAGCTTCTCCCCGGCTTCCAAACGCCGCGAGATTTCATAAAAGCCGCAGGCGATGAAGGGACCAAGGATCGGAAACCCGGCGCTTGCGGGCAGGGTCCACCAGATCTGCCCCTTGGTCGTCGTGGCCCACAGGATCAGCCAGCCGCCTGCAACATAGACCGCCGCAAAGGCCAGCCCGAACAGCGGCGCGCGGCACAGGTCGCGCCAGCCGAGCCGCAGGCTGCGCCAGAGGTCGGCAAAGTCGACCTCGGTGATTTCCGGCGGAACGGGCGTCTCGGTCACGGACATGGCGGAGGCTAGGCCTTCCACCCCAGATGACGCAAGACCGATCTTGCGGTCCTCAATCGACGTCCGAGATATCGCCGCGACGCTTGCCACTGGCCTTCTGCGCCAAGGTGGCCGACATGAACCCGTCAAGATCGCCGTCCAGCACCCCGGCGGTGTCCGAGGTCTCAAACCCCGTGCGCAGGTCCTTTACCATCTGATAGGGCTGAAGCACATAGGACCGGATCTGGTTGCCCCAACCAGCATCGCCCTTGCTTTCATGCGCTTCCAGAATTGCCGCGTTCCGCTTGTCGAGTTCCATCTGGTAAAGCCGCGATTTCAGCGCCTTCATCGCGATGTCGCGGTTCTGGTGCTGCGATTTGAGGCTGGAGGTCACCACGATATTGGTCGGAAAGTGGGTGATCCGCACCGCCGAGTCGGTCTTGTTCACGTGCTGGCCACCCGCACCCGAGGACCGGTAGGTGTCGATGCGTATGTCCTTATCCTGCACCTCGATCTCGATGTTGTCGTCGACCACCGGATAGACCCAGACGGAGCTGAACGAGGTATGCCGCCGCGCGGCAGAGTCGTAGGGGCTGATCCGCACCAGCCGGTGCACCCCGGCCTCTGACTTCAGCCAGCCATAGGCGTTCTTGCCCGACACCTTGTAGGAGGCTGACTTGATACCCGCGCCTTCGCCTTCGGTTTCCGACTGCAGTTCCACGGTGAAACCGCGCTTTTCGGCCCAGCGGACATACATCCGCGCCAGCATGCTGGCCCAGTCGCAGCTTTCGGTGCCGCCAGCCCCGGCGTTCACCTCCAGGAAGGTGTCATTCGCATCCGCCTCGCCGTCCAGCAGCGCCTCAAGCTCTTTGCCCGAAGCGGTTTTCGCCAGATCGGTAAGCGCCCGCTCAGCCTCGGTGACGATCTCGGCATCGCCCTCGGCCTCGCCAAGTTCGATCAACTCGACATTGTCGCGCAACCCGCTGTCGATCAGCTTGAAGGTGCCAAGCGCGTCGATCAGCGCCTGACGCTCGCGCATCAGCTTTTGCGCCTTCTCCGGGTCGTTCCACAAGTCCGGCGCTTCGATCATCGCGTCGAACTCTTCCAGCCGGTGGGGCGCGGTCTCGTGGTCCATGCGCTGCGCCAGAAGGTTCAGCGATCTCTGGATCGCTTCGATGTTGGCTTGGGTTTCGGCGCGCATGGGGCTTTGGTCCTGGGTTCGGTTTCAGCGGGCGTGATATCGCCAAGGCCGCGCGCAGGCAAGGTGCGGCCAAGCGTGCGGCCTTGGGTAACGAAAGGAAGGATCAGTACAGGCCGCCCGAGGCGACGGTGCCGAAATCGGCCTTCTTCGGCACGACCACGCTTTCACCTTCGGCGTTGGTGATGGTGGTACCCGACGATTCCCCCTCGCCCTCGCCATAAGCAAAGAGCGGCAGGTTCGACCCCATGGCAAAGCCGCCATCCACCATCGCGCCAAGGCCGAAGATCGGGATCTCACCCTCGCGGAAGTACTCGGACACCACATAATCGCCGGTCGCGTCATCGGGCAGAAGTGCGCCGGTGAACCGATCGATCTTGATGAAGTAGCCGCCCGGGGGCACGGCAAACTTGCCCCCGCCGTATTCCTTGATCGCCTCGGTCATGAACTCTTCGAACACCGGGCCGCAGAAGCCACCGCCCGATGCCCCCGCCATGGTGCGGGGCTGGTCGTAGCCGATATAGCACCCCGCCACGATGTTCGAGGTATAGCCGATGAACCAGACATCCTTGCTGTCGTTGGTGGTACCTGTCTTGCCCGCCACCGGCACCGGCAGGTCGATCCCGGCGGCAGTCCCGCGCTGCACGACGCCTTCCAGCATGCTGGTCAGTTGATAGGCGGTGATCGCGTTCATCACCCGTTCGCGGTTGCTGGTGATCCGGACCCCTTCGCCAGGAGCAAGCTCTGCCTGATCGCAGGTTTCACAGATGCGCTGGTCATGGCGATAGATCGTGCGGCCAAACCGGTCCTGCACCCGGTCGACGAGCGTTGGTTCCACACGCTCGCCGCCATTGGCGAACATCGCATAGGCGGCGACCATCTTGAACAACGTCGTTTCCTGCGCGCCAAGCGAATTGGCCAGGAACGGTCCCATCGTGTCATAAACTCCGAACCGCTCGGCATAGGCCGCGACGACCTGCATGCCGATCTCTTGCGCGATCCGAACGGTCATCAGGTTCCGGCTCTGCTCGATCCCGGTGCGCAGGGGCGTGGGGCCATAGAACTTGCCCGAGGCGTTCTTTGGCGTCCAGAGACCCTGAGGGGTGTCGACTTCAATCGGGGCGTCGACCACGATCGTCGCGGGGGTAAAGCCGCTGTCGAGTGCCGCGGCATAGACAAACGGCTTGAAGCTGGACCCCGGTTGGCGCGTTGCCTGGGTTGTACGGTTGAAGACCGAATCCTGATAGCTGAAGCCGCCCTGCATCGCCAGAACCCGGCCGGTGTTCACGTCCATCGCCATGAACGCGCCCTGTACCTCCGGGATCTGACGCAAGGACCAACGCTTGAAGGTACCATCCTCATTCGTCATGGCGCGGACCAGCACCACCTCACCCACCGCCAACAGATCGCCCGCAACTTGTGCGCGACGACCAAGCTCCCCCTCGGCGAGTTGTTTCCTTGCCCAGGTCACATCCTCGGCCGGGATGAAATGGCCGTCCTCGTCCTCTGCCACGCCTTCGATCCCGATGCGGGCGTCACTTTCGCCAACCGACAGCACCACAGCCGGGAACCAGGTGGCGACATCGCGCGGCACCTCCAGCGCTGCCAGCGCCTCGCGCCAGGCGGCTTCGGAACCCAGCACTTCGGCAGGAAGGGTCTTGCCGGTGCCACGCCAGACGCCCTGATCGCGGTCATAACTCTCCAGCTCTTTGCGCAGCGCTGCGGCAGCGGCCTCTTGCAGGTCGGCGTCAACCGTGGCGCGGATCGTCAGACCGCCCGTAAAGAATTCCTCTTCGCCAAAAGTCCCGGACAGTTGGCGGCGGATCTCGTCGGTGAAGTAGTCGCGTGGCGGCAAAGCCTCACGAAACGCCTCGAAATCGCCGTTCTGCACCGACAAAAGCGGCATATCCTTTTCGGCCAGATACGTCTCCTCGTCGAGATAACCGTTCTGCCACATCTCGCGCAGGACGTAGTTTCGCCGTTCGGTCACCCGGTCCTTGTTGGTCACCGGATCGTATTTGCCCGGCGCTTGCGGCATCGCGGCCAGCATCGCCGCCTCATGCGGGGCAAGTTCGGTCAGCGGCTTGTTGAAATAGGTCTGAGCCGCCGCCGCGACGCCGTAGGAGTTCTTGCCCAGAAAGATCTCGTTCAGGTACAGTTCAAGGATCTTGTCCTTGGAAAGTGTGGCCTCCAGCCGGGTCGCCAGAATGATTTCCTTGATCTTCCGTTCCACCGACCGACTGCCGTCGAGAAGGAAGTTCTTCATCACCTGCTGGGTGATCGTTGATGCCCCGCGCATGGAGGAGCCGCGCGTCTGCACCGCCTCGACCAGCGCGGCCAGCATCCCCCGGGTGTCATAGCCATGGTGGGTGTAGAAATTCTTGTCTTCGGCACTGACGAAGGCGTGCTTGATCAGGTCGGGAATATCCTCGCCCGCCACGAACAGCCGGCGTTCCTGCGCGAATTCGTCGATGATTTCGCCTTCGCCCGAATAAATCCGGCTGATCGTCGGCGGGGTGTACTGCGCCAAGCTTTCGTGACTGGGAAGGTCACGGGAATACATGTAGAAAATGCCGCCCACCGTCAGCGCGGCAAAGACCAGCCCCAGCGTGATCGCCGAGAATATGCCGCCAAAAAACGATCCGATAAAGCGAAGCACCGCTGCCCTCCGTTGTCCTGCCCTTGCCTATAGCAGACGCGGGCCGCGGTCAAAAGCTTGGCCGGTCACGAAATGGCAATTCGGCGCTGATCTGCGCGGTTTTTGCCGGTCAGTCCGATTTCAACTGACGCAAGGCAGAATCCTCGGTGTCCCACGTGACCAGAGCGGCACGGATCGCCTCGGCCATCGTGGTGCGCCAGACCGGGTCGCTCAACCGGCTGAAGTCGCGGGCCGAGGACAGAAAGCCAAGCTCAAGCAGGACCGACGGGATGTCCGGGGTCTTCAACACCGAAAATCCCGCGGTCTGGCGCGGATGGCGGTGCATGCGGATCTCGGCGGCCTTGATCGCTGCGACCACAGCCTCGGCCAGCCGGTCGGTCCGGGGCCGGGTTTCAGTCCGGGCCATGTCCATCAACACTTCGGCGACCAGATCGTCCTGTTCCGACAGGTCGATCCCGGCCAGAAGATCGTCACGGTCATGCCGTTCGGCCAGCGCCGCACTTGCGGCGTCCGAAGCGTCCTCGGCCAGCGTGTAGACCGTTGCCCCTTGCGCCTCACCCTCGGCCAAAGCGTCGGCGTGCAGCGACAGGAAGATGTCCGCCTCCATCTGGCGGGCAATCGACGTGCGGGTTTCCAGCGGGACGAACACGTCATCATCGCGCGTCAGGACCACGGCAAAGCGGCCGTCACGCAGCAGCACCTCTTTCAATTCGCGCGCAAAGGTCAGCATCAGATCGGCCTCGGATTGACCGTCACGCTCGGCTCCAGGGTCGATCCCGCCATGGCCGGGGTCAAGCACGACCATGATCGGCCCGGTCCCCTCTGGCAGTGGGGCCATCACCTCGGCCGGGTCGGGCGCGGCCCAGGCAGCAAGATCGGGGCGCGCCGCCTCCTTGGCAAAGGCAGCCGCATCGCCGGGGGCAAGGCTTATGTCGATCACCGCACCTTCCGGCCCGGTGCGCATTTCCGAGGCGACCAGACGGAAAGGGCCCGACAGTTCGACCACAAGGCGCGACCATCCGGGCCGGAAACTGCCAGCCCGCAGTGCCAGAATCGTTTCGGGCAAGGTCAGATTGTCGATTCCGGCCCAGTCAACCTCACGCGTGTCCACGATCAGCCGGGGTGGATTGTCCAAAAACCGCAGCCGCCACGGCACCGGTTGGGTGATCGCAAGGGACAACTCCAGTTCCTGCCCTGATCCCCGCAAGGCCGAGCTCTCTGTCGAGACGCGGGCCAGCGCAGACAGCTCCTCGGCCCGCGCCGGGCTGGAAAGCGACAGGCACATCAGCAAAGCCCGGATCAGGGTGGACAGATTTGGCACACGCATGGCGGTACTTATCCCCGCTCACGCACGAAAAGGCAAACCCCCGCCCGTCACTTCGGAGCGCCGGATCACAAAAGGGTTGGCGCAGGAAGACCCGACTTGATCTTGGCCACGGCTGCCCGTTTAATCCACACGCTGACGCAGCCACGCGACCGGCCCGCCTGATGCGGTACCCATGAAGGAGCCTTCCGATGCGCCGCCCCGCCGCTTTCTGCGCCGCCCTTGCTTTTGGTCTGCTTGGTTCTGCCAGCTTTGCCGAAGGGCCGGGCACAATGACCCCCGAAGAGCGTGACGCGTTTCGCGCCGAAGTGAAGGCCTATCTGCTGGAGAACCCCGAGGTTTTGGTCGAAGCGATGGGCGTCCTGCAGGAACGCGAATATGCCGCCGAGCTTGCCCGCGACGCCGAGATCATTGCCGCCAAGTCGAGCGAAATCTTCGCAAACCCGAACGACTGGGTTGGCGGAAACCCGGAGGGCGACCTCACCCTGGTCGAGTTCATGGACTACCGCTGCAGCTATTGCAGGAAGGCGCATGACGAAGTGCAGGCACTGGTCGAAACTGATGGCAACATTCGTTATGTGATCAAGGAGTTCCCGATCCTTGGACCGGAGTCGCTGGTCCCGTCACAATTCGCCATAGCCGTCCGCATGCTGCACGGCGACGACGCCTACAAGGCGGCACATGATGCGCTGATGAAACTGCGCGGCGAGCCGACGCTGGAAACGCTGGAGCGCCTTGCAACTGACCTTGGCCATGATCCGGTACCCCTGATGGAAAAGATGAAATCGGATGAGATCAAGGCGATCATCACCGCCAACCATGAGCTTGCCGATGCGATGGCGATTTCGGGCACACCTGCCTTTGTGCTGAAGGACACCATGATGCGCGGTTACGTCCCGCTGGACGGCATGCAGGCCATCGTGGCAGAACTGCGGGCCGAAGGCTGAGGCGTTATTCAGCGACCAGTTGGGCGGCTTGCCGTTCCGCAGCCTCGATCTCGGCGGCTTTCTGTTCCACCAGACTGACGATATGCTCGATCATCCGGTCGTTGGACAGGGTATGATCCTGCTTGCCCGCCAGATAGACCATGCCCTTACCCGCCCCACCGCCGGTAAAGCCGATATCGGTCATCAAGGCCTCTCCGGGGCCGTTGACCACGCAGCCAATGATGGAAAGGCTAAGCGAAGTGGTGATATGCGCCAGCCGGTCTTCCAGCGCGGACACGGTCTTGATCACGTCAAACCCCTGCCGCGCGCAGGACGGGCAGGAGATGATCGTGACGCCCCGATGCCGCAGGCCAAGCGATTTCAGGATCTCGAACCCGACCTTCACTTCTTCCACCGGGTCCGCTGACAGCGACACCCGGATCGTGTCGCCGATGCCGAACCACAGCAGGCTTCCCAGACCGATGGCCGATTTGACCGTGCCAGAGGTCAGCCCCCCGGCCTCGGTGATGCCAAGGTGGATCGGCGCGTCCGTCACGGTGGCAAGCTGCTGGTAGGCCGCCGCCGCCATGAAAACGTCAGAGGCCTTCACGCTGATCTTGAATTCGTGGAAATCGTTGTCCTGCAACAGCTTGATGTGATCAAGGCCACTTTCCACCATCGCATCGGGGCAAGGCTCGCCGTACTTGTCCAGAAGGTGCTTTTCCAGTGACCCGGCGTTGACGCCGATCCGGATCGAACAGCCGTGGTCCTTGGCCGCTTTCACCACCTCGGCCACCCGCCGCGCATCGCCGATGTTGCCGGGGTTGATGCGCAGGCAGGCGGCCCCCGCCTCTGCCGCCTCGATCGCGCGTTTGTAGTGAAAATGGATGTCGGCGACGATCGGCACGGGGCTTTCGGCCACGATGTGACGCAAGGCGGCTGTACTTTCCGGGTCAGGAGTCGACACCCGGACAATGTCTGCCCCGGCGACGGCGCAGCGCTGGATCTGCTCCAGCGTGGCGGCCACATCGGTGGTCAGTGTGTTGGTCATGGTTTGGACCGAGATCGGCGCGTCACCCCCGACCAGCACCTTGCCGACCCGGATCTGGCGACTTTTGCGCCGGTCGATGTTGCGCCAGGGACGGATCGGATTGTGGGTCATGGCCAGCCTCGCCTCATTTTTCACAAGGATAGGCAAAGCGGTGGCAGGCGGCAACTCCCCGCAGTAACAGTCAGATCACGATTGTAGCGGGCACAAGCCCCGATCAGGGGCAGAGCGGCAGGAGGGTCAGGTCCGTGACGGCAGAGGCCACCTGACGCAGATCATCGTCCTGCGAACAGTCGGCCACGGCAAACTCCTGCATCAGCGCCTCGGGTGCCAGGGAGATGTCCTTGACGACATTGGCGCCCGGTGCAACCGGACCATGCGTCACCCCCGAAACCACGAAATAAACCGAACCGGAATTGCCGGTGCGGAAGATCGGTGCCGTTTCCAGCGCGGGTACGGTGTACCGCTCCCCCGCATCCATGATCTTTTCGAAAACCACCGTACCGTCGGCGGTCTGGACCTGCACCCAGGCGGGACGGACGGCAAGCACCTCAACCCCTACCTGTGCGGCGGCGATGACCTGAACGTCTTCGCCAAGCGCCTCGGCCATCGCAGCGTCTACGGATGAAGCAACACCTTCGTCGGCAAGCACCCCCGTCTGCCGCGGATCAATCGCGGCAATGGGGCCATCCCGGGCAGTCAGCACCGGCACATCAAGCGATTGCGGCCGGTAAAGCCGGTCCATCGCATCGGCATCGGCGTCGCCATCTTCCACCGCGATGGTTTCGGACACCGGCGGATCGCGGCGGGTGGCAACGACGTTTTCGTCCGCTGCGCCCGCGTTCATCAGGGGGTCCAGAGCGGCAATAACGGTCGGAGGTTCGTCCACCGGGGCAAGTTGCACCCGCTGCACTTCCTGCAAGACTGACCACCCGGCATAGCCGATGGCGCCAATCAGCACCAACAGCACGGTCATCGAGCCAAGCGCACCCGGTTCGACACGGCTCCAGATCGATTCCTGTGGCGGGCTGAAAGCAGCCTTGGGATTGCCGGAATGATCAGACCCATCGCCTCGCGACCGGCCCTTGCCCCCCTGCGGTGCAGACGACAACGCCGACAGCCCGTGCGACACGATGTATCCGGATTCCGCAGAAAAGCGGGCAAATGCCCACTCCGGATCCATGCCAAGATAACGGGCGTAGGACCGGACGTACCCAGCCACAAAGCCTGGTGTCTCAAACGCAGAGACATCGGCATTTTCGATGGCGGCGATGTGGGAGGCCTTGATCCGAAGCTCACGCTGGACGTCGAGCAAGGACTTGCCAAGGGTGGCACGCTCACCCCGCATCAAATCGCCCAGGCGCAACTCGAAATCGTCAAAGCCCTTGGGCTCATCTTTTTCGGTTGTCGAAGGTTTCGACCTCCAACCGATCATCTTGCCCGCGTCCCCCAAAACCGTCTTTTGAAGCAGCCGCTTTGCGACTCGCTTACTTTTGCCCGTATTTACGAATCAGTAGCACAGAGCAAGCATTTTTGCACCAGCAGTAGTGCTCACGCGACAGCTACTGCGCGGTTAAGCGCACATGTGCTCCATAATGCATCCATGGCCTGCACCAACCGGTCCATTTCCAGCGGACCATGCACCGGCGAGGGGGTAAAGCGCAGCCGCTCGGTCCCGCGCGGGACGGTCGGAAAGTTGATCGGCTGGACGTAGATTCCATGGTCCTGCAACAGGAGGTCCGAGATCATCTTGCAGTGCACCGGGTTGCCGACATGCACTGGCACGATGTGGCTGCCATGGTCGATGATCGGCAAACCAAGCCCCTTCAGCCGCAGCTTCAGAATGCGGGCTTGCGTCTGGTGCGCTTCACGCAAGTGCCCGGCGGGTTTCAGAAACCTGACCGACGCCGCAGCGCCCGCAGCTACAGCGGGCGGCAGCGACGTGGTGAAGATGAACCCCGGCGCATAGGACCGCAAGGCGTCCACCATCCGCGCGCTTGCCGCGATATAACCCCCGAACACGCCATAGGCTTTGGCCAGCGTGCCGTTAATGATGTCGATCCGGTGCATCTGCCCGTCACGTTCCGCAACCCCTGCCCCGCGCGGCCCGTACATGCCAACGGCGTGCACCTCGTCGATGTAGGTCAGGGCGCCAAACTCTTCTGCCAGATCACAGATCGCCTTGATCGGACCAAAGTCGCCATCCATTGAATATATCGACTCGAAGGCAATCAACTTTGGCGCGGCGGGGTCGTCTGCGGCCAATAGCCGACGCAAATCGGCGATATCATTGTGTTTGAATATTCGCTTCTCGCCACCGCCACGACGGACCCCTTCGATCATGCTCGCGTGGTTCAACGCATCGGAATAGATGATCAGGCCGGGGAAGATGTGCCGCAGGGTCGACAGCGTCGCGTCATTGGCGATATAGGCGCTGGTGAAAACCAGGGCAGCCTCCTTGCCATGCAGATCGGCCAGTTCAGCTTCAAGCCGCTTGTGAAAGACCGTGGTGCCAGAGATGTTCCGCGTCCCGCCCGAGCCTGCGCCCGTGGCATCAAGTGCGGCATGCATCGCGGCAAGGACCTCGGGGTGCTGCCCCATGCCCAGGTAATCGTTGCCGCACCAGACGGTGATGTCCCTATGGGTGCCGTCCGGGCGGGTCCAGACCGCATGCGGGAACTGGCCCTGCCGCCGTTCGATGTCGATGAAGGTACGATACCGGCCTTCGTCGTGCAGGCGTTGCAGGCTGGCGTCGAGTGCGGCGTCGTAATTCATTCTGGTCCTGCTTTAGCTTCGTCTATGGTTCGACTTTGATCTTGGGGCACCTACTGCGGTGAAACTTTGATCCGGGTCAAGCTGCGACAACGCCACGCGGGCGAAATGTCGCCCCGGCGGGAGGTCAACTTGCCGTTACGTCAGAAGGCACTGGCCCGCCACTGGACAGGGCGGGTCTGCCTGCTAGGGTTCATGCCGCACGCCAGAGGAAACACCCCATGACTCTCCACGCCGTTCTTGACCGTATCGATGCTGCCCTGCCCGACGCGCTGGCCCGGCTGATGGACCTGTTGCGGATCCCGTCGATCTCTACTGACCCGGCCTACAAGCCTGACTGCGCCCGCGCCGCCGACTGGCTGGTGGCGGAGCTGCGGTCGCTCGGCTTTGACGCGCGCTCCGCTCCGACCCCCGGACATCCGATGGTCGTCGCCCACCACAAAGGCAAAGGCGGCGGACGCCACATCCTGTTCTATGGTCATTACGACGTGCAACCGGTTGATCCGCTTGAGCTTTGGGATCGTCCTCCTTTCGAACCCGAGTTACAAAAGACTGCCGACGGCGAGGTCATCCGCGCGCGCGGGTCGTCCGACGACAAGGGCCAGTTGATGACGTTCATCGAGGCGTGCCGCGCCTGGAAGGCGGTACATGGCGATCTTCCCGGCACCCTCACGATCTTTCTGGAGGGCGAGGAAGAATCCGGCTCCCCCTCGCTGATCCCGTTCCTTCAGGCGCACCGGGATGAGTTGGCCGCCGATCTTGCGCTCATCTGCGACACTGGCCTGCACGGCGATACGCCCGCGATCACAACCATGTTGCGCGGCCTGATGAAATGCGAGCTGACGGTCCATGCTGCGACCCGCGATCTGCATTCCGGCATGTATGGCGGGCTGGCGCAGAACCCGATTCATGTCCTGTCGCGCATCCTGGGGCGGCTTCATGACGATCAGGGCCGCGTCACCGTTCCGGGATTCTACGACGCGGTCGATGATCTGCCCGACCAGATCCGCGCGCAATGGCAGGCCCTTGCCTTTGACCACGCGGCCTTCCTTGGCGACGTTGGCCTGACTGTACCGGCGGGCGAACAGGACCGTACCCCCCTGGAACGGATCTGGTCACGACCGACGGCCGAGGTGAACGGCATCTGGGGCGGCTATACCGGCGCGGGGTTCAAGACCGTCCTGCCCGCCGAAGCCCATGCAAAGATCAGCTTCCGGCTCGTCTCACGCCAGGACCCGAACGATATCGATGCGCGCTTCAAGGCCTGGTTTCAGGCGCAACTGCCAGCCGACTGCCGGGTGGAGTACCACGGGGAAAACGAAGGCAGCCCTGCATCGGTCATGGAAATCGGCGACCCTGCGTTCGAAGCCGCGCGTCAGGCCCTGACCGAGGAATGGGGGGTGCCCGCCGCCTACACCGGCTCGGGCGGGTCGATTCCGGTGGCAGGGTACTTCAAGACCTATCTCGGCATGGACGCGATGCTGATCGGTTTCGCGCGCGACGATGACCGGATTCATTCCCCGAATGAAAAGTACGACCTTGAAAGCTTCCACAAGGGCATCCGCTCCTGGGCGCGGATCCTGGACCGGATTGCGTGAGGGGGGCGGAAATGATCCGCGACGCCACCCCGGCGGATGAAGCCGCCTTTCGCGCCCTCTGGACCCAGTACCTGGCGTTCT
>Ga0163144_10005706_pt1 | contig 27656 bp, 32 predicted proteins | sample OliLak19BULKMAT1_FD_123175 | JGI IMG/M metagenome (GOLD analysis project Ga0163144, IMG submission 123175) | Freshwater microbial mat bacterial communities from Lake Vanda, McMurdo Dry Valleys, Antarctica - Oligotrophic Lake LV.19.BULKMAT1 | ecosystem: Environmental > Aquatic > Freshwater >... | reverse complement strand
TGGACGCCGAAGGCAAGGCCATCCAACGCCTCACGCGGCTTGAGGCAGGCGCGGTCGGCCGATTGCTGGAATGGGGCGAGATTGACAACGCGCTGCCGCTGCGGTGCGAAGGGGGCGTTACAGAAGGCCATACCTGTGAAGGATGGGAAGGTCGTTCTCGATGCCGACGCAATCCAGGCCCGGCGCCAGGCGATGGTAAAGTAGCTTCCCGCGCAAGGGTTGGCGGTAATTGTCCTTGGCGGGAGTCATGAACTTCGCGACATGCTGCCCGAGGGATCGCTTTATCTGCGAGCGACACCGAGGAGCTATCCGGCCGATGAGTAGATTCCCCCTCGTGCTGTCCCTTTCCCTTTGGAACCCGCTTGTGTCTTGGTTCAACCAAAAATGGAAAATCGCCCTCTTCGAGTTAGACACGGGAAATAGGGACGTTCGATCAAGTTGACTCCATTGTACAGGTGTCGGGAAGGGGGGCTACGGGTTCCTCTTCCCTGTGCCGCGTTTGGGGCGGCGGGCACTCTTGCGGCGGGGATATTAATCTCGACGGTGATGCCGATGCCGGCGGTGATGCAGGGGGCGGCAGCGTCGGCACTGCCAGGTTCAGGCGCTGGCAAACGTCCACGGCGGCATCATAGGGCGTTTGGCTGGTGGCGTGGGTCCAGAGATCCAGCGCGTTTCCGTGTCGGCCACATTTGAAGCACTGGAAGTTATGCTGCTGCACGTTGACGGAGAAGCAACGGCTGGTGGCATGGGTGGAGCCGTGCAAGAGGCATGGGCCGCGGAGTTGGGCGCCGCGGCGGGTGCGGGGTTGAAAGCCGAGCAGATCCAAGATGTCGGCAATGTTGAGGGCGGAGCGGACGGCGGCGAAGTCGATGGGAGGTCGGGCAGTGACAGTGGGCTGACACTGGGCGTGTTGAGCCTGTCGCACCTGCTTGCGTTGTTCCCTTGCCTCGGCGAGTTTCTGATCGCGTTGCAAGAAGATGTCGCGGTCGCGGCCGTCGAGCTTGGCTTTGGGGGCGACGTATTCGATGGCGCTGTGAAGGCGGACATTGTTGTAATAGGCGACGAAATCGGTGACGAGGCGTTTGGCATCGTCGAGGGAGAGCGGCACCATGGGGCGGATGCACTCGCCTTTGAGAGTCTTGTGCCAACGTTCGATCTTGCCGTTGCTCTGGGGATAATAAGGCGAGGTGCGGACGTGGGTCATGCCGGCGACGACGTCGGCATCGAGCATCATGAAGGTCATGCGGCGATATCCTTCGAGCGGGTTTTGGCGGGCGAAAGTATGGATGCGTTCTTTTTCGTCTTGGGTGAGCCAGTGGTCGCGCGGGATCCACTGGCCGGTCAGGGCTCCCCAAGTTCTTTTTAAAAGGGGTATGCTCTTCCATGAGCTCAGAAAGCACCTCGTTTTTGCGAACGATCTTGGCTTTGAGCTGCTGGATCTTGTGCTCGTCGCAAAGATCGGAGATGGGCACCTTCTCGACGAGATGGCGCTTGAGGATGGCGACCTTATCGGCGCCCGAGAAGTGACGACGCTGCTGCTGCTTGTCCATGAGAAACCTCCGTACAGGTAAGATTAACCCGAGCGGAGCGTTTTTCCAGATTCAATTGAGGCAAGACACATTCCACACCCAGGCCGATTAAGGGATCGGAGTGGTTTGGCTCGCGAGTGTTAACGACCAGTTGTCAATGCGTCCGCCATCGAGACGGAATACATCCCAAACTTCCAGTCGCCAGACGCCGTTGGGGTTTTTGCCGTTGAGAACGCTCAAGGGTTGCGAAGGGCGAAAGGAACCATTGAACGACGCGAGACTTCTGGAAATACTCGCGCCAGCGTCGTCGTCAAATGTCGTATTCAGGAGATTCGTTCCTATGCCGTCGAGGGAGTACAACTGAACACGTGTTCCGTCCGGCGCGATCAGAGTGATCTGCAGATCGGTGACGAAAGTATGGAAGATGTTGATCTTAACGTTCACATCTTGCAGGGTTCCAGTCAAACCTGACACCTGGATGTCGGAGGTGACCCGTGATACCTTGTTGTCGCTGATCACTACGTCCGCGTTGTTGGTGAATGTTCGCATCGCGGCATCCACTGTTCCAGTCGGAGGTAAGTACCGTTGAACAGTCCCTGTAATTCGGTAATTGCCCAGACTAGCGTAGTTTGAAAAGCCATTGGTTGAGGGATTGCCCCTACCGGCGCCGGACACTTTTAGGAAATACTGGCCCCCTTTCCTTAGCGATACATTCACAACGGCGTTGAGTGCATTCGGCGAATTGACCGTAGTCACAAGCGCCCCGGTGGAGTCGTAAAGGTCGGCGCGAACGGCGAGGTTGGGGCCGATTGAGAGTGGATCGACCTTAAGGGAAATGGATCCCGCATTGGACCAGAATGAAAACCAATCGGAGTCGGTGTTCCGACCGATAACCCCGTAAGTATCCTTGACCTGAGCCTCGCCCTGCGACAAAAGCGCGAACGCGGCGTCTCTACTGTCGCCATAGTCGTCCGCACGAAACCCAAAGCCGTTCTGGGTGGCGATTTTCGTTAGATCGTCTTCCTTGTTTTCAGCACCGGAGTATTCGCCTTTGCTCCACTGGGTTACGATGGGCGAATACGCTGCGCCCATGATTGGCCCCCAGGATGTCGCCCCGCTGCCCTGGCCCGGAAAGTATTCCTGGCTAGAAGTCCCGTCATGATCGAGGCCCAAGGCGTGTCCAACTTCGTGGCTGATGGCCTCCGCCACATTCTTCTCACTGGTGGTGAATACATAAACCGGTGTGTCGGTGCCAAAGTTGAACGAACCTATGTTTGCGAATCCAGCGTAACCGGGAGCGGGCCGATCGTCGGGCGTGATAACAACACGGATCCCCCATCGCTCGTCATTCGCTCCGGATTTGCGTAAGGCTTCCGTGTTCGGATCCTGGGTTGTCACGTTGACGTCGAAGGGAGCGAAGTCCTCCGCTACACGCGCCCATACTTTCGCGATGATCTGTTTCTCCGCATCCGTGAAACTTGGACCGTTTTTTGAGAAATCCCATGCGGGGCTGGCGAGATTGTCCCAACTCGAGCCAAATACGTTTCCGTTCGTATGTCCGTCGAAATCCAGGTAGACAACATGTTTTGCGCTTGGGTTGCTGTGCAGGGAGAAGGTTTGGGCAAGGTTATGGACCCCACCGCTTACCTGCCACAACGCGGCGTTCATCACCTCGCGCGCTTCCAAACGCTCGACTTGCAGCGCTGCGAGCTTGGCATTGCTCTGCGAAGCGCGAGCGACTGGTTTTCGTCGAAATGATCGGAAAAACGGAAACATGGCTCAACGTCTCATTTTTAAGCTCGGAGAAACGGTTGCTCCGGCAATCAAATCCAATTCTTAAGTGGGCAGCTTCTCCGCGAAAACCAGCCCCGTAATTCTTCCCTTTCGTGCGCTCGCGCCGAGCCGGGAAGAGGTTACCGACCTCCCAAGGCTTCCCTGAAGTACAGGGACGTCGGCAGGGTGCCGGTCGTGTAACCGGCGCCCCACTGGGGTTGGTACCCCTGCTGATGCCAATACTGTGGGTATGCGGGATAGGTTGGGTAGGTGGCAGGTGCGGTCGGTAGGTAATTCAGGTTTGATGATGGGTAATAATACCAGTTTGGCGCGGCGTAATAGGGATTGCCGTATGCAGACGGAGTGGTCCAACTGTAATTCGTCGGGTAGTTCTAATGCGCATAGGGCAGGTTGAGGGAATTCGAATAACCTTGGGATCGACCGATCCCGAATGCGGAACCACACCCAGCGGTTCCTCAGGATGCGCCCGCTGGTGGAGCCAAAGTCAGCAGGAGTGACGCAAAAGACAGTGAGGCGCAAGTGAATCGCAACATGGCTGCGTTCCTTTCAGGAAAATGTGTGGGACAGGCGCTGGAGACGCCGGACGAAGGCGAAATAGGGTTGCAAGAACTACGTCGTATTCGCTAACGTGAGCCGCTTCCTGCGGAGACTGGGGGAAGGTAGCCTCCCGAACCGGAGGAAGCGGTCGGCGCAAGGTTACTTCCGGCGCCGGAACTGCGGCAACCTGACGCGGTGCTAAAGAGAAACGCTGCCACGAGAAGATGGAAGAATGTACGCATGTACCAATCCCTTCGGGAAATTCGCAGGGATGTCTTACCCCGCAAGTGGCCAACCGCATTCCGTTTAGTGTTGGCCGAAGGATTTATCGACGATACGTGCGCTTTACTGTGTGAGCCACTTCACCAAACTTCAAATGGGCGAATCGAAACAGGAAACTGTGGAATCGGACGCTGTCTTGGCGAGGCATATCGAGAGCAAGCAAGTCGAACTGTCAAATGGGCCACAATCGAGAAAAGTCCTCGCTGGCGTGTGTCTTTTTTGCAAATAATCGGAGACATTGTGAACTGCCGTACCTCATCGCGCGCGAGTAATTGTCAAACTGGGCGACGTGTAATAAAGGAAGCATCCAGCTTTTTCCCAGGTTGACCACGGAGGGCGCACCATGACTAATTTTCAGAAACCGCGCACGGTGCCCGGCTCCGGCAAGAGATTATTTCCGTCGCAAGGCCGTCCGCGTTCGCCCCCTCGGAGCCAGCCCGACACCGTAGGCGCACGGCCCCCTTCTGTCAGGTCGGCGCGGTCTGCGAGATGGCATTGGTGAGCCTTGGTAGGCGTCCTGGCCCTCCCCGCCTTGGCCGTCCCGGAGGACTTGACGGGTCTGCTAGCTTCCTCATGGATGTCGGACCGACGCTAAGTAAGCACATCGGCCTGCGCGCTTCAGTTGTCGCCACGTCGTTGCAACCGACGCGTGTGGTGTCCTTCGACTTTGTTCGATGATGACTTTCCACCCGGTGGGCAGAAGAAGGGCGATATCGTCAATACTGAACCGACACGAATGCAGTGCGAAACCAATGAGTTGATCTGCTACTTCGGCCAAGGCCCACGATTGTCCAACGCAATCGCAGTGCGCTGGACCCGGCTCCCGCCAGGTTTGAGACCTACCGGGGAATTGGTGGAATAATGTGAAGCAGGTTACTGGGATTTCACGCTTCACCTTTTTTGGGCATTGGCATGTTTTGAATCAATGGCCCGCACCGTGGGCATTGTGCGATGTGCATGCGCATCTTGCCAAGCAACGGTTCCTGAACCTGGCCCATCGCAAATGCCTGCGCATTTTGGAGGACGTCCGTGCAGGTTATGTCGCCGAAATTGAAATCCTGCGTTCCGTTGTTTGGCTTTTGGCGCAGAAGAAGTCCCAGACCAACCGTAACGCCGACGCCCAAGACTGCAAGCGACAACGCTCCGGCGACTTTCAAGAACTGCCGCCGTCGCGTACGCTCCTGTAACTTGCCCGACAGCGCGCTCAAGGTGCCTTTGGGACACGGATCCCATTCCGCCTCTTGATGTTTGTCACCCTTCTTCTTGCTGGCCATTTCGGCTCTCCAGATGCGCAATCAAATGCCATCGTGAATGATCGTCGTTCCCATCGGGATGTTCGGTGAACTGGTTCACAATCCCTCTTTTTTTGCCTTCCGCGGCACGGTTTCCTTGTTTTTCTCAGGGACGACGTCTCCGTGAGCCAATTTTTCCAGAGCCGCGCAATCGACGATCGCTATGCGGCGTCGTTTAATCTTGATGAGCCGTTCCGCCTGGAGATGGCCAAGCGTCGTTGTGACCGTTTCGCGCGTGACCCCGATCAAGCTTGCCAATTCCTGGTGCGATAGCGCGAGACGCAATTCGCATTGATTGCCTTGCCGGTCGCCGTGCGCCTCCATCAACTCGTGAAGCAGACGAATCATCCGGTCGCGGCTCGGCAGGAAGAGCACATTCCGCAGGCGGTTTTCGATGCGCCGCCGCCGCCAGCCGATCAATTTGGCGATGAAAAGAGAGACATCGGGCTTTGCCCGCATGAGCCAGAGCATATTCTCGCGCGGCACAACGACTATCTCTGAATCCAGCACGGTCTCGGCATAATCCTGCCGAGGTTCGGCGTCGAGAATCGCCAATTCACCGAACATTTCTCCTTCTTCAATGAAGGCGAGAATCGTCTCTTTGCCATCGGGCGTGATATCCTTGATCTTGACGCGTCCTTTCACCAAGACCATGACACTTTGGCCGTCATCGTTTGGCGAATAAATCAAGGAATTACGTTTGAAAGTGCAGAATAGGGCGTGACGTTCCAGACGCTGGGACTGTTCCGGCGTGAGATTCTCGAACAGATCGCATCCTTTCAAGAACCAGAGCCTTCTTTCCATTCGCGCTCCGGGCCATCGGCCGACGAGAAAAGACCTCTCGCGTGCATTCTAGCATTGCCGGCATCCGCGAACAGTCGGGCCGTCCCTGCTCAGCGCCACGACCCCATTGCGAAAAGCGTCGTCCGTGAAGCAGTTCACAGAACTTCTGGTTTTTCTTGAACCAAGGTGAGGCGCCGGCGCCGGATCGAACAAAGCTCTGTCAAAAAGTCGCCGTTCTCTGCAATCCGCGCTTGTTTGTTAACCCGCTCACAGACCGTTCCAGCGAAAAAGCCGATCAGTCTCGCAGAGCCATGGGGACGGAACGGGACGGTTCGTTCCGATTCTTTGGCTAGTTCGCGATCCGAATCCGAGCGACTGTGTTGCAGTTCACACAGACCAACGCTCAGATCGACGAAAATACTGCCGTCCCGCTTGTGGGTTGCCAAGCTTACGTTACGCGATGAAAGAGCCGGATCTCTGGCCATGGATGGATCGAGATCAACCGTGCAAAGTACACAAAGAAAGGAATCGCCGATGGGAAAAACATTCAGTATCGCCATGTTGGCCGCAGCTGTGCTGATGAGCCTTGCTGGTTGCCGTTCCGCATCCAGAACATCTCCACCAAGCTACGACTCGCCGCGGCCGCGGATACTCCCGCCCTCTGGGGGACCGGTGCTTCCCTCGCCAGGAAGCGGCCGCTCATTCGATGGTTCTGGCTCACGATAGAAATGAAATTCTTGGCGCATCCGAGGGGATCTTGGCCGTCAACGGCGCCACGAATCCGCTTTGAACCCTCCTTACGTGGATTTGTGACCCCACGAGATCCCTTCGGTTCTCCTTTGTTAATGGAGCCTCGACATGATCCGAAACGTTTGGCTTGCCTCCCTGGTTTTGATGCTGGCGTTCACGCTAACCCAATGGAACGCTCTCTACGGGCAGTGAAGCGCACAAGGCTGCGGAAACAGGCCGGAGATCGGTCGATCTCCTTACATCGCTCCAGCTTATTATCCAGCTTACCCAAACTCTGGTTACTACAACCCCTGGCAAACGATGCAGGGAGCGGGGTACTACTACCCCCAAAGCTACGGGACACCGGGTTCAAACTACAATCCGTACTACTCCGGGTATCAGTACGCATCGCCGTATGGATCCGCGGCGAGTTTTCCGTGGGGCAACTATCCAGTGATGACCACACCGATGTATCCGCAGTACCAGGCAATGCCGACCTACCAACCACCCGTCGCGTCGCCGAGTCGGCGGGGTTACGAAGGATCGGGTTCGCGTTGAATCAAGACCCCGGAGTGTTCGTCGTGATCCGTCGAAACGGTAACAGGAGGCCTTTAACATGAAATCCATCACGCGTCGCACAGCATTCCTCGGAATGCTGGTGACTCTGGCGATGCTAATCGCGCGGTCTTCCGGATTGGCCCAGTGCTGACACAGTCGTAGCGGAGGTCCAGTTTCATCACCTGGCCTCTTCGGACTCGGTGAGTCCGCGCCGCGACCGAAACCTGCCCCCTATGGTGGGCAAAAGGTATGCCCCGTCTCGGGAGAGAAACTCGGGTGCAAGGGATCGCCACTTCCGGTCGAGACGATTTCTTCCGGCCGACTTCCTTGGTGGCGCAAGATGCTTGGACAAAAGTCCAAAGGCGTAGTCATTTATGTTTGCTCCCCAGAGTGCGTAGCGAAAGTGCGAAGCGATCCTGGAGGCTATCTCTTGAAGGTGATTTTCCCCAACGAGTCGGAGAAACAAGGTAAATGATTTCCGCAGGAAAGTTGCTCGTGATATGGGTGATCCTGCTCGGCGCTTTTGGTTGTAGGTCGAGTCACGGAGGCCGCTGCGCCAACGGCAGATGCTCGTCAGCGCACATCAATCCGTCTACATCAGTCGGGCATTTGCCCCAGGCGGTTCCTCCGGTGGCATCGCCCAACTTCTTTCCGCCAGCCTCAGAGGGAGGCGGAGTTAGCGGAGGATCGGGCACACGATAAATCAACAGGCGTCATAGGCGTCATCTCATTGACTCGTGTTATTGTAGGTTTGCCAAGCAAGGAATTGCCTCATGTGTACACGACGGACATTGCGATTGTCGGTAGGTGTAATAGCGGCGATGGTTCTTTTCGCAGGTCACGGACATGCGAGCGAAAACGATGGCGGATCATCACCACGCATGTGGATTGTGACGGCGCGTGCCTGCCCAAAAGAGGTAGGAAGCGATCTTTGGTCATCTGTGCGGATTTATCAGCTAGATGAAAGCCGGCATCTCATGGAGCGCCGCCTGAAGGACCTGTGGAGACACGTCCACGGTCGGCCTGTGCTGATTCAAATCCAAGGCATTGAAGTCACTCTTGAGCTGGCTGTGGACGGAATGATCAAGACGCGCTCCTGGCTTGAGAATCAGCACGCCCTGCCGCCGGATGCGGTCCTGATCACCTTCGACTGGCCAAGCCACGCGGGGTACTTTTCCCCCATCAAAAACGTCAACGAGGAGTGCCGCCGGGCCATTGTGGCTGGTTCCCACCTTGCCCAGTTGGTTCAGGCATTTCCACCTGATAGTCGCGTTTGCCTGTTCGGCCACAGTCATGGTGGCCGCGCAATTGCCGCATGCTTGCACCTTTTTGGGGGTGGAAGTCTTGGCCGCTCCGATTCGACGCCGGAGTTCCGACTGGACAGAACGCGGAGTGACTTACGGATTCGAGCCGTGGCAATCGCTGCGGGCATAGACCATCATTGGCTTGCTCCCGGTGAAAAACTGGGAAACGCCCTCCAAGGATGCGAGGTCTTTTTCAACCTGTATAATCGCAAGGATCCGCTTCTGTTCTTTTATCCCCTCATGGCGAATGGCGACCACTCATCGGCCCTGGGGCGAATCGGGATGTCGTGGCGGAACAAGGAGCGGCTTGGCCCTCTGATGCCCAGGTACGTCGAGCGCGACATCGGCCCTCACGTTGGCGTGAGTCATCGACTTGACGGCGTTCTCGCATGCCCCTCGCTAGCAGGTTGGCTGCGCCCCTACACCTGGTCAAATGAACCCACCGATCGGCGGGGATGTATTGACGAGGCATCGGGTGCGCGTTGAATCGAGACCCCAGAGTGTCCGTTGTGATCCGTCAGGTCGGCGCCGGCCTGACGGTCACGACGGTACCGAATCTTCGCGATGGCGGTGGCAAGACAGATTCCTCCCGCCAGGAGGAGATGCAAGCGGGGCAGATCTGCTTCGGTGAACAAAACGAAGCGGCGGCATTCAGCCCCAAGGGCCGCACAGGTCGTGGACGTAATTGCCCGGGATTCGATTGATTTGCAGCACGCCGTAGATCGCAAATCCCCAAGCCGCCAGAGCCACGCAAGCAACCCCGCGTCGTTCCATCCATCCCGGATTCATTCGCGTCTTCGTCACGCTCTTCCCCTTTTTCCATTACGGCGATCACGAATTGATTGTAAACCGGGCGACGTCTCCTTCAGTGAAGCAGTTAACAGATTTTTTTTGGGGCGTCTTGGTAAGATTCGACCGTGACGCGGCGTTTTTTTCGATCAACGGAGAACGACGATGAATCGATGGAATGGTGCTCCAGATAATCCTCAAATCGCCGTCGTCATGCCGGCCTTGAACGAGGAAAAGTCCCTGCCCTTGGTGCTTGCGGCGATTCCGCGCGACCTTGTGACCGAAGTCGTCGTGGCTGACAACGGTTCTTCCGACAGGACGGCAATCGTTGCTCAAGACTCCGGGGCAAGTGTCGTACATGAAACGCAGCGCGGCTACGGTGCCGCGTGTCTACGAGGGATTGCGTATCTCGCCGAACGGCCGCAAGGCCCGCCCGACATTGTCGTTTTTCTGGACGCCGACTACAGCGATCATCCCGAAGAATTGCCCAGTTTGGTGCGTCCGATTCTGGATGAAGGCTTTGATCTCGTGATCGGCTCGCGCCTGGCAGGGCAGCGAGAGTCGGGAGCGATGCCGCCGCAAAGCGTGTGGGGTAACCGGCTGGCCTGTTTCCTGATGCGCCGGCTGTTCGGCGCTCGATACACCGATCTCGGCCCATTCCGCGCGATCCGCTGGTCCGCGCTCGAAAGTCTTGGCATGGTGGATCGCAACTTCGGTTGGACCGTCGAAATGCAAATCAAAGCGGTGCGACTTGGCCTTCGCGTCACGGAAGTTCCGGTGTCCTATCGCCGACGCATCGGTGCCAGCAAGATCAGCGGCACGATTCGCGGCACGATTCTGGCCGGCTCGAAGATCCTCTATCTCATCGCGAAGTATGGCCTGACCTCGACGAAGCCAGCGTCTCCTCGGCCGTCGATCCCCGAGTCCGTTTCGACCCCACGGCGCGTGGCATGATTACCCCTACGAGCACTGGCCCGAATGCGATTCGCTGCCTCGGCGCCATCAGTGTCCCGATCTATTTGGCGATTTGCTGGCTCAGCTTCGATTTTCAGTATGGCGAAAACTATGCCGAACGGCCGATTCTTCTGGTACTGGCCTTGTTCGGCGTGGCAACGGCCATCTTCTGGTTCGCCGCGTATTGCGTGATCGTGCGCTCGACGGGTGTGACGCTGAAGGCCGTCGTCGGTTTCGCCGTTCTGTTCCGATTGATTTTGCTGGCTTCGCAGCCGATTCAGGAGATCGATTACTACCGCTATCTGTGGGATGGCCGCGTGACTATGCACGGCCTCAATCCATTCGCGTTCAGTCCCGCCGAGATCGACAAACAAGGACCGACGGCAAAGATCGACAGCGCACTTGGCCGAATCCACCAAATTGCCGAATCGACTTCTTCCGTTCGCACAATCTTCGAGCGGATCCACCATCGGGAAGTGCCGACCGTTTATCCGCCCGCCGCGCAGATTGTGTTCGCGGCAAGTGCCTTGGTCACGCCCGCCGAAGCTCCGCTGTGGTGCCATGTCCTTGTCCTGAAAGCCCTCATTGTCGGGTTCGACTTGGCGGCGCTGGGCATGCTCATTCTGATTCTGCGTCAACTGCATCTGCCTGAAACCTGGTCCTTGGCTTACGGGTGGTGTCCACTCGCCGTGAAGGAGTTCGCCAACTCCGGCCATCTGGACACCATCGCGATCTTCTTCGTTCTGGCCTGCCTTTACACGCTCGTAAGGGCAATGACCACTCAAACAGACTCCCGAACGGCGCTCGCAAGATACACCGGGTCTATCGCGCTGTTGGCGGTTGGGGTTTTGGCGAAGAGCTATCCGATCGTGTTGCTCCCCGTTGTCCTGGCGATTTTGGTTCGAAATCTTCGGACGCGAGCGCTTGTGCCATTGATCGTATTTGTTGCCATCATCGGCGCCGGCTATCTTCCGTTCCGGCATTCCGAATCAAATCGACCATCAAACGGGCAAGAGGCTGCCGGCACGCATCCCTTGCGTGGGCTGGAGACATTCTTGACGCGCTGGCAGATGAACGATTTCCTTTTCATGCTGGTGCATGAGAATATCCGCTGGAAGCCAAACCGTGTCGAACCCTGGTGCGTCATTGTGCCGAGCGATTGGCGCCAAAGCACGCATGGCGTGCTGCAAGAAGCGGCCGATGGGCTGGGAGTTTCCCGCAACGTCGATCCAGCTTTCTTGGCGACCCAAGCGATCATGGGAGCAATCTTCCTGACGATTTGCGTTGGCCTTGGCGTTCGCCTTTTCCGTCGCCCCGGTCCGCAGCGACTTCTGCGCTACGCGTTTCTTTGTTTGATCTGGGGTTGGTTGCTCGCCAGCGCCCAGAATCCCTGGTACCTCTTATGGGCGTGGCCGCTCGCTGTGTTCGCCAAGCAGAAAAGTTGGTGGTTGTTGCCGGGCTTGTCCCTTCTTTACTACGTGCGGTTCTGGCTCGAATACCAGGCGCTGGAAACGGACGCGACCTGGCGGGCGGCCCAGGCTCATTTCGATTTCGTCGTCGTCTGGTGGGAACACGCGCCGTTTTTCTTGTGCCTTCTCGCCGAATCGGTTGCAGGTCGCTTGAGGCGCACTCAACCGGAACGGAAGAACTGAGCAGGCGTTTCAACTCCCTTCGGAAGGCTTTTCGGTTTTTGCCGGACCGTCCTGAGTTTTCGTGCTGCCCGGATTCGGATTGGCGTTGTTGGCCTTGGGGGCCTTCTGCTCGCTCTTGGTGCACCCAGCAACCGTCAACACGAGCACCAGGCACGCCGCCAAAAATCGGAAAACTTTCATGTAATGTCTCCCACGGGTAAGCGACTAAACCACAGCGTTTGAGTTTACCGGGCCGGCTTTTGAGCGTCTGTGGGGCAGTTCACAGAGCGAAATCGGCTCTTATTCGATACTGCGTCGGTCACGGATGTTCAGGGTTCCATTCGTCCAGCAAGGAGGAAAAATGCGCGAGAAACGATTTGGGGCAGGGAGGGTCATCGTTGTTGTCCTGGTTGCGATCTCTGCTCTTGTGGGAGGTTCCGCTTTCGCCGGACCCAAAGTTCATGTCGGTCGAGCGTGCGCCGAAGCGGAACGGCCGTCGCTCGACCAGGTCGATCACGCCGGCTTTGACGCCCTGCTCAAGAAATACGTCGACGGCCAGGGGATGGTCTCTTACGCTGCCTGGAAAGCCAACGCGGCGGATGCGCAAGCGCTGGATGATTATCTCGTTCGGCTTGGCTGCGTCGATTTGAGCAAGGCGCCTTCGGCCAAGGGCAAGCTGGTCTTCTGGATCAATGCGTACAACGCAGTCACAATCAAAGGCATTCTGCGCGAGTATCCGACGACGAGCATCCGTAATCACACCGCCAAATTCGGTTACAGCATCTGGAAGGATCTGCTGCTCATCGTGGACGGACGGGGATACAGCGTGGACGATATGGAGCACACGATTCTCCGCAAGATGGGCGAACCGCGCATTCACTTCGCCATTGTGTGCGCGTCGAAGGGATGTCCGCCGCTTCTCAACCAAGCCTATACGGCGGCCAAGCTTGACGAGCAGCTGACCTTCAACGCGCGTCGTTTCTTCGCCCAGCCGATCAACCTTCAAGTCGATGCCGGCCGCAAAAGCGTGGCCATTTCGAGTTTGATGAAGTGGTACGGCGGCGACTTTGCCGCATCGCCCCAAGCGCAAATCCAACAGTTGCGCGGGTATTTTCCCAATGCCGATCAACTGGGCTGGATCGACGAGGGCGCTCTTACCTATCGGTATCTGGATTATGACTGGAGCCTGAACGAGAAACGTTAGTTTGCCTTCTTGGAGCCTCTCCAGGGAAAGCCCATGGTTCCCTGGGGAGGCATTTTGTTCTTCCCAAATAGAGCCTTGCGGCGGAACCGTGAATCATGGACTGATCGGATATGGATCGCCGCACCTGGGTCGAGTTGGTGTTCCCCGTTCCGGCCTGGACAACACGACCTGCATCGGCTGCGGTGGCTGCATCGAGGTCTGCCCCGTCAACGCGCTTTCGTTTGCGCCGATTGTCAGGGGCAACCGGATTAGCCTGGCCGTCGTGGCTGGTGGAAACGGCGTGAAATCCAAAAACGGCAAAAGCCTGTAATGAAGTCGAAGCTAAAACGACCAATCAGGATTATCCAAGAAAGGACCAATCATGCTGAACGGCAAACACGCGACTTTGACCCCGATGAATGAAGAATCCGCCGTCCGAGAACGTTACAGCAAGGCCGCGAGTGCCAGGGAAGAATCGCTTTGCTGTCCGGTGTCCTATGACCCATTGCTTCTCAAGGTCATTCCCGAAGAACTCCTAGAGCGCGACTACGGCTGCGGCGACCCGACGCCGTACGTGCGGCCTGGCGATACTGTTCTCGATCTCGGCAGCGGCGGCGGCAAAGTCTGTTACATCGCCGCACAGATCGTCGGACGCAAGGGCAACGTGATCGGCGTTGATTGCAATCAGGAGATGCTGGCGTTGGCCCGACGCCACCGTGCGGCCATCGCGGATCGGCTTGGATACGCCAATACGGAATTCCGCTTCGGGTTGATACAGGATCTCGCTTTGGACATCGATCTCTTGACTGAAGAATTGGCACGCCATCCGGTGCGCGATCAAAAGGACTGGCTGGCACTGCGCGGCATCGAGGACCGCCTGCGGCGTCAGCGGCCGATGATCCCGAACGAAAGCGTTGATTGCGTCATCTCGAATTGCGTGTTGAATCTCGTTCAGCCGCATGATCGCCGGCAACTCTTCCAGGAGATCTTTCGCGTGTTGAAGAAAGGCGGCCGCGCTGCCATCAGCGACATCGTCGCCGACGAGGACGTGCCGGAAGCGATGCGCCGCGATCCGCAACTGTGGTCGGGCTGCATCTCCGGCGCGTTTCGCGAGGATGAGTTTCTGCAAGCGTTCGCGGACGCCGGATTCCACGGCATTCAGATTTCGAGTCGCCAGGTCGAAGCCTGGCGCACCATTGAGGGCATCGAGTTCCGCTCGATGACGGTCGTCGCCTTCAAAGGCAAGCAAGGCCCGTGTCTGGAGCGCAATCAAGCGCTCATCTATCGCGGGCCATTCAAGAAAGTCGAAGACGACGACGGCCATGTGTTTCATCGCGGCGACCGCATGGCCGTGTGTGACAAGACATTTCACCTTCTCCAAACGGAACCGTATTCCGGAATGTTTGAGCCGGTCGAACCGCTGGACCCGATCCTGCTGGAGCACGCGAGAGCCTTCGATTGCCGGCGTTCGGTGCGGCGCTTGCCCAAAGAAACCAAGGGGATTGATTATCGGGCCACGACGGAGGGTGATTCTTCTTGCTGCGGCCCCAACGATTCGTGTTGCTAATTTATCTCCGTGGAAAGGCGATCATGATCACACTTTCTCTCCTGCGCCGGGGCAGTCCTTTGGCGGATCCCGCCATGCAACAAGGGATGTTGGCCGGCGGCGCCGACAGGCAATTTGAGTCCGCACTGCGACAACACGGCCACTTGCCGCTCACGGCGAGCGGGATCAAGGTGCTGCAAGTGAACGTTGGGAAGCTCTGCAATCAAACCTGCAACCACTGCCACGTCGACGCAGGGCCGGACCGGCGCGAGATCATGGAACGCGATACCATGCGGGCGTGCCTGAAGGTCCTTGCACAAACGGACATCGCAACGCTTGACATCACGGGTGGCGCTCCGGAGATGAATCCGCATTTTCGCTGGTTCGTCACGCAGACCCGCGAACTCAATCGCCATGTTATTGACCGCTGCAATCTGACGATCCTGGTGGCGCCAGGTCATAGCGACCTGCCGGGTTTTCTGGCGAAAAACGCTGTCGAGATCGTCGCATCACTTCCCTGCTACTTGCCGGAGAACACCGACAAGCAGCGAGGCAATGGCGTCTTCGCGAAGTCCATTGAGGGTCTGCGCCGGCTGAACGATGCGGGCTACGGTCATGCACGCGACTTGCCATTGACGCTCGTCTATAACCCAGTTGGTCCGACGCTGCCGCCCAGCCAAGCTAAGCTGGAAGACTGCTACCGGCAGCACTTGCGCGACGACCACGGCGTCGTGTTTTCGCGGTTGATTACCATTACCAACATGCCCATCAGCCGATTTCTTGCGGATCTTTTGGAGTCCGATCAACTTGAAATGTACATGCAAAAGCTGCTCGACGCATTCAATCCCGCGACGCTCGACGGCTTGATGTGCCGGACCATGCTGTCCGTCGGCTGGGACGGCCGGCTTTACGACTGCGATTTCAACCAGATGCTCGACCTAGGCTGCTCCGAGGGGCAGCCGCGGACGATTTGGGATTTCGACTCGCGCCGCCTGGCGAAACGGGCGATTGTGACCGGCCAGCACTGCTTCGGCTGCACAGCCGGGTGCGGTTCGAGTTGCGCGGGAGAAATTGTTTAGCGACATCGCCATGGCGGCTGGGCGTTTTGTGATCCATTGACGCGACGCGGATCCAGTCCGATCTTATCGGAATCTAGCCAAGGAGGAATGGCATGTTAGTCCTGACTCGCAAGCTCGGGGAGCGTATCTTCATCGGCCCCAGCATATGTCTCACGGTTTTGGAGATGAAAAGCAAGGCGGTCCGTTTGGGAATCGAGGCGCCCGAAAGCGTAGAGATCATGCGGGAAGAGCTTGTGACGTTCGTCCAGCGCCACACATTACCCGAGCCGTCGCCCGAACTCGATTAAGAGAGGAGTTGTCCCAATGTCTCCGTTCCTGAAACGCAACAAACTGTTGATTGGTTTCTCCGGATTGTTGTTTTGCGTCGTTGCCGGGGTATGGTTCATTCTCGCGTGGAACCCAGATTCTCTCACCGGCCAGACACGCGATTTTCGGCCCATCCAGGTCGTTAAGGCATTCCCTGCCATCACGAAATTCCCCGTGAAATCAGTGCGTGAGGCAGGCGACTCCCTCAATCCGACCGAGCTGGTGCTCGGCGTGACGGTGGGCAAGGAATCACGAGCCTACCCCATCAATATGTTGACCGGACCTCAACGCGAGATCCTCAATGATACCCTTGGAGGGAAAGCCATCGCCGCCACCTGGTGACACCTCTGTCACAATGGCATCGTGTATGCCAGCAAAGTGAACGACCAGAAGCTGACGTTTGTTGTCTCGGGCATGCTGTGGAACCGCAGCCTGGTGATGCAGGATCTGGAAACAGGAAGCCTGTGGAGCCACATTCTTGGCGAGGCCATGCAGGGGAAGTTGAAGGGAACCCATCTTGAACAAATCCCATCGGTGATGACGGATTGGGGTACGTGGCGGAAACAGCACCCGGGCGGGAGCGTAGTGGTCTGGAATCGCACCAGCCGGAACTTTACCCATGAAATTTACGCGCGACCAGAGGCGTTCGTCTTGGGCATTGTCGTCGAGGGCAAGGCTAAGGCTTGGGGGTTTGATTATCTGACGAAGAACCCGGCCGTCAACGACACGTTTCAGGAGCGGCCTGTGCTTGTGGCCTTCGAGAAAACCAGCGTCACGGCCCGAATGTACGACAGGAAGATCAAAGACCGCGTCCTCACGTTCCGATTCAGCGATGGGAATTGGACCGACAAGGAGACGGACAGCAACTGGAACATCGTCACCGGCGTTGCCACGCATGGATCACTGAAAGGAGCGCAATTGACGGCGTTGCCCGCCATCGTGTCGTTCCGTGCGGCGTGGAAGACGTTCCACCCGCGGTCCGAAATAGCTGGGAATTGACAAGTTAACTGCGGCAACACCACCACAAAGGAGAATGGCATGCGAGTATTCACCGTCGGGTTCGCCACACTGAGCGTCGTCGTCGTGATGTCGACAGGATGCAGCAGGGGGCCGTCCTCAGCGCCAAAGAAAGATTCACCTCCCCGGGCATCAGCACCAGTTTCAGCGCCGGTTGCCGCCGATGAATTCATGCTGAAGGTCCCAGGCATGCACTGACCTGGCGGCTGACCAGTGCGGGCGCGTGCGGCGCTCGCGACTCTGCCGTGGGTAGAGCAAGACTCGATCAAGACGGACGTCCCAAATCACGAAGTGCGTTTCAAGCTCAAGGACCGCGCCGCGTGGAACGAGAATGCGATCCGCAGCGCGTTCAAGGGCCAGGCCTTTCCCGAACTGACCGTGACAACCATGCCGCCGTGATCGAACAATAAATGTTTGACGTTCGCTGTAATGAACCAATGTTCCCAGCGACTGATACTGAGAGTCGTCGGGCAACTCCTCGGCGATTTCAAGCAAGGATAACCCATGGATCCCCAACCTGCCGGCTCGGCTGTGACAGCAGCCGACCCTGATCTTTGGGTCGATCAGCACGGCGATTACCTTTATCGCTACGCGCTGGCCCGAGTCCGCGAAACTGCGGTTGCCGAGGACTTGGTCCAGGAGACGTTCCTGGCAGCCTTGCGCGGCCTGGAGGGTTTTGTCGGCCGCTCCACGGAACGAACGTGGCTGACCTCGATTCTCAAACGCAAGATCATCGATTTCTTCCGCCGCAAGGGACGCAACCGAACCACACAAGAGGCGCCGGCGAAGGGCGATGCGGCGAAATCAGATTTTGATGACGCGGGCTGGTGGCGGAATCTTCCGGCGTCGTGGGGAAATAATCCCAGCGCTGCTCTGGAAGAGCGAGAATTCTTGAAGGCTTTTCAACATTGCCTCGGCAAGATGCCTGACCGCTTGGCAGCCGCATTTACCCTGCGCGAAATGGAAGGACTAAGCACGGAGGAGCTAACTCAGCACCTGGAGACCACGCCGGGCAACATGGGGGTTATTCTCCATCGAGCCCGTCTGGCCTTGCGGCGTTGCCTGGAAACGAATTGGTTTCACGCCAAGATCGACGAGGTTTGACGATGCTCTCGTGCAAAGAAGTCACACGCCTTGTTTCTGACTCCATGGACAATTCCAAGCTCACTATTTGGCAGCGCATGCAAGTGCGTCTCCACTTGCTCATGTGCTCGTTGTGCAGTCGCTTCCGTAAACAGGCGGAGTTCCTTCGCCTGGCGGCCCGCAAGCACACATCCGCAAACGAGGACAGCGCGAAGGGCCCCAATCTAAGCGAGGATGCTCGGGAACGCATCAAGAAGGTTCTCAGGTCAGGTTCCTGATTTCTTTGCCGGGCACCTGTAATCTCTCGACTCCGTGGGCGACTAACTCAGGTCAAGTTAGAACGATCCAACGGGCTATTTAGACTCAACGAGTCGGGAGGTTTACCATGGCAACTTCATTGCAAAGGAATGAATGCCAGACGAGTTGTTACGCGCCACTTACCGGGCTAGGAGTTCCCGGCCCCCCGCTTTCCCGCGTGTTTCTGGGCGGGCTCGCGGCCACCGCGGCTATCACGATGATGATGTACCTGATCGCGCCGATGATGGGACTCAAGATGGACATCGCCCAGATGCTCGGTTCGATGCTGGGCGGCTCTTGGTGGGCCGGCTTGATCATGCATCTCACGTTGGGGGCCATCATTTTTCCCTTGGCCTACGCATTCGTGCTGTATCACTTCTTGCCGGGCGGCCCCACCGGATCCCTGTCCAATGTGAATTGCATCACAGACATAGTTTAACGTTTTGAGAATAATCCATGAACGCACTCGGACGTGCAAACGTCACACCCCGTTTCACGAAAGGAACGACAATGAGCCGGGTTCTAATGTTCTTCGCAGTGGTCGGTCTCTTCGGTTGCCTTCCCGCATTGGCAACCGCGCAGCCTGCTCTTGAAGGCAAGTGTCCGGTCTGCCTGTTTGAGATGGGCAAGCCGGTCTCAGGCAACAAGGACATTCACGCCACCTTCGACCGGCAGACCTTCCTGTTTCCGGAACAAAAAGCACTGGCGATGTTCAAGGCGAACCCCCAAAGGTACACCCCCGTGCTCGCCGGCGATTGCGTGGTGTGCCTGGTCGAAATGGGCGTGCGCATGCCCGGCAAAGCCGAATTCGCCTTCAAGCATCAAGATCGACTCTATCTCTTCCCATCCGCAAAACAACTTGCCATGTTCAAGGAGAACCCGAAGAAATATGTCGGCGCGGACGCGCCGCTGGGGGAGTATTGCCCGGTCTGCCTGGCGGCAGCCAAGAAATGGGTCGCGGGCAAGAACGAATTCGCCAGCACCTACGATGGCATGCGCTACCAAGTCCCCGACACGGCGGCCAAGCAAAAGTTCGACGCCGCTCCGGCTCGATTCGTTCCAGCACTCGGCGGCGACTGCGCCGTCTGTCTCAAGGACGGTGGCAAGCACGTCCGAGGCAAGACCGACTTCACGTTGCTGTATGAAGGCCGGGCGTTCCTTTTCGCTGATAGCGGCACCCAGGCCAAGTTCAAGGATAACCCCGCCGCATACGCCAACGTTGACCTGGCGAACCAAGGCAACTGCGTTGTCTGCCAAAAGCTGGCCGGCAAAGCCGTTCCCGGCTCCGTTCGGCACGTTTCCGTCTTCAAGGGCATGCGCTACTTGTTCCCCAGCGAAAAAGAACGCGAGATATTTGACGCCGACCCCGGCCGCTTCCTGACCGACGCCAAGCTCGGAGCGCAAGGCATCCAGAACGGCGGCGCAAAAACCTTGCGGGCCACTATCGCCGTCACGGGCATGATCTGACCCACCGGCTGAGTGGCTGACGTGCGCAAGGCACTCACGTCCTTACCGGGTGTAAGGCAAGTCGAAGTTGATTTCGCCAAGCAATTGGCAACCATCGTCATCGATACGGAGCGTTACAATCGCGCCGCCATCCCGCAAGTGTTGCAACGTCAGGGCTACGGCGGAAGGGTAATCCGCGAAGAGCCGATGTCGAGTCCAAAGTGAACCGTTCACTAGGGGAGGCGAGAGTGGGCCCTTCCCGGACGCAAGGAAATCCAGATGAGCATCGTGGCGCCAGAAACCGTGCGGATTCGGTCGGCTGAATTTTCGGCAGAGTGGATCCGGCACGGCGTTCAATTAAGGACGCACGGACGGGTGCAGAACCTGGCCGTGATTGTTCTGGGCGGAGTGGTGTACCTCAAAGGCACATGCGCGAAGTACCACACGAAGCAACTGGCCTCCGTGGGCGCTCTGGATGCCTGTGCGGCGTTTGACGCCAGCGAGCGGATTCAGGTGCACAATGGCATCGAGGTCTATTGAGGACTTATTGGGCCAAACGAGGTAAACTCAATCAGGAGCCCGACGACCAACTTGCAGATTTCTCCAAATAAAGGACGACGGCAGGAGATTTGCGAAATCCGGTTCTTTTTCAGGCCATGGATGAAAGGAAGGCCCGGAAGACCCCACGATGATCCGAACACGCTCATGGCGGAGAATCAACCAGAAATTCCGGCAGACAACGTACTCCGGAAGGCGAGGCTCGAATTTCTTGAGTTTTTGAGTGCAATGAACGATTGGCGAAGGAGAACCATGGAGAACACCGATCAGCTACTCCAGGCCCAGAATGTCCCAGAACGACACAATTCCAGGCATCAAGGACTGACCGCAACGGTGAATCACTATGGGCCAATCATCAAGTGGGTATTTATCGCGCTGATCGTGGTGAGTGTCCTGCTCATCTTGCGACAGTTGCCGATTGGCCCAGCAATGCAAGCCCTGGAGGACTGGATCGGCAACCTTGGCTTCTGGGGTCCGGTGGTGTTTGGGCTTCTCTACGTGGCGGCCGTGGTTCTGCTGGTTCCGGCTTCGGCGTTGACGCTGGCGGCCGGTGCGCTCTTTGGGTTGGTCGGTGGCACCATCGTCGTCTCCCTGGCATCGACGACGGGGGCGGCTCTGTCCTTCCTGATCAGTCGCTACCTGGCTCGCAACCGGATCGCCAAGAAAGTCGAACAGTATCCCAAATTCGGCGCAATCGACAGGGCCATCAGCGAGGGCGGCTGGAAAATCGTCGCCCTCTTGCGACTATCGCCGGCCATTCCGTTTACCCTGCAAAACTATCTGTATGGGCTGACCGGAATTCGCTTTTGGACATGTGTGCTCACGAGTTGGATTGCGATGCTGCCGGGCACTCTCATGTACGTGTACCTGGGACATGTAGGACGAGTGGGTTTGGAGGCCACCGCCGGCGGCGATCAATCCAAGACTCCCGCCGAGTGGGCCATGATGATCGTCGGCTTGGCGGCGACGATCGCGGTGACGGTATACGTAACGCGCCTGGCGCGCAAGGCGCTAAAGCACCACACCGATATAGCCAAATCCAACGAATCGAGCGCGGCGCAATCGAACCACAATGACCAGCCGAAGGGCTGGCCTTGGGGCGTGACCATCACCGCGCTGATCGCACTCACGGCGTTGAGTGCCGCTGCCTTCGTGCAGTTCAATCCGGATCTTTTGAGCCGGTGGTTGGGGAATTCGCTCGGTCCGCCCCGGATCGTGCTCCGGGAGGCGTATGCCGAAAAGCCCGAAGGGCCGACCTTCGACCACTCGACGTTGGACGATCTACTCAAGTCTCACGTCGATCAAGACGGCTGGGTCGACTACCAGGGGCTAAAGCAGGACGCCGCGAAACTCGACTTGTACATCAAGACCGTAGCCAAGGCTCCCTTTGAGGACATGGGTCGAAACCAAAAGCTCGCGCTTTTGATCAACGCATACAACGCCTTCACCCTGCGGTTGATTCTGGACCACTACCCGGTCGAATCCATCAAGGATATTCCGAGCGACAAGCGATGGGACGCCAAACGCTGGCAAGTCGGCTCGCATACGTGGAGCCTTAGCCAGATCGAAAACGAGCAAATTCGACCGAAGTTCAAGGAGCCTCGCATCCACTTCGCCCTGGTGTGCGCAGCCGTCGGCTGTCCGAAGCTGCGCAACGAAGCCTTCCAGGCGGACCAGATTGACCAGCAACTCCAAGACCAGACACGCACCGTGCATGGCCACCGCCGCTGGTTCCGCTTTGAACCCGACAAGAATGTCGTGCACCTGACCAGGCTATACCTCTGGTACGGCGACGACTTTAGGCAGGTCTCCGGGTCGGTCCTGGATTTTGCAAACCGCTATTCGCCTGACCTGAAAACGGCTTTGGACGCCGGCAGAAGTCCCAAAATCGAATGGTTGCCCTATGATTGGGCTCTCAATGCCAAGGAGAACGCACGGTGAACAAATCCACGATGCGCGAATCTTTGATCGACGAGATTCCCGAAATCGCTCCACTTGATGAGTACAATCGTACCCTGGTGTCGCATGTGCATCCGACGGATTGGACGAATCCGGAGCCAAGCGGGCGGTACAATCTCGTTGTTATCGGTGCGGGGACGGCTGGTTTGGTAACGGCAGCGGGGGCGGCCGGCCTCGGCGCCAAGGTGGCGCTCATCGAAAAAAAGTTGATGGGCGGGGATTGCTTGAACGTCGGCTGCGTGCCGTCGAAAGCGTTGATCCGGGCCGCGCGGGTTGCCGCTCAGGTTCGCGACGCCGGAACCTTCGGGATTCGCGTGCCCTCCGGAGTGGAGGTCGATTTTCCGGCCGTTATGGAACGCATGCGCCGGCTCCGGGCTGGCATCAGTCACCATGATTCGGCGGCCCGCTTTCGCGGTCTCGGAATCGATGTTTACATCGGGCAAGGCGCCTTTACGGGTTCTGAAACAATCGAGGTTGACGGCAAAGCGCTCCAGTTCAAGAGCGCGGTGATCGCGACGGGCTCTCGCGCCCACCGTCCCAGTATCCAGGGACTCGCCGAGGCCGGCTTTTTGACGAACGAGACCGTCTTTTCGCTGACCGACCTGCCGCGTCGCCTGGCGGTTATCGGCGCGGGTCCCATCGGCTGTGAGTTGGCCCAGACATTCGCCCGCTTTGGCGCTCAAGTCTTCTTGATCGGCAATCACCCGCAAATCCTGCCCAGGGAGGATCGCGAAGCTGCCGCTCGTGTCGAGAAGGCCATGCTGTGCGACGCCGTCGAATTGACTTTGAATTGCACGATCAGCCGCGTGGAGGCCCGTGGCAATGAGAAGATCATCCATCTGGCGTGTGGCCAGGAGCAGCGTCAGTTAGTCGTTGATGAGATCCTGGTCGGCGCGGGGCGGGTGCCCAACGTCGAGGGACTCAACCTCCAGGCCGCTGGAGTCCAGTTCAGCGAGCGCGAGGGAGTGCAAGTCAACGATCGCCTGCAAACGAGCAACAAGCGAATTTTCGCCGCCGGCGACATTTGCTCGCGGTTCAAGTTCACGCATGCCGCCGACGCCATGGCTCGCATCGTGATCCAGAACGCTCTGTTCTGGGGACGAGCCAAGGCCAGCGCCCTCACGATTCCGTGGTGTACCTACACAGACCCGGAAATCGCGCATGTCGGATTGTACGAACATGAGGCCAAGGAACGCGGCATTCCCTATCGGACATTCATGCAGGAACTGAACGGAGTGGACCGGGCCATCCTGGACGGCGAGGACGAAGGCTTCGTGAAAGTGTTGGCGACTCCCAAGGGCGACAAGATCCTCGGCGCCACCATCGTGGCCTCCCACGCAGGGGACATGATCTCCGAAATAACCTTGGCAATGGCCGGCGGGCTGGGTCTGAGCACGATTGCCCGGACGATCCACCCTTATCCAACGCAGGCGGAAGCGATCAAGAAAACCGGCGACGCCTACAATCGCACGCGGCTGACCGGTTTCGTGAAATGGCTGTTCGGCAAATGGTTAGCCTGGACGCGATAAGGAAATGAGGTCGAGAGGTACGGAGCAATTCAAAAATCAGGTCATAAACAGGGTACTCTTTCCTGGCCCCGAGCAACATTGAATCAATCCGTCGATGAAGGAGAATCACTCATGCGATCCGCCAAACCAGAGTTTCCCGAAGTCGTGATGCCTAGCTGCGAGCCCCGAAAAATGCTCAAGGGTCAAAAGGCTCTGGTGACCGGTGCAAGCTCCGGTATCGGGAAAGGCATCGCTCTTGCCCTGGCCCATGCTGGTGCCGATGTCGTGGTCAACTACCGCACGAACAAGGAGACAGCGCAGCAGGTGGTCGATGAGGCTTGCGACAGCGGTAGCCGCGTCTATGCTCATCAAGCTGACGTCTCGCGCGAAGATCAGGTTCAGGAAATGTTCCGGCGGATGTTCCAGGAATTCGGCACCATCGACATCCTTGTTAGCAACGCCGGCCTCCAGCAAGATGCCCCGTTTGAGGAAATGACGCTTCAGCAGTGGAACGCCGTCCTGAGTGTCAATTTGACAGGTCAATTCCTTTGCACGCGGGAAGCCGTCCGCGAGTATAAGCGTCGTGGGGTCCGAAGGGAGGTTTCCTGTGCGGCCGGCAAAATCATTTGTATCAGTTCGGTCCATGAGGTTATTCCTTGGGCGGGCCACGTCAACTATGCCGCCAGCAAGGGGGGAGTAATGCTGATGATGAAAAGCATCGCCCAGGAAGTGGCCCCGTACCGCATCCGCGTCAACAGCATTTGCCCTGGCGCCATCCGTACGCCAATCAATCGGTCAGCGTGGGACACACCCGAAGCTTACAGCGAGTTGATGAAGCACATCCCCTACCAGCGTATTGGGGAGGTCGAGGACATCGCGCGTGTGGCCGTATGGCTGGCGTCCGATGATGCAGACTACGTTCACGGGACGAGCCTGTTCGTTGATGGAGGGATGACACTTTACCCTGGTTTCGCCGAAGGTGGCTGACCAACCAGTATCTGCTTCAGTTCCGTCAACAGGGAAGGACCACCTGACCTCAATCGTCACGCCCTTCACCGATTTTGGTGAACGGACAACTGATTTATTTCCCGGAGGTTCTCATGGCTGCTTCTGATAAATCCGATTACGTGAACGGTACGAAGTTGTTTGTTGATGGCGGAATGACTCTTTATCCAGGCTTCGCGACCGGAGGTTAAGCTATGAAGCCGACGAGCGACAACGGTTACGCACCGATCCGTGACTACGCGCTGATTGGCGATTGCCACGGCTCGGCCCTCGTCTCACGCGATGGCAGCGTGGATTGGTGCAGTCTAAAGCGGTTCGATGCCGATCCGGTTTTCTGCCGAATCCTGGACGCGACAAAAGGCGGATTTTTCTGCATTCAACCGGCCGCCAAGTACGAAGCGACTCGCCAATACGTCCCCGGGACGAACATTCTCTGCACCACTTTCACCACAGAAGCGGGGACCGCCAAGGTAACCGATTTCATGCCGGTCGGCCGCGATCCGCATGCCGGCGTTCATGATTACGTGAGCTTGCGCGCACCGTTCTGGCTCGTGCGAATCGTCGAAGGAATCTCAGGCACCAGCCGGATCCGCGCACAATACAAACCGAGCGTCGATTTTGCGCGACGCAAAGCCCGCCTCGTCCCCACGCCCTTCAACATTGCCACGGAGGAGGGAGCGCCATTCTTAAGAGCGGACACGGAATTCGCCGTGCACGATGATTTGGCCGAAGCGAATTTTGAAATCGCTGCGGGGGAGCGCCGCCACTTCATTGTCAGCACGTCGCCCCTGGGTGAAATCGCGACCGGCGCAGTCGTGGAAGAGTTGCTCGCGATTACCCGCGCTTTTTGGGAAGAGTGGTCGGCTTACTGCCGGTATCGGGGGCCGTACCGCGACATTGTTTTGCGCAGCGCGCTCGTCCTCAAACTTCTGACTTACGCGCCGAGCGGCGCGATCGTGGCCGCGCCGACCACTTCGTTGCCCGAAGGAATCGGCGGCAAACGCAATTGGGATTATCGCTATTGCTGGCTGCGCGATTCGAGCTTCGCCCTCTATGCGCTGGCCGCGCTTGGGTATAGCGGCGAGGCTAGGAAGTTTGCCCGTTTCCTTAACAATTCCTGCAAAGCCACCCATCCGCGCGTGCAGATCATGTATGGGATCGACGGCGAGACCGAACTGACGGAACTCACCCTCGATCACCTCGCGGGATATCGCGGCAGCCGGCCCGTGCACACGGGCAACGGCGCCTACTCCCAGCAGCAGATCGACGTTTACGGCGAGGTGCTCGACTGGGCGCTGCTGCATCGTACGCTGGGCGGCAGTTTTGATGCCGAAGGCGCGGAGTTTTTGCGCTCGATGGCCGGTTATCTCGCTGACCATTGGCAGGAGCCGGACCAGGGCATTTGGGAAATGCGCGGTCCGCCTCTCCACCACGTTTATGGAAAAATCATGAGCTGGGTCGGGATCGACCGCGTCATCCGAATGTTTGGATCGCGCAAGGATCTCGCAGAGGTGCGCGAAAAAATCGCGCGCACGGTGTGCGAAAAAGGCGTAAGCCCGAAGGACGGTCACCTCCTACAGGCTTTCGGTCAGCCCGGCGCCGACGCGGTCCTGCTCCTGACTCCCGCGCTCGGTTTCCCGGCTGATGCGCGCACGCTCAAAGCGACCGTCGACGCTGTTCAGCGAGAATTACAGCAAGGCGAATATCTGTTGCGCTACCGCAGCGCTGACGGTTTGGAAGGCGAAGAAGGTGCCTTTCTTACTTGCAGCTTCTGGCTGGTGGACGCGTTGCTCATGACGGGCCGGCCGGAAGAAGCGCGTGAACTTTACGAACGGCTCCTGAGCCGTGCCAATGATGTCGGCCTTTTTGCCGAGGAGATTGATCCCAAGACGCACGAATTTCTGGGGAATTTTCCCCAGGCCTTCACTCACCTGGCCTTGATCATCAATGCCGCCAATCTCGCGCTTTACAAAGAGCGAGGCGCAGACGCCTTGCGCGGCACGCATGCCGATCGTGCGCGCCACGCGATTGAGGCCACGAGTGGGATTCGTGCCCTTTGGGTCAGGTTCAAAAAATCCTGCCGCGTCGGTCGGATATTTTCCTCGCGCGCCTCGATTCTGAAATCAGTGAAACGACCTGCAAAGTCAAAGGAAGTTTCCGAATGACGAAACCCGCCCCAATCGTATTCCTGCTCGATGTCGATAACCCGGTTCTCGACAATGATCGGATCATTGCCGACCTGAAGGTGTATCTCACGCATACGTTTGGGGAGAGAGACGCCATGAAGGGAGACGCCACGCTCTTCGCCCGGCAGGACTATGCGGAAGAAGCATGGCGCATCGTCGATGCGGCCCTGAAGGCGGACACGCCTGTGCATGCATACAAGCCGGGGACCTGGGGACCGAAAGCGGTCGCGCGAATCAGCCCTCCCGGTGGCTGGCACAACCCCGACGGCGGCGACGAATCCAAAAGGAAAGCGTGCTCATG
>Ga0163144_10005705_pt1 | contig 27656 bp, 28 predicted proteins | sample OliLak19BULKMAT1_FD_123175 | JGI IMG/M metagenome (GOLD analysis project Ga0163144, IMG submission 123175) | Freshwater microbial mat bacterial communities from Lake Vanda, McMurdo Dry Valleys, Antarctica - Oligotrophic Lake LV.19.BULKMAT1 | ecosystem: Environmental > Aquatic > Freshwater >... | reverse complement strand
GCGGCCGTATGCTGGCGCCGGGCCTGCGGGCTCACTTGACCAGTTGGTTCAAGCGTTCGGCATCGAAATGCTCGCCAGTCTGCGCGTCCTGCGGCACGCACGCCTCGCCCGGCAACTCACGCGAGCGCTGCGACAGCTTCTCGATCGCCTGCCAGAGCAAGGCAATCTGATGCTCGTGGCCACCGGCGTTATCGATCAGCCCCTTCATCGCCTGCGCCACGGGATCGTCACCCTGGGTCACGCCGTAGGCCGAGAAGCCCATGCGCGAGGCGGCCTCTTCGCGCGCGGCTTCGACATCGGCCTGCAGTATGCGCGCGGGGTTGCCGATCGCCGTGGCACCGGCCGGCACGGCCTTGACCACCACCGCACCAGAGCCGACACGGGCGCCGTCGCCCACCGTGAAACCGCCGAGGACTTGCGAGTTGGCGCCGACGATGACGCCGCGTCCGAGCGTAGGGTGTCGCTTGGCGCCCTTCTCGAGCCGCGTGCCGCCGAGGGTCACGCCCTGGTAGATCGTGCACTCGTCGCCGATCTCGGCCGTCTCGCCGACGACCACGCCCATGCCATGGTCGATGAAGACACGCCGGCCAACGGAGGCGCCGGGGTGGATCTCGATGCCAGTGAGAAAGCGCGCCAGGTGCGAGATGAAACGGCCGGGCCAGAGCAGCCCGGCCCGCCAGCAGGCATGGGCCCAGCGGTGCAGGACCAACGCATGCAGGCCCGGGTAACAGGTGAGCACCTCCCACGTCGAACGCGCAGCGGGGTCGCGTTCGCGGATGCAGGCGATGTCTTCACGCAGGCGGCTGAACATGGCAGAGGGCTTGGAAGTGGCAGACCAGTGTAGGCGCGCGCGCTATTCCTTGCCGGACACCACATTGCGCGCGATGCCGCGCAGGATGTGCACTTCCTCCTCGGTCAACTGGGCCCGGTTCAGTACCTGATTCAGTCGCGCCATCAGCTTTTTCGGCGCCGCCGGGTCGAGATAGCCGATCGCCTCCAGCGCCTCGCGCAAGTGCGCCAGCAAACCCTGCACGGCCTGAGCGTCGGCGACGACGGGCGCAGCCCTGCGCTCGACCACGGCGTAACCGCCCAGCGCCTGGCGCCACTCATAAGCGATCAACTGAACTGCCTGCGCCAGATTCAAGGAGCCATAGCCGGGCGCAGCGGGAATCGACAGGCACTGGTGGCAGCGGTACACATCCTCGTTCGTCAGCCCAAAGCGTTCGCTGCCGAAAACGAAGGCGATCGGCGGTGGCGCGTTGTCACTGGAGGGCGCCAGACTGGCGAAATGCTCGCGCGGCGCAGCGGTCGGCGGGCCGAAATCGCGCGGCGTCATCGCCGTGGCGCAGACATGGGCGATGCCCTCCAATGCTTCGGTCAGACTCGCGACGATACGCGCGCTGGCCAACACATCCGTCGCACCGCTGGCCATGGCCACGGTTTCATCGTGCGCCAGCACATCCTCATAGCGCGGCGCCACCAGCACCAATTCGTTGAAGCCCATCACCTTGATGGCGCGCGCAGCGGCGCCCACGTTACCCGCATGGCTGGTGTTGCAGAGCACGAAACGGGTGGTCGGTGGGGAAACGAGAGGCATGGCCGGCTAAAATCCCGCTGCCCTGAACGCAGATGCGTCAGGCGCGGCCCCGATTGTCGCCGCCCGCTCTTTCTCCCCGCCGATCGATCCTTGCCCCGCCGCTTAGGTTGCCCCATGACGCAGACCCTCCACCCGATGCTGAACATCGCCGTCAAGGCAGCCCGCGCGGCCGGATCCATCATCAACCGCGCCGCCCTCGACGTCGAGCGCCTTCAGGTCACCGCCAAAGGTGTCAACGACTTCGTCACCGAGGTCGATCAAGCGGCCGAGCAGGCCATCATCGAAATCCTCCTGACGGCCTACCCCGGCCACGGCATCCTGGCCGAAGAGTCGGGCCGCCAGCACGGTGCCAAGCACAGCGAGTACCTGTGGATCATCGACCCGCTCGATGGCACCACCAACTTCATCCATGGCCTGCCGGTGTATGCGGTCTCGATCGCGCTGGCCTTTCGCGGCAAGGTCGAGCAGGCCGTTGTGTATGACCCGTCGCGCAACGACCTGTTCTTTGCCAGCAAGGGCCGCGGTGCCTTCCTCAACGACCGCAGGCTGCGCGTCTCCAAGCGCCTGCGCATGGGCGAAGCCCTGATCGGCACCGGTTTCCCGTTCCGCAAGGGCGACAACCTGGGGCGTTACCTGAAGATGATGGAGACCGTGATGTCGCAGTGCGCCGGGTTGCGCCGTCCCGGCGCCGCAGCGCTCGACCTGTGCTACGTCGCCGCCGGCTGGTACGACGGCTTCTTCGAGACCGGCCTGAGCCCCTGGGACATTGCCGCCGGTTCGTTGATGATCACCGAAGCGGGCGGGTTGATCGGTAACTTCACTGGCGAATCCGACTACCTCTACCAGCGCGAAGTGGTCGCCGGCTGCCCCAAGATCTACGGCCAGCTGGTGCAGATGCTCACGCCCTTCAGCCGGGTCATCAAGGATGCCAAAGACGGCAGCGAGCCCGTGCCAGAACTGGCCGAGGTTACGCCGCAGACCGTGCTGGCCGCCAGCTTGCTCGAGAGTGCCGAAGCACCTGCCCCGGTCAAGCGCACCGCGATGCGCCTGAAGAAGGCCGACAGCACGCCGTCCTGAAGTGCGCGCGGAGATGACGCTGGACTTCGCCGCCCATACGCCTGTGATGGCGCAGTATTTGCGCATCAAGGCCGAGCACCCCGACAGCCTGGTGTTCTTTCGCATGGGCGACTTCTATGAAGTCTTCTATGACGACGCACGCCAGGCCAATCGGCTGCTCAACCTGACCTTGACAACGCGCGGCGCGTCGGCGGGCGAGCCGGTGGTGATGGCCGGCGTGCCGGTGCATGCGCTGGAAGGCTACCTGGCCAAACTGGTCAAGCACGGCGTTGCGGTGGCCATCGCAGAGCAGATCGGCGACGTCGCCACGGCCAAAGGCCCGGTCGAACGCCAGGTGGTGCGCGTGGTCACGCCGGGCACGATCACCGACAACGAGTTGCTGGCCGAGCGGCAGGATGCCCTGCTGTTGTCCATCAGCCGTGAGGCGGGCCAGCGCGCCAGCTTTGGCCTGGCCTGGCTCGGCCTGGCGAGCGGGCGGCTCGGGCTGACCGAGTGCAGCGAGCGCGAGTTGCCCGCGTGGCTGGCGCGTCTGGATGCGGCCGAGCTGCTGTGTGCCGACCGCGACGGGCTGCCCGCCGTGGTGGCCGCGAGTGGCATCCCGATGACAGCGCGGCCGGGCTGGCAGTTCGACGCTGCACTGGGCGTGCGCAAGCTCTGCGAGCAGTTGCAGGTGGCCAGCCTGGCCGGCTTTGGCGCGCAGGAGCTGCCGCTGGCCCAGGCCGCGGCCGCCGCGCTGCTGTCCTACGCCCAGCACACGCAAAGCCAGACCCTGGCCCATGTGCGCACCCTGACTGTCGAACGCGCCAGCGACCTGCTTGACCTGCCCCCCGCCAGCCAGCGCAATCTCGAACTGACCCAGACCTTGCGCGGCGAGTCCAGCCCCACGCTGCTGTCGCTGCTCGACACCTGCCGCACGGGCATGGGCAGCCGAGCCCTGCGTCATTGGCTGGCCCATCCGCAGCGGGCCCGTGCGCAAGCCAGCGCGCGCCACGACGCCATCGCCCAGTTGACCGCGCGCGGCTTCGCTCCGCTGCGCGATGCCCTGCGCGGCGTCAGCGATGTCGAGCGCATCGTGTCGCGGATCGCGCTGCGCCAGGTGCGGCCGCGCGAACTGGCGGGGCTGCGCGACTCGCTGTGGGCTCTGCCCGCCTTGCGCGCGACGGTTCCTGACGCTGGCGAGCTGCTGGGCGAAGCGCAGGGCGCATTGCAACCGGACCCCGCCATCGCAGCGCTGTTGACTTCAGCCATCGCCGCCGAACCGGCCGCGCTGGTGCGCGACGGCGGCGTCATCGCGCCCGGCCACGACAGCGCGCTCGACGAGTTGCAGGCCATCACACAGAACTGCGACGCCTTCCTCCTCGAACTTGAGGCTCGCGAGCGCCATCGCACGGCCATTCCCAACCTGCGGGTGCAGTTCAACAAGGTGCACGGCTTCTACATCGAGGTCACCGGCTCGCACCTCGACAAAGTCCCGGCCGATTACCAACGCCGGCAGACCCTGAAGAACGCCGAGCGCTACATCACGCCCGAGCTGAAAGCCTTCGAAGACAAGGCCCTGGCCGCCGAGGAGCGTGGGTTGGCGCGAGAGAAGTGGCTGTACGAGCAACTGCAGGACAGCCTGCAGCCCCATCTGGCCACGCTGGCGGCGCTGGCCCGCGCGCTGGCATCGCTCGATGCCTTGGCGGCGTTGGCCGAGCGCGCCACCACACTCGGCTGGTGCCGGCCCAGCTTCGTCGCGTACCCCTGCATCGACATCGAGGCTGGCCGTCACCCCGTCGTACAGGCCCGCTTGCTGGAAACCGGGGCGGGTGACTTCATCGCCAATCATTGCCGCCTGGACGCCAGAACACGCATGTTGGTGATCACCGGGCCGAACATGGGTGGCAAGAGCACCTACATGCGCCAGGTGGCGCTGATCGTGCTGCTGGCTGCGATGGGCTCCTACGTGCCGGCCCAGACCTGCCGCCTCGGCGCGATCGACGCCATCCACACCCGTATCGGCGCTGCCGACGACCTGGCCAACGCGCAATCGACCTTCATGGTCGAGATGACCGAAGGGGCCGCGATCCTGCATGGCGCCACCGAGCAGTCGTTGGTCTTGATGGACGAGATTGGCCGAGGCACCTCGACCTTCGACGGCCTGGCGCTGGCCGGCGCCATCGCCAGCCACTTGCACGACCGCAACCGCTCGTTCACGCTGTTCGCGACGCATTACTTCGAGCTGACCGCGTTTCCAGAGAAACACAGCGCTGCGGTCAACATGCACGTCTCGGCGGTGGAAAGCGGTGGCCACGACATCGTCTTCCTGCACGAAGTCCAGCCCGGCCCAGCCAGCCGAAGCTATGGCGTGCAAGTCGCACGACTCGCAGGCATGCCCGCGGCGGTGGTGCGCCAGGCGCGGGGTGCGCTCGAAGCGCTGGAAGCGAATCAACGCGCCAGCGACCTGCAAGTCGACCTCTTCGCAGCCGCGCCGCCACCCTTGAGTGCGGCGCCCTCGCCCATCGAAGACGCCTTGGCCGACCTCGACCCTGATAGCCTCACGCCGCGCGAAGCGCTCGAAGCGCTGTACCGCCTGAAGAAACTGAGCCACTGAAAAAAATAGCACCATGACCTACTGCGTAGCCATTCGCCTCGACGCCGGCCTCGTGTTCCTGTCCGATTCGCGCACCAACGCCGGCCTCGACCACATCGCCAGCTTTCGCAAGATGATGATTTACGAGAAGCCGGGAGAGCGCTTCATGGTGCTGCTGTCGGGCGGCAACCTCTCGATCTCGCAATCGGTGCGCGAGATGCTGCAGGTCGAGAAGGTCGACGGCGGTGAAGACCAGGCGGGCCTCACGATCTGGAACTGCAAGAGCCTGTTCGACGCGGCACGCGTGCTGGGCAGCACCGTACGCCGCGTCTACGCCCAGGACGGTGCCGCGCTCAAGCAATCCGGCATCGACTTCAACGCCAGCTTCATCCTCGGTGGCCAGATCGGCAACGAGGCCATGCGCCTGTTCATGGTCTACGCGCCGGGCAACTTCATCGAGGCCACGCGCGAGACGCCCTATTTCCAGATCGGCGAGAGCAAGTACGGCAAGCCCATCCTCGACCGTGTCATCACCCCGGCCACGCCGCTGGACGAAGCCGCCAAGTGCGCGCTGGTGTCGATGGACTCGACCCTGAAGTCCAACCTCTCCGTGGGCCTGCCGCTCGACCTGCTGGTCTACCGCGCTGGCGCCCTGCAGAGCGAGGATTTCGTCTGCATCGACGAGCGCAACCCCTACTTCCAGATGATCCGCAGTACCTGGGGCCAGCGCTTGCGCGAAGTCTTCGAGAGCATCGACAGCCCGCGCTGGGACGGCGGCGACAGCACCCACCCGTTGCGGGCATCCTCGGGCCGCTTCCCGCCGATGAAGAAGATCGCAACGCCGGACGAGAAGATCGTTTGAGCGTCGGAATGAAGCCCCGACCGCGTCGATATAATCGCGCTTTACCAGCACGGCATTCGTGGATGGCGCCTAGGCCAGGACCTGAATGCCGCATGACATGACCAAGTTCGTCTTCGTCACCGGCGGTGTGGTGTCTTCACTGGGCAAGGGGATCGCGTCGGCGTCCCTGGCCGCAATCCTCGAGTCGCGCGGACTCAAGGTCACCCTGATCAAGCTCGACCCCTACCTCAACGTCGATCCGGGCACGATGAGCCCGTTCCAGCACGGCGAGGTGTTCGTCACCGACGACGGTGCCGAAACCGACCTCGACCTCGGCCACTACGAGCGCTTCATCACCACGCGGATGAAGAAGTCGAACAACTTCACCACCGGCCAGATCTACCAGACGGTGCTGGAGAAGGAACGCCGCGGCGACTATCTCGGCAAGACGGTGCAGGTGATCCCGCATGTGACCAACGAGATCCAGACCTTCGTCAAGCGCGGCGCCGAAGCCTTCCCGGTCGATGTGGCCATCGTCGAGATCGGCGGTACCGTCGGCGACATCGAGTCGCTGCCCTTCCTCGAAGCGGTGCGCCAGATGAGCCTGAAGATGGGGCCGAGCAACACCGCCTTCGTTCACCTGACCTATGTGCCATGGATCGCCGCGGCCGGTGAGCTGAAGACCAAGCCGACCCAGCACACGGTGCAGAAGCTGCGCGAGATCGGCATTCAGCCCGACGTGCTGCTGTGCCGCGCCGACCGCGCCATTCCCGACGAAGAGCGCGAGAAGATCTCGCTGTTCACCAATGTGCTGCCGCACGGCGTGATCTCGATGTGGGACGTGGACACCATCTACAAGGTGCCGCGCATGCTGCACGAGCAGGGCTTGGACGAGCAGATCTGCATGAAGCTGCAACTGCTGACCAAGCCGGCCGACCTGCGCCGCTGGGACCGCCTGGTGCACGAGGTCGAGCATCCGTCGCGTGAAGTCACGATCGCCATGTGCGGCAAGTACACCGACCTGTCGGACTCCTACAAGTCGCTCAACGAGGCGCTGCGTCACGCCGGCATCCACAACCATGCGCGGGTCAAGATCGAGTATGTCGACTCGGAGACGCTCGACGAGAACAACGTCGCCCGGCTGGCGCAGTACGACGCCGTGCTGGTGCCGGGCGGCTTCGGCAAGCGCGGCGTGGAGGGCAAGATCCTGGCGGCCCAGTTCGCGCGCGAGCACAAATTGCCCTATCTCGGCATCTGCCTGGGCATGCAGGTGGCCACGATCGAAGTCGCGCGCCACCTGGCTGGGCTCGACGGGGCCAATTCAACCGAGTTCGACCCCGCCACGCCGCACCCCGTCATCGCCCTGATCGACGCGTGGCAGGACCGCGACGGCACGATCCAGGTGCGCAACGCCCAGTCTGATTTGGGCGGCACCATGCGCCTGGGTGCGCAAAGCTCCGACGTGAAGCCCGGCTCGCTGGCGCACCGCATCTACGGCAACGTTGTCACCGAGCGGCACCGGCACCGCTTCGAGGCCAACGAGCACTACCTCGAGCGCTTGCAGCAGGCCGGCCTGATCATCAGCGCCATCACTCAGCGCGAGAAGCTGACCGAGATCGTCGAGCTGCCGGCCGCAGTGCACCCCTGGTTCGTCGGTGTGCAATTCCACCCCGAGTTCAAGAGCACACCCTGGGATGGCCACCCGCTTTTCATCCACTACGTCAAGGCCGCACTCGACCACCAGTCGGCGCGGGCCGCGGCCGCAGAGAAAGTCGCCGCATGAAGCTGTGCGACTTCGAGGTTGGCATCACCCGCCCCTTCTTCCTGATCGCCGGCCCCTGCGTGGTCGAGAGCGAACAGTTGCAGATGGACGTGGCCGGGCACCTGAAGGAGATCACCGCAGCGCTCGGCATCCCCTTCATCTTCAAGTCGAGCTACGACAAGGCCAACCGCTCCAGCGGCACGACCTTTCGCGGCCCTGGCATGGAACGTGGGCTGGAGATCCTGGCCAAGGTCAAGCGCGAATTGAAGGTGCCGCTCCTGACCGACGTGCACAGCGAAGCTGAGATCGCCGCCGTCGCTGCCGTCGTCGATGTGCTGCAGACGCCGGCCTTCCTCTGCCGCCAGACCGATTTCATCCGAGCCGTGGCCCAGAGCGGCAAGCCCGTGAATGTCAAGAAGGGCCAGTTCCTGGCGCCGCACGACATGAAGAACGTGATCGACAAGGCGCGCGCGGCGGCCAGGGAGAAGGGCCTGCCCGAAGACAGCTTTCTGGCCTGCGAACGCGGTGTGAGCTTCGGCTACAACAACCTGGTCAGCGACATGCGCTCGCTGGCGATCATGCGCGAGACCGGTGCGCCGGTGGTCTTCGATGCCACCCACAGCGTGCAGTTGCCCGGTGGTCAGGGCACGAGCAGTGGCGGCCAGCGCGAGTTCGTGCCGGTGCTGGCGCGCGCGGCCATCGCCGTCGGCGTCGCCGGCGTGTTCATGGAAACACATCCCGATCCGGCGAACGCGCTCTCCGACGGCCCGAACGCAGTGCCGCTCAAGCACATGAAGAGGCTGCTCGAACAACTCGTCGCGCTCGACCGCGTGGTGAAGCAGCAGCCCTTGCTCGAAAACGACTTCTCCTGCTGAGAGCACCATGCCACCCGCCTACCTGATCGTCGAAATGCACATCACCGATATGGCGCAGTACCAGCAGTACATGGCCGAGGCACCGGCCTGCGTGAACGCATTCGGCGGCGAGTACCTGGTGCGCGGCGGCAAGCACGAAACGCTCGAAGGGGACTGGCAACCGCACCGCGTGGCCGTGCTGCGCTTCCCGAGTTACGAGCAGGCCAAGGCTTTCTACGATGACGTGCAGTACCGGCAGGTGCGCGACAAGCGAGCCGGCGCGACCGAGTACTTCAATATGGTCCTGGTCGAGGGCGTGGCAGCCCCGTTCTGATCAACACAACTCAAAGGAAACGACTGCATGAGTGCCATCGTCGATATCGTCGGCCGGGAAATCCTCGACAGCCGCGGCAACCCGACTGTCGAATGTGACGTGCTGCTGGAGTCGGGCACGATGGGCCGCGCCGCCGTGCCATCGGGCGCCTCGACCGGGTCGCGCGAGGCGATCGAGTTGCGCGACGGCGACAAGGCGCGCTACGGTGGCAAGGGCGTGCTGCGTGCGGTCGAACACATCAACACCGAGATCAGCGAGTCGGTGCTCGGCCTGGACGCCAGCGAACAGGCCTTCCTTGACAGGACCCTGATCGACCTCGACGGCACCGACAACAAGGGCCGGCTGGGCGCAAATGCAACGCTGGCTGTCAGCATGGCCGTGGCCCGCGCCGCCGCCGAGGAGTCTGGTCTGCCGCTGTACCGCTACTTCGGCGGCATGGGCGGCATGCAACTGCCGGTGCCGATGATGAACGTCATCAACGGTGGCGCGCACGCCAACAACAACCTCGACCTGCAGGAGTTGATGATCATCCCGGTCGGCGCACCGACCTTCCGTGAAGCGGTTCGCTATGGCGCCGAGGTCTTCCATGCGCTGAAGAAGATCCTTCATGACAAAGGCCTGCCGACCTCGGTCGGCGACGAAGGCGGCTTTGCGCCCAGCGTGGCCAGCCATGAAGCGGCGATCCAGCTGATCCTGGAGGCCATCGACAAAGCCGGTTACGAGGCCGGGCGACAAGTTGCCATCGGCCTGGACTGCGCGGCCAGCGAGTTCTACAAGGACGGAAAGTACCAGCTGGAGGGCGAAGGCCTGTCGCTGACGGCGCCCGAGTGGACCGATATCCTGGCCACCTGGTGCGACAAGTACCCCATCATCAGCATCGAAGACGGCATGCACGAGGGCGACTGGGACGGCTGGAAGCACCTGTTCGACCGCCTCGGCAAGAAAGTGCAGCTGGTCGGTGACGACTTGTTCGTCACCAACACCAAGATCCTGCAGCGCGGCATCAACGAGGGCGTGGCCAACTCCATCCTCATCAAGATCAACCAGATCGGCACCCTGACCGAGACCTTCGCTGCCATCGAGATGGCCAAACGCGCGGGCTGGACCTCGGTGATTTCGCACCGCTCGGGCGAGACGGAAGATTCGACCATCGCCGACATTGCCGTCGGCTCCAACGCCGGCCAGATCAAGACCGGCTCGCTGAGCCGCAGCGACCGCGTCGCCAAGTACAACCAGCTGCTGCGCATCGAGGAGGACCTCGGGGACGTGGCCAGCTATCCCGGCCGCGCGGCCTTCTACAACCTGCGCTGACGCCATTGCCCCGACCATGACCGTGCGCTGGAGCACTGCGGCCCTGCTGGCGCTGTTGGCGTTGGTGCAGGCGCAGTTGTGGTTCGGCAACGGCGGCAAGCCGCATGTGATGAATCTGCAGTTGCAGCTATCGCGCCAGCAATTGGCCAACGACGGCGCGCGCGCGCGCAACACGCGGCTCGAAGCCGAGGTGCGTGATCTGCGCGAGGGCCTGGAGATGGTCGAAGAAAAGGCACGCAGCGAGTTGGGCATGGTCAAGCCCGACGAAGTGCTGGTGCAAATCGCGCCCGCCAAGCGCTGAGCGCCCGATGGTGCTGCTCGACCCGCTGCTGGCGGCCGCCTTTACCTGGCTCGGCACCCCGGTCAGCTGGCTCGAGATTGCCGCGTTTGCGCTGTCCCTGTGGATGGTGGTGTGCAACATGCGCGTCGACCCGCTGGCCTGGCCTCTGGCCATCGCGGCGTCCTTACTCTACGGCGTCCTGTTCCTGTCCAGCAAGCTGTACGGCGAAGCGGGTCTGCAGATCTTCTTTGTCGCCATTGCCGGCTGGGGCTGGTGGCAGTGGCGCTTCGGCACCCAGGACAGCGGCGCGCCCCTGGCGGTTCGCGCGCTCGGCGGGCCCCGCTTCGCTGCGCTCGCCGTACTGACCCTGCTGACCTGGCCGGCGCTCGGCCTGCTGCTTGACCACGCCACCGACAGTGACGTGCCCTACTTCGATGCCTTCCCGACCGCTCTGAGCGTGGCCGGGCAATGGCTGCTCGGCCGCAAGTACATCGAAAACTGGCCGACCTGGGTGCTGGTCAATGTCGTCAGCGTGGCCCTGTTCGCCAGCAAGGGCCTGTGGCTCACCGCCCTGCTCTATGCGCTGTTCGCGCTGCTCGCGCTGGCCGGCTGGCGCGCCTGGGCGCGCATGGCAAGGTGAAGCCATCAGCACGGGCCGCGTGATCGCCATCGTCGGTGCCGAAAGCACCGGCAAGAGCACCCTGGCAGTCGCCCTGGCCGCCCGCATTGCGGCGCAGACCGGCTTGCGCTGCACTGTGGTCGGGGAGGTCCTGCGCGAGTGGTGTGACCAGGCCGGCCGCACGCCGCGACCTGAGGAGCAACGCGGAATTGCCCAGGAGCAGCTGCTGCGCGTGCGGGCCGCATCGCGCGAGCACGACATCGTTGTCGCCGACACCATGCCCCTGATGGTGGCGGTGTACAGCCGGTGTCTGTTCCAGGACGATGAGCTCGTGCCGATGGCCATCGCGGCGCAATCCGAAGTCGCAATCACCCTGCTGACGGCACTCGACCTGCCTTGGGTGGCCGATGGCCTGCAACGCGATGGCGCGCATGTTCGCGAGCCGGTGGACAGCGCCGTGCGCCAGTTGCTCGCCGAGCACGGCCTGGCCTGGTCGGTGATTGGCGGTCAGGGCGCTGCTCGGCTGGACCAGGCCCTCGCCGCGGTTGCGCCGTTGCTGGCTGCGATGACACCCACCCGGACTGGTTTGTTTACCGGCCTGGCCGCACGCGACGCCGGCAGCCCCGCCTGGCGCTGGGTCTGCGACACCTGCGACCAGCCCGACTGCGAACACCAGCTGCTCAACGCCACGCGCTGAGCCCGGCGCTAGTTGAGCGCGGTCGAGCCCGGCGGCTGATCGCGCTCGGGCGTGAACAGCTCGCCGACATCGACCGCGTCGAAGCGGTACTGCAGGCCGCAGAACTCGCAGCCGATCTCGACATCGCCACGCTCGGCAACGATGCCGTGGACTTCTTCGGCGCCCAGACCGAGCAGCATGCGCCGCACGCGCAGGCGCGAACAACGGCAGGCAAAGTGCGGCAGCAACGGCGCGAAGCGGCGCAGGTCTTCTTCCCAATAGAGCCTTCGCAACAGGCTGTCGGCGTCGAGGCTCAGCAACTCCTCGCGCGTCAGGGTGGCCGTCAGCAGGGCGATGCGGTTGAAGGCTTCGCTCAGGCCGATCTCATCCTCGCGGCGTTGGCGCTCGAGGTTGCCCTCGCCTTCGATCGGCAAACGCTGAATCAGCAAGCCGGCCGCGCCGACATCCGAGGCGGCCAGCAGTAGGCGGGTGTCGAGTTGCTCGGACTGCAGCATGTAATGTTCGAGCACCTCGGCCAGCGATTGCAACGGCTCGCCAGCGTCGCCGCGCAGCCCGACCACGCCCTGGTAGGGCTGCGCCCCATCACGCTTGTCCTGCGGGTCGAGCGTGATCGCGCAGCGGCCCTGACCGTGCAGGTTGAGCAGGTCCGACAGGCCGGCCTCGGCAGCGACATCGCCGACCACGGTGGCCGTGGCGCGAAAGCTCAGGTCGGGCAGCACTTCGGCCACCGCCAGCTTGACCGGACCGTCGCCGAACACCTGCAGGATCACGGCGCCGTCGAACTTGATGTTGGCCTGCATCAGGGTTGCCGCGGCCGCCATCTCGCCGAGCAAGTCGCGCACCGCCGGCGGGTACGCACCGCGGGTTTGGCGGCGCCGCAGCGCTTCCTGCCAGGACGGTCCCAGGCGCACCAGCATGCCGCGCACCGGCAGCCCCTCGAAGATGAACTTGTGCAGCTCGTCTTGCATCAAGCCACCCGCACCAGCATCGCACGGTAGCGCGCTGCCCGCTCGACATAGCGCTGCGCCGTTTGGCGCTGGCCGTCGATCTGCTGCGGCGTCATGGCCCGCCTGCAAAGTGCCGGCGCACCGAGGACCAGCGAGCCGGCAGCAAAGGCCGTGTCCTCCGTGACCAAGGCGGCGGCGCCGACCAGGCAACCGGCGCCGATGATGGCGCCGTTGAGCAGCACCGCCTGAATGCCGATCAGGCTCGCATCGCCGATGCTGCAACCATGCAGCATCGCCATGTGGCCGATGGTCACATCCTCCCCGATCGTCATCGGCCGCCCGGGGTCGGTGTGCAGCACGGCGTTCTCCTGAACATTGCTGCGCGCGCCGATCAGGATCGGCTCGTTGTCGCCGCGCAGCACCGCGCCAGGCCAGATGCTGACCCCTGGGCCGAGCGTCACATCCCCGATCAGCACGGCACTGTCGGCGATCCAGGCTGTCGGATCGATCTTCGGCATGGCATCGCCAAGACGGTAAACGGGCATCGGGAGCTCGGTGGCCAAGAACGCACAATTGTAGGAATGGAACTTCGGCAACGCGCCCTCGACCTGCTCTGCATCGCCGACCCGGCCGCCAAAGCCGCTGCGACGCGTGAGTTGGCCGCCTCGATGACCAGGCTGTCGATCGACGTCAGCGTTGGCCTGCAGGCCCCTGCCGAGCTGCCCGGCCGCCCAGCGGCGCCGCGCCTGGTCGCAGCGACATCCGTGCCGCGCCGCACGCCGTTCACGCCCCAAGGCCGGGCCGCCCTGCTCCACTCCGTGGCTCACATCGAGTTCAACGCCATCAACCTGGCGCTCGACGCTGTTTGGCGCTTTGCCGGCATGCCGCTCGACTACTACCGCGACTGGCTCGGTGTGGCGGCCGAGGAGGCGCTGCACTTCAGTCTGCTGTGCGAGCATCTGGACACGAGCCTGAGCCATGGCTATGGCGATTTCGAGGCCCATGACGGCCTTTGGACCATGGTCGAGCGCACCCGGCACGACATCGTCGCGCGCATGGCCCTGGTGCCGCGCACGCTTGAAGCGCGCGGCCTCGACGCCACCCCGCCGATGCAAGCCAAGCTGGCCCGGGCCGGCGACGACCGCGCGGTCGCCATCCTCGACCTGATCCTGCGCGACGAGATCGGCCATGTCGCCATCGGCAACCGCTGGTACGCGTGGTTGTGCGAGCGCGAGGGGCTGGACCCCGTCGCCCACTACGCCGTGCTGGTGCAGCGCCACGAGGCGCCGCGGCCGCGGCCGCCCTTCAACTTCGAGGCGCGACAGCGCGCTGGCTTCAGCGCAGCCGAGCTTGCCGCACTCGGGCGGGCCGGGCAGTGAGGCTCAAGCCCACCCCGCGCGCCCGAGTGGCCTGCGGCGCCGCCGTCGGGCGCAAGCGGTGCTACTGATGCGATAGACACGCCAGGCCAGGGACGCTGCGTCTAGAGTGACCGAGCGCTCACAAGGTCATGCCCTCTGGGGAGCACACACCCATGCCATTCTTGATCGCAGTCGTCGTCGGGGGGCTGATCGGCGGCGTCTGGAGCAGCGGCTTCGGCGCCCTGATCGGCCCCGCGGTGGGCTGGTTGCTGCACCGGTCGGTGCAGCTGGAGCGCCGGATCACCGCCTTGCAAGTCGCACTCAAGGCGCAGCAGGCCCCTGACGCCGTGCTGCCGCTGCCTATCGCAGCCGCAGCCGCAGCCGCAGCCGCAGCCGCAGCCGCCCCCGCCCCCGCCCCCGCCCCCGCGCCCGACCCCGCGGCAACAGCCTCGACCGCCGTTGCCAGGGTTGCCGATGCGCTGACGCCGGACGCTTCGTGCGCCTGGTCTGGGCCGATGCCGCCGCCGCCCCGACGGTCGCCGGCGCGAAAGTCATCGCCAGCACGCAGAACAGCGTCACGCTTGACCCCGCGACCGAGTTGGTGCTGGCCAGCAGCCCGGTACCGGCCGGCAAGATCGCCCCCGATGAAGCCGCTCAACGCGCCCTGCACTTCGACCTGGGCGGGGCCCTGCCTCTGGCGCAGGTCGATCTGCGCTTCGGGCCGGGCACGCACGTCGCGCCGGTGCGCTTGCAAGGCCGCACTCACGTCGAAGAGGCCTGGCGCGAACTGGGCGGCGCCGTGTTCTACCGTCTGGAGCGCGGCACCGAGATCAGTCGCTCGCCGCCGCTGATGCTGCACACCACCGTGCGCTATGTCCGTGTGCTGCCCGATCCACGCGCGGCCGCGCTCGACGCCAACTCGACCCAACTGGTGGCGCAGGCCCCACTGGCCAGCCTGATCTTCGCCACCGAGGGCAGCGCGCCTTACGCCCTCTGGGCCGGTGCCGAGAAGGCGGCGCCGTCTGCCGTGCCGCTGGCCACCCTGGTGCCGGTGCTCGAGGACGAACGCCCACGACTGGGCCGCGCCACGCTCGGCGAGTGGAACGAGGTCACTGCCGTGGCCCGCGCCGCCGCACAACAGCAGCAACGCGCCGCCCTGCGTCCCTGGTTGCTGTGGGCGGTGCTGCTCGCAGGCGTCGCCGGGCTGGGACTCATGGCCTGGCGCCTGGCGCGGGCGCGCTCACCTGCGACCTGAAATGAGAAGCGGTCCAAGGGCTTAGACTGTGCGCTTTCGCACAGCTTGCTCAAGGACACTCTCATGCGCTTCACGACCCGCAGTTTCCTGCAAGCCACCAGCCTGCTGGCCGCCGGCCTGCTGCTCGCCGCGTGCGGCAAGAAAGAGGCGCCGCCAGCGCCCGCCGCGGCCCCGGCCAAGGTGGTTGTCGTCGGCACTGACGCGGCTTACGCGCCCTTCGAGAGCCAGAACGAGAAGGGCGAGATCGTCGGCCTGACGATTGACGTCGTGAACGCCGCAGCCAAGAAGGCCGGCATCGAAGTCAAGTTCGTCAACACGCCGTGGGAAGGCATCTTCAACGCGCTGGCTCAGGGCGATCGCGACATGATCGCGTCTTCGGTGACGATCACTGACGAACGCAAGCAGACCATGGACTTCACCGATCCGTACTTCGACGCGGTGCAACTCATTGCCGTCAAGGCCGATAGCAAGATCGCCAAGTTCGACGACCTGAAGAAGCTCAAGGTCGGCGTTCAGACCGGCACCACGGGCGACGAAGCCGTGACCAAGCTGCTGGGCAAGACCAGCACCTCGATCAAGCGGTTCGAGTCCACCCCGCTGGCGCTGAAAGAGCTGGAAGCCGGCGGCGTCGATGCCGTGGTGGCCGACAACGGCGTGGTCATCAATTACGTGGCCAACAACGCTGGCGCCAAGTTCAAGACCGTCAGCGACAAGGCCTTCGTGCCCGAGCAGTACGGTTTTGCGGTGAAGAAGGGCAATGCTGACCTGGTCACCAAGTTGAACAAGGGCCTGGCCGAGATCAAGGCCGACGGCACCTACAACACCATCTACGCCAAGTACTTCGGTGCCGCGCCAGCGGCCGCTGCAGCGCCCGCCGCCGCAGCTTCCAAGTAGGGGAGCAGGGCGTTGGATCTTCGTTGGGAGATCCTCGCTGGCTATGGGCCGCTGTTCGTCAGCGGCCTGTGGATGACAATCGAGCTGACCTTGGTGGCCATCGGCTTCGGCATGCTGCTGGGCATCGTCTTCGGCCTGATCAGCAGCTCGTCCGACGCACCGGTGCCGCACTCGCGAGTGCTGGCATGGAGCTTGAAGATCGCGCGCGCCATCACCGTGGCCTACGTCACCTTCTTCCGTGGCACGCCGTTGTTCGTGCAGATCCTGCTGGTGCACTTTGCGCTGATGCCGGCGCTCATCCACCCTGACGCCGGGCTGCTGCTGAGCGGCGACGCCGCGCGCACCTTCCGCCAGGAGCACGGCGCGTTCTTCTCAGGGGCCCTGGCGTTGACGCTCAACGCCGGCGCCTACATCAGCGAAATCTTTCGCGCCGGCATCCAGAGCATCCACCGCGGGCAAACGCAGGCGGCCTACAGCGTTGGCCTGTCCCATGCCCAGGCGATGCGCTTCGTGGTGCTGCCACAGGCCTTCCGGCGCATGGTGCCGGCGCTGGTCAACGAAGGCGTCACGCTGATCAAGGATTCGTCGCTGGTGTCAGCCATCGGCCTGGCCGAGCTGGCGCTGGCCGCCCGCACCGTGGCCGGCGCCTACTCGCGCTACTGGGAGCCCTACCTGCTGATCTCGGCGGTGTACCTGGTACTGACACTGGTGTTGTCGACGCTGGCCAAGCGGCTCGAGGCGCCGGCGCACTTGCGCGGGCGCTGACCAGCCGTCCGCTCGGCCCGACGCAGCGATGACTGTGTTGCGCAACCTCATCAGCAGCGCAACGCCGACCGATGGATGCATGACGCCCACATGACGCAGACATGAAGCCGATAGCCGCGCCCTGCCTGCTCGAACCCCTGCCCGCCTACCGCGAGTACCCCGCAGCCGAAATGGTCCAGCGCGCACGCACTTTGCATGCCGACCTGGAGCGGCGGCGCAGCGTGCGCGACTTCGACCGCCGAGCTGTGCCGCGCGAGGTGATCGAGCACTGCCTGCTCGCCGCCGGCACCGCGCCGTCGGGTGCGAATCAGCAGCCGTGGTTCTTCAGCGTCATCACCGACCCCGATCACAAGCGCCGCGTGCGCGAAGCGGCCGAGGTCGAGGAGCGGACCTTCTACAACGAGCGCGCGCCGCAAGAATGGCTGGAGGCGCTTGCGCCGCTGGGCACGCACGCCGCCAAGCCCTTCCTGGAAGAGGCGCCGGTGCTGATTGCCATCTTCGCGCAGAAGTACGGCGTTCATGCAGACGGCGAAAAGTTCAGCCACTACTACGTGCCCGAGTCGGTCGGCATCGCCTCGGGTTTTCTGATCGTGGCACTGCACCACGCCGGTCTGGCCACACTGACGCACACGCCCAATCCGATGAGCTTCCTGAACAAGTTGTGCTGCCGGCCCAGCTCCGAGAAACCCGTCATCCTGCTCGTGGTGGGTTACCCCAAGCCGGGTTGCCAGGTGCCGGTGCATGGCGGCATCAAGAAACCGCTGGCGGCGATTGCCAACTGGCTTTGAGCCCGCAAGGCGGCGCGCCAGGATGGCCCCACCTCGGGCTTCTCACGCCGACCCCGCTTGCCCGATTGACGCGGCCGCTGACCTAAAACGTGCCCGGGTAGCCGCCGCCATCGAGCAGCCAGTTCTGGCCGGTGATGTAGCTGCCCTGCACGCTGCACAGGAAGGCGCAGGCGGCGCCGAACTCCTCAGCCGTGCCCAGGCGCCGCGCGGGAATTGCGGCGCGCCGGCCGTCCAGCATCTCGTCCAGGCTCTTGCCGCTCTTGGCCGCGGCCGCGGCCATGGTGGCGCGGATGCGGTCGGTGTCGAAGAAGCCGGGCAGCAGGTTGTTGATGGTCACGTTTTGGCTGGCCAGCTTGCTCTGCCGCGCCAGGCCGGCCACAAATCCTGTCAGGCCCGAGCGCGCGCCGTTGGACAGGCCGAGCACTTCGATCGGCGCCTTGACCGCGCCCGACGTGATGTTCACGACACGCCCGTAGCCGCGCGCGGCCATGGCGTCCACGGTGGCTTTCATCAGCGCGATCGGCGTCAGCATGTTGGCGTCGAGCGCGGCAATCCAGGCCTCGCGCTCCCAGTCGCGGAAGTCGCCGGGCGGCGGCCCGCCGGCGTTGTTGATCAGGATGTCGATCTGCGGCGCCGCAGCCAGCGCCGCCGCGCGGCCGGCGTCGGTGGTGATGTCGCCGATGACCATGCGCACCTCGACACCGGGGTGGCGTGTCCTCAGCTCGGCCGCCGTGGCGTTCAGGGCCTCGGCGCCGCGCGCCGTGACGACGACGTTGACGCCCTCGCCGGCCAGCGCCATCGCGCAGCCCCTGCCCAGCCCCTTGCTCGCAGCACACACCAGCGCCCACTTGCCCTTGATGCCCAAATCCATTGCGTCACCTCCACTTTGCCAGCAGCCACACACCCAACAAGACCAGCAGCGTCCCCGCCACCACCCAACCGGTGAAGGGCTCGCCGAGCACCCACACCCCCAACAAGACCGTGCTCATCGGGCCGACCATGCTGGCTTGTGCCGCCAGGGTGGCGCCGATGCGCTCGATCGCCATCATCACCATCAACACCGGCGCGAAGGTGCAGACGGTGGCATTGAGCAAGGATAGCCACAGCACCGGTTCGGGCACCAGCGCCGCCGCTGGCGCACGCAGCACGAACAGCTGCAAGATGCACAGCACGCAGGCCACGCTGGTGGCTGCACCGGTGAGGCGCAGAGCCCCCAGGCGTTGCACGTATTGCCCGCTGTAGACCAGGTAGACGGCATAGCTCAGCGCGCTGCCGAACACCAGCCCGGCGCCCAGAGCCACCTGCGACCCCTCGAAGCGCAGCTCCTGCCCGAACACCACCGCCACGCCGGCGTAGCTCAAGGCCATAGCCATGCCCTGACGCGCCGAGACGCGCTTGCCGAACAGGGCCACCGAGAGCAACAGCACCAGCGTCGGGTTGAGGTACAGGATCAGGCGCTCCAGACCGGCGCTGATGTACTGCAGCCCCATGAAGTCGAGCATGCTGGCCAGGTAGTAGCCGCAAAAGCCCAGGCCCAGGATGGCACGCCAGTCGCGCGCCGTGAACGGCGCCTTGCCGCGCCCGGCCCACCAGGCCAGGACAAGGAACAGGGGCAGCGCAATCAACATGCGCCAGAAGATCACCTGCACCGCGTCGACGCCGTGCCGGTACATCAGCTTGGCCAGGATGGCCTTGCCCGAGAACGCGATCGCTCCCAGCGTCGCCAGCGCCAGGCCGGGACCGATGCGAAACGGGGTGGTCGTCAATGCGAAGGCAGGTACTTGTTGCCCGCAGCCTTGTAGCGCACCACCGCCCCCTCCAGGTCCGCGTACTCCCCGCAGGACGAGGCGCAGGCGCGCGACAGTTCTGCCAAGCGCTGTTCGGCCTTGGCCAGGTCGCCCTTCATCAACATCAGCTCGCCGGCGTACTCCAGCGCACCGCGGTGCGTCGGCGCGATGCGCAGCGCGGCATCGTAGTGGCGCTCGGCGCCCGCCAGGTCGGGACTGGCCTGCTTGCGCAGGCTGTAGCCCATCAGGTTGTTCCAGTCGGCGTTGCCACCGTCGTTGACGCGCTTCAACTCAGCGATCGAGTCGGGCCACTTCTTGGCCTTGATGTGGCGCCGCGCCGCGGCCAGCTTGTCCACCGGGGCTTCGGCTTCAGGCGCCGACATCGGCGTCATGTCAGCGGCCCAGGCTGGCGCTGCGGCCAGCGCGATCAGAAGGCACAGGGGGTATTTCATGCAAAAAGCTCCAGCTTCAAGTGAGTTGAATCGTGGCCGCTGGCGCGGCGCATCAGAAACCGACCGCAGCACCGTCGCGTCGCGGGTCGCTGGCGGCGACATAGCCCTCGACCGCCGGGTCGCCCAGGCGCCAGATGAACTGGCCAGCGCCGAAATCCATGTAGCTGTCTTCGAGGCCGACGACCTGGTGGCCCAGGGCCTGCAGCGCCGCCAAGGTGTCTGCCGGCATGTGACGCTCGACATTGATTTCCAGGCCTTGGTTGAAGCGCCAGCGCGGCGCGTCGCAGGCAGCCTGCAGGTTCTGGCCATGGTCGAGCATGCGCACGAGGGTCTGGACGTGGCCCTGCGGCTGCATGTTGCCGCCCATCACGCCAAAGCTCATCTGCGGCCGACCTTGCTTGCTCAGGAAGCCGGGAATGATGGTCTGGAACGGCCGCCTGCCAGGCGCGACGACGTTGGGGCTGTGGGCGTCGAGCGAGAACCCATGGCCGCGGTTCTGCAGGCTGATGCCGAAGCCCGGCTCGACCACGCCCGATCCGAAGCCCATGTAGTTGCTCTGGATGAAGCTGACCATCATCCCGCTCTCGTCGGCGGCCGTGAGGTAGATGGTCCCGCCCTTGATGCCATAGCCGGCGCCGAAGACTTGCGCACGCGCCGGGTCGATCAACTTGGCGCGGGCGGCCAGGTATTGCGGGTCGAGCAGCATCGACGGCGGGCCCTCCATCGAGCGCGGGTCGGCGACGAAACGGTAGACGTCGGCGAAGGCCAGCTTCATGGCCTCGATCTGCAAGTGCTGGCAGGCCGCGCCGTCGAGCGACATTGCAGCCAGATCGAAGTGCTGCAACATGCCCAGCGCCATCTGGGCCGCGATGCCCTGCCCGTTGGGCGGGATCTCGTGCAGGGTGTGACCGCGGTAATCCTGTGCCAGCGGCGTGACCCACTCGGGCTGGTAGGAGGCCAGATCGTCAGCCGTCAGCGCACCGCCATGCTGGTGCGACCAGGCGGCCAGCGCGGCGGCGATTTCGCCCCGGTAGAAGGACTCGCCCTTTGTCGCCCCGATGAGCTTGAGCGCGCGCGCCATGTTGGGCATCGCAAAGCGCTCGCCAACTTCTGGCGCACGGCCGTTGGGCAGAAACTGCGCCGCAAAGCCGGGGCCGGCCACCAGGTCCGCCACCTGCGAGGCTGCCTGCCACTTCTGCTGCACCACCACCGGCACGGCATAGCCGCGCTCGGCGATCTCTGCGGCGGGCGCCATCAGGTCGCCAAAGGGCAGGTTGCCAAAGCGCTGCGACAGCGCCGCCCATGCCCCCACCGCGCCCGGCAGGCTCACTGAATCGACACCGCGCGCGGGGGGCGCCGTTTGGGTGTCGCCGTACTTGCCGATGAAGTACTCACGCGTCCAAGCCGCAGGCGCCGGGCCGCTGGCGTTCAGGCCATGCAGTTGCGTGCCGTCCCACAAGATGCAGAAGGCGTCAGAGCCCAGGCCGTTGCTGCAGGGCTCCACCACCGTCATGCAGGCGGCCGTGGCGATGGCCGCATCGACGGCATTGCCACCGGCCGCCAGCATCCGCAAGCCAGCCTGGGCGGCCAGGGGGTGCGAGGTGGCGACGACATTGCGGGCGAACACCGGCAAGCGAACGCTGGCATAGGGCTGGCTGTAGTCGAAGCGCGTCATGGTGTCAGTCCGCGACGATCCTGCGCTCGCGGATGAGTGTGGCCCAGCGCGCGCTGTCGGCCTTGACCATCGCGGCGAACCTGGCCGGGCCGGCATCGGTGACAGGCTCGGCGCCCAGGCGCGCCAAGCGCTCAGCCACATCGGGTCTTTGCAACGCGCGTTGCAACTCTGTGGCCACGCGATTGGTGATGTCGGCACTCAAGCCCTTGGGGCCGTAGATGCCGAACCAGGTGGTCGATTCGAACCCCGGCAGCCCCGACTCGGCCACCGTGGGCAGCTCCGGCACCAGCGGCGAGCGCTTCGCGCTGGTGATGGCCAGGGCCTTCAACTTGCCGTCCTTCACATGCGGCAGGCCGCTGACGATGCTGTCGAACAGCAGCTGCACCGTGCCGCTCACCAGGTCGGGAATCGCCAGCGCTGTGCCGCGGTAGGGGATGTGGACGATGAACACGCCCGCCTGGGCCTTGAAGGCCTCGGCCGTCAGGTTGACGATGGTGCCATTGCCGCTGGAGGCGTAGTTCAGCTGCCCCGGCCGCGCCTTGGCATAGGCAATCAACTCCTTGATCGAGGCCACCGGCAGGTCCTTGGGCACCAGCACGATGTTGGTCGCATTGGCCACCTGCGCCACCGGCGTGAAATCGGCCTCCGCGTTGTAGGGCAGGTTCGGGTTGAGGTGCGGCGCGATCGAGTGCGTGCTGCTGGTGCACATCAACAGCGTGTGGCCGTCGGGTTGGGCCTTCGCGACTTCGGCTGAACCGAGCGTGCCGCCGGCGCCGGGCCGGTTGTCGACCACGATCGGCTGGCCGAAGGCGTTGCCCAAGCCCTGCGCAATCGCGCGCGCCAGCAGATCCGTGGCGCCGCCGGCCGGGAACGGCACCACCAGGCGGATCGGCTTGCTCGGCCAGGCCTGGGCCCAGCTGCCGGGTGCCAGGGCCAGCAAAGGAAGCGCAAGCGAGAGCGAACGTCGTTTCATGGTTTGGCTTGGAGAGGGTGCTTGCGCAGTGCTGCGTAGCGCAGTGCCGATCATCGCACCGTCGGAGTGACAGGCACGCACGGCCCCCGAGCTTCGCAAGCCGCGAAGCGACCTCTCGGTCGAGCCCGCGCGGTCGCTCAGCGCAGAAGGGTTTCCTTCAAGGAACCGGCCACCGCCTGGCGCGCGGCGGGCAGGTTGAACAGCGTGTGGGGCGCGTCGGGAATCAGCACGATACTGGCCCGGGGGTTGGCCTTCAGCGCGGCTCCGCAGTACCCTCGCGGCGCGGGGTTGCCGAACCACGGGTTGGCGGCGGAGAAAAACGGGTCGGTGGTGCTGATGACGTTGGGCACCGGCGGTTCCTTGCTGGCACTGGTCTGGTGAGACTCGACGAAGTAGTTGTCCTCGCAGCTCCAGGCAAAGATCATCTTGCCGACGAAGCCTTCACCGCTCTGGCGGGCCCCCGCCGGTGAGCCTTCGCTGGAGCCGGCCAGGATCAACTGACGGGGGTCTGCCCACGCGGCACTGCGCAGCGCGGCCAGGGCCAGGCCGACCTCGGAAGCACGCAGCGCATGCACCTTCTCGTCGACGTGCTTGCCCACCGGCGACTTGTAGGTCAGGCGGTCCGCAGGCCCGAAGGAATCCGGCGCAATGCTGGCGATGCCCTGCTCCGCCAGCCAGCGTTGCCACTCGGCGATGGCCGCGAGGCGCAAGCCGGACGAGCCATGCAGGAACACCACGACCAGCACGCGAGACGTCGTGTTGGCCGGGATGTCGCGCAAGGCGTCGGCAAACACCGCAGTTCCGGTCACGCTGACCGGCAAGGCCACGGACGCACCGGCAATCACCGCCTTTGCTGACTCTGCCGTGTGAACCACCGCGCTGCCCGTGACCTCGCCTTTCGGCGTCTGGGCCAGGGCCATGGGGCTGGCGCGCAGCAAGGCCAGGAGAACATTTGACTTGATCGGGCTCTTTCTGTGTCGGCGCAGCGACGCGCGGTTGCACCGACGACTGTCGTCTGCCTTGCAGCCCTGGTTCAGGGAGCAGACGACAAGAAGAGATTGTCTCGAACCCGCGGTTCGGCGTCGGCTTGAAGATCAGCGAAGGAGCTTCGTCTGGCCCCTGTTCGCGCGCCAATCGACCATCAGGGTGCGACCGCGTGTGCTGGCACCGACGACCGCCTGAGCGGGCGGCTCCGACGGCCTGGGTTGCGCGCGACGCTCCTGCGACAGGTGCGTGATCTGCCGAACCGCATTCTCTGTAGTGTTCGACCCCCGCGCTACGGATTTGCCGCGGCGTTTAGGCTCATTTGCAACGGCACCGCGGCCCTTTGGGCATACGGTGTCACCATCGTCGAGAACCGCGATGAGTCGGGCCTGTGTCCGCTCTCCGACAGGCTGACGGGGTAGGCGGATGTCGCCGTCGACCCAAAGTGGGTGTCCGCTCGGCGAGATTCCGCACCTTGAAGCGGTCGGCGGACAATGCACTACGAGGTCGGCGCGGACACCAGCAAAATTCGCCGCATGCTGATCGACCGCGAGCTGATCGCCGAAACAAGGTGACGCCGGCACCTTGGCTCGTTTTGGTCCTCCCTAGATGCGGAAGCTCAATTCATCGATGTCGCAACGCACGCGGCCGGTCAACTCATACGAGGCGAGGTTGGACGAGATGTGATGCGTCAGACAACTGGCGTCGCGCAGCAGTCGCTGGAGTGCGCCGCTGCGGCGCAACGCACTCGCCCCGGAGGCGTCGTAGGCCGTGCGCACGATCTCGGCTCCGCGTTGCACGGCCGTGACACCGGCGACGCGCGCGTTGACGCGCAGCTCCGTGGTGGCAGGCTCGCCGCGCAAGCCGCATTCCCAGATCGCGGCGAGCGCTTCGCGCAACCCGGCGCGGCAAGCCCACCACAGCCCCTCCGCCGCTTCCAGGCTGCGCTGGGTGGCCGGATTCTCGAGCAGAGGCCGTTGGGTCATGCGGTTGGTCTTGCCGCGCAGCTCGTTGCGGGCCTCGTCGAGTGCCCGTCGCGCCAAACCGAGGTGGGTCGCGGCGGCGGCGATCGTGATGAACCAGCCGCCACCGGCGACGACGGCCGCCGGGTACGGCGCCACAGCGATCCCCGACGGCCAGGGAAAGGTGCGGCGCCAGGGCACGAAGACGTCATCGAAATACACGTCATGGCTGCCGGTGCCGGCCAGGCCGATCGGGTCCCAGGTGTCTTCGATGCGCGCCTCGTTGATCGGCGCGAGCGCCGCCACCATGCGCGGCGCGGCGCCGTCGGCAACCGGCGGCAACATCACCACCCCGCCGACGAAGGTGGCGCCGGTGCAACCCGACTCGAAACCCCAGGACCCCGAGATGCGAATGCCGTCAGACTGTTCTACGGCCTGGACTCTGGGCAGGTTGCTCCAGGATGCATAGGCGGCCGGATCGGAGAAGAACTCGTCGCACAGCCGCGGCTCGGCGGAGGCATGGATCAACGCTGCGCAGATGTTGCCGTGCGCACAGACCCAGCCGGTCGACGCGTCGGCCTCGGCGAGTGTCATCAGCACCTCGAGTCCCTCTGTCAGCGACGCGCCATAGCCGCCGACCTCGGTCGGCACCAGAACTTTCATCAGTCCCGCCTGCTTGAGCCTGACGACGAAATCTGGTGCCAATCGACGCAGCGCTTCGAATTCCACCGCGCGCGATTTGGCCTCGGCCGCCAGATCGGGCAGCGCGGCCCGCAGTTCGCTCAGCGAGGGTCGAGGTGCAGCCATGCGGGGTCTTCCGTTCGTAGAGTGGCGTGGCGTTGCGGCTACTTTGTTGGGCTCGCCACCGGCACAGCATCCAACGGCGATTCAAAGGCAATGAAGAGGACACAGGGGACGGCGCTTGCGCAGAAGCCCTTGTGTGGCAGTTTGGCAGGGCCGTACGCATAAGTCCCTGGCTTGAGCACCGCCTTCTTCTGACCGTCATAGGTGACGTGAAGCTCGCCGGCTACCAGCACCATACGCTCTGGCGAGGTGTGCAAGTGGAGCGGAATGGTTGACTTGGCGGGCACTTTGAAGAACACGTCGACGTTGTCTTTTGCAGGGTCGCCGCGGAGAACGGCGATGCCGCATCCCTTGGGCAAGAAAGGCGGGCAGGGCCCCCATTTGAGCTGCGGATCACCGGCAGTCCAGGTCAGTGCGCGCTCTTGAGCAGGTGCCTGTGCGTTGGCGAACGAGCCGGCCAGGCCCAATGAAAACAACAAGGAACAACGCAATCCCGCCTGCAACGAGCGGCCAATCAGGGTTCGGTGACGCATGGTGTTTCTACTTTCGGTTGATGCTGTTTTGTAGCTGGATTGCCACTGAACATACCGTCGAGGCCCATCATTTTGACTGCGCGTCGGCACCAGGTAACGATCGCGAGACGAAATTTCGCCGAAACTTCGACGCACGATCAACGCCATCGCCTCATGCCCGTTATGCCTCAGCCCGTAGATTTCGAAGGCTTCAGTCTGGACCTGCAGCAGTGCGTGTTGCGGCGCGATGGCAACTCAATCGAGTTGCGGCCCAAGGCCTTCGATGTGCTGCGCCATCTCGTTGCCAACGCCGGGCGCGTGGTTTCCAGGCAGGAGTTGCTCGACACGCTATGGCCTGGCCTTGTGGTGACCGACGACGCGCTGGTTCAATGTGTCTCCGACGTGCGGCACGCCCTGTCCGACAGCGGGCACAGGATCATCCGCACCCTGCCGCGACGCGGCTACCTCTTCGCAGTCGAGGCGGCGCCGCGCCCATCGAGACCGGATGGGGAACCAGCGCTTGCGGTACAGAGGATCGACGATTGCCACGCCAGCGACGGTGTCAGGCTGGCTGTCGCAGAGGTCGGGCGTGGCCTGCCGTTGGTGCGGACTCCGACTTGGTTCAATCACCTCGAACATGAGTGGCAGGTATCTTTTCGCGGCGGGCTGTACCGATTCCTCGCCGAGCGCTTGCGCCTGATCCGCTACGACGGTCGAGGCAGTGGCCTGTCGGAACGCTACGTCCCTGAACTCTCATTCGATACGCTCGAGCGCGACCTGCAGGCTGTGGTGGACACATTGCAGCTGCCGCAATATGCGCTGCTCGGCATCTCGCAAGGCGCGCCGGTCGCGCTCGCCCATGCTGCGCGTCACCCCGAGCGGGTGTCGAAGATCGTCCTCAACGGTGCTTTCGCGCTAGGTCGAAACAAGCGCGGCTCGGCGAAGGACCGCGAAACAGGGCAGGCTTACCTGACGCTGATGCGCCACGGCTGGGGCGACGAGCACTCGGCCTTCCTGCGCACCTTTTGCATGCTCTACTTCCCAGGCTTGTCGATCGCACAGATCCGAACTCTTGCGGATCTGCAACGGTTGGCGATGTCGGCCGACGCAGCCATCCGGATGCGCATGGCCTGCGACGATATCGACGTCGTCGATCTGCTCAAGCAGGTATCGGCGCCGACCCTGGTGCTGCACAGCCGCTACGACAACGCGGTGCCGTTCGAGGAGGGGCAGCGTCTGGCGGCGGCGCTGCCCAACGCGCGCTTCGTTGCCCTGGAGTCAGAAAACCATGTGCCGGTGCCCGGCGAGCCGGCCTGGCCGATCTTCCTCGCCGAAATCGACGCCTTTCTACGCGATTGATCTCGAGAGGTGGCGCGCGCGCCAGACCGGCGAATTCTCGGCGGCTCCGAAGTTCACAAGTGGCGCGTCAGGTCGCCGCCCGTCACCACCGTCACCACCGTCACCTCCCGGCCGGCCGCGTACGCAGGCGAAGGACCGCTCTATTGCCTCTGGAATTGCCTCTACGCTGCGCATCGAAGCCTCGCAGCTGCGCATTT
>Ga0163144_10005704_pt1 | contig 27658 bp, 23 predicted proteins | sample OliLak19BULKMAT1_FD_123175 | JGI IMG/M metagenome (GOLD analysis project Ga0163144, IMG submission 123175) | Freshwater microbial mat bacterial communities from Lake Vanda, McMurdo Dry Valleys, Antarctica - Oligotrophic Lake LV.19.BULKMAT1 | ecosystem: Environmental > Aquatic > Freshwater >... | reverse complement strand
TCGGCGCGAACGTGCTGGCCGACCCGATCGGCGTGAGCACCTCGCTGCTCACCAGCGACGGATTTCTGATGATGGGCCGACGCAACGGCTGGGTCGCGTACTATCCGAACCGTGTACACCCGTTCGCCGGCGCTCTCGAACTGCAAGGCGGCTCGACGGACGTTTTCGCCGACGTGATTCGCGAGCTTGAAGAGGAATTAAATCTGCCCCCGGGTGAAGTGGTCGACGTCGTCTGCACCGGCCTGGTGTCTGACCGAAGTCTGCGCCAGCCGGAATTGATATTCAGCACGACGACGTCGCGCACCCGCCGTCAAATCGAAGCCGGAGTCGACCCCGACGAACACAACTCCGCAGTCGCGATTCCCGCCGACGAACGTCACGTCGAACGCGCGATCGCGGACCCGCTGATCACGCCCGTCGGCGTCGCGGCGCTGGTGCTCTGGGGTCGTGGGGCGTTCGGGGAGGCGTGGCTCGAACGACTGGATTGATCCGACCCACCCCTCGGTCTGGGTCGCTGCCTTATTTCGTCGTCGGCACGAAACCACTTCACGCGTCGACCGCAAGTGGCGGCCCCAAGACCGTCGCGGGTCGCGTGAGCGGGAACGACGTGCGGATCGCGGCGGCGATTTCGTCGCCTTGCGTGGTCCAAAGTTCGCCGAACGATTGGAGCTCAATCGCGCACTTTCTCAGGCAAACCTGCGACACCTCGAGCACTTCGGCGCTCCGCACCGGGTCGTAATGTGACAACTGCTTTTCCAGCGTCTGCCTCAAGCACCAGTCGGCCAACACGACAAAATCATGCCAGAGGCCCAGATGTTCCTGCAGCGCCTTGAACATTTTGAACACCCGCCCCGGCAGGTCGTGCCCCTGCTCGCGCGCCATCTCCAGCGTATACCGTAGCGCCTTGCCCGCGATGCGGAGTTCGTGCGGGTCGTGGCGCGGCGCGTCGGGGTCGAGGCTGCTGAACTGCACGACGACCTGGTCCGACTGTTCCGAAAACGCATCGAGCTGAAGATGCAACGACTGCGCCAGCATCGCGTCCAGCGCCCCCGCCGACGCATCAATGTCGGCCTTGATCGACTCCCACCCCGCCAGCTTGTTGATGAACCGCGCAGGCGGAGCGTGATCCTCAGCAGCGTGCTTGGCGAGCTCGCGCTCGGCATTCAACTGTATTTGCAACCATTGCACCGCCGACTTGAGCGACCGCCGGCGCCGGGCCAAGTCGTTCAGATGTCCGCCCATCACGTCCAGGTCACGCTGGTTCCCGAGCGAGCGCCGGAGCTTACGCAGCGTCCGGGAGAATGGCCGGACGTCGTCCTTTGATACGATCGGATTGACGAGGTCCATCGCCGCCTTCAACCGCCGCGTCGCGACGCGCGTCGCGTGTACGGCCTGCTCGTCGCCCTGCAACAGCGCCTTGGGCATGAGTTCGATCAGATCGTTGACGAGCGAATCGAGGTATCGCGTGAGCTTGACCTCAACGGCCCTCGCCGTGTCCGGCGGCGCGACTGACAACGGCACATCCTGCGTCTGCTCTGACATACGCGACAGTCTATCGGAGACGCGCCACAAGTCACAATCAATTAACGGCCGATCGCGGCAATGAACCCTGTGTGCAATAAGGTCCGCCCGCCTACGATGTGGGCCCATGCCCGGCGCTCCCAAATCAGCCCCACATACGGTCGAAGACACCCCACATGGCGTCCGCTCAGAAAATCTGTGGCGGGCGGTGTTGGTCCTCGCATTGCCGGTGATGGCGGAGCAGATTTTGCACATGATCGTCGGGCTGACCGACACGTACCTCGCCAATCACCTGCCCGAAGATTCGCACGCCGCGACGGCGGCGGTGGGGACGATTACTTACATCATGTGGTTCATCGGCCTGCTGGTCGGCGCGGTCGGCTCGGGCGCGACGGCTTTGATCGCGCGGGCGCGCGGGGCGCGGCACCGGTCGCTGGCGAACAGCGTCACGGGACAGGCCGTCGGCGCGGCCCTCGTGATGGGCTTTATCGTGGGACTCGTCGGGTTCGTGTTCGCGCCTCAGTTGTCTCACCTGACCGGCCTTCCTCCTTCGGGTGAAATGTATGCGGCGACGTACCTGCGCCTGCTCTGCGTCGCGATGCCGTTCACCATGTTGATGTTCGTCGCCAACGCCTGCCTGCGCGGCGCGGGGGACACGCTCACGCCCGCGGTCGTGATGGTGGTGGTCGACGTCGTCAACATGGTGGCGGCGTTCAGCCTGACGCGCGGCTGGTTCGGTCTGCCGGTGATGGGCTTCGACGGCATTGCGATCGGCACGATGATCGCATACGTGACGGGCGGGTTGATTCAGGCGTGCGTTCTGCTGCGCGGACGCGCCGGGGTGACGCTGTATCTGCACCGCATGCGCCCACACTGGCACACGCTCAAACGCCTGATCCGGATCGGTCTGCCCGCGGGGCTGGAAGGCGCGATCGCGTGGGGCGCGAACTTCGGCGTGCTGATCATCATCAACAAGATCGACCTCAGTAGCGTCGTCGCGTCCGCGCACGTCAACTCGGTGCGCATCGAGGCGATCAGCTACCTGCCCGGCATGGCCTTCGCCGTCGCGGCGGCGACGCTGGTGGGACAGAGTCTGGGCATGAACCGGCCCGACCGCGCGAGGCGTGCCGCGTTCATCTCCTACGCGATCGGCGCGAGCTTCATGACGGCGCTGGGCGTCTGCTTTATCACGCTCGGCCAATACCCCGCACGATGGATGACCACCGACCCCGCCGTCGCGGAATTGACACGCGAGTGTCTGTTCCGAACGGGCTTTATCCAGGCGGCCTTCGCGGCCAGCCTGATCTTTTCCGGCGCGCTGCGCGGCGCGGGCGACACGCTCGTCGTCATGATCCTGAACCTGCTCAGCACGGTCCTTCTGCGTCTGCTGGGCGTGCTGTTCGTCGTCCACGTGATGAAAGGCGGGTTGCCGGAAATCTGGTTCGTCCTATGCGCCGAACTCTGCGTGCGCGGCCTGCTCGCGTTCACGCGCTTCCAAAACGGGGCATGGGCGACGCGAAAAATTTGAAGGCTTGAAACGCGATTCACCGCAGAGACGCGGAGGACGCGGAGTTTAGATTCGCCCGCGTATCTTTGTAGCACGGGCGCCTCGCCCGTGTGTTTGATTGGCAGCAACAAACACGGGCGGGGCGCCCGTGGTACGAAGATGCCACAGGACCGAATCCCCTCTCTGCGCCCTCCGCGCCTTTGCGGTGAACCGTTTTCGATTGCTGGCGATGCTCATCTGCCCGACGAGGCCACGGCGGCGTCGAGCGATTCTAGCTTGGCTTCGACGCGCGCCAGTTCTGCTTTGGCGACATCGGTGTTGAACTGCGCGAGCGTGGAGGCGTAGCGTCTGCCGATGACGTAGTACGGCGCGCCGCGCACGGCGATCGTCATTTCCGGCGTGGGCATCCGCGCCCAGACGGCGCGATACATGTCGGCGAGCCGACCGGCGTCTTCCTGCTCGGTGAGCAGCGCGTCGATCCGCTCCATCCCCGCGAGCACGATCGGGCCCATCGAAAACTTTCCATCAATGACCGAGCCGTACAGCCGCAACGCCTCGTCGTATTTCTTCTCGCGCCGGCGCACGTCGCCTTGCGCGAGCGTGAGGTCGGCGAGCAGGTCGGGCCGGGCTTTGACCAGCTCTTTCATCCGCTCCAGTGCGGCAAACTGCTGCTGCGAGCCGCGCCCGGCGTTCAGCTTCGTCAAAATCTCCAGCGCGAACTCCGGGTAGCTCGGGACGAGTGCCTTGGTCACCGCGGCGGCAATTTTGTCGAGCTGGCCCCGGTCCAGCACACGCCGCGCGCCCAGATCGGCCAGGCCCTGCCACGCGGCGCGGTTACCGACGTAGAGCGACGCCGCCCGCATATACAATTCCGCCCGGCGCGCTTCGTCGACCACACCGGCACACGCCACCAGCGCCGCGGAAGTCAGGCGGTCGTCGGTGTTCACCTTCAACGACTCTGCCGACAGCGCGACCTCCGACTCCGGGACCGTAAGCCGGCTTTGCGGGTCGCTCACGTCCCCTCGAAAGTATTGTTGTGAGGCGTATCTTCCGTCGGTGAAGTTCCAGAACGGGATTTTGTTCGAACGGTCGAGGTACCCGACCCACGCGTGGCCCGTGCCGTCGCTCCCGCTGCCCCGACCGGTGGAGACGACCGACGGCACGCCGAGCGATCGGCCGACCATCGTCGCGAAGTAGGCTTGGTCGATGCAGACTCCGCCGCGTAGTCGAAGCTCTTGGAGCGTGAGGGGCGCGCCTTTGATTTTACGTTCGCCTATACCGTACAGCGCGTCGGTGTCGTACGGGACGTCGAAGTAGATGCCACCGACCGACGCGCGCCGGCCGTACTCGGTGAAGGCCCATGCGATTTCGCTCTGGTCGATCGGGTTGTCGACGACGTAGGTCAACAATTCGAACGGGAGCGTCCTCGGGTCGAACTTCAGGCGCGACGCCACGTTGGTGTAAAAGCGAAACAAAAGGGCCGCATGTCGTGCGTCGGCCTTGGCGTCTTCCTGCTGGCCCTCACCCGACGGCAAGTCCCAGACGACACACAGCGCCGCGGCCAGGTCGGGCCAGTCGTCGCAGTTGCGCTTTTTGTTGTCTTCGTTGCAGACCGCACTGGCCACGTCCAGAACACGGTCGGGCGCGTCGGATTCATCCAGCCCGAGCAGAAGCCGCGTCGCGAAGTGCGGCCGGCGCGAGAGCTTTTGCAGGGCCGCCCAGTGTTCGCCCGACGGGGCCTCGATGCGTGAAAAATATTTGGCGAACTGCCACGACGCCGCGAGCGGGACGAGTTTGACGGGGTCCGCGTTTTTGACGTCGGTCAACTCGGACGCGATCCGTTCGTGGAGCTTGTCGATGACAGACTTAAGGTCTTTGGCGTCGACGGCCGACAGGAGGTCGGGATCGAGTGCGTACGGCTCGGGAGTCGGCTTGACCGGTGCTTGTGGCTTGGGCGCGGGATGCGGCGCGACGGGGTTGCGCTGCGCGAACGCGCTGCCCGTCAAAACGAGCATCACCGCAAGCGAGAGGAGGTTCAAACGCTTCGACTGCATATCGCTTAGTCGTCCTGAGTCGCGCCGTTCGAGGTCGGCGCGGGCCACGAGGCCGTCACCTGTTCATACACCGGTTGTACGTCGTCCGTTACAAGCATATCGACGTTTTTTACTACGACATTCGGCCCGAGGGGCGTCCAAACGGTCGAGTCCGACGCCGGACCGAAGAGCGCGACCGTTGCGTTGCCGAGGATGCCCGCGAGGTGGGACGGACCGCTGTCGTTCCCCACGAAGACGTCCGCGGACTGGAGGAGGCTCGCAAGTTGCACGAGGTCGGCGGGGCGTTCGACCGGCGCGACGGCCTCGAACGACGCGAGCGTCGCGCGGTCGACCCGGTCGAGTTCGGTCTCCCCGACGCAGAACCGCACGCGCCGGCCTGCGGAGGTCAGGCGTTCGGCCAGCTCGACAAACCGCCCGGCGGGCCAGCACTTTTCGCGCGATCCTGAGCCGGGATGAATCACCACCCCGCCGCCCCCTCGCATGCCGCGCGCCAGGCCACGGGCATGGACGGATTGGAGAATTTGTTGCATCGACGTGAACACCGCCGGGTCCGGGCGGAGCTGGTCGAGGATGAATTCCGAGACGTGCCCCGGCCACGGCCCGCGCGGGCGCGGCTCCGGCGCGTACACGTCGGCACGTGGCGCGAGCCGGCGGACGTTGTCGACCCACGAGTCGCCGGCTTGACCAAGAAAACTAAAGATTTTCTGTGCCCCGCCGAGCAGTTTCGACGAAGCGTCGGGCAACGCAAGCCCGTCGGCGAACAGGTCGTGCCACCGACCGGAGTCGATGTCGCGCGACTCCACACCGAGCACACGCTCGGCCAGTTTCCCCTTCTGCCCGTGCGTAACATAGATGACCCGGCTCTGCGGATACAACCGCCCCAGCGCGACCGCGAGCGGCCAAGTGACGACGAAATCGCCGAGCGCGCCGAGGTGAAAAATCAGAATGTTCCGGGCGGGCAACATCGGCGTGCATTAGAACAACAGGTGCTCGCCGTGTCGCGTCAGTCGTGATCGTGAGGAAATGGGGACCGGGGGAGCCGCCATGGACGGCACGCCGAACTCCTCGTACCGCGCGTCAGAATGTGCGGTATAATCATCGTATGACCACCTCCACTCCCACGCGTGAGCTTCAGGAACTGGACCGCAAGTTTCACCTCCACCCGTTCACCAACCATGCCGACATGCAAAACGCCGGCGGGACGAACATCGTCCGTAACGCCGAGGGGTGTTACGTGATCGATCAGGACGGTCGGCGTCTGCTGGACGGGCTGGCGGGGCTGTGGTGCGTGAACGTCGGCTACAACTGCGCCGCCATCATCGAGGCGGTGCACGAGCAGATGCGACAGGTGCCCTTCTACCCGTCGTTCTTCAACACCACCACCGAACCAGCCGTCAAACTTGCGGCCAAGCTCGCCGAGCTCGCGCCGGCGAAGCTCAATCACACGACGTTCAGCAACTCAGGCTCGGAAGCGAATGAGAGCGCGCTGAAAATCATCCGTAGCTACTGGCACATCAAGGGCCGGCCGCAGAAGCGGAAAATTCTGTCGCGCACGTTCGCCTACCACGGCGTGACGATCGCGGCGACGAGCATGACGGGCCTGCCCAGTTGTTACCTGCCGTTCGACCTCCCGCTCGACGGGTTCGTCCACGTGCCCGGCCCGTACGCCTACGGCGCGGGTAAGGAAGCCGACCCGGCGGCGTACGGCGAGTGGTGTCTGACCGAAACCGAAAACATCATCAAGCGCGAAGGCCCCGATACGATCGCGGCTCTTTTTGCGGAACCGATTCAAGGTGCCGGAGGCGTGATCGTCCCGCCGGCGGGATACTTGAAAAAGCTGCGCGCGCTGGCACGGACATATGACATTCTATACGTCTCCGACGAAGTCATCAGCGGCTTCGGCCGGCTCGGAGATTGGTTCGCTAGCGGAATGTGGGACTTGGACCCGGACATCATGGTCTTGGCCAAGGGCATCACGTCGGGCTACTTGCCGCTCGGCGCGACGATGGTCAGTGACGACATTTCAGGCCTGCTCATGAGCGGCGGATATTTCGCGCACGGCTTCACCTACAGCGGTCATCCCACCTGCACGGCAGCCGGGCTGGCGAATTTAAAAGTGATCGAAGACCTTAATCTCGTCGCGCGCACGCGCGACGAAATCGGGCCGTATTTTCAGGCTAAATTGCACAGTTTCAAAGGCCACCCCGCCGTCGGTGAGGTGCGCGGACACCAGCTCATCGGCGCGCTCGAACTCCTCCCGCGTGGCGGGCGAGCGGCGCTATCGCCCACCACCATGCTCGGTATCAAAGGCTCGGCGCTCTGTAGAAAAGAAGGCGTGATCGTGCGCGGTATCCGCGACCTCATCGCGATCTCCCCGCCGCTGATCATCACCAAGACGGAGATCGACCAGTTGTTTGACGCGGTGACGAAAATGCTGGCGAAGTTGTGGGACTGAGTGACGTTTGTTCGAACGTGTGACGTTAACGTCGCGCGTCGTCAGCGAAATTTGCAGACCACGTCATACACCGCCCCGCCGTGGCGTCTCGCGACGGCGGGGTCTTTGATCATGGCCAGGTTCAAGGCGTCGCATGCGAAGTCGGCGTCGAGGTTGCTCTCCACGCCGCGTCCCATGCCTTCCAAAATGACGAGGTCGGCATCCGTGCAGGCCACGTTCAGCGTGTCGCTCACGCCGAGCAGGTCGATGAGCGGTTCGCCGGTGCCGGTGCTCACGCGCTCGATCGGGAGGGATGTGAGCGACGGCTCGGCGTCGAGGATGCGTGGCCACCATGCGTTCACTTCATGAATCGTCATGTCGTTGAGGGTCGGTCGCTCGTTGGCGGCCAGTACCACGTGCGTGCCGCGCAGCGCGAGCCAGCGGATCATCGGTAGCGCGCCGAGCAGAAAGTCACTGCCCGCGTTGTCGATGAAAAACACCGCCTTGCGATGCCGCGTGCCGTCAAGGAGACGCGACACGAGCGCGTCGAAGTCGTCGAAGAGCCACGGGCGCGGCTTGATCTTAGCGCGCACGGCGCGGAAGTCTGGGAGCTCGCCGTTCATGAAGAGTTTGGTCGTCGCCTCGGCGCCGAGGTCGAAAATATTGCCCGCGAAAATGCCGAGAATGATCGCGCCGAGCTGCCCGCGCGGGTCCGCGGCCATGTCGTCGAGTTCGCGGCAGACCGACGGAAGCAGCGGTAGCATTTTCTCGTTCTCGCGATTCTTCAAATCAAAAAACGCATCGACAAAACCGTGGCGTCGGAGGATCCCGTCACGCCAGACGTCGAGTTTGAGGATCGTCACCGGGCCGGGCTCGGGCGGGCGCGACAGCACGTCGTCGAAGAATAAAACAAATTCTGCGCGGCACGCGGTGGAGCGCGACCGTAGGTCGCTCGCGTCCTCGCCACGCGCCTCAGCCATGTCGTGCGCAAGCTTCATCATCGTTTCCAGATGACGCTTGAAAAACGAGACCCAGTACTCCCCCGCCGGCCGGTCGTGGACCAGATCCCAGTTGCATGCGATGTAGGTCGAAGGTGATTTCAGTTGGACGAACGGCGCGAGCGACATGAACGAATCCTTTGCTACTGAGGCTCATCGGGATGCCCCATGGTGACAAGTAAAAAGTTGCGTCAGGCGCTCATTCCGCCGTCGACGAAAATGGCTTGACCGGTGATGTACTCGCCCGCCGGGCTACAGAGCAGCAGCGCGAGCCCGGCGCAGTCGCGCGGTTCGCCGAGCCGCCCGACCGGCACGCGTCGGCCTCTGTCGATCACGTCCTGCTGTGTCCGGAGGTCGTCGCGGTTGCGATGCGTATTGAACCACCCCGGCGCGATCAGGTTTACGGTCACGCCGTCACCGGCCAGGTCACGCGCCAGCGCCTTCGTCACACCGGTCAACGCGAGCTTGCTCAAAGAATACGGCAGCATGTGCGGATTGCACCGACGTTGCTGGATAGAGCCAAGGTTGATGATCCGTCCGAACTTTTGCGCGGTAAAAATACGCGCCGCCGCCTGACACAGCACGATGGGCGCGATGAGGTCCGCGTCAAACGTCCGGCGTAGGTGTTCGACAGAATCTTCGAGCCAATGCTGATTTTTCTGGACGGCGGCGTTGTTGACGAGGATGTGCAAACCGCCGAGCGCCCGGACCGTCAGGTCGACCAGGGTCTGGACGACGACCAAGTCGGTGATGTCCCCACCGAGCGCGACGGCGCGTCCGCCGGCGTGGTTGATTGCCTCGGCCTCGGCCTGCGCGACGGTGCGCTCGATGTCCTGAATCGCGACCGCGCATCCCACCGACGCGAGCGCCTTGGCCATCCCCAGCCCGATGCCGCGCCCGGCGCCCGTCAACAGCGCGACCTTCCCGTCGAGTCTGAAATTCGGTACTTCCATGGCGGCGAATGCTAACGACCCCGCGGGACGTTGTGAAACATGTCGTTCAATTCCTTGATCACGCCCATCTTCCGTTTCGCAACGACGTCCGTTTCGGTCACATGCCGGCGCGGCTACAATCCCGCCCATGCGAACTGCGCAAGAAACCCTCGACGCGACCTTCCTCGAAATGCGCTCGCGCTGCCTGTCGCTCGCCGCAGACCTCGACCGGGTCGACCGGGACGTGGGCGCGTCCGTGGTTCAAGCTGATCCGCGCCTTTCGAAGCTGCGCAAAGCGATCGACGTGCTGCTCTCGGACGCACCGGGCCGGGCGGAGCGCGTGCAGACGATTTTCAGCGACCTCACTCCCCCACCCTCACGGTAGTGATCTATGACGATCTGCCTCGCCGTCCCCAACACGCTTTCGTTCCCGCAAGGCGGGCACCTGTGGCTTTTCACGAACTGGGCGCTGGGCTTCCGCTCGCTCGGACACGACGTCGTCTGGCTCGACATGGTCGACGACGACGCGACGGTCGAAAAAGTTTTGACGATGCTCGTCACCCTGCGCGCGCGGCTGAAGTTTGCAGGCTTGGACACCGCCGTCGCGCTGTGCACGCGAAAGGGCTCGCGGCTGAGTTTTGAAGACGAATTAAGCCTTCGCCCCCTCGACGAAGCGCTGTCGGCAGGCTTCCTTTGCGATCACCGTTACGACCTTCCGCGGCCGGTCGTTGCGCGTTTCAAACACTCGATGTTGATCGACTCCGACCCCGGCCTGCTGCACGAAAGCCTGAAGCAAAAATTTTACGACATGGCCCCTCACGGCGTCTTTTACACCATCGGCGAATGTGTCACCCGGCCCAAGTCCGAGCAGAAGTTCGACTGGCACGGCTACGCATGGGAATACACGCCCCCCGCCGTCTCGCTGGACCATTGGCCGGTCATGCCGGCGCACCAAGGCGCCGCTTTTACGACGATTTCCAACTGGTTTCTCGACCAATGGATGCCCGACGGGGCCGGCGGGTGGTACAAAAACGACAAGCGCGAAGCATTCGAGCCGTTTCTCGACGTGCCGCAATTCAGCCGCGCGCCGATGGAGCTTAAGCTCAACCTTGGAGGCTACGAGCCGGAGATGGAGCGCATTCGCGCCCACGGCTGGCGCGTGACCGAATCGAACGACGTCGCCGATCCTTGTGATTATCGTAAATACCTTCAATCCTCGTTCGGCGAGTTCAGCTGCGCCAAGCCGGGTTACGTTCATCTTGCCACCGGTTGGATGAGTGACCGCACGATCTGCTACCTCGCCAGTGGTAAGCCGGTCATCGTGCAGAAGACCGGCATTAGCGACGTCCTGCCCGACACCCGCGGGATGTTTCGCTTCACGACATTTGACGACGCCCGGCGGGCGGTGCAAGCCGTCAACGACGACTACGCGGCTCAATCCAAAGCCGCACGCAAGCTCGCGGAGGACGTGTTCGACGCGAAGAAAGTGCTCACGAAGATTCTGGAGAGATGTTTGTAGGCAACATGAAACTCATCGACCCCCACATTCACTGTGTCAGCCGCACGACCGACGACTACTTGTACATGTCCCGCGCCGGCGTGGTGGCGGTATCGGAGCCGGCGTTCTGGGCGGGATACGACCGGTCCAGCGCCTCGTCGTTTTACGACTATTTCCGTCACCTCCTCGACGTAGAGCCGAAGCGGGCGGCGCGATACGGGATCGACCATTATTCCTGGCTCTGCATCAACGCCAAGGAGGCGGAGAACGTCACCCTCGCGCGCGAAGTCATTGCGCTGATCCCGCCGTTACTCGACCACCCGCGCGTGCTGGGTGTCGGAGAGATCGGGCTGAATAAAAATACGCGGAACGAGATCACGATTTTCGAGGAACAGGTGGACGTGGCGGCGCGTTACGACCAGATGATTTTGATCCACACGCCGCATCTGGAGGACAAGCACAAGGGTACGAGCATCATCACGTCGATCCTGAAGAACGACGCGCGAATCAAGCCGGAGCGCGTGCTGATCGATCATTGCGAAGAACACACGATGCGTATGGCCCGCGACGCGGGGTTCTGGGCGGGGCTGACAATTTACCCGGTCAGCAAAGTCACCCCGCAGCGGGCGGTGGACATGTTGGAAGTGTTCGGCACACAGATGATCTGTGTGAATAGTGCAAGCGACTGGGGCGAGTCCGGCCCGCACATGCTGACCGACACGATGATCGAGTTCCGCCGGCGTGGACATTCCGAGGCCGAGGCGACGGATGTTTTTTACAACAACCCGTGCATGTTTTTTGGACAGTCGTCGAAGTGGAAGTTGAAGCCGGACGGGCCGCGCTAAGCAAAACCGAAGTTGCCTCGCGTGAGCTTCGGGCTCGATTGTTCATTCAAAGTTGCCTGCGTTGATTCACGCCAGCGGATATTCGCAGTCGGAAATGTCAAGCGTGTCGATTTTCGCCTGATCGTCGCCGTTACCGCCGACCAGGACGTCGGCGTAGGTCGCGTCGAAGGAGTCGAACACGTCGTCGCCGGACCCGCCGTACAGGGTGTCGTTACCGAGTCCGCCGAAGAGGTAGTCGTCGCCTTGGCCACCGCCGATAAGGTCGTCGCCTCGCCCGGTCGCGAGGGTGTCGTTACCGATCCCGCCGTAGACTCGGTCGTCGCCCGATTTTGCCGCAACCAGGTCGTCGCCCGATCCCCCGTAGACGGTGTCGTTTCCTGTGCCGGTGTAGAGTCGGGAGCCGAGGGTAATCGGCGCGTCGATCGCGACGTAGTCGTTCCCCGAGTAAGAATTCACTTGAATGCCCGCGACACGGTCGAGTGGGATGTAACCGGTGAGCGAGTTCACGTAGACGCTCAAGTCCGGCCCGCTTTGTCCGAACGTGATCAAATCGTTTCCGCCGGTGCCTTGGACGTAAACCCAGCCGTCGGCCGCCTGATAAAACGATTGGACGAACGTGTCCGACGTATCGAGGTCGATCTTGACATTGTCGGCACTGACCTGCGTGACGCGCGTGACGGGGGCGGCCAGCGCGCCGCCTTCGAAGGTGACGACGTACATGCCGGGCTGACTGACGCGCTGCTGCCACCCGCCCGCGGACGCGGAGGTGGTCGTCGTCGTCGTCCCGTCGGGCGCGGTGATTCGGACGTTGACCGCGCTCAGCCCTTCGCCGGCGCTGTAATTTCCGTCGGCGTTCGTGTCGCTGTAAGCCACACCGAGCAGGTACGGGTCGTCCAGCTCGGGGCGTGACGCGTCGGACCAGGCGCCGAAGTGAACGGTGGTCAATTCCGTGCCTACGTTGGTGTTGTCGTCATTTTCCGTGATGTAGCTGATGCCCACCTCGCGGAAGTCCCTGCGCATGATCGCGTCACGGTGGCCGGGCGGGTCTTGGATGCCGTCGCCGGTCTGGTCGAGCGGGGTGGAGCCCCAGTCGATCGCGAACGCGGCGTGGGTCTGGAAGACGCCCGTGCCGTACGCGTACACGCTCTCCGCCGGCGCGAAAGATCCACCGGCCTCACTAATTAGACCATACCCCTCGGCCCGGAAGCGATCGACGAGCGAAGGCTCACCGGGCAGGTTGTGCGACTGCGTGTCGTACTGAATCATCAGCTCGTTGTGCGTCCTCGCCGAGTTCGCGAGCGCCTCGTTCCACGCCAAAGGCGGGACCGCGCGGAGCTGCGACCACTGCTGTTGAAGGCTCGTCGCATTGACGTTGAAAAATGACAGCGCGTTGGCCACGTCCGGGTCGGTCGAAGTGAGCGTCGAATTGACCTGCACCAGCTTCGCCAACTCCTGCTGCGGATGCAGGCGCATACGGTTGATCAACTCGATCATCTCCTGTTCCTGCGGAGACGGATCGAAACTGAACATCAGCCGGGGTGCCAGCGTTTCAACGACCGGCGTGCACCGACCGCAGCAAGAACGACTCAGCCGTGGCGAAAATTGGTTACCGAAAACACTCATGATCACACACGGCAAATTGCCCGACGTCGACGAAACAAAAGAGCGGCCAAGTTCGATGCGTAACTAGAAGACGTCGTTCGCGGCACGTCCGTTTCAGTGGAAAATAGTATTCTTTCTTCGCATCGAATGACACCACCGAATCAGGCCGGCGTTTGCGTCCGACGTCCCGATAAATCCCGGTCGGACCGCACAGGTGGAATAACCGTCACTCCCACGACGCAAGATCGAGCTCGGCGAAAATGCAGTCGTGCAGGTCGATCTCGTCACGCTGAACGACCTGCAACGCGCTCATCGGGACACCATTGCAGACGCCCGCAAGAATCGACATCGCGCGGTCGAATCGCGTGGCGTGCAGCGCGAACCGTTGGATGCCGTAGTCGACCGCCCCGCCGCTACGGATGACGAAGGGCCAGTCGCTCGCTTGGAGCAACAGCAGTTCCCGCGCCGCCCGCCGCAGGGCGCACGCGACGTCGTCGCGCTTCCGCCACGGGGCGCGAGAGACTTGTTCGATCAGGCGTTGTTCGTTTCGATACAGAATGTCCCACATCCAGCGGGTCTGGTCGTTGACCCACACGCGATGATCGCCGCGTTCACCCCAGGAGCCTTCGGGGAGACGGAGCACTTTGTCCGGCCGCGCCTCAGGATCGTGCAACGTCTGCGCCGTCGTGCGTACCGCGACCGACCCGTGTCGCCGGTGCAAAGTTAGCAGCACCTCGCGCAGGAACGCCGGACCCTCGGCCCACCAGTGCCCGAACAATTCGGCATCAAACGCCGCAACGACGACGCCCGGCCGGCCAGTTTGCGCGTGGTGGCGCTCCAGCGCGTCCTCCACGACCACACAAAAGTCCGCGGCGTGTTCCTGCGCGCGGGCGGCGGCGTCGTCCGGGTCGTACGCCTGCTTGGCGTCAGACGCCCCGTGCGCGTCGGTGACACGCCAGTAGCGCAGCCCGTCGGGCCCGTGCTTGCGATGAAACTCCTGATAATCACAGTGCGCGGGATAGCCGACCTTGTTCGACCAGACGCGTTCGCTCGTGTCCGGATGCCGCGCGAACGCAAAAACGTCCGGCCGACCTGGCGCAGAAACCACGCCCGCAGCTTCGAGCGGCGAGCGCCACCCGCGGCGGGCGGCGCGATGCGCGTCCGGCGCGACGTCTTCCGGTCGTAATGGCTGCGCCGCGCCGGCGGCGTCGAGCGTGTTCATCGGTGTGGCGCCTTGGAACAAGTGAGCGTCGACGAACAAATGATCGATGTGGTGCGCGGGGAGAAAAGTCTCCAGTCCCGCGCGCGGTCGGGTCGGCATGTTCATCGTCGGTGAAGACCATGCCGGCCAAGCAGGCCGATACGCACACTCCGGCAACCAAATTCCCGTAGCGCTCGCGCCCAAATGCCGCCGGGTCGTCTCCGCCCCCACCGCGAGCTGCGCCGCGACGCTGCGGTCGTCCAGCAAGAGCGGCAGGTAAGCGTGCGTCGCGGCGCTGGTCAGAACATCGATCAACCCCTCGCGCCGCAGTCGCGAGAACTCTGCCGGGATGTTGCGACCGATTCGCTCAAACTGTTCGAGCGTCCGCTCGAACGTCCGCTCCCACCGCCGGGCCAGCCACGCGAACTGCGCCTCCCCCGAGCGTTCGAATTCCCGCGCGTCGTGCTGCGCCCGCGAAGTGCGTTCTTGCAGGTACGTCAAAAGGCCCAACTTGAAGCGTTCGTGGGCCAGTTGTTCGAGCAACACAGGCGTCAGCCCGATCGTCAGGTTCGGCGTCACGCCGTGACACGCCACCTCATCCATCAATCCGAGCAACGGCAGATACGTCTCGACCGCCGCCTCGAACAACCACGCCTCACCGTGCGGCCACGTCCCGTGGTTCAGCACGTACGGCAGGTGACCGTGCAGAACGAGACAGAAGTTGCCGATGGACATATCCATGCTTCATGGATCATACCCACGAAACCGAAACGATCACCGGCCACGGGACGTAGTCTTGATGCTCAGAAACACGATTCGGACTTGAATCGCAAAGATTCTCAAACAATCGCGTCACTCAACTGCGCGAGAGTCGACCTTGGTGGCGGACTGTGCGCTGCGATATACTATTAAGCGAATGGACAACCTTTCAGACATATTCGAGCACAAACGAAAGCTGCTCGCAGAGGCGAACTGGCGGTTAACACCCCGCCAACGTCTGGAGAAAATGGAACGCCTGCAGGACGAAGCGTACGCGCGGCTTCAATCGTCTCCCACCGGGTTGAGTTGGTTCTGGAAGCGAAATTTTCAGCAGCGGGCAATCGAGCGTCCAGATGAATCCACAGCCCCAAATTAAGGTATTTGATATTCTTCGCGCCCACCGAGTGCCATTTGTCATCGTCGGTGGTCATGCGGTGAACTATCACGGATACGTCCGAACCACCGAAGACTCAGACGTCATTTGGTTGCGCTCGCCTGAAAGCGAAAATGCCTTGCTCGGAGCCTTAACTGAAATTGGCGCGCAGTGGACGGGAAAAGACATTGACCCTGAAACGGGCATCGAGCGAGCCAGACCCGTGACGCTTGCGTACATTCGCTGCGAGCATTTGATGATGCTCTTCACCACTGCAGGATTCCTCGATCTTTTTGACTACATTCCCGGCTTTCCAACGCTCGACGTCCAAGAGATCTATAGGACCGGCGTGCCGGGTGACGACGGTTTTCGGTACGTGTCACTGAAGTGGTTACGACAGATGAAGCAGGTGTCGGGACGTTCCAAAGACTTGAACGATCTTGCGAATCTTCCGCCCGAGCCGCTCGATGATCAAACTTCAATTTGAGTCACACTCATGATGGCGTACGATTCCACAACCGTGTACACGATAAAAAGGTACACATGGTTGCGTCACGCCGGCAGCGCTGAACGACGGTCCTGACCAGTATTTTCTGAACTTTTACACCGAGTTTTTTCATGGCCAAAGTCCGTAAAGCCGTCATCACCGCCGCCGGGCGGGGCACACGCCAGTACCCTGCTTCCACCGCGGTTCAGAAGGAAATGTTCCCACTCGTCGATCGTGACGGCTTGACCAAACCAGTGATCCAGATCATCGGCGAAGAGTGCATCGAGTCGGGTATCGAGCAAATCTGCATCATCACTCAGCCGGGCGAGGAAGGGCAGTACCGTGATTATTTTAAACGCCTTGATAACGACATGGTCAAAGCCTTTCGCGGAAAGGATTGGGCGATTTTAGAGTCCGAGAAACTCGGCTCGTTCGGCGAGCGCCTTTCGTTCGCGGAGCAACACACGCCAGAAGGCTTCGGCCATGCAGTCTATCAGGCGAAGAAATTCGTCGGCGACGAGCCGTTTCTCCTCTTGCTCGGCGACCACGTTTATGTGTCCGATACGAAAATCCGCTGCGCGCAGCAATTGATCAAGGTCTTCGAACAGTACATGCTCGAAGCCGTCACAGGCGTGCAACCGACGGTCGAAAAACTGCTCCACCTCTTCGGCACCATCCGCGGCAACCCGGTCGACGCGTCGCGCGGAATTTACAAGGCCGAACTGATCATCGAAAAACCGTCGATCGAAGTCGCGCGCGAAAAACTAACCACCGCCGGCCTGCCTGCGGGCAACTACCTGTCGCACTTCGGCATCCACGTTTTCAGCCCGCGCATTTTCGACAGCCTCGAATACCTGATCAAGAACGACCTGCGGGATAAAGGTGAGTTCCAACTGACGGCGGCGCAGGAGCACCTGCGCCAGCAGACCGACAAATACTGGGCCGTCGTCACGCAAGGCCAGCGGTACGACACCGGCATCCCGTACGGCCTGATGGAGACGCAGCTGGCGCTAGCACTCAACGGCGTGCACCGGACCGAAATCTGCGAAGCCATCGCGAGGATTTTGGCGATGCAGGTGAAGAGCTAATTAGCTCGGTCCAAGCGACCGGTACGCGTTTTCCGCTCATGCGGCGATTCCTTTTCCGACTTCGATCCGGTTGCGTCCCTTGTCCTTCGCCCGGTACAGCGCCGCGTCGGCGCGGGCGACGAGTTGGTCGGCGCTGGCGGGGCGTTCGGTGCGCAGGGACGTCACGCCGGCGCTCATCGCGACGCCTTCGTTGCGGCGGAGGATGATCGCCGAGCCGGCGCGGAATTCGTCCCGGATGCGACGGGCGACGGCGACGGCGTCTTCTTCGCCCGCGTGGGGCAAGAGGAGCACGAACTCGTCCCCGCCGTACCTCGCCGCGACGTCCATCTTGCGGAGGTTCGCGCGGATCACCTTGCCGGCCAGCACAAGTAGCTGGTCCCCGATCTGGTGGCCGTAGGAATCATTTAACTGCTTGTAGCCGTCGAGATCGATCATCACCGCCGACAGGTCGTGGTCATACCGGTTGGCCTCGGCGAACAGTTGCTCGACCACGGTCGCGAACTGTCTGCGGTTGTACAACCCCGTCAGCGGGTCGGTCGCGGCCAGTTCTTCGACCCGGCGCAAGGACTGTTCCAACTGCTCGTTCTTGACGCTCACCTCGCGCAGCGCGCGCTGCAATTCGTCGCGCAGTGAGTCGTTCTCGCGCATGATGCGCGCGACGGTCAGACTCTTCTCGACCACCAACGGGATGGTGAACAAATAGTCCCCGATTTTCACGATGTAGTCGGTCGCGCCCTTGCGAATCGCCTCGGAAGCAATGTGACCGACGTTCTCGCCGGTGACCATGATGACCGGCGTGGCGCACAGGCCCCTGATCTCTTCGAGCAGGTCCATGCCGCTGCAATCGGGCAAGTTGAAATCAGTAAGAATCAGGTCGAACGCGCCCAAGTCGTGCGTCAGCGCCTCACGCCGCGTACCGACGCCGACGGCGGTCACATTGGCCTCGCCGAAGCGGTCCGCGAGAACCTCGCGGATCAGCTCGCGCTGGTCCATGTCATCTTCGATGATGAGCAACTTCAACGCCTTCACATCACACCTCTTCCCTGCCACGGAATCCCCGAGGCAGTTCAGAATTACGATTCAACGCCGGTCGATGCAAACGGATTCTTTCTTTTCCGATCGAATCACTCATGCGGCCCGTATGACCCTCACAGGCGTCAGCGCCGGCACTGGTCGGACGCCATGTGGTGATCGGGATATTGGTGAATCGTCAACCAGTAGTTCGTGCTCGCCAGCACCGTGCGAAGAAACTGATCGGCACTGACGGGCTTGATCGTGTAGCTGTTGGCGCCGGTGTCGGCGGCGAGTTTCATTTGTGCGTCGTCGCTCACGCCGGTCATCATCACGACCGGAATATCCCGCAAATTCGGATCAGATTTGATACGCTCCAACGTCTGCTGCCCGTCGAGGCGCGGCATCTCCAGGTCCAGATAAATCAGGCCCGGGCGCGGCGCGTCGGCGTGGGCGCCCTCGCGTCGCAGGAACGCGAGCGCGTCGGCGCCGTCGGCGCATTCATAGACGCTGTTGCTCACCTTGCACTCGGCGATCGCGTCTCGCAGGAGCGTGCGGCAGTCCGGGTCGTCGTCGACCAGCAGGATCGTGATGGGCTTGTCGTTCGTCATGGTCTTCGCGCTCCGTGCGTTCGTAAGCTGGCGGTTCAGTCCTGTTCATTTCGCTACGCCGCCGTCGCCCGCGTATGTTCTTCGGGTATCACTTTCTGATTGTTGATGGAGAACCGGAACGTCGTACCGACGCCGGGACGGCTTTGGACCGAGATTGACCCGCCGTAGGTATCGATGATGCTTTTGACGCTCGCCAGCCCGACGCCCTTGCCCGCGACGTTCTGGACGGACTGGCTGCGCCCGCGGCGGAAAATGAAAAAGACTTTGTCGAGGTCGTCAGGCTCGATGCCGATGCCGGTGTCGGTGATTGAAAACTCGTGCCCGTCGGGGCCGGGGTGCGAGGCGATCGTGATCCGATGCTCCGGGCCGTCGCCCATGTATTTGATCGCGTTGTCGATGAGATTCTGGAACACCTGCCGAAGCCGGGCGCGCTCGCCTAGCACGACAGGCAGCGGGTTTTCGATCGCGAGCGTGATTTGACGGCTCTGGAGGTCTTGTTCGAACACGCCGCGCAGGTCTTCGACGAGTGCGTGGAGGTCGACCGGCTCTATTTTCAAGCGCCGGGTTTTGATGCGACTGAGTTCGAGCAGTTCCATGATCAGGTCGGTCTCGACTTCGACGTTTTTCTGGATGCGTTCGAGCCGGTGAATGACGTCGGCATCGAAGGTCGCGCGGTGCTTCATGAGTAGCATCGACGCCATGCCGGAGATGTTGCGCAGCGGCGCGCTGAGGTCGTGGCTGACGGCGCGGAGGAAGTCTTCCTTCTCGGCAATTTCACGTCGCAGGCGATGGCTGGCACGTTCGATCTCTGCGGTGCGGACGCGGACTTTCTCTTCCAGAGCGTCCTGTTCCTGTTTGACTCGGAGGACCATTTCGTTGAAAGACCGCGCGAGCGTTCCGATGACGTCGGGGCGGTGGATCGCGACCTTGGCGTCGAGTTCGCCGCGTGCGATGCGGTCGGTCGCGACGACGAGTTGACGGATGGGGAGGAAGATGCGGTGCACGAGCATGGACGCGACCGGAAGAATCATCAGCCCGATGACCGCGCCGATACCGACGACGACGACGTTCAGCCGCTGCATCTGCGCCTGTTCCTGTGCCTGCGTCACCCCGATCGACACGTACCCGAGTAACCGCGAGCGCGATCCGGCGATGGACGAAGCCGGCGCGGTCTTGGTTAGCACCGGCGTGGTCATGGTCAGCACCGGCGCGGTCATGGTCAGCACCGGCGCGGTCATGGTCAGCACCGGCGCGGTGACTTCGACATAATCCCCGAACGCTTCGGACCACAGTTGGCGCACCTGCATGAGGTCAACAACGTTCTGGCCGTAGAGATTGTCTGGATCGGCTTGGAACTCCGGGTCGCGGCTGGTGACTACGACGGGGCGGAGGTCGGCGTCGAAAAAGCTGACGTAAAGGACGTTGCGACTTTTGAGCATGTCGTCGCCGATCTGACGCAGCGCCGGCCACTGGTCGTTCTCGATCGGTGTCCGACTCGCGAGCGACAGGGCGTGGCTGAGCTGCCGCGCCTGCTCCCCGAGGATGTCTGCAAGTCGCGCGTTGCTCTGGTGGGCGAAGGTCCACGCGCTCACGCCGAGCGCGACCGACAGCAACGCCATGAAGCAGACGACGACTTTGGCCTGAAGACCGATACGGCCGGAGCGACGACAGAGAAAAGGCAGGCGCGCGGCGACCCGGCGCACGAACGAGTTCGGCGCAGCGGGGGAATCGGGGATGGGGCAGTGATCGAAGTCCATACGACGTCGGCGGACGCGTCCATATCTCTCATCGTCGCGTCACGCCGTTGGGTTAACGCGGGCCGTTGAGCGCGCGGGTCCTTGAGCGACCGATAACCCGATAACTCATCCGAGTCGCGCCGTGGGGAGATTTCACGCTTCGGTCTTATAATGCCCGGCTCCCGACCGAGCGTTCGGTTCGGTGTTTTTGTCAAGGAGGTTTTCGTGAATTCCATCGTGTCGATTTTTCTGTCGCTGTTTTCGGTGATCGTGCCGGCCAAGATGTGGTTTGCTCCGGGGCAGGCGATCGAGGTGTCGAACACGTCGGGCGCTGCCGTCGTGTTGAATCTGACCGACTTCGCCGGTCGACCGCTCGCGACCAGCGGCGACGCGACACTCGGCGCGGGAGCGTCAGCGGACCTGCGAAAGCTGTTCGCCGACGTGAGCAACCCGGGGACGTACGTGGTGTGGGCGGTGCCGACCGGTCAGGCGTGGCCGACGTTCGTGGGCACGCCGATCGTCGTCGAAGTCCGCGCCGACACGCGCCGCGGCGCGCCCGCGGGGCCGATGGTGACCAAGCTCGAACCGTTGCGGTTTGCGACGATGTCTACCGACGCCGGGGACGTGACGGCCGTGTTCTATTACGACGTCGCGCCCGTCACCGTCGCGAGTTTTCTCAACCTGATCGACCAAGGCTTCTACGACGGCCTGGCGTTTCATCGCGTCGTGCCGGGCTTTGTGATTCAAGGCGGAGACCCGCGCGGGCTCGACCCGGACGTGACCGCGCGCGGGAGCGGCTCGCCGGGCTTTAACGTCGTTGCGGAGTTCAACAACAAGCCGCATGCCGCAGGCGTGTTGTCGATGGCGCGTTCCGGCGACCCGAACGAGCGCAGCGGGGCCTTGCCGCGCCCGGAGTTTGCAAACAGCGCAGGGAGTCAGTTTTTCGTCTGTCTGGATGAGGAAAACACCCAGCAACTCAACGGCAGGTACACCGCGTACGGCGTCGTGACCAACGGAATGGAAGTCGTCAAGAAGATCGCTGCGGCTCCGCTCGCTGACGAGGCTTCGGGAAGGCCGGTCGCGCCGGTGGTCATCAAGAGCGCGCGGAGTTTCACTGTCACGCCCGAGCAGAATCCTTACGCGACACTGTTCGGCATGAAGGACTCGCCGACGACCACGCCGATCGGCGCGCCGTAAGTCCACGGCACGGATCAGTCGGATTTTTTCCGTGTCAATAGGTCTTGGACTTTTCGGCGATTTGTGAGCAGTCGCGGGAGGTCCGGTCGGAGCATTTCGAGGGTGTCTTCGAGCCATTGAAACCGCTCCGCCGAACTCGTGTGACGGGCGATCTGTAGGACCTGGTCACGCCGATGGGCGTCCCAAGAGGCGTCTAGCGACGGGGATTGCGTTTATTCTGATCCGTGTTGTTGTATCAAAGTCAGGGCTTCAACGTCTTGTTCGTCGATCGAGCGCCCGGTCAACGATTTCATTGCGATCAAGTCGTCCAAGGCGCAGACGCGCACGGGCGTGTCTCCGAGTTGTTTGATGTCTGAGCGGGCGTACAGACCGGCAAAATCACGGGTGTCATCGGCGAAGAGATCGACTCCCGTCGCTGCGTTCGTAGGGTCGAAGAACGAGAAGACCATCATCCCCTGCTGCGTGACCCATGCCCTTCGCCGGACGGGGTCGGCGAAATCCTGCGGATCGACGGGCTGCCGCGGGACAAGTCCACGTAGCTTTAAGGCGTCTAAGGTCAGAAGTACGTTGTCTCGATCCATTCGAATAATCAAATTCACATTTGCCGTGAAGCGCAGATGACCGTGCAGAACGGTTGCAACGCCCCCGACGATGACATAATCAACGCCGGCGTCGTTCAAGGCTCGAAGGACCGACAGGAAGTATGCCACGATTAGATTCTACGAGGCGTCGACATCGGTTGCACGGGGAAGGCGCGTCTGGCCGATGTTCGTTACAACGATGTTGATTATCAGACGAACGCTTCCCCGCACCGGAGCTTGCACATGGCGATGACGCAGGACGACATCAAGAAGTATTACGAGGAAGAATGGCCGAGGCTCTTCGGCAAGACCGCGTCGGCGGTGCTGGAGCACCCGTACTTTCGGCAGATCGGTCCGCTGACCACCGACCCGATCCACGAACAGTTCCTGCGCGACAACGTCGTCAAAGTTGACGGCGGGCGCGTGCTCGACGTCGGTTGCGGGTGGGGTCGGTGGACTTACTTTTACTCGACCAAGTTTCGGCCCGTCGCGTACACCGGCGTTGACTTCGTCCAGGCGTCGATCGACAGCCTGCGTAAGCAGTTCGCGCCGATCATCGGCACGCCCGAAGGCGTCACCGGCCAGCCCGTGTCGTTTGATTTTCATCAAGGCGACATCACCGAACCGGGGCGCGACCTCGGGAAAAGGTTCGACTTGGTCAACATCGCCAACGTGCTGTTTCACATCCCCGAGGACGACAAGTACGACCGCGCGATGGAGTTTCTGGCCCGTCACGTCGACGTCGGCGGCGCGGTGATCACGACCGAATATCTGCCGGAAGTCACATTTCGTACGAACATGATGAAAGTGCGAAGCAAGGTCGAATTCGAGCAGCGCGCGAACCGCGTCGGCCTGAAGACGGTCGCGGTCCGCGCCGACTCGTTTTTCGCGTCGCATCCGTTCGCGGTGCTGGAGCCGGACAAACAATCGGCGATCTTTCGCGCGATCAACGTCATGCAGGAACTGCTCGAAAAATCCGACCCCGCCAGCCGGAACATCCTGCGGCCCTTCTTCGCACAGATCGAAAAATGCGTGGTCGATTTCCTCCAAACGAAGGTAGATGCGACCCAATTTCCGGGACAAAAGCTGGTGCTGCTGCGAAAGATGTAGCGGGGTGTTGCGTCGGGACCACTCGCTCCAGCCTCTCGCGTGGGACTGGAAAACGTTTGACATTCCACCCGAAGTGGCTGATAAATCTGTCGGGGCTGCTTCGCGCCGTGTCGGATTTATTGCTCCGGGCTTACTGTCCGGGCAGTCGGCGGGCACGCCTGGCCCCGGAGGGTACACGTCATGCGTCGCGGTCTCATGCTGAGCGGTGCGGCTTTGGTTTTAGTCGGGATGGTGTTGGTCGGTGTCTCGCTCTTCAGCTCAAAAGGCACGGGCTTGATTGACCTGAAGTTCGTCCAGAAGCCGACCATCATGACGGCGGCGTACAAGGTGTACGGCAACCGTGAAGCGGTCGGTGGCAAGTATTGGGTTAGTAAACTTACCCTGAAAAACACCGGAAGCGGCTCTCTCACCGACGTGAAGGTGTCGTTTCAGATTCCCGACACGTGTAACTGGTCGTCACCCGAAACGTACAACGAAATCCTGCCGGGCCAAACGATCGTTCTGCCTTACTACCCGAACCTTCCCGCGAAAGTAGCCAAGATCACCAGCACGACGCCCGCGACGGTCGAGATGAAAATCGACTACAACGACGGCACCGGTTCCAAGTCCCGCACCGAGCGTCGCGATTTCCAGATGCGCGGCGTGAATGAAATCGAATACAGCTCGCTCCCCAGCAGCGAGATCCTGACTTGGTACGACGCCAACGATAACTCCGAACTCAATAGCGCCTGGGTCACCGAAGAAGACCCCATCGTCCGCGCGTTTTACTCCAAGGTCAGTGAAGTCGCCGGCGGGTTCGGAACGATGGGCAACGGTAAGGACATCGAGCAGCTCGGACGAAGCACGTACGACTACATGGTCTCGATGGGGATGACTTACTCCGGCACCAAGGGCGTGCCGGAAAAAAAGGGTGACGACTACGTTCTCGTACAGAGCATGCGTCTGCCGCGTGATCTGTTGTACGGGAACAGCGGGCTGTGTGTCGAGTTGGCGCAGCTTTGGGCGTCGATCGCGCTAAACGCCGGTGCGAAGTGTTACCTCGTCATGATTCCCGGCCACTGCTTCCCCGTCATCCAGACCAACTCCTTCGGTGACGGCACGATGCTCCCGATCGAATCCACAGGCATCGGCGGAGGATTCGAAGGGGGCAACCTCGGTAAGCCGATGAGCTTCGACGAAGCCGTAAAAGTTGCGAGTGACAGCTTCAATAAAGTCCGCACAGGCCAGACTCCGGGCCTGATCATCGACGTGCTCGACTTCCGAAACCAAGGTATCCGTCCGCCGGAACTTGCGGACGTGGATCGGGTGGCGTTCGCCAAAATGCTCGACGATCGCGTCGCCAAGCGCCAGCAGACCGTCGTCAACAACGGCGGGAACAATCCTACCCCCGCCCCGGCGCCCGGCCCCGGTGGAGACAACGGCGGAGGTGGCGTCCAGCCGCAGCCGATGCCCCAGCCACAACCGATGCCCCAGCCTATGCCCAACCCGCCGGTGCCTGTTGCCAACGCGAACAACTGGCAGGATCCGCGTGGGCGCGTCGGTCTGACCTACCCCGCGACGTGGTTCGCGAATCAGCAACTGGTCATGCAGATGCAGCAGATGTTCCCCGGCTACGTGCTCTCCACCGCCAACCCGCAAACGCTCTGCGGCGTCGACGTCATCTTTTTCGACAACGCCCCCAACGCGAATACCGTCGTTCAAGCCGTCGTCGGTACGTTTCAGCAAATGGGCGTGAACGTCCAGACCGGACAGGCCCAGCAAGGCAAGCTCGGCGGACGGCCCAGCGTCATGGTCCCGGTCCTGGTCCAGGGCCCCAACGGTGAAATCGCCGGTGTGATGAACATCGTCCAAGTCCCCGGCGGAATGATCGCGGTAAATATCGGCGGGCCGAAGCTCAACCTTCAGGCGTCCATGCCCGAACTCATGGCCGTGCTGGCCAGTGTGAAAATTGCGAACTAGTTCACGACGTTTGAATGACTGAACTCTCAGGCTCGTCACCGGAACTTTGCCATGAAACACTATAAACTGCTCGCCGCCATGCTCCTGCTCGTCGCTTCCGCGCAACTCCGTGCCGCCGACCAGATGCAGACCCTTGCGATCGATCAGAAAATGACCGTCGACGCTCTCGGTAACTGCACCGTCGCCATCGACTTTTCCCTGACCGCCTCTCAGTTCCAAAGCTGGATGCAGAAGTACGGGCAGAACAAATCGCTGCTCAAGCGCGACCTCGGTAAGGTCGTCTCTCAGTACGACACCTTCGACTGGAATCTACAGATCAAGGAAATGGAACGCGCCGTCACCATCAGCCTGCAGGCCCACGGCGTCGTCAAGCACCGAGGCGGGGGAAAATACGAGTTCCCCGTCCCCAAAAGCTGGCGCGGCGGAGACAAGAACGGCACCACCCTGTCCTACAACTTCCTCGAACCACTCGGCCCCGGGTCCGTCGCACAATACAACTGCAAGGTCGTCCTTCCCGAAGGCACGACCGACATCAAAGACGACACGGGAGAAGCCGGCGAACGCGTCGTGCGCTATGCCGTCCCCATCCACTCCGCGTCGTCCGGCCGGGTCACGCTCTATACCGGCCTCGGCGCGGGCCTGCTTGGGATTTGTCTGGTCGGCGCGTCGCTCGGCGTCAAGCCGAAGCGGCCGACGGCTTAGCGCAATTTAGTACATTCCTTAACCACGAATTAGCGCTCGTCCGACCCCGTTCCGCGCCGGCCGAAGGTCGTGTCGCATCAAATCCGATTTGTCCACATTCTTCCGTAAAAACGGGTCGGAGCCCGTGGAGTCGGCACTTCTTACTTAAGGGAAAAGACCCCCCATCACTTCGGTTAAAGCTAAATCTTAATGTGGTCTGGTTTGTTTTATCAGTCGGCGTTCAGGTCGTACTCTTCTACAGTCCTGACGACCGTCCGTCAGCGAGTCTCCAAGTCGGTTGCAGCAAGAAAAGAAGGAAAGGTACTGTCATGTCCCCCACATCCACTCCCGCGCTGACGGAGCGGCAACGCTTCGGATTCACTCTCGTCGAACTGCTGGTCGTGATCGGAATTATCGCTCTGTTGATTAGTATTTTACTTCCCGCGCTGGGAAAGGTCCGGTCGGCGGCTGCGGAATTGAAATGTATGAACAATCTGCGTCAGGTCGGCCAAGGCATGATGCTCTACGCCGTAGCCAACTCGGGCGTCATGCCTTACGACGGTGATCCGCGCTACGGTAACACCGACGGTGACCGGAACTCGCGGTCGCTGGGCTGGTGGGACGACCCCGGTCTCTACATCAACGCCGCGCCGTACGCGTTGACCCGGAAGTCGTATTCTGACCTCCAGAATGCGGCGCCGGCCATCGCGCTCCCTGCGTCGGGGGACGAAAACATCTTCGTCTGTCCCACCGCAACTCCGCCCGGTGCCAGTTCTGCAAATCTTGCGGAAGTTTCGGGGAATTATCTCGTCATGTGGGGTCACAACAATCGTTTGAACAACCCAGTAGCGATCGGGACGAACATGGCGGCCGGCACTCTGGACTCCGCCAGTGCGGGCGCGGTGTCGCGGAATACGTACATCTGCTACGCCATTAACTCCCAGATCAACAGCACCGCACAGGGTGGTGCGACCGGCAAAACGAAGTATGTCAAAATCAGTTCTCTACGACCGTCCGCCGAAGTTGCAATGATTGTGGAGAAGCGCATGCGCCCCAGCGAAGTCCCGGCGAGGCTTGTCACGGACTACGGCTCGCCCAGTGGCAATCCGCTGAATGACCGACGGATCGCGCGCGTCAAGGCGAAGTGGGACTTTTTCGCCGGGCGTCATCGAGACGGCGGTATGGTTTGCTTCGCCGACGGGCATGTCAGCTACTTCAAAATGAAAGACATCGTGACACCACCGGGCTACCCCGTTGGGACGAACACAGCCGCCGGCACATTCAACATGAATCAACCGGGCGTGATTGTGTGGGATCCGCGTGGGCCGGCGTACCCATAAGCCTGACCACCCGTACGCTGGCCCGTGCGAAGGGAAACTGGCAGCGGTTTACGACCCGTCACAACAAGGGCGGTTACCTGCTCTTTGCAGACGGGCACGTCGCGCAGGTTCCGCACCGCGACGTCATCACCGC
>Ga0163144_10005703_pt1 | contig 27659 bp, 23 predicted proteins | sample OliLak19BULKMAT1_FD_123175 | JGI IMG/M metagenome (GOLD analysis project Ga0163144, IMG submission 123175) | Freshwater microbial mat bacterial communities from Lake Vanda, McMurdo Dry Valleys, Antarctica - Oligotrophic Lake LV.19.BULKMAT1 | ecosystem: Environmental > Aquatic > Freshwater >... | reverse complement strand
GTCAGTCGAGACCCGACGTCCGGATCAGGCGCTCGACGACGCCGGCGAAGTCGATGCCCGCGACCGCCGCGGCCTTCGGCAGCAGGCTGCGCGCGGTCATTCCCGGGATCGTGTTCACCTCGAGCACGACGAACTGGCCGTCCTCGCCCAGGATCAGGTCGGTCCGCGAGACGCCCCGGAGACCGATGAGCGCGTGCACCTTCAGCGCGAGGGCACGACCCGCCGCCTCGACCTCGGCCGGCAGGTCCACCGGGCAGACCTCCAGCGCCCCGTCGGCGTCGTACTTCTCACGGTAGTCGAAGAAGCGGGCCGACTTCGGCTTGAGTTCGACGAGTGGGAGCGCCAGGGGCCGGCCCCGCTCGAGGTCGTCGAGGACGCCGCCCGTGAACTCCCGCCCGCGGACGAACGCCTCGACGAGCAGTCGGTCCGACCCGCGCCCGAGGGTCTCGAACGCGAGCGTCACGGCCCGCGGGTCGTCGCAGACACGGACCTCGAGGCTCGAGCCGCCCAGGGGGTCCTTCACGACGACCGGCGCCCCGAGTTGCCCGACGACCTCCTCCGCGAGCGCCGGGCGCCCCCGCGAAAGCTCGTCCTTGCCGACCACGCGAAACCGCGCGGTCTTCACGCCGTGGAAGCCGAGGACCTCCTTCGTGTGGATCTTGTCCACCGCCAGCGCGCTGCCGCGGACGCCGCTGCCCGCGAACCGGATGCCCGCCGTGCCGAGGCACGCCTGGATCGTGCCGTCCTCGCCGAAGCGTCCGTGGAGGATCGGGAGCGCCACGTCGGTCTTCCACGCCACCAACTCGCCGAGCGCCGACCACGCGTGGTCGTGCTCGCGCCACGGCGTCTCGGACCCCTGCGGGTCGAACGGGACGGGGCGCCCGCCCTTCCCGGCCTCGACGGCCCGGATCGCGACCTTCCAGCGGCCCTCGCGGGTGATGACGACCGGCCGCACCTCGTAGCGGCGTCGGTCGAGTGCGTCCATGACGTTGGCGCCGCTGCGGAGCGAGACGTCGTGCTCGCTCGAGGGACCTCCCATGAGGACGGCGACGCGGATGCGGTCCATGGGGGCTCCGGCGGGTTGCTGCAGGTGTACTCCAAGACTCGGTCCCCGCCGACGACGTCTTGATCTCCGACGCGAGGCCCGGCCGCCGTCAGCGGCGCAGGTCGTCGGGGCCGTCGGCCTCGAGGGGGCGGAGCGAGGGGGCCGGGTCGGGGACCGGGCGGCCCGCGGCGCGGTGCCACCGTGCGATCTCCGCCGCCACGAGCGCGCGCGCAGTTTCCGGGCTGTCCGCGCCGGTCGCGTTCTTCACCGGCGCAAACTCGCGGGCGCGCTCGACCTCGTGGACGGCGACGCGTGGGGCGAGCGGCAGCAGGTCGAACAGGAACTGCTCGAGCTTCGTCGCGTTCGGGGTCGCGGGGGTCCACACGACGCCGTCGGGCCCGAGGCACTCGACCTGCTTCCGGGCCCGGTGCCACGGGAGCGCGAAGGCGGGGTCCGCGACGAGCCGGCGGAGCCAGGGCAGCGAGAAGGCGTGGACCGCGATGGAGCCGAGGTTCAGGTCGGGCGCGCCGCCGGGCGGGAGCTCGCTGTACTCGAGGATCCGGACGCGGCCGTCGAGCCCCCGGCCGTAGACCCCCACCTTCTCGTCGGGCGCCGCCTTGCGTACGGCCTTCCCGACGACGGTCGCGTGGCGATCGAGCATCCAGCCGAGGAAGACGGGGTCGAGCGGGCGGCCGAGCGCGTTGTCGACCTGGAAGGTCGTCAGGGCCTCGACGCCGCGCCCGGCGAGCTCGTCGAGGACGCCCGCGCGCTGGAGGGCGTCGACGAGGCCCCCGTGGCCGTCTGGCGCGAGCGCGAGCCGCCCCGGCGCCGCGAGGAGCGCCCGGCCGGCGTCGTCGAGTGCCGGGAGCTCGCCCTGCCGAACGAGGCGGACGAGGGCCGGGTCGAGCCCCCCATGGCGGATCGCCTCGAAGTGGGCCCGCGTCGCCGCCTCGGTGTCCCGGCTCACCAGGACGACGAGCGGCACCGGGCGACCGGCCTTGCGTCCCGCCGCCGCGATCCGCTCGAGCAGCACGGCGTAGAGGGAGCGGTCCGGGTCGGGCCCTAGCACGAACGTGCCCTTCGGACCCGCGAACCCGAGCCGCGAGCCTTGGCCGCCGGCGAGGAGGACCGCGGCGACCTTGCCCGCGGCGAGGAGTCGGTGCCCGAGGTCGGCGAGCCGCGCGACGAGCCCGGCCTCGTTCGCTTGACGCCGCGCGGTCAGGACCTCGGGGGGACGGAGGTCGGGCGGAACGTCGACGGGTTGGCTCGTGAGGGCGCGGGCCACGCGGTCCCACGGCACCCGGCCCAGTTCGTCGAGGAACGCGGCGCGCGTGGGGCCCGCGAGCGTCGCCGCGTGGGCGACGAGATGGGTCTGGCCGGCCGCCGTCAGCGCCGGTTCGAGAGCCGGGGGGAACGCCGCGTCGAGCACCACGAGTTCGTCGCTCCGTTCGCGCCCGCTGACCACCAGGGCGTCCACCGAGCACGCGGCGGACCGGGATCGCCCCCACGCCGCGTGTCAGCCGACGAAGCGGCGGAACACCATGGTCACATTATGACCGCCGAAGCCGAGCGAGTTCGACAGGACCGCGTCCACCGGGGTCTGGCGCGCCACGTTGGGCACGTAGTCGAGGTCGAGCTCGGGGTCCTTCTCGTCCTGGTTGATCGTCGGGTGGATCACCTGGTCGCGCAGCGTGAGGACACACATCACCGCCTCGGCCGCGCCGGACGCGCCGAGCAGGTGGCCGAAGAGCGACTTGCTCGACGAGATCGCGAGCTTGTACGCGTGGGGTCCGAAGACCGTCTTGATCGCCTGCGTCTCGCACAGGTCGTTCAGCTCGGTCGACGTCCCGTGCGCGTTGATGTACTGCACGTCCGTCGGCGCGAGCTTCGCGTCGGCGAGCGCCAGTTTCATCGCGCGGGCCGGGCCCGCCCCGCCGGGCGACGGCGCCGTCATGTGGTAGGCGTCGGCCGACATGCCCGCGCCCCCCACCTCGGCGTAGATCCGCGCGCCGCGCTTCCGCGCGTGCTCGAGCTCCTCGAAGACGAGGATGCCCGAGCCCTCGCCCATGACGAACCCGTCGCGCAGCTTGTCGAACGGCCGGCTCGCCTTGGTCGGGTCGTCGTTGCTGCGGCGCGACATGGCGCGCATCGTGTTGAAGCCCGCCATCCCCATGGAGGTGATGGTGGCCTCGGTGCCGCCGGTCATCACGAGGTCGCTCTCGCCGTCGCGGATGCTCCGCAGCGCCGAGGCCATCGCGTGGTTGCTCGACGCACACGCCGACGCCGTCACGTAGGACGGGCCGCGCAGGTCGTACCGGATCGACAGGTTGCCCGCGACCGAGTTCGCCATCATCTTCGGCACGAAGAAGGGGCTCACGCGCTGCGGGCCCTTCTCCATGATCGTCGTGTGGGTGTGCTCGATCGTGTCGAGGCCGCCGATGCCGGTGCCCATGATCACGCCGGAGCGGTCCGGGTCGTGGAGGTGCGTGCCGGCGAGGCCCGCGTCCTTCCACGCCAAGTCGCCCGCCGCGATGCCGTAGAGGGTCGAGAGGTCGAGCTTCTTGACCTCCTTCGCCTCCACCCAGGCCTCGGGTACGAAGTCCCGGATCTCCCCCGCCACGAGGCAGGGGAACTCCAGGCCGACCGCGTCGAACCGGGAGATCCGGCGGATCCCGCTCCGGCCCTCGACGCACGACCGCCACGCGGTCTCTGCGTCGTTGCCGCACGCGTTGATCAGCCCGAGCCCGGTGATGACGACCCGACGCCCCATGGGTGCGACCTTCGCCGTCAGGCCTTGGCCTGGCCGTGCGCCTCGATGTACTTGATGGCGTCGCCGACGGTCTGGATCTTCTCCGCGTCCTCGTCGGGGATGTTGAGGTCGAATTCGTCTTCGAACTCCATGACGAGCTCGACGGTGTCGAGGCTGTCGGCGCCTAGGTCGTTGATGAACGAGGTCTGCTCCGAGACCTTGTCCTTCGACGCGCCCATCTGCTCGCAGACGATCTCGACCACCCGGTCACGGATCTTGGTGTCAGCCACGTTGCCTCCTGCTGCCTACGGGGTACTGCCTACGGGAAACTGCCTACGGGAAACTGCCTACGGGAAACTGCCTACGGGAAACTGCCTTCGGAAAACTGTCTTCGGAAAACTGCCTTCGGAAAACTGTCTTCGGAAAACTGCCTACGGGAAACCGTCTTCGGAAAACTGCAGGGTACCGCCCTACGGCGTACCGAGGACGCTCGCTCCGCCCCGGAGGACACCCCCCGGGGACCGGGCAATGTCCTACATGACCATGCCTCCGTCCACGCAAATCACCTGCCCCGTCACGTAGGACGCGGCCGGCGACGCGAGGAACCGGACCACCCCGGCGACGTCGTCGGCGGTGCCGAGACGCCCCAGGGGAATGCGCTTGCCGAGTTCCTCCGCCGCCCCCGCGGGCAGGCCAGCGGTCATGTCGGTCGTGATGTAGCCCGGGGCGACGGCGTTCGCCGTGACCCCGCGGCCCGCGAGTTCGCGGGCGACGGCCTTCGTGAAGGCATCGACCCCGCCCTTGCTGGCCGCGTAGTTGGCCTGCCCGGCGTTGCCCAGGAGGCCCACGACGGACGAGATGTTCACGATCCGTCCGCGTTTGCTCCGCATGAGGGAACGGGTGGCGGCCCGGGTCGTCAGGAAGACGCCCTTCAGGTTCACGGCGAGCACGCGATCCCACTCGTCGTCCGACATCCGCATCAGCAGGTTGTCGCGCGTGATGCCGGCGTTGTTGACAAGGATGTCGAGCCCCCCGCCGTAGGCGACGGCGGCCTCGACGGCGGCCTTGACGGCCACCGCGTCGGCGACATCGGCCGGGACGTACTTGCAGGCGTCCGGCCGACCCGAGGCGGCGACGGTCTCGGCGGCCGCGGCGGCGTTCGTCCCGGTGAACGTGACCTTCGCGCCGTCGGCGACGAGGCCGAGCACGATCGCGCGGCCGATGCCCCGGGTGCCGCCGGTCACGAGCGCCGACGCTCCGTCGAGGGGACCGGTCATGCGGGGCTCCCGAGCGCAAAGGCCGCGAACGCGTCGGCGTTCGGGACGGCCTTCATCTCGATCGTGGGGTCGATCTTGCCGACGAGGCCCGTCAGCACGAGGCCCGGGGGCGCCTCGAGGCCGCGCGTGAGGCCCGCGGCCTTCGCCGCGCGCACGTCCTCGAGGAAGCGCACGGGACTCGTGACCTGCGCCACGAGATTCCGGCGGATCTCCGCCGGGTCGTCGTGGGCGCGGCCGGTCACGTTCGACCAGACGGGGAACGTGGGGCGAGCGATCGTCACGCCGGCGAGGGCCGCCTCGAGGCGACGGGCGCCCGGCGCCATCAGCGGCGAGTGGAAGGCGCCGGCGACCTCGAGGCGAATCGGCCGGCGGACGCCGAGGGCCTTGGCCTCCTCCTCCGCGGCCGCGAGGGTCGGCAGGTCGCCGCTGATCACCACCTGGCCCGGCGCGTTGAGGTTCGCGACGACGCACACGCCGCCCGTCTTCGCGGCTGCCGCGGCGCAGGCCTGGGCCGCGACCGCCTCCTCGCACCGGAGTGCGCTCATGCCCGAGGGCACGGCCGCGCTGGCCTCCTGCATGCCGATCCCGCGCTCGCGGACGAGCCGGACCGCGTCCTCGAGGGGGAGTGCGCCGGCGGCCCAGAGCGCGGTGAACTCGCCCAGCGAGAGGCCGATGGCGCCGCCGACCGCGCTCGCGGGCAGCTTGCCCGCTGCGCGCAGCGCCGTCACGACCGCGGCGCCCGTGGCGAGGATCGCCGGCTGCTGCACGTCGGTGCGCAGGAGCTCGGCCGCGGGACCCGCGGCGCAGACCGCGCGCAGGTCGAAGCCGAGCACCGCGCCCGCGCGGGCGAAGACCTCGGCGGCCGCGGGCGACACCGCCGCGACGTCGGCGCCCATGCCGACGTGTTGGGCGCCCTGGCCCGGGAACAGCAGGACGGTGGAGCCGCTCACGCGGGCGTCCCTCCGACCGGGGCCGCGACGAGATCGGCCGCGATCTTCGCGTCCACGCCCGCGAGCAGATAGTCGCGGGCCGCGCGGATCGCGTTCGCGACCGCGCGCCCGTCGCTCCGGCCGTGGCCGATGATGTAGCCGCCGCGTACGCCGAGCAGCGGCGCGCCGCCGTACTCCGCGTAGTCGAGCTTCCGGGCCATGGCCTTCAGGACCGGCAGGACGGCGGGCGTCGTGGCCGCGACCTCCTTGAGCATCCCGAGCATCATCTCGCCGAGGCCCTCGGCGGCCTTCAGCATCACGTTGCCCACGAACCCGTCGCAGACGATCACGTCGGCCACGTCCACGAAGGGGTCGCGCCCCTCCACGTTGCCGACGAAGCCGGGCATGGGGTGTTTCTTGAACAGCTCCCACGTCTCCTTGACGAGCTTGTTGCCCTTGTGCTCCTCCTCACCCACCGAGAGGATGCCGACCTTGGGCTCCGCGACGCCGTACGCCGCGCGGATGTACTGCCGCGCCATTACCGCGTAGGTGTAGAGGTGCTCGGCGCGCGCGTCGACGAGGCCGCCACAGTCGACGGCGATCGACACGCCCTCGCGCCGCGGGAACGGGACCGCGATGCCCAGCCGCGACACGCCCTCGATCCGCTTGCAGAAGAGCGTCGCGGCGGCCACCGCGGCGCCCGTGGAGCCGAGGTTCACGACGCCGTCGGCCGCACCGCTCGCCAACTGCTCGGCGGTGACGCGCGCGGAGTTCCGCGGCTTGTGCCTCATGGCGCGGACGGGTTCGTCGTCCATCGTGACGACGCCCTCGGACGCGACGACGTGGATCCGCGCCGGCTTGCCGCCGCGGGCCGCGAGTTCGCGCTCGAGCGCGGCCGGATCGCCCACGAGCAGGACCTCGACGTCCTCAAACCGCGCGACCGCCTCGAGCGCGCCCTCCACCGGGGCCGCCGGAGCCTTGTCGCCACCCATGGCGTCGAGCGCGATACGCACGCTAGCGCGTCTCCGTGGGGGAAGCCTTCGGTGAAGCCTTCGGGGAAGCCTTCGGGGAAGCCTTCGGGGAAACCTGCACCTCAGGGAACCGGAGCGCGAGGGCCGGCGATGTGCAGGCCGCAGGGGCGACCGGGGTCGGGCGCTCGGGGCAGCGGCTCAGGCTCATCATCGGACCCAGGGTACCGAGGGGGGCGACGGTCCTCGCGGACGAGGGGTCCCGCGCGTCGCGTCGCACGGGCGCCCGCGCCCTAGTCCTTGACGACGACCTGACGCTTCGCGTACTGCCCGCAGTTCGGGCACACGCGGTGCGGCGGGCGCTTGTAGTTGCAGTTGTCGCAGGTCGACAACGCCGGCACGGCGAGGGCCGCGTGGGAGTTGCGCTGACCGCGGGTGCGTCGGGACGTACGTCGCTTCGGGACCGCCATGGCACTGCTCCGAGTTCTGCCGCGAAGACGCAGCCGAAGGGGGGACAGTACGCCCCGCGTCCCGGGGGTCAAGGATGGCATGGGGTCGCCCCCCGGTGCCCCCCCTGCCCCCGAGACGCCCGCCCGCCGACCCCGCACGACCCGCACACGGGGTCGCGGCGAAACCCGGGCCTCGCGTCGGGGACGCGAGGCCCCACGGCCGACCCCGACGAGATCCCCCCGCCCTCCCCACCAGGGGGGGGGGAGGGGGGCGGGCCCGGCGGGGAGCTACGTCGTCCGGGCGCGGAGGGCGGCCTCGGCGGCGGCGAGCGCCTCCGCCACCTTCCCGCGCGACTCCCCCGAGCCCTGGGCAAGGTCGGGGCGGCCGCCGCCCTTGCCGCCCAACACCGCGACGACCGCCTTCAGGACTTCGCCGGCGTGGACGCCCGCGGCGACCCCCGCGGCCGAGGCGGCCACGAGCACCGGCGCGCGACCATCCGCCTCGCCGACGAGGACCGCCGCTCCGACGCCGAGGAGCGCGAGCGCATCCCACAGCGGGCGGATCGCCTTGCCATCGACGCCGGGCACGTCGGCGAAGACGACCTTCGTCGTCCCGATCGTCACGGCGCGCGCGAGCAGGCCCTGCGCCTTCGCCGCGCCCGCGGCCGCCGCGGCCTGGTCCGCGAGTTTGCGCAGGTCGCGGACCTCGTCCTGGAGCGCCTCGATGCGCGGGCCCAACTGGTCGGCCGGGGCCTTCAACATCGCGGAGAGGTCGCGCAGACGGTCGCGGTCGGCCGACGCTGCGGCGACGGCCCCGAGGCCCGTCACGGCCTCCAGTCGCCGGACGCCCGACGCCACCGCCCCCTCCGACGTCACGCGGAACGTACCGATGTCGCCCGCGCGGCGGACGTGCGTGCCACCGCAGAGTTCGCGCGAGACCCACGGCCCGCCCGTGGCGACGCCCGGCACGGTGACGACGCGCACGCGGTCGCCGTAGTTCTCGCCGAACAGGGCCACGGCCCCCGAGGCCTTCGCCTGGTCCGTGCCCATCTCGGTCGTGTCCACGTCCTCGTTCGCGAGCACCCAGCCGTTCACGAGGGCCTCGAGCCGCGCGACCTCTTCGGCCGCCACGGGCTTGCCGTGGCTGAAGTCGAAGCGCAACCGGTCGGGCGAGACGAGCGAGCCCTTCTGCTGCACGTGGTGGCCCAGCACGCGCTTGAGCGCCTCGTGCAGGAGGTGCGTGGCGGTGTGGTTGCGCCGCGTGGCGTCGCGCGCCGCGCGGTCCACCGCCGCGAGCACCTTGTCGCCGACCGACAGCGTGCCCGCCTCGAGCCGCCCGACGTGGAGCGCGAAGCCCTCGTTGCCCTTCGTGTCGCGCACCACGACGCGGGCGGCCGCGGCGGGCGCCACCGTCGACAGCACGCCGCGGTCGCCCACCTGGCCGCCGCCCTCGGCGTAGAACGGCGTGCGGTCGAGGAGCACGGTCACGTCGTCGCCGGCGGTCGCGCGTTCGACGAACTTGTCGCCGCGCACGAGGCCCACCACCGTGCCCTCGGCGTCGCAGCCCGCGTAGCCGAGGAACTCCGTCGGCCGGCCGCCGCGCGCCTTCACCTCGCCGAGGGGGCCCGTGTCGAACACGTCGCCGGCCATCTTGCTCGCGGCGCGCGCGCGCTCGCGCTGGACCTCGAGCTCCTTGTCGAAGCCCGCGCGGTCGACGCGCAGCCGGTGCTCCTCCTCCGCGATCTGCGTGAGCAGGTCGATGGGGAAGCCGTACGTGTCGTGGAGCTTGAACGCGATGGGCCCCGGGACGACGCCGGTCGTCTTGAAGCGGGCGAGCTCGTCCTCGAAGTAGCGCAGGCCCTTCGCGTACGTCGCGCGGAACTGCTCCTCCTCGGCGCGCAGCACGTCCTGGATCGGTCGGACGCCCTCGGCGAGCGTGGGGTAGCCGTCCTTCATGCAGGCGACGACCGCGGGCACGAGCTCGGCGAGGAAGGGCTCCCCCACCGAGAGCAGGATGCCGTCGCGGATCGCGCGGCGCAGGATGCGGCGCAGCACGTAGCCGCGGCCCTCGTTGCTCGGCTTGACGCCGTCCGCGACGGTGAAGACCGCCGTGCGCGCGTGGTCGGCGATGCGGCGCAGCCGCTGCGCCGACGCGCCCTTCGGGTCGTACGTCGTGCCGACCAGCTCGGCGGCCTTCTGCACCACCGGGAACACGACCGGCGTGTGGAACGGCGCGACGTGGCCCTCGAGCACCGCGAGGATGCGCTCGAGGCCGGCGCCGGTGTCCACGTTGCGGCGGCCCAGGGGGACGAGGTGGTCCTTGCCCTGGCGGTTGAACTGCGGGAACACGAGGTTCCAGAACTCGAGGAAGCGGTCCGAGTCGAGCTCGTCCACGCCCTGCGGCGGCATCGGCTCCGTGGGCCGGGCGTCGTAGTACATCTCCGTACACGGGCCGCAGGGGCCGTCGGGGCCGTCCGCGGGGGCGTTCGCGGGCCAGAAGTTCTCCTTGGCGCCGAACCGGTGGATGCGGTCGGCCGGCATCCCGTGTTTGCGCCAGAGCGCGAACGCCTCGTCGTCGTCGAGGTAGACGGTCACGACGACCCGGTGCTGCGGGATCTTCAGGACGCCGAACGCGAACTCGGCCGCCCACGCGATCGCCTCCTCCTTGAAGTAGTCGTCGAAGGAGAAGTTGCCGAGCATCTCGAAGAACGTGAAGTGGCGCAGCGTCCGCCCGACGTTGTCGATGTCGCCCGCGCGGAGGCACTTCTGGACGGTGCTCGCCCGGCGGAAGGGGTGGCTGCCCTTGCCGAGGAACATGTCCTTGAACTGGTTCATGCCGGCGCCCGTGAACAGGATCGTCGGGTCGTTGGCGGGGACGAGGGAGGCGCTCGGGTGGGTCGTGTGACCCTTGCCGGAGAAGAACGACTGCCAGGCGTCGCGCAGGCCTTGCGGGGAGAGCGTCATCGCGTGCGGTCCCAGGGGAAGCCCTCGACCGTAGCACGCGAGGCCCGTCCCGCCCCGGTTCGCGACCGGGGCCGGACGCCTCGCGTCCGCCTCCGCGCCCGCCTCCGCGCCCGCCCCCCGTCCCCGCGCGTCAGTTCATCCGGCAAAGGCTCCAGAAGAGGACGTCGAGGAACGCGAGGCCCGACGCGAGAAGGAGAGCGAACCCGAACAGGACGCCGCGCGCCGCACGCCGGGACGCCCCAAGGAACGCGAGGTAGCCCTCCGCGCCGGGGCCGACGCCGTACCGCACGTTGGCCGCGACGGCGCCGACGAGGAGGTGGCGGCGAAAGGCGGGGTCGTTCAGCTCGACGGGGCCCCCGGGCGCCAGCGCCACCCGCACGACGACGACCCGCACGGCGTTGTAGACGAGCCGCCGCCGCTCCCACGCGAGGAAGACCTCGCGCGCGGTCGAGGGGTCGGCGAAGCACATCGGCGCGGGGGGATCGGGCGGGGTCACCCGACGAGACCGAGCACGAGGCCGAACAGCGTGAACATGACCGCGAGGAACCCCACGTCGATCGCGAACAGGCGCCAACTGCGGGCCGCGAACTGGTAGTTGATCCCGAACGAGGTCCCGGCGACCCCGAGGCCCGCGGCCGCGCCGATCCGGAGGCCCGTCGCGACCGTGGGGTGCGGTCCGGCGAGATACGCGACGGTCCACGCGCCGAGGAACGAGAAGAGGATCGCGAACGCGAACACGCCACCGGGGTGCTTGCCCGGGCGCGCGCCGGGCCGCGGGGCCTCGCCGGGCGCGAGGACGCCGGCCTCGCGTGCCCAGACAGCGCCAAACGCGAACGGCGCGTACCACAGGCCGCCGACGAAGAAGGTCAGCGCCGCGAGGGCGACCGCCAGGAAGTTCACGTCGAACATCTCGTCCTCCCGGACGTACGGGCCGCGAGGATACCCGGCGGCGACGCGCGCGCCTCCCCGCCGCACGTCGAAGGGCCGGGCCGGGCGCCTGCCACCCCGCGCGCCTACGCGTCGTCTCCGCGGAACTGGAGCGCGACCGCGACATGCGACTCGAGGACCGGGTCGCTGCCCTCGAGGTCGGCCAGCGTCCGCGCCACGCGCATCGTGCGGTGGACGCCTCGCCCCGAGAGCAGCATCTGCCGCGCGGACGACAGGAGCCGGTCCGTCGCGGCCGGCGCGAACGCGGTCGCGGCCCCGAGCGCGCTCGGGGGGATCCGCGCGTTCCACGCCTTCGCGAGCCCCAGCCGCCGCCGCCGATCGAGTTGCCGCTCCCACGCGGCGAGGATGCGCTCGCGCCGGTCCGGCGCGTCGTCGGCGGCCGGCGCGGCGAGCAGGGCCCCGACGTCCACCGGCTTCACGGTCACCCGCAGATCGAACCGGTCGAGGAGCGGCCCCGACACGCGGCCGCGGTAGCGCGCCGCGAGGCCGGGCGGGCAACGGCACGCCCGCACGCCGGAGCCCTGCCACCCGCAGGGGCACGGGTTCATGGCCCCGACGAGGATTCCCTCGGTCGGGAAGCGGGCCCGACCCGCGGCCCGCCCGATCACGATCTCGCCGTCCTCGATGGGCTGGCGCAGCCCCTCGAGCGACGCGCGCGGGAACTCCGCCAACTCGTCGAGGAACAACACGCCGCGGTGCGCGAGCGACACCTCGCCGGGTCGCGGCATGGTCCCGCCCCCGAGCAGCCCGGCGGGGCTCGTCGTGTGGTGGGGTGCGCGGAACGGGCGCGACGTCGCGAGCCCGCCGTCGAGGAGCCCGGCGGCGCTGTGGACGCGGCTGACCTCGAGCGCGTCGTCGTAGGCGAGCGGCGGCATCAAGCTCGCGACCGCCCGGGCCAGGAGCGTCTTCCCCGCGCCCGGCGCGCCGACGAGCAACAGGTTGTGCCCGCCCGCCGCCGCGACCACCGCGGCATGGACGGCGAACCCCTGGCCCCGCACCTGCGCGACGGCGCCGGGGTCGAAGGGCTCCGGCGACCACGCCGTCGCCGACACCGCGGGCAGCCGCGCCGTCCCTCGCAGGTGGCCCACGGCCTCCGCGAGCGACTCGACGGCCCGGACCGCGAGGCCCGGCACGGCGGCGGCCTCCGCGACGTTGCGCGTCGGGACGATCGCCTCCGTCAGGCCCGCCGCGCGCGCGGCCTCGGCCGCCGCGAGCACTCCGCGCACGTGTCGCACCCGGCCGTCGAGCGAGAGTTCGCCGATGCACAGCGTCCGACCGAGCACCGCCGGGCGGTCCAGGACGCCGCACGCCTGCAGGATCGCCAGCGCGATCGGGAGGTCGAGGGACGGGCCTTCTTTCCGTGTCGACGCCGGCGCGAGGTTGACCGTCACCGCGCCGACCGGCCACGCGTAGCCCGCGTGGACGATCGCGCCGCGGATCCGCTCTCGCCCCTCGCGCAGCGCGCCGTCCCCCATCCCGACGAGCCGGAACACGCCCTGCTCCCCCACGCCGGGGAGCGAGACCTGGATATCGACGAGTCGGGCGTCCACGCCGAAGAGCGCGGCGCCCACGCTGCGAGCGAAGGCGACCATGCCCGTAGTCGCGCGAGACGGCCGCGCGGGTACAGGAAGGCGCGCCCGCGCGAGACCGGCCCCCGGCGGCGGGAGCCGCCCCCGACGACGAGACGCCGGGCCGAGCGACGACGGGCCTCGCGTCCCCGCGCCGCCGACCCCGGGGCCGGTAGACTCGCGGCATGGCGGCGCCGCTCAAGGCCTTCTTCGACGCCCGCGTCGTCGGCGACATCGCGAACGAAGTTGCCGCCGTCCACCGCGGGTTTGCGCGCGCCGCCTTCGTGCGGGACGCGACGCGCGGACTCGACGCCCTCGAGCTCATGGACCGCGGTCGCCACGTCATGCGCGCGCTGCGCACGCACCTGCCGCCCGATCCGGCGGAGGCGATCGGCGTGCTCGAGCGCTCCCTGGGTCCGCCGCTCGACGCCACCGAGGGCCACGGGATGGCCCCGTTCCGCTACCTCCCGCACGCGTTTTTCGTCGCGGCGCACGGGCTCGGTTGCTTTGACGTGGCGCTGCGTGCGCAACATGCGCTGACGCAGCGCTTCACCGCGGAGTTCAGCATCCGCCGGTTCCTCGAGGAGATGCCCGAGCGCACGCTGGCGCGGCTCGAGACCTGGACCCGCGACCCGAGCCCGCACGTCCGGCGGCTCGTGTCCGAGGGGACGCGGCCCCGGCTGCCCTGGGCCGGCCGCCTGCGTGCCTTCCAGCGCGACCCGACCCCCGTGCTACGGCTGCTCGAACGGCTGAAGGACGACCCCCACCCGTACGTCCGGCGCAGCGTCGCCAACCACCTCAACGACATCGGCAAGGACCATCCCGCGCGCCTCCTCGAGGTCGCGACGCGCTGGCTCGACGGCGCGACGCCCGAGCGGCGGCGTCTCGTCGCGCACGCACTGCGGACCGCCATCAAGCGCGGCGACCCCGACGCGCTGCGCGCACTCGGCTACGGCGCCGTCCCGGGCGTGCGGCTCGCGCGGGCGGTTGTCGCCCCGGCGCGGCCGCGGATCGGCGGCGACGTGCGAATCGACGTGGAGGTCGAGAACACCGGCGCGCGCGCCGCCGACGTCGTCGTGGACCTGGGCGTCCACTTCGTCAAGGCGAGCGGCGCGACGTCGGCGAAGGTGTTCAAGATGCGTGCGGTGCGTCTCGCGGCCGGGGCGAAGGTCACGCTCGGCAAGCGGATCTCGCTCGCCCAGCAGACGACCCGCACCCACCATCCGGGCGCGCACCGCGTGGACGTGCGCCTGAACGGCCGCGTGGTGCCCGCCGGCGCGTTCGCGCTGCGGCGCTGACGACGGCGCGGGCCTCGCGTCCGCGCCCCCGGACGGCCCCCACGGCCCCAGACCGGGTCGTAGACTCCGACCCGGCCCCGGGGCCCCGTCGGTTTCGGCCCGACGGCCGGAACCCGGGGGTACGATCCCGCGTCGAACCCCTTCGGACCCCGACGGAAGCCTCCATGTCGCGACGTACGCCCCGTTGGATCGCCGCCCTCCTCCTCGGGGCGACCGTCCTCGGTCCCCGCCCCTCCCGCGCCGACGACATCGACGAGGCCACGACCCGGAAAGCCGTCGAAGCCGCCCTCGCCAAGGCGCCCGACGACGACCTCTCGGCCATGTGGGCCCTCGCGAAGGACCTCGCGAAGGACAAGGCCGCCGTCCCGGCGCTCCGTGCGCTCGTGGAGACCGTCTCCCCCGGCAAGCGGCTCGCCATCGGCCGCGCGCTGGTGCTGTTGCACGACGAACTGAAGGGCGTCGAGATCCTCGAGGCGCTCGCGGGCGACGAGAAGGCGGTCCCGGCGTTCCGCGTCGCAGCGCTGAAGATCCTCGAGCGCGAGGGCGACGTCGAGCAGGCCGAGTGGCTGTTCGAGACGATCGACGGCACGCTCGAGCCCTCGGTGAAGATGGGCATGGCGCGCGCGCTGTGGCGGCTCGGCGGGAGCAAGAAGGGCAAGGCCAAGGAGGTCATGCTCGAGTACCTGAAGAGCGAAGACCGCGCCCGTCGCGAGGAGGGCGCGCTGGCCCTCGGCGAGATCGGCGCCGCCGTCGAAGCGAAGCCGGTGCTGGCGGAGATGCGCGGCGAGCCCACCGAGCGCGGTCGGAGCGCGGCGTTCCTCCTCGACCTGCTCGCGCGCGAGACGTTGGCCGAGGCCGCGCTGCGGGCGCCCCCGCCGGCCGTGCCCGGTCCCGGGACGCCGTCGGTCAGCGCCGTGCCCGGCACGCCGTGGCCGCTGCTCGATGAGATCCGCCACCTGCTCGAGCAGTACTACGTCGACCTCGACAAGGTGCGCGACGCGAAGCTCGAGGACGCAGCCGCGAAGGGCTTCACCGAGGCCCTCGACGAGCACAGCGCCTACATGTCGCCGACGGAGTACGCGAAGCTGCTCGAGGGGCTCGACCCCACGTACGGCGGCGTGGGCGCCTACGTCGCGATGGACGCCGACAGCGGCGGTCGCTTCACCGTGAGTCGGCCCATCTGGGGCGGCCCCCTCTACCGCGCCCGCATCCGGTCGGGCGACGTCGTCGTCGCCATCGACGGCGAGCCGACGCTGAGCCAGTCGCTCGAGGAGTGCGTCCGCCGCCTGAAGGGCCCCGCGGGCACGAAGGTCGTCCTGTCCGTGATGCGCGCCGGGTGGACCGAGAAACAAGACTTCACCCTCACCCGCGCCAACATCACGATCCCGAGCACGGCCTACGACGTGCTGCCCGGCGGCATCGGCTACCTCGCGTTGTTCTCGTTCGGCGAGGACTCCGCGCGCGAGATCCGCCGCGTCCTCGACGAGTTTGCCGCCGCGGGCGTGCGCGCCCTCGTGCTCGACCTCCGCGGCAACGGCGGCGGCCTGCTGCGCGCCGCCGTGGACATCGCGTCCGAGTTCCTCCCGGCCGGCGTCCGCGTCGTGTCGGAGAAGGGCCGCGACAACGTGTGGCCGGAGCGCGTCCACGTCGCCACGGGGAGCGGCGCCAGCCGCCCCGCGTGGCCCGTCGTCGTCCTGACCAATGGCGGCACCGCGAGCGCCTCAGAGATCCTGTCCGGCGCGCTGCGTCACCACGGCCGCGCGCGCCTCGTGGGGACGCAGACCTTCGGCAAGGGCTCCGTCCAGGTGCCCCTCGACCTGAAGTCGCGGCCCGGCGAGCCCTACACCGATGCCGAGCGCGTGACGATCGTGAACTACGCCGACGCCAACGGGAACGGCCGCTTCGACGAGGGCGAACCCGCCCGCAAGGCCTCCCTGCGCAACGGCCGGTACGACACCGCCGAGAAGTTCACCGACGCCGACGGCAACGGGGTCTGGGACGACGGCGAAGCGTACGTCGACGCCAACCAGAACGGGGTGTACGACCCCGCGGAGGCGTTCGAGGACCTGAACAAGAACGGCCGGTGGGACACCGGCGGCGCGTTCAAGCCGACGGTCGCCAAGTACTTCCTCCCCGACGGCACGAACCTCAAGGGCCACACCGAGATCCTCAAGGGCAAGGTGCTCCGCACGGGCGGCCTCGTCCCCGACATCGAGGTGAAGGACGACGTCCGCGACTTCTGGGAGTTGCAAGCCCAGACCGAGCTGTACCGCGCCGGCGCGGTGAAGACGTACGTCGACGAAGCGGTCGCCAACGACCCCACGCGCTTCGAGGCGCTCGCCCGCTCCGACCGGCGCGACCCCGCGAGCTACCCGGGCTTCGACGCCTGGTATGAGGGCCTCGGGACCAAGCTCTCGAAGCAGGCGGTGCGCGCCATCGTCCGGCTGCGCGTGCGCGAGGAGCTGAGCGACCGCCTCGGCCGCGCGCTCGACGGCGACGTCGTCGACGACGCGACGCTCCGGACCGGCGTGCTGGACCTCCTGACGCAGCTGAAGGTGGACCCGAGGTCGATCGAGGACCTCGCGTTCCTCGCCGACCTCCCGAAGCCCAAGGCCAACGCCGACAAGCCGACCGACAAGCCGGGCGACGACGCCCCTGAGACCCGCTGACCCTGTCCGACGGCTCCGACGTGGTGCTCGACCTCCTGACGTTTCCCGGGCTCACCGGCCCCCGACGCGCGATCCCGGGCCTCGTGCACGGCGTCACGCGCCGCGCGGGGGGCGTCAGCGTCGGCGGCTACGCGTCGCTCAACCTCGGCCGGTCGTCCGGCGACGACCCGGCCGCCGTCGCCGAGAACGGCCGGCGCGTTGCGGCGGCGCTGGGCGCCGTCGGACGGGTCCGGTTCCCCCACCAGGTCCACGGACGCGCCGTCGTGGTGCTCGACCGCCCGCCCGACGGGCCGCTGCCCGAGGCCGACGCGGTCGCGACGGACGTCCCGGGCCTCGCGGTCGGCGTGCTGGGGGCCGATTGTCCGGGCGTGCTCGTCGTGGACCCGGTCCACCGCGCGCTGGCGGTCGTCCACTCGGGGTGGCGCGGGACCGTCGCGGGCGTGCTCGTCGCCGCGATCGAGACGCTCGTCGCGCGATACGGCAGCCGCCCCGCGGAGCTCCGCGTCGCGATCGGCCCCGGGATCTCCGCGCGGCGCTACGAGGTCGGGCCCGACGTCGTCGCGCCGTTCCTCGAGGCGCTGCCCGCGGCGCGGCCGTGTGTCGCGTCGGGGCGCGGCGACCGCGCGTACCTCGACCTCGCGGCGGCGTTGCGGCTCCAGGCCCACGGCGCGGGCGTGCCCGACGGCCAGGTCGAGGCGCTCGACCTGTGCACGTTCGACGGACGCGACGCGTTCTTCTCGCACCGACGCGACGGCGCGGCGACGGGACGCCACGCCCTCGTGGCGATGTGGGCCGCCCCGGGCGCGTGACGCGAGGCCCGCGCGGCGACCGTCAGCGCTCGTGAAGCCGTCGCCTTCGCTCGGCTTCCGGTGGGCACGCCCCTCGGAAACCTGTTCGACGCGCGGCCCCGGCGGACGCGCGCTTCGTGACGGGGACGGACGGTTCGCTTCCTTCCTAGCCTCCTAGATCCGCTCGGGACGGGCGACCGTCCACTCGTTCACGACGTCGCCCGTGTTGAGGGTCGATGCGGGCTCGAAGAGCAACACGTGGACCTCGTCCGGCGCGACGGGCTTGTGCTCGACGCCGCGGGGCACGACGACGAACTGGCCTTCGCCGACGTGCAGCACGCGGTCGCGGAGGTGCATCTCGAGGCGGCCGCGGAGCACCAGGAACAGCTCGTCCTCGTGGGCGTGCTGGTGCCAGACGAACTCGCCCCGCAGCTTCGCCAGTTTCACGTGCTGGCCATTGAGCTCGGCGACGACCTTCGGGTCCCAGAGCGTCGCGAAGGACGCGAACTTCGCGCGGAGGTCGACCGTCTGCATGGACCCCCCGGCCGCTGCGGGAGGACCGCCGCCCGCGGGGGCCGGGTCGCCGCTCAGATCGCGACCTTCGCCAGCGTCTCGCGGAAGCCGGACTCGAGGGCCTCCTCGAAGTCGAAGACGTCGTGGAAGTCGTCGAGGCGGTCGTCGGCCGTCTTCTGCAGGAGGTCTTCCTCGATCATGTGGAACACGATCGAGCCGACATCGTCGGTCCGGGAGATCCCCCACTCCGAGAGCACCGCGCGGGCGAGCAGCCCGAAGGTCTCGACAGCGAGGTCACGGAAGCCCTCGAGGAGTTGGACGCCCGAAACGTGCTTCTGGCCCTTCTCCCGACGCTGGATCGTGAAGTCGAGCGCCTCCAGCACGAACGTGTAGGCCTCGGCGCGGAAGCGCGGGTCGCGCCGCACGATGTCTTGCAGGATCTGGTCGCGGTCGCGGTCCAAGGGAGGCTCCGACGGCCCCGCCGCTCACGCGGCGCGCCTCCCTACTCTACGGCTCGCCACGGGCAAAGGTTGACAGGCGTACGTGACCCTAACGTGAGCCCCCCCGGCGCCCCCTCCGTTCGCCGCGTCGTCACGGGCCGCGACCGCCGCCACGCGAGCGCCTACCGCCGCAGCGCCAGGGTGGCGTCGAGCATCAGGGCCGCGGGGTTGACGTTGCGCCGGACGTAGCCCGCGAGGCGCGCGATCCGCTCGATGGCGGCTTCGGCGCGCCCGTCCGGCAGCGCCGCGAGCGGCCCCGCGTCGCGGCCCGCGATCCGGTCGCGCAGAAGCGTCATCAGCGCGTGGAACACGTCCTCGAGCGCCTGCCGCACGCGCTCGCCGGGCGCGCCCTCGGGCGCGACGTCGCCGTCCTCGCGCGCCTCCTCGTCGGCGCCAGCGAGGCCGCCCGCCCGCGCGCGCAACGCCGCGAGCGCGGCCTCGGACGCGGTCGCCGCGCCGGGCAGGCGCGCGAGCGCCGCGCCGCAGAGCGCGTCCACCACGTCGTCGGCCTCGAGCGTCGCGAGGCGCTGCGCGCGCGCCGTCGAACCGTTGGCCCACGCGGCGACGCGCGTCGCACGTGCAGGGTCAACGCCCGCCGCGACGAGGCGCGCGGCGACCGTCGCGACGCTCGGCTCCGGGAATCGCAGTCGCTGGCAGCGCGACTGCACGGCGTCGGGCAAGCGGTCGGGGCGGGTCGTGACCAGCACGAACGTCGTCGTGGCCGGTGGCTCCTCGAGGGTCTTCAGATACCGCGCGACCGCCTCCGGCGCCATGGCCTCCGCCGGGTCCACGACGAACACCTGCCGCCGTCCCTCGAGGGGCGACGTGTGCGCACGCTCGAGGAGCGTCGAGAGCGCCTCGACGCTGATCACGGTCGCCTTGTCGCGGCCCCGCCGGTGAAAGTCGGGATGGGCGCCCGACCGCACGCGACGGCAGGCGCTGCACGCCTGGCACGGGCGTGCGTCGGGCGCGTCGGCCTCGCAGAGCAGGGCGGCCGCGAACCAGCGCGCCGCCGCACGGGGCCCCGTCGCGTCGGCCGACTCGAACAGGTACGCCGGCGCGATCCGCGGGCCGGCGGCGATGCGGGCCAACCGGGCGCCGGCGGGGCCGAGTTCGGGCGGGACACGGACCGCCGGCGCGGCCGTCGCGCCCGAGGGCGCGTCAGAGGAGGTCACGGACGGCCTGCCAGACGAGCGCCTCGACCTCGTCCTCCCCGCGGTTCGCGTCGATCATCACGAACCGGTCCGGGTCGGCGCCGAACTGGGCGCGGAACCCCGCCCGGACCCGGCGCCGGTAGTCGGGGCCGCGCCGCTCGATGCGGTCGAGCGGGCGGTCCATGCGCCGGGCGGCCACCGCGTCGTCGACGTCGAGGAGGAGCGCGCGGCGCGGCTCGAGGCCCTCCGTGACGATGCGGGTCGTCACGCGGACGACGGCGGCGTCGACGCCCCCGCCCCCGCCCTGGTAGGCCTGCGTCGCGTAGTGCCAGCGGTCGCACACGACGACGTGGCCGGCGGCGAGCGCGGGGCGGATCTTCTCGACGACGAGGCGCCGCCGCGCCGCCTGGTAGAGGAGCAATTCGGTGGTGGCGTCCAGGTCGCCGACGGCCGGGTCGAGCAGCACGGCGCGCAACCGCTCGCCGACGGGCGTGTCGCCGGGGTCGCGGACGCGGACGACCGTGTGTCCCGTCGCCTCGATGCGGGCGGCGAGGCGCCGACACTGGGTGGACTTGCCGCCCCCATCGGGGCCGTCGATCACGAGGAAGAGTCCGTCCGGCATGGGGCCGCGATCCTACGCGGTCCGGGGGTCGGGGTCGCCTCCGGCATCGCGGACCCGGCGCCGGGGCGGCCGCGGGGTCCGGGGCCCCCGCGGCCGGGCGCTCACAGGCGCCGGACGAGGCCGTCCAGGGTCGTCTCGAAGACCGGATCGACGTCGCGTCGGGCGCGGACCTCGGTGAGCGCGCGGCTCGCGGCGCTGTGCGCGCGGAGCCCGAACGCCTTCGCCAGGTCCGTCAGCGGCATCGCCGCCGCACGCCACACGAGATACATCGCCGCGCGCCGTGCCTCGAGCACGTTCGGATGTTTCGTCGGCCGGTCGAGGACGCGGCGGTCCACGCCGAAGTGTTCCGCCACGACGTCCTTCGCCCGCCGCACGACCTCGTCGCGCGGGCTCGACGGCGAGGCCGGGGCCGTCACCTCGCCGAGGTGCGCGGCGTCAAGCGGACGCCCGAGCCGTCGCGACACGTACGCCCACCGGTCCACGAGTTCCACCGCGCCGGCGAGCGTCCGCGTGCGCGCATCCACCGCCGCCGCGACCGGCGCCGGCAGCGCGACGCCCCACGCCTGCGTGCGCTCGGCGAGGATCCGGGCGCGGAGCGCGGGCGACGGCGGTGCGAGCCGCAGGACGAGCCCCGCGAGCATCCGCGAGCGGAGCCGCTCGCTGAGCCCCGGGAGGCCGTGCGGGTGGCTGCGGGCGGTCACGACCACCCGGACGCCGCGGCTGCGGGCGCGGTCGAAGAGCGTCTCGAGCGTGCGTTGCGTCGTCGGCCGGTCGGCCAGCTCGTCGAGGCCGTCCATCACCACGAGGCGACGCGAGGCCAGGTCCTCGTCGAGGGACGCCAGCGCGGCCAGATCGCGCTCGCGCACCGCGGGCACCACGCGGGCGGTGAGCGCGCGGGCGTTCAGCAGCAGCGACGCCGAGGGCTCGTGGGCCGACGCCGCGGCGTGGAGCGCCCGGGCGAGGTGCGACTTGCCGGTGCCGGGCTCGCCGTACAGGTAGAGGGTCGTGGGGGTGGCGGTGTCGCTGCCGTGCAGCGCCTGCCCCACCACGCGCACCACGAACTCGTTCTCCGCCTCCGCGACGAACGACAGGAGCGACGGCGCCGGCTGACCGTCGCGCAGGGCGGTCCGCCACGACGCCTCGTCTTCCGGGATCTCGTCGCGCACCGTGCGCGTGGACGCGAGACGGGCCGAGACCGTCAGCTCGACGTGGACGCCGTCGCCGAGCACCCGCCCGAAGGCCCGGTCGAGCAGCGCGCGGTAGTTGAACTCGAGCCAGGTGCGGTGCACGTCCGTCGGGACCGCGAGCGTCACGCTGCGCCCGGAGACCCGCACCACCTCCGCGTCGCGGAACCACAAGCGGTAGCGGTGGCGGCCCAGCGCCGCGACCAGCTCCTCCCGGGCGCCGTCGAGCAACTCCGCGTACAGAGCGGCGCCGGCGCTCAACGGTCCCCCACGGCGGCACGGGCCTTCGCCACCGCGACCTTCACCGCCGGCGAGACGCCGTCGAGCGCCTCCGCGCCGAGCGCGGCCTCGAGGGCCTCCGCAGGCCGGCCGAGGTCGAGCAGCAGGTCCACCAGCGCGAGGCGCGCGGTCACGCCGCCGCCCTTCACGCGGGCCTCCTCGCCCTCGAGCAGGTCGGTCAGCAGCGCCTGGACCTTCCACTCGCGGGCCGCCTCGTCCTTGCGACCGGCGCGGGTGAGCGCCTCCGCGTACCGCGCGTGCACCTCGAGGTTCGGCGCCTTGCCGCGCGCGGCCCCGAACGGGGTGATCTGCACCATCTCGTCACAGACCCGCAGGATCCCGGCGTCGTCCTGCTGCGCGACGTACCACGCGAGGAGCTTCGTGCGGACCTCGAAGTCCTCCTGGGCGATGTCGGCGAACGCCTCGAGCTCCTTCATCGCTGCGGCGCTCTTGCCGTCGCCCTCGTACAGGGCGGCCAGCGCGCGGTACGGGTCGCCGGCGCCCACGTAGCGCGGGAAGCACCGCTTCGCCGCCTCGTAGTGCTCGATCGCCCGGTCCGACTTGCGGTCGGCGAGCGCCGCCTGGGCCATCGCGATCCGGGCGCCGAAGTCGTCGCCCCCGAGGGACAGGAAGCGCTCGTAGTGCGTCTGGGCGAGGTCGGCGCGCTTCGCGCGGCGCGCCAGCTCCGCCTGCAGCAGCACCACGTCGGGCGCGTCGGGGGTGAGCGCCTTCGCCTTGTCGAGCGCCGCGCTCGCGTCGATCGTCACGCCGCGCTGGTGGAACGCCCAGGCAAGGCGCGTCCAGGCCTCCGCGTCCTTCGGGTCGGCCTCGACGCGGGCCTGCGCGGCCTTCTTGCTCGCCTCGTCCCAGCGCGGCACGAGCCGGTAGCCCTGCACGAGCGACCCGACGTACGTCGCGAACTTCGCGTCGAAGTCGGCGAGCGGGAGCTTCAGAACCTCCTCGAAGACCTTCTCCGTCGTCACGTCGTCGGCGAAGCGCCGGAGCATCTGCTGGACGGCCTCGAAGCCCCACTCCTTCGTCACGAAGTCGGCGATCAGCCCGCCCTGGAAGTACGCGAACATCACGTCGGGCCCGCGGAAGGCGTGGTTGATCTCCGCCATCTTCAGCAGTCGGTCGTTGCGCCAGCGGTCGAAGAGGTCACGGTCCATGTCGCGGCCCCACTGCGCCTTGTGGGCCTTCTCCTCGTGGACGGACAGGCCCTCCGTCAGCCAGCGCGGCACCTGGCCCTTGCTCATCTGCAGTGTCACCACGTGGGCGAACTCGTGCCACGCGGTGCGCGCCCACGAGAACTCCCCCACGCCCCGCGACAGAGGGCCGTCGAGGGTGATGACCTGGCCGAAACACACGCCGAGCGCCGGGATGTTCGGGACGCCGACGCTGCGGGCCGAGAAGTCGTCGTGCCGGTGGAACGACTCGACGAGCACGGGGCCCTGAGGCGTGAAGCCGTACTTCGCCGTCAGGTCCGTCCAGGCCCGCTCGAGCAGCGGCAGCAGGTACGGCGTCAGGATCGCCGCCTCCTCGGGGTGCTGGCGCAGCACGAAGTGGGCGCTCTTCGTCTCGACGAAGGTTTCCAGCACCTCGAGCACCTGCAGGAAGTTCTCGCGGGTGACGTCGTTCCACTGCTTCGCGGCCTTCGTCGCGGCGTCGAACGCCGCCTTGGCCTCGGCCTCGCGCCCGAGGTTCATCAGGTTCACCCCCTGCACCACGAACGCCTGGTCGTCGGTCGGGTCGGTCGCGATCGCCTTCGCCGCCAGCTCCGCGGCGACGTCGAAGCGCCGCTGCCGCTCGCCCACGAGCTCCGACGTCACGGTGTAGAGACGCCCGTAGGTCGGGTCGTCGGCGAGCAGCGCCCGCTCGAGGGCCGCGAAGCCGTCCTTGTCGCCGGTGATCCAGAGCCGCGCGGCGCGCACGGCGCGGGCCTCCTTGTCGGCCGGGTTCACCTTGCGCGCGCGCTCCCACATCGCGTCGGCCTTGGCGTAATCGCCGTCGCCGACGTGGATCGTCGCGAGCAGGTTCATGGCCGGCACGAACGCCGGGTTCCCCTCGAGCGCCTTGCGGCACTGGCGCACCGCCTCGTCCTGGTTGTAGAACTGCAGCGCGCGCCGCGCCTGGCCGACGCGGGCCTCCGCGACCATCGGGTTCCGCTTGAGGACCGCGTCGTAGTGTTTGCCCGCGGTGCTCTGGCTCTTGGCGCCGCGGTTCGCCTGGTAGACGTCGGCGAACGCGAGCAGCGCGTCGAGGTCGTGTTCGTCGGCGTCGATCCGCTTCTTCAGCAGCCGCAGGGCGCCCATGGTCAGGTCGTCCGCGGGGTTGGGCGAGAGGCGCGTGGCGCGGAGCGCCGCACGGGCCACCGCCGGCAGTTCGTCGGGCCGCGGGTCGCTCGCGTTGTACGCCTCGATGACCCGGTCGTAGTCGGCGAGCGCCTCCGCCCGGCGGCCCTTCTCCTCGAGCACCGCGGCCCGCGCGACGCGGGCGACGAGGTCGCCGGGTCGCGCGGCGAGCGCAGCGGTCGCCGCCGCGAGTGCTTCGTCGTGCCGCCCGAGCCGCGCGAGCAGGTCGAACCGCAGGGCCTCCACCCCCCGGTCGTCCGGGGCGGCGGCCGCGGCGGCCGTCGCGAGGTCGAGGGCTTCCGCGTACTTGCCGATCCGCGTGTACACCCGGGCCTTGAGCACCCGGGGCAGGGGGTGGTCCGGGACCCGCGCCGCGAGGCGATCCATCCGGGTCAGCGCCTCGTCGTGGTTCCCGCGGCGGAACGCCGTCCAGCCCTTCTCCACGTTGCGGTCGACGAACTCGGCCAACTCTTCGGCGTCGGCGGCCGTGTCCGTGTCGCCGGCGACCGCGACCGGTCCGGGCAGGGCGAGACAGAGGGCGCCGCCGGCCGCGAGGCCGACGACGACGAGGACGCGGCGCGGGAACGACATCGGGGACAGTCTACCCGCGCCCGCAAGCCCGGCCGGGCCCCCCCCAAACGTTCCGGCCGCGGGTCCGGGGTGGCACCCTCCCCCGTCCCGCAGGCCGCCGGGCCTCGCGTGCCGGAGCCCCCCATGACCGCCCCCGCCGACCGCCGCTTCCGCCCGTCCCGCCGCCTCGCCGCGCTCGGCGGATATGCCTTCGACGAGGTGAACCGGCGCGTGGACGCGCTGAAGGCCCAGGGCATCGCCCCCATCGACTTCGGCGTGGGCGACCCGACGGTCCCGACGCCCGCGCTCGCGCGCGAGGCGGCGAAGCAGGCGATCGACGCGCGCGCCACCTCCGGCTATCCGGCCTACGAGGGCGACCCGACGTTCCGCGACGCCGTCGCGGCATGGACGCGGCGGCGCTTCGGCGTCGCGCTCGACCCGAAGACCGAGGTCTGCGCGACGATCGGCAGCAAGGAGGCGGTCTTCAACGTCCACGAGGGCATCCTGGACCCGGGCGACTTGGTGCTCGTCCCGTCGCCGGGCTACCCGCCGTACAAGCGCGGCACGGCCTTCGCTGAAGGCACGCCCTGGTTCTATCCCCTCACGAAGGCGAACGGCTTCCTGCCCGACCTCGACGCGATCCCGGCCGACGTCACGGCGCGCGCGCGCGCGATCTGGGTCTGCTATCCGAACTCGCCCACCGGCGCGATCGCCGACGGCGCCTTCTACCGGCGGCTGCTCGCGTGGGCCGCGAAGCACCAGATCCTCGTCCTCTCCGACGAGGCCTACAGCGAGATCTGGTTCACGCACGAGGCGCCGCCCTCGATCCTCCAGTTCGGCAAGGAGGGCGTGCTCGCGTTCTTTTCCATGAGCAAGCGCAGCGCCATGACGGGCTGGCGCGTGGGCTGGGTCGCCGGCGACGCGCGCCTCGTCGCGCTGTTCCGCAAGGTGAAGACGAACATCGACTCCGGCACCGCGACGTTCGTCCAGGACGGCGCGACGGCCGCGCTCGCCGACGAAGCGCACGTCGCCGCGTTCCGCGAGGAGTACCGCCGCAAGCGCGACCTCCTCGTCGCGGGCCTGAAGGCGGCGGGCCTCCCCGACTGCACGCCCGCGTCGACGCTCTACGTCTGGCAGCAGGTGCCGGCCGGCATGACCGGCATCGAGTTCGCGCAGCACCTCCTCGACCCGAAGGTGGCCGTGGTCTGCACGCCGGGCGAGTGGCTCTCCGACCCCGTCGCCGACGGGACGAACCCGGGCGCGGGGCACGTACGGTTCGCGCTGGTGCCGAGCGTGGCCGACACGGAGCGGGCGGCGGCCGCGATCGCGAAGCTGAAGTTCTGACGGGGACCGACGACCGCGCCGCGACGCGAGGCCCGGGGCCTCGCGTCCGACCCGCCGTCCCCCGGCCCCGGCGGACCTTTCCGCTTGCGGGGCCCCGCGCCCGTGGCACGCTCGTCGGCCTCGGCGCCTCCGATGGGCCGAGCCGGGAGCCTGCCGTGAAGACGCACGTCGCCGCCCTGGTCGCGATCGCCGCGACCGTCGTGTTGCGCTGGACGGTCCTGCCGGCCGGCGCCGGCTGTTGAGGTTCGTCGGGGTCGGGCGGTCGCCCGGCAGCGCCGACGATCGGGAGCCCCTCGGCGGGCAGTTCGCTCGAGGGAGGCGGCGGCACGTCACGCGGCCGCGCGTCGGTGTCGATCCCGCGCACGACGGGCTTTGACTGGCTGGAGGTCGACGTGACCGCGTTCACGGCGGCGACCGGCGAAGGCACGGAGACGGCACCGAAGACGGCGCTCGAGCACGTGCGCCGCGCACTCGGGATCGTGGCGGCGGAGCAGGCGGGCGACGCCCGCCCCACCCTCGTGTTCTTCCACTGGCGCCACGACGGCGACCCGGCCCGTCTCGAGCCCGAGGCGAAGACGAGCCTGCACCTGTGCACGAAGGTGCTGGACCAGGAGGCCAGCGCCCGCTGGGGGCTCCTCTTCCGGTGCGTGCAGGTGGACCCCACGACGTCGGACGCGCGCCTGCTCGCAGCGCTCGGCGCCGACGGAAAGCCCGGGATGGTGGTCGTGGACCCGGCGACCGCGCGGCCGCTGCTCCGGTTCGGCGACGTCTCGACCCCCGCGAAGTTCGTGAAGGCGTGCCAGGACGCCCTCGCGAAGCTACCGGTCGCGAAGCAGGCGCTCGACGCGGCGCTCGCCGAGCAGGCGAAGACGCTCGCCGCGGCACGGGCGGCGGCGAAGGCCGACGCGTACGCGGAGGCGGCCGCCCTCTACGACGGGTTGACCGCGAGCCGGGTGCGCGTCGGCCCGGCCTACGACACGGCGCTGCTCGAGTCTGCCTCGGTCCGCGAAAAGTTCGAGCGCGCGAAGGCGAAGACGCCGCGCTGACCGGCCCAAGGCGAGGCCGCCCCAGGGACGGCGACGCGAGGCCCGGCCGTCGGCCGGGCCTCGCGTGCGACCTGGCTCCCGTGCGCCCTACGGCGTCGCGTCGACCGTCGCGACGTCCACCGCGGGCAGGCCGAGGAGGCGCCCGCCGGTCTGCTTGCCGCGGACGCGCACCTTCTTCCCGTCGAAGGCCTTCAACTCGCCCTTCGCCCACTTGAGCGCGTGCGTGGGCTTTTCGCTCGCCGACCAGAGGACGAACGCGCCGCCGCCGTCCCAGCCGGGCGCGGCCTCCCAGCGGAGCGTACCCGTGGCGTCCACGTCGAGGACGTCCGCCGGCGCCTTCGCGCGCTCGGGCGGCGCCTGCCCGAGGCGCTTCTTCGCGAGGATCTCGTCGGCGAACGCGACGCGGATCGCCTGCTCCCGCCGCAGGTCCTCGAGCACCACGTT
>Ga0163144_10005702_pt1 | contig 27660 bp, 15 predicted proteins | sample OliLak19BULKMAT1_FD_123175 | JGI IMG/M metagenome (GOLD analysis project Ga0163144, IMG submission 123175) | Freshwater microbial mat bacterial communities from Lake Vanda, McMurdo Dry Valleys, Antarctica - Oligotrophic Lake LV.19.BULKMAT1 | ecosystem: Environmental > Aquatic > Freshwater >... | reverse complement strand
TGACCCTTGGTCACTTCTTCGAGGATGTCCCAGACCTCCGGCGTCTGGCGCTCGATCATCTTCTTGGCCGAGCGCACGGTATGGACATAGCCGAGTTCCTTGAGGCGGCGAATGATGAACGGCTCGAATAACACCAAGGCCATCTTCTTCGGGAGACCGCATTGGTGGAGCTTTAGCTCCGGTCCGATAACAATGACGGAACGGCCCGAGTAATCGACGCGCTTGCCGAGCAAGTTCTGGCGGAAACGTCCGCCCTTGCCCTTGAGCATGTCGGAGAGCGACTTGAGCGGGCGGTTGCCGGCACCAGTGACGGCGCGACCGTGGCGACCGTTGTCGAACAAGGCATCGACGGCTTCCTGCAACATGCGCTTTTCATTGCGGATGATGACGTCCGGCGTCTTGAGCTGGAGTAGGTTTTTGAGCCGGTTGTTGCGGTTGATGACGCGGCGGTAGAGATCGTTCAGATCGCTGGTCGCGAAACGTCCACCTTCCAGTGGGACGAGCGGGCGAAGGTCGGGCGGGATGACGGGCAGCACTTCCAGGATCATCCACTCGGGCCGCGTGTGGGAGTTGGCAAAGCCCTGCGCGAGCTTCAGCCGCTTGGCGAGCTTCTTGCGAATCTGCTTCGACTTCGTTTTGCCCATCGCCTCTTCGAGTTCCTTTTGGTTCTCGGCGAGATCAACGGTCGCGAGCAGCTTGCGAATGGCGTCCGCACCCATGCCAGCGGTAAAGGTCTCGCCGTACTGTTCGAGGGCTTCGCGGTATTCCAATTCGGTCAGGAGTTGGCACTTGGTCAGCGGCGTCTGGCCGGGATCAATGACAAGGTAGTCCTCGTAATAGATGACGCGCTCAAGCTGGCGACCGCTCATGTCGAGCATGAGGCCGATGCGGGAAGGCATGCACTTATAGAACCAGATGTGGGTGACCGGCACGGCCAGTTCGATGTGCCCCATGCGCTCGCGGCGCACGCGGGCGAGGGTGATTTCCACGCCGCAACGGTCGCAGATGACGCCCTTATGTTTGATGCGCTTGTATTTGCCGCAGGAGCACTCCCAGTCCCGGGTGGGGCCAAAGATGCGCTCGCAGAAAAGGCCACCCTTTTCCGGCTTGAAGGTGCGGTAGTTGATGGTCTCCGGGTTCTTGACCTCGCCGCTCGACCACGACCGGATGTTTTCCGGCGCGGCGACGGTGATGCCGACCTGATCAAAGCCCACGGCCCGTTCCTCACCCATCAATTCACGAAAAGAAGGTTCGCTCATAAGATATAAGTTAGCTGGTAGTTTGCGGGTGTTAGTTAGATGAGACCGGCGGTCAACGCCGCGGGGGCTTTGCCGCCGACTTTCACGTCGAGGCCGAGAGACTGCATTTCTTTGATGAGCACGTTGAAGCTCTCCGGCGTGCCGGCTTCGAGGGAGTTATCGCCTTTGACGATGGACTCGTAGATGCGCGTGCGTCCGGCCACGTCGTCGGATTTCACGGTCAGGAGTTCCTGCAACGTGTAAGCCGCGCCGTAGGCTTCGAGCGCCCACACTTCCATCTCGCCGAAGCGCTGGCCGCCATACTGGGCCTTGCCGCCCAGCGGTTGCTGGGTAACGAGCGAGTAAGGTCCGACCGCACGGGCGTGGATCTTGTCGGCGACCAAGTGGCCGAGTTTCAGCATGTAGATGTAACCGACAACAATCGGCTGATCGAAGGCATCGCCGGTGCGGCCGTCATAGACGATGGCTTTGCCGGTTTCGCTGATCCAGGTGTAGCCCTCGACCTTCCGGGCCTGCTTGAGGTAGTCGAAAATGATCGACTCGTGGATGCCGTCGAAGACGGGCGTGGCGACCTTGAAGCCGAGCGCTTTCGCGGCGACGCCAAGGTGAGTTTCGAGCACCTGGCCGACGTTCATACGCGAAGGCACGCCGAGCGGGTTGAGGCAGATCTCGACGGGGGTGCCGTCGGCGAGGAAGGGCATGTCTTCCTCGGGCACGATGCGGGCGACGACGCCCTTGTTACCGTGGCGTCCGGCCATTTTGTCACCGACCGACAGTTTGCGCTTGGAGGCGACATAGACCACGACCTGCTTGATGATGCCGGGATCGACATCGTCGCCGCTCTCGACCTTGTCCATGGAGCGTTCGCGCTCCAGTTCGAGTTCGGCAAACTTGGGCTCAAACTGGCCAATGATCTCGCGGATCTTGTTGCGGATGGGCGATGGGTCGATGTCCACATGGTCATAGACGCCAGCGAGCTTGCGCAGCAGGGTCTTGGTGATCTTGCGGTTGGCCGGGATGATGATCTCGCCGGTCTGGGCGTTGACCACATCGAGCGGGATTTTTTCGCCGAGGAGGATGTTGGAAAGAGCCTCGGTGAGCTGTTCGTGCAGTTCGTCCTTCCGCTTGGCGTAATCCTCGTCAATGACCTTTGCCTGACGCTTGCTTTCGGCGGGCGAAAGCTTGACCCGCGTGACTTCCTTGCGGCTCGACACTTTGACATCCATGACGATGCCGTAGGTGCCGGACGGGACGGTGAGTGACGTGTCTTTTACGTCGGCAGCTTTCTCGCCGAAGATGGCGCGCAGGAGGCGCTCTTCGGGGGCGAGTTCGGTCTCGGATTTCGGCGTGATCTTGCCGACGAGGATGTCGCCGGGCTTCACTTCCGCGCCGACGCGGATGACACCATCCGGACCGAGGTTGCGGAGTGCTTCTTCGCTGACATTCGGAATATCGCGGGTGATTTCCTCGGGGCCGAGCTTGGTGTCGCGCGCGCCGATGTCGAACTCATCAATGTGGATCGAGGTGTAGATGTCCTCTTTCACGACCTTCTCGGAAATCGTGATGGCGTCCTCGAAGTTGTAACCGTTCCAAGGCATGAACGCGACGAGCACGTTCCGGCCAAGGGCGAGTTCGCCGTTCTCGGTGTTGGGGCCGTCGGCGATGACGTCGCCCTTTTTCACGGACTGACCTTTCTTGACGATCGGCTTCTGGTTCACGCAGGTGCCGGCGTTGGAGCGCATGAACTTGCGGAGGTCGTAGAGATAGATGCCTTCTTCCGGGTCGTGTTTGAGTTTCTTTTTGCCCTCGGGCAGTGCGCCGTCCTTGGTGACGACAATGAGGTCGCCGCTGACACTGGCGACTTTACCGTTGGCCTCGGCGACGATGACCGCCTTGGAATCGCGGGCCACTTTACCCTCCATGCCGGTGCCGACGAGCGGCGACTCGGAAATGAGGAGCGGCACGCCCTGACGCTGCATGTTCGAGCCCATCAGCGCCCGGTTGGCGTCGTCGTGTTCGAGGAAGGGAATGAGGCCGGCGGCGACGGAGACGAGCTGTTTCGGCGAAACGTCCATGTAGTGGACTTTCGACGGCTCGACTTCGAGGAAGTCGCCGCGGTAACGGACGCTGACCTTTTCGCTGGTGAAATGCCCTTTTTCGTCAAAGGCCGAGTTCGCCTGGGCGACGAGGAAATTCTCCTCTTTGTCGCCGGTGAGGAAGTCGATCTTTTCGGTCACGCGACCGTTTTCGACCTTGCGATACGGCGTTTCGAGAAAGCCGAAATCGTTGATCCGGGCGAACGTGGACATCGACGAGATCAGGCCGATGTTCGGGCCTTCCGGCGTTTCGATGGGGCAGATGCGACCGTAGTGCGAAGGATGCACATCGCGGACCTCGAAGCCCGCGCGATCCCGCGAGAGACCGCCTGGCCCAAGGGCCGAGAGACGGCGCTTGTGAGTCAGTTCGGCGAGCGGGTTTGTCTGATCCATGAACTGCGAGAGCTGGCTCCGCCCGAAGAAGTCGCGGATGACCGCGGACAGCGCCTTCGGGTTGATCAGCTTCTGCGGCGTCATGCCTTCGATGTTCACGTCGAACAGGGTCATGCGCTCCTTGACCAAACGCTCCGTGCGGGCGAGGCCCACACGGCACTGGTTGGCGAGCAACTCACCCACGGTCCGCACGCGGCGGCTGCCGAGGTGATCAATGTCGTCGAGCATACCTTCGCCGCGGCGCAGGCCGGTGAGATATTTCATCGCCGCGATGAAGTCTTCCTTCGTCATCGTGCGCTCGTCGAGCGCCGTGTCGAGGCCCATTTTCTGGTTCAACTTGTAGCGTCCGACGCGACCGAGATCGTATTTCTTCGGGTCGAAGAAGAGCCGCTTGAGCAGGCCGCGCGCGTTCGGCACGGTGGGTGGGTCGCCAGGGCGGAGGCGGCGGTAGATGTCCTTGAGCGCCTCTTCCTCGTCGTGCGCCGGGTCTTTTTTCAGGGCCTTGATGACAGTGTCATCCAACTTTGTATCCACGACCTGCACATCCTTCACGCCGAGCGCGATGACCTGCCGGATGGTCGCCTTGGTCAGCGGCTCGAAGGCGCGCGCCACGGTGATTTCGCCATCGCGCACGTCAGCGATCAGCACCTTGGTCGCGATTTCTTCTTCTTCGAGACCTTCCGAGAGCTTGAGTTTCTCGACCTTGTAGAAAATCTTGATGATTTCCTCGTCCGACCCGTAGCCGAGGGCGCGGAGGAAAGTGGTGGCGAGGAACTTCCGGCGGCGTTTGCGACGGTCGAGATAGACGTAGAGCAGGTCGTTCGTGTCGAACTGGACTTCGACCCACGAGCCGCGATCCGGGATGATGCGGAAGCTGAAGAGCGTCTTGCCATTCAGATGCTGCGATGACTCAAAGCAGATGCCCGGCGAGCGATGCAACTGTGAGACCACGACGCGTTCAGCACCGTTGATGACAAACGTGCCCTGCGGCGTCATCAGCGGAATTTCGCCCATGTAAACCTTCTCTTCCTTGGTCGCCTTTTCTTCCTTGAGCAGGAAAGTCACGTGCAGCGGGGCGCTGAAGGTCAACCCCTCCCGCATCGCCTCGCGGATGCTCAGCTTCGGCTCGCCAATCTCGTAGCTCGCGAAATCGAGCGTGATTTTTTCGTCGTAACTCTGAATCGGGAAGACCTCCTTAAAGACCGCCTGGAGGCCGGTCATCTTCCGCTTGCTCGGCGTTACGTCCTGCTGGAGGAACTCGACGTAACTGTCGAGCTGGACTTCGATGAGGTTCGGCGGTTCAGCGCCTTCCCGGAGTTTGCCAAAGTATTTGCGTTCAGACATGGAGGTGGTTGCTCAGTTTACTGGTTGCTGCTTGGCGCTCTTTCCTCCGCCGACCAGCCAACGGAGAGAGCGTGAAATTTAGGGTTGGCTCGCCGACCGGGCATCGCCCCAAGCGAAAGCCGCAGAGACACCGAGACGCAGAGGACGAAATTCATCCTCTGCGTCTCGGTGTTTCTGCGGAAATAAAGTGGGGCTGACGGCGGCGGCGGTGATCAACGGAATAAACGAGGGTGACTAAATCCTCGTGGCAAAATGGACGCGGATTTTCCGCCAGCACCTCCCGAACCGCAAGGACAATTTTCTCTTTTTTGGAAAATACTTCCAGCGTCCGGCTCCATGGCTATTTCCCCAATTTTTTTGGAGATGGTCGGGGTGACAGGATTCGAACCTGCGACCTCCTGGTCCCAAACCAGGCGCTCTACCAAGCTAAGCTACACCCCGAAAATTCCCGGCGAACGACGCTGCGGAGCGTTCCTCGCGGGGGCGGCACTATGGAGGCATCCGGCCGGTCGGCAAGCAAATGTATCGAAAAGAAATCCGCGAACGGCCAATTCCTGCCCAATCCTTTTCCACCCCGGGATCTCCTGAGAACCCCAGCCGCATCTCACTTCTTCTTTTTCTTCTTCTTCTTCTTTTTCTTCTCTTTCTTTTTCTTCTTTTTCGAACTGCTGCTCGACGAAGAGGATGAACTGGAGGACGGCGAAATCGAGGACGTGCTCGGGGAGGGGCTCGGAGCCGGATAACCCACCGGAATCGGCAGCAGCGGCGTCTGCTCCCCGAACCCAACGCCTTGCTGGGCCATTCGCCACTGGAAACCGGTCGTCCCGCCACTCAGCGGCGCCGTCACGACGAAACTGAACATTGCGCTGCTCCCCGGCCCGACGTCGCCCGGCATGTTCACCTCGGTCAGGCCCCAGCTTCCACCACCCTGCGCGCCCAGCCGGTAACCGCCCGCTTGCGTCCACGTATTCGATCCCGTGTTCAGCATCGCGACCGACACGCTGTACGTTCCGCCGGGCACCACGCTCGCCGGCGCACTTTGCGTCAAAAAGAGCGCGGCATTTCCGACGGTGGCATTCGGCGGCGCGGTGAGGATGACCCAATAGTGACGATACGTGCTATTCGCCGAGTAGGCGTAGCCCACGCCGTAGGAAGTCTGATTCTGATAGAAGGAGTCCGTCGCCAAGATGTGCGTGCGGTGCGAGGGCGAGTTCATCCAATCCGTCCAACTCGCCGCCGCCGTAGCGCGGCCCGCCGCGAGGGATTCGATGTAATTAGTTGCCGCCCCGGTTCCCCACCAACCGGGGAGGACATAGCCCGCCTGCTGCACCAGCGCATTCGCCGCGTAGCCGTCAGGGTTGGTGTGGTCGAAATAGTTGCGCGCCGCCATGTCCTCCGCCCGTTCGCGGGCCACGCGCGCGAGGATGGGATCGAGCTGCATCGAGGGCCGCATTTGGTTGGCGTCATGCACCATGTAGTCCGCGATCAGCGCTTCCTGAGAACTGAGCACATAAGCCGCGAGCGCCGCGCCCGGCGCCGCCAGCAGCCCCAGCAAAGCGAGCAAAACAACGAAGCGCGAGCGGATGGCGGAAGATAGGAAGTGGTTCATCGAGGAGTCTCGGGCTAACTCATATATTCAGGGAGCCGCTTTTGTGCCAGTGAAAAGACGGCATCTTCAGAAGAAAATGCACAGCCTGCCTCGGAGCGACCTCTCCAAATGCGAGGCCGAGCGCGATGGGTTCGTGCCTCTGAGTGCGATTTTCGGAACGGCCTCCGCTGGATGTAAGAGCGAGCCGGCAGACGGGCGACGGCTATTTGCCGGCGGTCCGCAACTCGGGCTGGGTGGTTGCCGTTTCGATGGCTTTGATGGCGTCTTCGACGGCGTTGATGCGCCGGTTGTTGAGGTCGCCTTTGGGATACTCTCCGCGGTCGCATTGCGCGTTGAGGCTGGCGATCAACTCTCTCAGCTTCGGAACGGCGGGGCGGGCGGCGGAGCCAAAACTGACGATCTCTTTCATGATCTCGCCCGTGCGGCTTTCGCTTCCGTGGCCGCCTTGGGTCATCGCGAACTCGATTCCGGCTTCGATGGCTTCTTTGAACTGATACTTGGAAAGAGCCTTGAATCCACCCATGCGAATTTCGTTGCCAAACATGGTGTCGGCGGGAGCGGCGGTCTTGACGGCGGCGAGGATGTCGGGAGCCAGGGCGATGACATCTTCCAAGGACAACCGGCGATCGAAATAGCCGCGCAGTTTGGCTCGGGCCATGCCATCGGCGTTGCGGGACATGACGCGGATCGCCGGGTAAAGCAGCTTTGGATCGGCGTCCTTGAGGGCGTCGGTCAGGCCGCCTTCAAAGAGGGCGGCGGCCAGTTGGCCGTGGGCGATCTGAATGGGGTCGGCCCAGTTGATGGGTTGGAGAGGCTCGGCGGTCTGGACCACGGCCTTGAGGATGTCGGCCAGAGCGGGTTTGGCGGCCCCACCCATTTTCTTGATGGCTTGGGCTGCCTTGTAACGCACCCAGCGGTCTTGGTGGGAAAGCTGGCGGACCAACACGGGCAGAGCCTCGGGACTTTTCAGTTCGCCGAGGGCCTCGCAGGCACCTTGAATAAGATGCGGATCGGTACCTTCGGCCAACTTGATCAGTTCCGGCACCAGGCCTTTCGTCTCGGGGCGACGCGACAACTCTTCCGCCGCCCAACCGCGGACAATGGGTGACCAATCGCCAAACGCCGCTACGAGTTCTTTAGGAGTTTTCTGGATCCGATCCAGATCGAATCGCCCGGAGGCAATGGCATCTGTCACGTCCTTCTTGCTGAGCCAGTTTGCCTGCACCGGATCCCGGCCCGTGATGAAGAGCTTTTTCATCGGTAGCGCGTAAGTCAGGACATACGTGGCGTTAGGACTTAGTCCGTTGTAACTGCTTTTGCCGTAGTAGGTGTTGTCGTCGGTCTTGCCAGCGCCGTACTGTTCTCCGCCATCGTAGGTAAAGGACCCATCGCTGCGTCGCACGAGGTCGAAGTGCCATGAGGATTCCTTGAAGAACGCGGCGGCGGCCGCCGGCCCGCCGGCATTGGCACCAAGCGCGCTCCACAGATAGCTGAAACCCTGGCCCGTGTGTCCGCATTCGCGGCTGCGGTATCCTGCGGTGGCCATCTTGGCGAAGAATTGCGTCTCCTTGTTTCGATTGCCTTGGAGGGCAAAAAATACTGCGGACATTGAAACCTTGCCGTTGTTTTCATGGTAAGGCCACGGCTCGTGTTCGCCGTAGGGAATCGAACCTTTGTTCACATAATAGCCGACAAACCCGGACGCCCGCGCGATGGCACCATCCACCTCGGGATCCTTCACCCCGCATTTCTTACCCGCGACAATGGCCAGATTGCCCACGAGCCCCGCTGCGTTCACCGGCCCATAGGGTGGGATGGAGCCGTGGAGCTTGCCATCCGGGGTCAGGCGCGAAATGCCATGCCCAAACGTGCCATACATGCTTTGGCCTTTGGCAAGGGTGACGGTGTATTCAGTAACGGCGTGCCTTACTTCCGGGTCGCCGGTGGCGAGGAAGTATTCGCAAAGGAAGAGACTCTTATAGCCCCAGTCCCAGATCACCATTCCGTCCTTCAGTTCCAGCTTCAGTGTCGGAGGACCCAGCTTCCGGGCAAAGGCCTGCAACTTTGGCAGATACTCGGTCTTGCCCGTGGCGAGCAGGGCGAGGCCGTTGATTGCGCCCCACAAGTCTTCCCGGAGTGGCTCCTTGTCGAGGACCTTGCAGGCATCGTCAAAGATGCGCTTGGACTTGGGGCAGTTGAAAGGTGCCTTCTCGCTGTAAGTGCCGATGACGTTCAGTTTGAGCTGGACCTCCTCAGTCTTACCCGCCCGCCAGCGGCTCAGCTTGAGCACGCCCCGGTTGGCGTCTTTTTCGGCCTCCTGAATGGCGACAGCGATGCTCTTGCGCGCGTCATCGCTGAACGGCTTGCCGCCTACGCCGAGGATCACGTCGTCCACCTTCATCACCCCGTCGGCGGGCGACTTCTCGCCGACGTGCGTGACCAGAATCTGCCGGCTGGCCAGCGTGGTCCGTCCCTGCAAGCTGTCCAGATAGTTGGCCGGGCGGGTGTAAATCCATCCGCGCAGGCCGGTGGCACCCAAATTGTAAGTGCTGCCGCGCTCCACGCCCTCCGCGTTGAGATCTTTCGTGAGATCGGGCGGCGTCTTGGGCGGTTCTTTGGCCAAAGAACTGGCGGCGAGCAAAGCGCTGAGGAGGACGACGGTCGTGAGGTGGACGAGGCGCTGGTGTTGCATGGAAAGATTCTGAATTTAAGGGGCGCACCTTGGAGGCGTATCGGACAAGAATCAAGGAACGAGGGGCGTGACCGGAGTTGGCGCGTTCAGCGTGGAAAAAACAAAAGAACCCATCGTCCCATCATGATGGGATTATTTGTTCCTTGCGGCACAAGGGTCGCTTGCGTCTATTTCCCCACGCTTATGACCACGCTTCATCCACTCGAAAAACTGCTCCGCGAACGCATCGCCATCATTGATGGCGCGATGGGGACGACCATCCGCACTTACGGCATGACCGAGGCGGATGTGCGCGGGGAGCGGTTTAAGGACGCGAAGAAGGACATGCTGAATTGCGGCGACTTTTTCTCGCTGACGCAGCCGAAGATGATCTGCGACATCCACCGGCGCTTCCTCGAAGCGGGCGCGGACATCATCGAGACGAACACCTTTGGCGTGACCTCAATCGCGCTGAGCGACTTTTTTGTGGAAGATCCGCGCGAGCATGGCGGGCGGAAAGACCCGGAGTTTTTCCAGAAGATCATCGAGGACAAATTCCTGAGCGAGCTTTCGTGGGAAATGAGCGAGACCTCGGCCCGGCAATGTCGCGAGTGGGCGGATCGCGTGGGCAATGCGACGGGGCGGCAGCGGTTTGTGGCGGGTGCGGTCGGGCCGATGCAGGTGTCGCTGAGCAATTCGCCGGATGCGGACGATCCGGGTTTCCGCGTCTGCACGTTCGATCAGGTGAAGTTTGCTTACATGCAGCACATTCGCGGCCTGATCGCGGGCGGGGCGGACGTGATTTTGGTGGAGACGATTTTCGATTCGCTGAATGCGAAGGCGGCGCTCGTCGCGGTGCAGGAGGTTTTTGAAAAGGACGGCATCGTGCTGCCGGTAATGATTTCCGCGGCAGTCGGGCGCGGCGGTGAAACGCTCGTGTCGGCGCAGAAGGTGGACGCTTACTGGAATGCGGTGAAGCATTTGAAACCGCTGTCCGTCGGGCTGAACTGCTCGCTCGGGCCGGACTTGATGCGGCCATTTTTGGAAGAACTGGCGCAGAAATCCGGCACGTATGTTTCCGCGTATCCGAATGCCGGACTGCCGAACCCGCTTTCGCCCACGGGCTTCGATTTGAAGCCGGAGGACATGGCGCGCTACCTCGGCGATTTCGCGCAGAGCGGCTTTGTGAACATCGCAGGCGGCTGCTGCGGCAACACGCCGGAGCACATCGCCGCGATCGCGCAGGCGCTCGAAAATGCGCGGCCCCGCGAGATTCGCGACGAGACGAAATTTTCCACCGGCGCGGCGCTCCCGCTGCAACTGTCGGGCTCCGACGCTTTCACGCAGCAGATCGGCAGCTACCTGATGATCGGCGAGCGCACGAACGTCGCGGGCTCGCCGAAGTTTGCGCGGCTCATCAAAGACGGGAAATACGAGGAGGCCGTGGCCATCGCGCGGCAGCAGGTGGAAAACGGGGCCAACGTCATCGACATCTGCATGGACGAGGGAATGATCGACGGCGTGGCGGCAATGACGCGCTTCCTGCAACTGCTCGGCAGCGAGCCGGAAGTCGCGAAGGTGCCGTTCATGGTGGACTCGTCGAAGTGGGAAGTGATCGAGGCCGGGCTGAAATGTTTGCAGGGCAAAGGCATCGTGAATTCCATCTCGCTGAAAGAGGGCGAGGAGATGTTCCGCGAGCGGGCGCGGGCAGTTTTGAAATACGGCGCGGCGGTCGTCGTGATGGCGTTCGATGAGAACGGGCAGGCAGCGACTTTCGCGGAAAAAATCCGCATCTGCGAACGCGCGTATCGCATCCTCGTGGATGAAGTCGGCTTCCCGCCGGAGGACATCATTTTCGATCCGAACATCCTCACGGTCGCGACCGGCATGGAGGAGCACAACAACTACGCGGTCGATTTCATCGAGGCCACGCGCTGGATCAAAGCGCACCTGCCGCACGCGAAAGTCAGCGGCGGTGTGTCGAACATTTCGTTCAGCTTTCGCGGCAACAATCATGTGCGCGAGGCCATGCACAGCGCGTTCCTTTACCACGCGATCCAGGCGGGGATGGACATGGGCATCGTGAATGCGGGGATGCTCGAAGTGTATGAGGAGATCGAGCCGGGGCTGAAGGAACTCGTCGAGGACGTGCTGCTGAATCGCCGCCCGGATGCGACCGAGCGGCTCGTGGATTTTGGCGAAAAGCTGAAAGTCGCCAGTTCCGGCCAAAGCGAGGCCGCGCAGAAAAAAGAGGAGGAATGGCGCAAGGGCACGGTCGAGGAACGGCTTTCGCATTCGCTCGTGAAAGGCATCGACGCCTACATCGACATCGACACCGAGGAAGCGCGCGCGAAGCTCGGAAAACCTTTGCTGGTCATCGAAGGACCGCTGATGGCGGGCATGAGCGTGGTCGGAGATTTGTTCGGCGCGGGGAAAATGTTTCTGCCGCAGGTCGTGAAATCGGCGCGCGTGATGAAGAAAGCGGTGGCGTATCTCACGCCGTTCATGGAGGCGGAAAAGGCGGCGATGATCGCGCGCGGCGAGACCGTGAAAGCGCAGGGCAAGATCGTGCTCGCGACGGTCAAGGGCGATGTCCACGACATCGGCAAGAACATCGTCGGCGTGGTGCTCGCGTGTAATAACTACGAGGTCATTGATATGGGCGTGATGGTTTCGTGCGACAAAATCCTCACCCGCGCGAAAGAAGAAAACGCGGACCTCATTGGCCTCAGCGGACTCATCACGCCGTCACTCGACGAGATGGTTCACGTCGCGAAAGAGATGGAGCGCACCGGCTTAAAAATCCCGCTCCTCCTCGGCGGCGCGACGACGAGCAAGGCGCACACGGCGGTGAAAATCGCGCAGCATTACAGCCAGCCCGTCGTGCATGTGCTCGACGCCAGCCGCGCCGTGCCCATCACGACGACGCTGCTGAACAAGGAGGGCAAAGCCGCCTTCATCGAGAAGCACAACGCCGAATACGAAAAGCTTCGCGAACTCCACGCCGCGCCAAAACCGAAACTCATCCCGCTGGATAAAGCGCGCGCAAATCGCACGCCGATCGAGTGGCGCGCGGAAGACATCGCGCAGCCGGAATTCACCGGCGTCCGCGTGCTGGAAGACTTTCCGCTCGCGACATTACGCGCGTTCATCGACTGGACGCCGTTCTTCCACACCTGGGAACTGCGCGGCGTGTATCCGTCCATCCTCACGCACGAAAAATACGGCGAGCAGGCGACGCAGATTTACGCCGACGCCAACGCGCTGCTCGATGAAATCATCGCGAAGAAGCTGCTCACCGCCCGCGCCGTGTATGGCTTTTTCCCCGCGAACGCGGTCGGCGACGACGTGGAACTTTACACCGACGAAACGCGCAATGAGGTACAAACGCATTTCCGTTTCCTCCGTCAGCAAATGGAGAAGAAGGACGGCGAACCGCATCGCTCACTCGCCGATTTCATCGCGCCGAAAGGCTTCGCCGATCACGTCGCTGGCTTTGCCGTCACGACCGGCATCGGCTTGCAGGCGATCGTCGAGAAATACAAAGCCGACCTCGACGACTACAACGCCATCATGGCCGAGGCGCTCGCCGATCGCCTCGCCGAAGCCTTCGCCGAATGCCTGCACAAACGCGTGCGCGACGAGTGGGGTTACGGCCGCGCCGAGGCGCTGACGAACGCCGACATGATCGCCGAAAAATACCGCGGCATCCGCCCGGCCGCCGGCTATCCCGCGTGCCCGGATCACACCGAAAAAGGCACGCTCTGGCAGCTCCTCGACGTGGAGAAAAACACCGGCATCAAGATCACCGAATCCTTCGCCATGTGGCCCGGCTCCAGCGTCAGCGGCCTCTACTTCGCGCATCCGCAATCACGTTACTTCGGCCTCGGCAAAATCGACCACGACCAAGTGGCCGACTACGCGCCGCGCAAAGGGATGAGCGTCGAGGAGACCGAGCGCTGGCTGGGCCCGAATCTGAATTACTGAACGGGCACCGTCCGGTACCAACCTCGGCGGCCCGACGGGACAAACCCACCCGCGCCCGGAGCCGGTGTCCGCGTCCGCACGTCGCGCATCGCCTCAAAGGTTGTGCGGCGCGGCGGGTTGCTCATGTCCATGCACTCCCAACATTCGTTGATGAAATCACCCCTTTGCGCGCTCGCTGCGCTGCTGCTGCCGATGCTCGGCGATGCCCAGACGGTGCTGGTGAAACCTTACGTGCAGCCGGGCAATGGGAGTGGGCTGGAGGGTGGGGATGTGAAGGTGATCGCGTGGCTGACGGATCAGACGCCGGGGGCGTTTGCGGTCGAGTTTGCCGTCGCGGGCGGAGCGGTGAAGACGGTCGCGCCGGAGCGGGTGGCGTTGGATTTGCAGCGGGTCACGGGTGCTGCGCCGAAGGCGACGCCCGCGCCGGGCGGCATTCCGGTGACTTTGGAGGAGGTAAAAAAGGACATGATGAAAGCGGCGGCGGTGCCAGTGCCGCCGAAGGAACAGCGGTATTTCAAATACGCGGCGACGCTGACGGCGCTGCCGCTGGACAGCGAAGTGGCGTATCGCGTGAAGCTGGGCGGGGTGGTGGTGCGGGAGGCGAAGTTTCGTACGCGGGCGAGCGCATCGAAGCCGATCAAGTTCGTCATGGTCGGCGACATGGCGGACGGCAAGCCACCGCAGAACGCGATTGCGTTTCAGGTTTCGCGGGTTGCGCCGGACTTCCTCGTGGCGCTGGGCGACATCGTTTATTCGAGCGGGCGGGTGAGCGAGTATCTGCACCACTTTTGGCCGACCTATAACAACACCACCGTGGTCAGCCCGCAGACGGGCGCGCCGCTGATGGCCTCGATCCCGTTTTATCCGGTGATTGGAAATCACGACGCCGACATGGCGAGGCTGTCCGAGACCCCCGACGCGCTCGGGGCGTTCTATTTTTTCCATGGACCGCTGAACGGGCCGGGCCTCGGGCCGTGGAATACACCGCTGGGCAAGGACGAGAAAGTGGCGGCGAGGTTTCGCGCGGCGGCGGGGAAGAGCTACCCGGCGCTGTGCATTTATTCGTTCGACTACGGGCCCGCGCACTTCCTGATGCTGGACACCAACAGCTACAACACCGCGAGCTTCATGCAGCTCGCGAGCTGGGTGGAAAAGGATCTGCGCGAGTCGAAGCAGCCGTGGAAATTCGTGTGCATGCACGCGCCCGCTTTCCACACCTCGCCGCAGCACTACGCGGAGCAAAAGATGCGGCTGCTGGAGCCGATCTTCCAGACAAACGGCGTGGACGTGGTCTTCGCCGGGCACGTCCACAACTACCAGCGCTCGAAGCCGCTGCGCTTCACGCCGAATCCGGCAGTGCGCGACGCCCGCGGTCGGGTGAACGGTGATTTTGTGTTCGACGACGAGTTTGACGGCGTGACGAAGACCACGCCCAAGGGCGTGATCCACATCGTCACCGGCGGCGGCGGCGCGACGCTGTATAACGCGAAGGAGTTCGACAAAACGGTGGCGCAGCTCGCGAAGGACAATCCCGGCAACTACGTGCCGCTCACCGCGAAGTATGTCGCGGACAAGCATTCGTTTTCGCTCATCGAGCTGAGCCCGGAGGAGCTGGTGCTGAAGCAGATCAGTCTCGACGGGCAGGAGGTGGACCGCTGGCGGATCACGAAAGGCGCGGCGAACAAGTAGCAGCCGGCGGTTGAGTCTCGCGCGGCACACAGCCTACGCTGCGCGCCTATGAATGAATCTCCCTGCCCGATGTGCGAAATGACGGAGCTGCTCGAACACGCCGAGCGATGGGAGTGCGTGACGTGCGGGCATGAGTGGGAGCGGGCACCGGAGGCGGTCGGGGCGCGGGTGGTGAAGGACGCTTTCGGCACGGTTCTGGCGGACGGCGATGCCGTCACGCTGCTCAAGGATCTGAAGCTGAAAGGATCGTCGCAGGTCATCAAAGGTGGGACCAAGGCGAAGGGCATCCGGCTGGTGGATGGCGATCACGAAATCGCGTGCAAAATCGACGGCAGCGCCATCGGGCTGAAGGCGTGCTTCGTGAAAAAGGCGTGAGTCTGGCGCGGTGGCCAGCCGCTTTACTTTTGCCGAAGCGCGAAAGCGTAGTTCGCGCTAAGCCGAGGGGAGAGGAGCGACGGGGTTCGTCTCGGCGTCGTAGTCCACGCCGGGCAGGCCGAAGCCGAAGAGCTGGAGAAACTCGGTGCGGTAGCCGGCGATGTCGGTGAGCGCTGCGAGATTTTCCGTGGTCGCCTGCGGCCAGAGGGCGGCGACCTCGGCCTGGATTTCCCGGCGCATTTCCCAGTCGTCGATGCGGATGCGGCCGGCGTCGTCGGTCGCCGGGCTGGCGGAGCTGAGGCGGTCGGAAAAGAGCCGGTGAATCTGTTCGATGCAGCCTTCGTGCAGGCCGTGCGCCTTCATCACTTTGTAGAGCATGGAAATGTAGAGCGGCACCACGGGGATGGCGGAGCTGGCTTGCGTGACGAGGGCTTTGTTGACCGAGACGAAAGCGCGTCCGCCTTGGGCTCCGAGCCGCGTGTGGAGGCGCGCGGCAGTGGCTTCGAGATCTTCCTTGGCGCGGCCGATGGTGCCATTGCGGTAAATGGCCCACGTCAGGTCCGGCCCGATGTAGCTGTAAGCCACGGTCAGCGCGCCGGGCGCGAGCACGCCGCCGGCTTCGAGCGCGGCGATCCACATTTCCCAATCCTCGCCACCCATCACCGCCACGGTGTCGGCGATCTCCTGCGCGGTCGCTGTTTCGATAGTGATGTCGGTGACCGTGCCCTTGTCGGTGTTCACGGTTTTCGCGGTGAACGGCGCGCCGACCGGCTTGAGCGTGGAGCTGTGCGTGACGCCGGTGCGCGGATGCGTGCGGCGCGGGGAGGCGAGCGAGTAAATGACCGCATCCACCTGCCCGAGGTCGGCTTTGATGGTGGCGATGACCTGCTCTTTGATCGCGTCGGAAAAGGCGTCGCCGTTGATGCTCTTCGCGTAGAGGCCGGCGGCGTGCGCGGCTTTTTCGAAGGCGACCGAGTTGTACCAGCCGGCGCTGGCGGTGCGGCCTTCCTCGGCGGCCTTTTCAAAAAACACACCGAGCGTGGCCGCGCCGCCGCCAAACGCCGGGACGATGCGGCTGGCGAGGCCGTAGCCCGTGGACGCGCCGAGCACCAGCACGCGCTTCGGCCCACCGGCGACGGCACCTTGGCCCTGCACGTAGGCGATCTGCTGCTGCACGTGCGCGGCACAACCCTCGGGATGGGCGGTGGTGCAAATGAATCCACGAATCTTTGGCTTGATGATCATGCGCAAAAACTTGGGCATCGCGCGGCGCAGCGTAAAGCAATTCCGCGCGCCGGACATTCGCTTGGAAAGCGGGCGCGCCGCGTTAGAGTCCGCGTCGAATTTCCGGCCATGCGTTTGTCCCTTATCGTTTCGCTTTTCCTGCTGCACCTCACCGGCGCGCGGCTTTGCGCCCAGGACCCCAGCTCCGCGCTCGGCGCGCTGAAGCTCCTGCCCCGCGGCGAGGCGCGGCGGCTGGCGCGGATCGTGGCGCGCGACGGCACGCCGGTCCCGGAGCGCTGGCATTTCATCGTCCACGATCCGAAGGCGGAGACCGGCGTCCACGAGTACGTCGTGGCGGCGGGTGAGGTCGTGGCCTCGCGCGAGGTGTCGCAGTTTGCCGAGAGCCTGCGCGTGGAGGATGAAGTCGGCGGCGATGCGCTGCGGGTGGATTCCGACCGCGCGGCGAAGCTCGCGCAGCAGTACGCGCTGGTGAACAACAAGACCGTGGTGGCAATGCACTATGAGCTGAAAAAACTCGGGGCCGCCGCCGTGCCGCTGTGGACCGTGACGTGTCTGGATGACGCGGGCAGAGAACTCGGCCACATCGTCATCAGCGCGGGCAAGGGGAACGTCGTTTCGCACGAGGGCTTCCCCATTGATCCGCCGCCGCCAGTGACCCCGCCGGTGCCGGAGGAAAAGCCGCGTCCGCCTGCCATCGCGTCCGGGGCCAAACCCACGCCGAGGCCCGCGCCCACGCCCGTTCCGGTCGCCGTGGCCGAGCCGGTGGTGCCGCCCGCGGCCACGCCCGAGCCGAAGAAGCCCGGCATGCTCGAACGCGTCGGCACCGGCTTGCAGGGCATTTTCAAAACGCGCGGACGGGAGAAGCCGGAGGAATGAGGCTCGCCCGCCAGCTTGCCCGGCTTCTCGGGCAAGACCGCGTGGCCACGGATGCCGCCACGCTCGCCGCGCACGCCACGGACAAATGGTTCGCGAGCCGCGCGCCCGAGGCCGTGGTCTTTGCCCAGTCCACCGACGACGTGAGCCGGCTGATGAAATTCGCCAGCCGCCACCGCATTCCGGTCACGCCGCGCGGCGCCGGCGTGGGCTACGTGGGCGGCTGCGTGCCGTTGCGCGGCGGTATCGCGCTCTCGCTCGCGCGGATGAACCGCATCCGCGAAATCAGCTTCGCCGATGCGGTGGCCGTGGTGCAGCCCGGCGTCATCACCGGCGTGCTCCAGGCGGCGGCGCGAAAGCGCAAACTTTTCTACCCGCCCGACCCGGCCAGCCTCGCGGAGTGCAGCCTCGGCGGGAATATCGCCACCAATGCCGGCGGCCCGCGCTGCCTGAAATACGGCGTCACCCGCCACTACGTGCTCGGCCTCGAAGTCGTGCTCGCCGACGGGCGCGTGCTCCGCACCGGCGGGCGCACGCACAAAAACAAGACCGGCTTCGACCTCATCGGCATGTTTGTCGGCAGCGAAGGACTGCTCGGCGTCGTCACCGAGGCCACCCTGCGCCTGCTCCCGCTGCCGCCCGCGCGCGCCACGCTCTCCGCCAGCTTCCGCACTTTCCGCCAGGCCGCGAATGCTGTGCAGGCCATCTTCGCCGCCGGCTTTCTCCCGTCCGCGCTGGAAATCGCCGACGCCTTTACCCTCGCCGCCGCGGGCGAGCATCTCGGACGCCGCCTCGCGCCGCCCGGCAGCGCGCACCTGCTCGTGGACCTCGACGGCCAGCCCGCCTCGGTGAAATCCGAAGTGAAATCGCTCGCCGCTTTGCTCGTGAAACTCAAAGCCATCCGCCCGCAAACCGCGCTCGGCGAAGCCGCCTGCGAGGAGCTGTGGAGCCTGCGCCGCGCCTTTTCGCAATCCCTCAAGGCCACCGGTCTCGTGAAGCTCAACGAGGACATCGTCGTCCCGCGCGGACGGCTCACCGACCTCGCCGCCTTCGCGGAAAAGCTGCGCCAAAAGCACGGCTACCCCATCGCCTGCTTCGGCCACGCCGGCGACGGCAACATCCACGTCAACATCATGGCCGCCGGCTACCACGACGACGCCGCGGTGCGGAAAAAAGTCGGCATCGCGCTCGACGAACTTTTCGCCCAAGTCCTCGCTTGGGGCGGCGTCATCACCGGCGAACACGGCATCGGCCTCGCGAAAGCCCGCTGGTGGCCCCACGCCACCTCGCCCGTCAGCCGCGCCGTCCACACCGCCCTCAAAACCGCCCTCGATCCGCTCGGCATTTTGAACCCCGGCAAATTCGTCTGAACATCGCCCGCGTTTGCCTCGCCCTCCTCGGCCACACCTTTGGCCTCCCACGCTGCCCGACTCCGCTGTGCCTCATGCACGACGCGGTCGGAAAGGTGGGGGATCTGGATGAAAGCACGGGCGACCTCGGCCCAGTGGGCCGCGAAAAGCCGCGCGGAGTTTGAAAGGGTCTGGCACATTTTGCTTTGCTACCTGGCAGTCCATCCGGCGAGGCGCTGGCGCGAAGGATTCGGTAGTGGCCCAGTTCGGAAGAATCCAAAACCTGTCAGCCTGAGCAGAGCGGAGGCTTTACGGAGCGCAGTGGGTGACGGTCGCTTCTTTCGACGCGCCCGCGCCCGCCCGCTCGCCCCCGTGAAAGAACCTTTGCGCCTTGGCGCCTTGGCGTGAGTCAATGACGGCCATGCTTCTCGAAATCAAAAACCTCTCGAAAACCTACCGCGCTCCCGATGGCGGCGATGCGGTGGATGTGTTGCGCGGCGTGGATCTGCGCGTGGCCGCGGGGGAGACGGTGGCGATCGTCGGGCCGTCGGGTTCGGGGAAAAGCACGGTGCTGAATATCGTGGGCGCGCTGGATCGCGCGGATGCGGGCGAGGTGCTGGTGGACGGGCAAAATGTGGAGAAGCTGGGCGAGGCCGAGGTGGCGGCGTATCGCAGCGCGACGGTCGGGTTCATCTTCCAGCTTCATCATCTGCTGCCGCAATGCACGGTGCTGGAAAACGTGCTCGTGCCCACGCTGGCGCGGCCGGGCGGGGACCGTGCGGTTTTGCGCGAGCGGGCTGAGACGCTGCTGGCGGCGGTGGGTTTGGAGCATCGCGTGGGGCATCGGCCAGGGCAGCTTTCCGGTGGGGAAAGGCAGCGCGTGGCGGTGGCGCGGGCGTTGATCAATCAGCCGAAGCTGCTGCTCGCGGATGAGCCGACCGGGGCGCTCGACCGAGTGAACGCGGGACGGCTGGTGGACTTGCTCGTGGAGATCAATCGCGCGCAGGGCGTGGCGGTCATCATGGTCACGCACGCGCCGGAGCTGGCGGCGCGGATGGCGCGGGTGGTGGAGTTGGTGGACGGGAAATTGGTGGAGGGAAAGCGATGAAACCGGCGGGCGCGTGGCGGCAGGTTGCGGGGAGTGCGCGCGTCCCGCGTGCTGGTTTCGGCGTCCCGCCGAAACGAACTTCCGGCGGCGGGGCGAACGGTGGAGGTGTGCGTATTCCCGTTGTTCGCACAACGAAAGTTCGTCGTGTCGGGACGACACGACCGACACGCGGGACGCGTGTGCTCCCCGGAGTTCGCGGCGGCGCGCGAATTGTATGAAACCGCTCACGCTCATCCTGCGCGGGGCACGGTTTTATTGGCGGACGCATCTCGGCGTGGTGCTGGGCTCGGCGCTGGCGACGATGGTGCTGACGGGTTCGCTGCTCACGGGCGATGCGGTGCAGGCGACGCTGCGGCGGCAGGCGGAGTTGCGCGTCGGGCGGGCGGACATGGCGTTGACGGGAGGGGATCGGTTTTTTCGCGCGGCGCTGGCGGATGCTGCAGGTGCGGAAGCCGCGCCGGTGCTGATGTTGCGGGCGACCGTCGCGCGGGCCGATGGCGGAGCGCGCGTGAACACGGCGCAATTGCTTGGCGTGGATGAGCGGTTTTGGAAATTGGCCCCGGCATCCGAGAGTGGAAAGGATACAGGTAGGGTAGGCGTCTCGCCTGCCGTTTCGGGCGTCCCGCGCGAAACTCCGCGACGTGGAAAGACGGACAACGAGGCGACGGCGCAACCACGTCCGGATGCACCCGGCGGGACGCCGGGCGCGGCGGGCGGGACGCCCACCCTACCCGAGGCGGTCGATCTGAATGTCCGCCTCGCACGGCAACTCGGTGTCGGGGTTGGCGACACGGTGATCGTGCGCGTGGAGAAGCCGGGCGCGTTTTCCAAGGACGCACCGCTTTCGGGCGAGGAGAACGATGCGGTGGCGCTGCGCGTGAAAGTCGCGCGCATCGTGAGCGACGGGAACTACGGGCGGTTCGCACTCGGTGCGAGTCAGGTGCCGCCGTTCACGGTTTTTGTTTCACGGGCGGCGATCCAGCAGCGCTTGAGTCTCGAGAATCGAGCCAACTTGCTCCTCACAACCAAACCACGGTACATCGACTTTGCCGGTGGTACTCTCGTCTTCGTGGACACCGGGTCGATTAAAATTCTACTACCTGAGTGGCTGGCGCGTCGCATCGCGGGCTCCACAAGCCCGCCACAGACTGAGACTACTGAAAACAAACTTCGCGAGGACATCGAGGCGGGTTGGGAACTTGCGGACGCCTCCCTCGAACTCCGCGACCTCCCCAACCACTCCGGCCTCGAACTCCGCACGCCGCGCGTCTTTCTCGATCCGCCGGTGGTCGCGGCCGCGCCTCGGGGGAAGGACGAACGGCGGGTGGATGCGCTGACGTATTTCGTCAACGCCATCGAAGCGGCTCCGGAACTCCGAACTCCGAACTCCGAACTCCGAACTCCGCGCTCCACGCCTTACTCGATGGTCACGGCGGTGGAGACGGCGGCGGCGGGGTTTCTGCCGGCGGAGCTGGCGGATGATGAAGTCGTGATTTCGCAATGGGAGGCGGACGATCTGGGCATCGGCGCGGGCGGGGAGGTGACGGTGAAATACTTCGTGATGGGCGAGCGGCGGGAGCTGGTGGAGCAGGCGCGGAAATTCAAGGTGCGCGCGGTGCTGCCGATGGATGAGCCGCAGCTCAACAGCTCGTGGATGCCGGATTTTCCAGGGCTGTCGGACAAGGCGAACTGTCGCGACTGGAAGCCGGGGTTCGCTTTCGACGCGACGCGGATGCGGGACAAGGATCAGGCGTATTGGGAGAAGTATCGCGGCACGCCGAAGGCGTTTGTGAATCTCAAGGTCGGGCAGGAGATGTGGGGAAATCGCTGGGGCAAGGTAACGGCGCTGCGCTGGCCGGCGGGGACGGATCGCGCGAAAATCGAGCGCGAACTGCGGGCGAAGCTGTCGCCGGAAATGCTCGGCTTCCAATTCATCCCGCTGCGCGCACAGGCGCTGGCGGCGACGGATGCGCCGGTCGATTTCGGCGCGCTGTTTGTCTATTTCTCGTTCTTCCTCATCGCGGCGGCGGCGGTGCTGACGGGGATGCTCTTCACGTTTTCGCTCGCCCAGCGCAACGCCGAGGCCGGGCTGCTGCTCGCGCTCGGGCTGCGGGCGCGGCAGGTGCGGCGGCTGTTTCTGTGGGAAGGCGCGGTGCTGGCGCTGGTTGGCAGCGGGCTCGGGGTAGCGGGCGCGCTGCTCTACACGCGGCTGGTGTTGCGGGCGCTGGCGACGGTGTGGCGCGGGGCGGTCGGCACGACGGAGTTTGTGTTCGTGGCGAAGCCGGGAACGCTGGCGGTCGGGGTGGTCGCGGGCGTGGTGATCGCGGTGCTGGCGATGTGGTGGGCGAGCCGGCGGCAGTTGCGGCGGAGCGCGCGGGCGCTGCTGGCGGGAGAGGCGGAGGAAAACATCAACCGTCATCCTGAGCGGAGTTCCGCGGGGGCGCAGGCGGGCGGAACGCAGTCGAAGGATCTCTCGCATCCCGCGGGCGGAGGCGGTTGGGAGAGCGATGCAGTTTCGCCCACCGCCTCCGCCCGCGAAAAGTTAGAGGTCCTTCGACTCCGCTCCGCTCCGCTCAGGATGACAGTTTGGTGGCGCGAAGCGCTGGCCGTGCTGTGCGTGCTGGCGGCGGTGGCGCTGGTGTTTTCGACGACCAATACGGAGGCGTTCTTCGGCGCGGGAGCGTTGCTGCTGATCGCCGGGCTGCTGCTGGCAGTAGCGATGCTGCGGCGGAGTGCGGCGGCGGTGACGCCGGGACTTGAGTCGCTCGCGCAACTCGGCGTGCGCAATGCGGCGCGGCGGCGCGGGCGGAGCGTGGGGATCATCGCGGTGCTGGCGAGCGGGGTGTTCATGGTGGTGGCGGTGGATGCGTTCCGGCAGCGGCCGTCGGGCGAGACGGCGCGGCGCGATTCGGGAACGGGCGGGTTTGCGCTCGTCGGCGAATCGGCGCTGCCGATTTACGACGACCTGAACACGGCGAAAGGGCGCGAAGCTTTCGCGCTCGATGAGAAAATCATGGAAGGCGTGAGTGTGGTGCCGATGCGCGTGCGCGACGGCGATGACGCGAGCTGCTTGAATCTCAATCGCGCGCTGCAGCCGCGGGTGCTGGGGGCAAGGCCGGACGATCTCGCGCGGCGCGGCGCGTTCCGCTTCTCGGGTGGAAAGTATTTCGGTGCTGGCGAGCCCGAGACGAAGCTGGCGCTCAAAGCCGAGAACTGGTGGCCCTCGCTCGATGGCGCGGATCGCGCGGACGCAGTTCCTGGGATCGTTGATGCGAATACGCTCCAATGGGCGCTAAAAATGAAGCTTGGCGACACGCTCGAATACACGGACGAGCGCGGACAGCCTTTCAAAGTTCGGATCGTTGCGACTGTTACTGGCTCGATTCTTCAGGGCAGCGTCATTGTCTCGGAAAAACACTTCGTCGAAAAATTTCCCGGCATTGGCGGCTACCGCTTTTTTCTCATTGATTGCCCGCGCGAGAAACGTGCGGCGGTGCGGGAGCATTTGTCGCGGCAGCTCGCGGACCGTGGACTGGAGCTGACGCCGGCGGGTCAGCGACTGGCGGAGTTTCAGGCGGTGGAGAATACTTACCTCTCAATTTTCCAGGCGCTCGGCGGGCTGGGGTTGCTGCTCGGGAGCGCGGGGCTGGCGATCGTCGTCGCGCGCAATGTGCTGGAGCGGCGGCGGGAGTTTGGGCTGCTGGCAGCGGTGGGGTTTCGCCCGCGGCAGTTGCGGGCGCTGGTCTTTGCCGAGCATCGCTGGCTGATCGCGTGCGGGCTCATCATCGGCACCGCGAGCGCGGTCGTGGCGGTGTGGCCGGGGCTGCGCGAAAGGGCGGGCGGGTTTCCCTACGCGGAGATGGCGCTGCTGCTCGGCGGGCTGACGCTCGGCTGCGTCTTCTGGGCATGGGTGGCCACGCGGCTGGCGTTGCGCGGCAGCGGCGTGGCGGCGCTGCGCTCGGAGTGACGCGGATTTTTTTGACTAAGTTTGAGTGAACTGCGCGGTCCCCGCGTCAATGCAGCGCGCGGCGCGGGCCAACAAAGCATTGGCAAGCGCCGCTGAAATTCGCAGATTCCAACCGCAACCCAAAAACCATCCATCCAATGAAACTGAAACTCCTCTCCACCTTCATCCTGAGCCTCGCACTCGGCAGCGCCGTCACCTTTGCCGAGGACGAGCCGACGCCGCTCGAAAAGGAAATGAAGATCATGAACAAGAGCCTGCGGACGCTGAAGAAGCAGGCCGAAGACGGCGCGAAGAAAGACGAGAACCTCGCGCTGATCGCCACGATCAAGAAGAGCGTGGAAGCCTCGGCCAAACTCGAACCCGCCAAGACCAAGGAAGTGCCGGCGGCAGAGAAGGTGGCCTACCTCGACAAATACAAGGCGCAGTTGACCGACCTCGCCAAGAGCTACGACGAACTCGAAGCCGCGATCAAAGAAGGCAAGGCCGAGGACGTGAAGAAAGCGCTGGCCAAGCTCAGCGACCAAAAGGAAAAGGGGCACAAGGACTTCGCGCCCGACGAGAAGTAAGTCCGCGCCGCGCCGCGGCCCATTTGACGAACAGCCCCGGAGCGAATCTCCGGGGCTGTTTTTTCCGCGGAGTTTGCGCCGCCTTGTTCCGAACTTACTTTTTCCCATGACCCGCCAGCAACTCCTCGATCTCTACTTCATGGACGCGCGGTCGAAGCTCATCGACATCGCCGCCTTTCTCGACCGCGTGGACCGGGGTGAAGGCGAGCCCGACTTCCGGCTCGACGCGTTCCGTAAAGCGCTGGCCGAGTTGCACGGCGGGAAACCGAAACGCGCGAAGAGCGTGCTGATGTCGCTCAGCGATCCGACGGTGGAGCCGATTGCGAAAGCGCCGGGCAAGGGCGCGGTGGGGGCTTGGAAAATGACGAATGACGAATGAGGAAATCCGCATGAATGACGAAGCGCGAATGACGAAGCAGCGGACGCCGCGAACGGCACATTCGGGCTTTGGCATTCGTCATTCTTTCGTCATTCGTCATCCGTCATTCGTCATTTCATAACCGCCATGCGCTACATCGAACCACACGGCCACATGGTCAGCCGCATCACCGACGACTACGAGGCCATGGTCCTCGCCGGCTGCCAGGCGGTGTGCGAGCCGGCGTTTTGGGCGGGCTACGACCGGAGCGGGCCGGAGGGTTTCTACGACTACTTCTGCCAGCTCACGGACTACGAGCCGAAGCGCGCCGCGAAGTTCGGAATGCCGCATTTCACCTGGCTGTGCATCAACCCGAAGGAGTCCGAGGACACGAAACTGGCCGAGGAAGTCATCGCGCTGATCCCGCAGTTTCTCGACCGGCCCAACGTGCTCGGCATCGGCGAAATCGGGCTCAACAAAAACACGCGCAACGAGCTGAAAATTCTGGAGCAGCACATCGACCTCGCCGCGCGGCACGACCAACTGATCCTCGTCCACACGCCGCACCTCGAAGACAAGCACAAGGGTACGCGCCTGATCCTCGATGCGATCAAAGCCGACGCGCGCATCCAGCCGGGCCGCGTGATCATTGACCACGTCGAGGAGCACACCATCGCGATGGTCCTCGACGCGGGTTTCTGGGCCGGAATCACGCTTTACCCCGAGTCGAAAACCACGCCCGCCCGCGCGATCGACATGTATGAAGTGTACGGCGGTCAGCGCGTGTGGCTGAACAGCGCGTGCGACTGGGGCCGCAGCGACCCGCTCGCCGTGCCGAAGACCGCTATCGAAATGCGCCGCCGCGGGCACTCCGACGAGACCATCGACCAACTCGTCTTTCAGAATCCCATTCGCTTTCTCGGACAAAATCCGCGCTTCACCATCCGGTAGAGGCGCGGTGGAAAAGGCGCGGCTTTACTCCCGGGCGTCGGTCGGACGGCTCGGTGGTTGGTTCAGCGGAGGCGGCAAAGGGCCCGTCCCGTCGTCGCCACGCGCGGCTTGCCGGCGCAAGGCATCCGCAATCGCTCCCGCCAAACGATCCCGGTAGGCGGGTTCGGCGATGCGCCGGGCTTCGGTCGGATTGCTGAGGTAGCCGCACTCCACCAGCACGCAGGGAATGTCCGGGTTGCGCGTCAGGCGGACGCGGCGGCGGACCAGGCCACGACTACTGTGCGGGCCCGGAACGGCGGCGCGCAGAGCTTGCTGGAGGCGCACGGCCAGACCGTGACTGTCCACCCGCCAGTAGAAAGTTTCCGGCCCGGCCAGCGAGGACCGTCCCGAATTGAAATGAATGCTGACCAGCACATCCGCCCCGGCCGTGGCGATGTTCACGCGGTCGTCGAGATCGATGAACTGATCGCTGTTGCGGAGCAGCTTCACGCGAAAATTGCCACGGAGTTTTGCCGCCACCCGCCGCGCCACGTCGAGCGCGGCATCCTTCTCCCGCTGGCCGGTGGAGGCACTCACCGCTCCCGAATCCTTGCCCCCGTGCCCGGCATCAATCATCACCGTCGTGAACCCCCGCGGCCCCGGACGATGCCCCCATTCATCTTTCGACACCGCAGCCGCACCCGAGCGGGCGGCGAGCGCCAGGGAAACTAGGAAAATGCAGAAGAAACGCATCCCTGAACGTGTCCGCCGCGCGCCCTCCCGTGCAAGCCCGATTGACCACAACCGCCGCAAAATCCGGCCGCGTAGCGGAGAATCGCTAAGCATTGCCCCCGCCGCCGGTTGCAGTTAGGAACTCTCACCCGGCGATTTTCGCCACCCATCCTCGCCTCATTCCTTATGAAAAAAATCCTCCTCACCCTGTCCGTCCTCGCCCTCACGCTCGCGCCGTCGCTGTCTGTTTCCGCGGCGGAACAAAAACGCGTCATCGTCTGCACGGTCACCACCGGCTTCCGCCACGGCTCCATTCCGTTTGCGGAGAAAACGCTCAAGAAACTCGGCGAGGAATCGAAGGCCTACACGGTGGTGGATATGGCCCAGCAGCCCACGACGCAGATCATGAAGTCGCCGGCGGCCCCGAAAAAGCCCGCGGCTCTCGCCGCCGATGCCGACGACGCGGCCAAGGCCAGGCACGCGGAGGACAGCAAGAAGTTTGAAGCTGACACGGCCAAGTGGACGGAACTCGACCAAAAGGCCAAGGAGTCGAAGGCGAAGTGGGATGCGGAGATGAAGGCCAGCATGGCCAAGCTCAGCCCGGAATATCTGGTCGCACAAAAGATCGACGCCGTAATTTTCGCCAACACCACCGGCGACCTCCCCCTGCCGGATCGCGATGGTTTCATCAAGTGGGTCGAGGCCGGCCACGGCTTTTGCGGCATGCACAGCGCGGGCGACACTTTTCACGGCTTCCCTGCCTACCTCGACATGGTGCAGGCGGAGTTCAAAACCCACGGGCGACAAGTCCCTGCCGACCTCATCGCGGGCGACAAGGCGCACCCGGCGAACGGGGGAATCGGCGAAACCTGGAATTTGGCGCAGGAGGAAATGTATGAATTCAAGGACGGCAGCCACGACCGCGCGAAGCTGCGTGCGCTTTGGTTCCTCCGCCATCACCCGGTCGATGTGAACAAGCTCGGCTACGCGCCGGTTTCGTGGTGCCGCATGGCGGGCAAGGGCCGCGTCTTCTACACCTCGCTGGGCCACCGCGAGGATCTGTGGGACGAGACCGACGCCGTGAAGGATCGGAAGAACTCCGTGGAAAT
>Ga0163144_10005701_pt1 | contig 27664 bp, 25 predicted proteins | sample OliLak19BULKMAT1_FD_123175 | JGI IMG/M metagenome (GOLD analysis project Ga0163144, IMG submission 123175) | Freshwater microbial mat bacterial communities from Lake Vanda, McMurdo Dry Valleys, Antarctica - Oligotrophic Lake LV.19.BULKMAT1 | ecosystem: Environmental > Aquatic > Freshwater >... | reverse complement strand
GTAAAATGATTTCGAAAGATAAAGCTGCTTATACTTATTTGCCTGAATCTGTGGCTGCCTTTCCTGAAGGACAAGCATTTATTGATATCATGACAAAGACTGGATACAAAAATATTTCTTCTACACTTGTAAGTGGAGGGATCGCTACTATTTATAGTGGAGTGAAATAATAATTCATTTTTTTACCACGGAGATTCTGTGGTAAATTTTTTTCCCAATTCTTTTAACAATTCTTTCGAAAAAAATTTTTTGACTTGGAAATGCATAGTCTAACTTTGCGCCATGAAAAAATTGATCCTTTTCACACTAGTCATTTTTGCATCGCTTAAAAGTTTTTCCTCAGAGACTGACAGTTTATGCGTGACTTATAATTTACGCGACAGCATTGTAACCTACGCACAACAATTTGTTGGAACGCCTTATTTATGGGGTGGCGAATCAACTACAGGTTTTGATTGTTCAGGTTTTGTAAAATATGTTTTTCAAAAATTTGGATTCAAACTTCCGCATTCAAGCAAAGCGATGGGTGATTTGGGAAAACAAAAAGAGAAAAATTGCGCTGAAACGGGTGATATCATTCTTTTTAAAGGCACCCAAAGCACAACTATTGGGCACGTTGGTATTGTTTTTAATAATATTGAAGAAGGAATAATTTTTATTCACGCTTCTTCTTCTAGAGGTGGAGGCGTAAAAATATCTCATTTAACCGATGGATACTACACTCAACGCTTTGTTAAAGTAGTAGATATCTTAAACTAATCACGCAATTTATTTCCTTTCACAACGTTTTAATTATAACTACCTGATTCTAAAACCAACATTTTGGCTTGATTTTCGTAGTTTTGTGTGAACCGTGAAGAAAAGCAAAATTATATTCTCCTTACTTTTTTGTCTTATTGCCGTAAGTGGAATTGCGCAAAATAAGGGGAAGAACTATCCTGCATTTGACTATAAAAAATTGCATTTTGGTTTTGCTTTGGGTGTTAATACGGCTGACTTTAAATATACAATCGGGCAAGATTCGAACAGCCCTGATTCTATTACCGGTATTTCAATCAGAAAACAACCTGGCTTTAATCTTGGAATAATTTCATCCTGGAATATTCACGAAACTTTTTCACTGCGTTTTGTTCCGTCGCTCTCTTTTCAAGAAAGGCTTTTTGAATATACGTATGTAAACAAAGAAGAGCTAGATGTAAAATCAACTCGAATAGAATCAACTACACTTGATTTTCCTTTGATGTTAAAATTGCGCACTAAACGGCTTACCAACTTTGCCGCATACGGAATAGCTGGCTTACAATATAGTTTAGATTTAGCCTCTCAAAAAGATGTCGACCAATCATTAGGTGATCCTGTTGTAAAAGTTCAACAGCATGATTTCTCCTATCAGTTTGGAGGAGGTTTTGATTTCTGGATGCCTTATTTCAAATTTGCAATTGAATTAAAATTATCGAACGGCTTAAAAAATATCATCATTCAAGATGAGTCGTTTTTTATGGATCCGCTTGGCTCAATGAAATCCAAAGTGTGGTGGTTTTCAATTACCTTTGAGGGGTAATGATAACAGAGATTGACATTCGGATTCCGTTTAAATTTATTCACGATCAGAAATACATTGCTGATTTTGTTGCACGTGAATTGAATATTTCCTTCACTTCCATTTCTCACATTGAAGTAAAAAAAAGATCCATCGATGCACGAAAAAAAAACATTCTTTACAATCTGCGATTAGACATTTACATTGATGAAGATTTTAAAGAAAATTCAACTTATTTTTTTCCTTCAACAATTTCTGATGCTAAAACAGTTGTTATTATTGGTTGCGGACCCGGTGGTATGTTTGCTGCTTTGCGTGCAATTGAACTTGGAATAAAACCAATTATATACGAGCGTGGAAAAGATGTACGAGCAAGACGTCGTGATTTAGCAAAAATTCATAAAGAACATCTTGTCAATCCCGAATCAAATTATTGTTTTGGAGAAGGAGGTGCAGGAACTTATTCGGACGGAAAATTATACACGCGTTCAAAAAAAAGAGGAAGTACTCAAAAAGTATTAGCGTTATTTGTTCACTTTGGTGCCAATAAAAACATTCTTGTAGATGCGCATCCACACATTGGTACAAACATGCTTCCAGGCATCATTCAAGCAATGCGCGAGGAAATAATAAAGCTTGGGGGCGAAGTCCATTTTGAATCTAAACTAACCGATTTAAAAATTGAGAATGGAGAAATTAAATCCATACAAATCAATTTGAATAAATGGATTTTATGCAACAATGTTATACTGGCTACAGGTCATTCAGCGCGAGATGTTTTTGAATTATTAGATAATCGCAAAATAAAAATTGAAGCAAAACCATTTGCATTGGGTGTAAGAATAGAGCACGAACAAAAATTAATTGATGCCATTCAATATCACGGTTTACAAAGCGATGATAATTTGCCACCCGCATCCTATTCACTCGTTGCGCAAATAGATGGCATGGGCGTTTATTCTTTTTGCATGTGCCCTGGAGGAATTGTTGCCCCATGTGCTACAAATATAGATGAAGTGGTAACAAACGGTTGGTCACCATCAAAACGAAATAATCCATTTGCAAATTCAGGCATTGTTGTTCAAATTGAACCGCATCATTTAATGGACGATTTTGAAAAAAATCCATTTGTTTGTTTAGATTTTCAACAACAAGTTGAACATGAATGTTGGATTTCTGGAGGAAAAACACAAGCTGTTCCGGCGCAACGACTCATGGATTTTATAAATGGCAAAAAATCTGAATCACTTCCTGAAACTTCCTATCAGCCAGGATTAAAATCAATAGACTTAAGTACCGTTTTACCACCCATGATTTCTGAACGTTTGAAAAAAGCATTTTTAGAATTTGGAAAAAAGATGAACGGATTTTTAACCAACGAAGCCGTTCTTCATGCACCAGAATCGCGCACATCGTCTCCAATAAAAATTCCACGAAACGATGAAACCCTTGAACATATTGAAACTAAAGGTCTTTACCCTTGTGGCGAAGGCGCCGGTTATGCCGGTGGTATTATGTCTGCAGCAATCGATGGCATGAATTGTATCGAGAAAATAAATGTCAAACTATATAGTTGAAATTTTTATCTTCTCAAAAAAGCATTCGTCGAAAATTATTTTCTTGTTGGTTCTTTTGATTTATATTTAGACAAACTGATTGAGGACTCAAACTATTTTGTTGCAAAAATAAAATGACTACTTACATAAATCATTGATTCCAATTTTGAGTTGAACTATTCATTTATCTTTGCACAAAAAAACTAATTGTATGAAAATAAAATTACTCACAATTACCGGACTACTATTTTTAGGACTCGCTACTTCTGCACAAGTAAACCCTAACGCTATTGGTCTAAGACTAAATGGAGATGGACGCGGTAACGGCGCTGAAATTTCTTATCAGCGCGGTTTTGGAGATAAAAACCGACTAGAATTAGATTTAGGTGGAAGATCTCATAAAAATTGGAATCACTTTGGAATTTTTGTTGGATATCATTGGGTATGGAATATTACCGATGGTTTAAATTGGTATGTTGGACCAGGTGCTGCACTTGGTTCTTATCAATCCAGAGATGGTTGGGATGACGGTATTACATTAGCAATTGGTGGTCAACTTGGATTAGAATACGATTTCAGTTCTGCAGGTGCTCCAATCCTATTAAGTATAGATATACGACCATTGTGGGAGGTTTGGGAGTATAACGAATACTATAATTTTGGTTATGGAGCAGCATTATCTGTTAGATACGTGTTTTAACTAATTCGCAAGAAATAAATTAAAAGGAGGCCGAGTGCCTCTTTTTTTTATGACCTATTGTGAATCAAAATTAAAGTAATATATTTGTACCGAACGAACATTCGGTCTATATTGATAATAACAAACGAAAAAAGAGCTAAAATACTGAATACAACACTTTTACTAGTGGTAAAACAAGGTATTCAGGCAACGCCCATGTCGCAAGTTGTCAAAGAATCAGGAGTTGCGGCCGGCACAATTTATCATCATTTTTCAAGCAAAGAAGAAATCATCAATGAACTCTATCTTAAACTGAAAGAAGATTTTGGAAGAGCACTCAACGAAAATTTAGGCATTCATTTAACCTATCAGCAAAAGTTCTTTCAAATATGGTCCAACCTATTTAATTATTTCTGCGACAACGAAACCGCTTTTCATTTTGCCGAACAGATTGGAAACTGCACAATGATTCAACCAGAAACTAAACAAAAAGGTGAATTACATTATTTGCCGATTCTTGATTTTTTTCAACACGGCATAAAACAAAAAGTACTACGCGAAATGGAATTAAAATTAATGACAAACTTAATTTATGGAAATGTAATAACTGCTGTTCAACTGACATTATCTGGAGAAATCATAATGACCAAAGAGCGATTGGATGCTGTTATGATGTCATCATGGGATAGTGTTGTTAGAAAATAAAAATCAAATGTCAAAATTCAAAAAAAATTGTCATCCCGAATGTAATGAGGGACAAAATTCAAAACATCAATATTAGCGGCAGTTGCAATCGAAGAAGCAGTTTTGATTTTTAAAATAAAACTAAATAAACTTTAAACGCACCACAAATAAACCCTGTCTGCTTGGTGCAGCCAGGCAGGCTTTCAACAAATTACCAAAAGGTCGGGGCAAGCCCGACCACTACAATAAACTATCAACTAAAATTATGAAAACAGCATTAATAACAGGTGCATCAGGCGGAATAGGACTTGAATTGGCAAAAATTCACGCAACAAAAGGGGACAATTTAATTCTTGTTGCGCGCAGCGGAGAAAAATTAAAAAGCATTGCGGATGATTTAAAAACAAAGTATAAAATTTCCGTTGAATTAATTATTACAGATCTTTCGAAAGATGGTTCAACGAAAGAAGTCTTCGATTTTGTGACGCAAAAAAAAATTCAAGTCGATTATCTCATTAACAATGCAGGATTTGGAGATTTTACTTTTTTGCACGAATCAAATTGGGAAAAACAAGCCATGATGATTGACTTAAATATTAAAAGTCTAACACACCTCACCCATTTATTTCTCCCTGAATTTATAAAAAGAAAATCTGGAAAAATATTAAATGTTGCATCGACTGCTGCTTTTTTACCTTGCCCAATGATGGCTGTTTATGCTGCTACAAAGCACTACGTTCTTGCTTTTAGTGAAGCTTTGGCAAATGAAGTTGCTGACAAAGGAATTACTGTTACAGCGCTTTGTCCAGGCGCCACAAAATCAGGTTTTCAAGATGTAGCAGAAATGTTAGAATCTGGTTTTATGACCAACGTGAAATTTGCTACGGCAGAAAGTGTTGCACACTATGGCTATAAATCAATGATGAGTGGAAAGCGAGTTGCAATTCCAGGATTTTTTAATAAATTTTCCGCAGGAATTATTCGATTAACACCTAGAAAATTGGTGACAAGAATTGCACGAAAAATGATTGATAAAAAATAAAAAATTAGGCATTCATTTTGATCGTGCTCAATTATTAATTAATCTGATAAATTCTTCGCGACTAATTTGCACTTTGCGTTGCGGCACTTTGCGTGAATTTATTCTCCACAAAGTGGTGTAAAGAATTTTAAAGTAATCACACAATAATTAATGAATACTAAACGACGCTGCAAAATTATCACTGAGCCTAATCGCTAAATCAATTTCTGCATAGTCACCATGAAAATTTGATTCATTTACAACATTTACAATGTTTCCACTTACATAAAACAATTTACTCAAATCAATTGCAATCGTTTCGGAATATACACCTTTGCGATCGAACGAAAAATCGTGAACAAATTCAACCTCTCGATAACAATCTTCATAACCTGTATGATAAGAAAAAGCACCATCTACAGTTCCATCACCTTCTATATCATATCGGCCATCAATCATCGCAAAACGATACATACTGTTCATTCCCCAATAAGTGTTTTGAGATGAATTTAAAGGATGGTTTACTTCCGTAAAATCAGCCGGAGTTTTTTCGTTCATTTCTTTTGGAACACCAATGCCAAATAGCAAACTAGTATAGTCACCTGCTGGAACTTTTATTTGCGCAATACCTAATCCATTCAAATCACATTTAACCAATGCAATATCTTCAGCTACTATTTCTTTTCCTTTTGAGTTGACAAAACGAATATTAGAAATGTAAAATTGTAAAACTTCCAGTCTTATTTTTATTCCATCACCATTTGTAAACTCATTTAGAAAGGTATATGGAACATTAGAATTTTCTGTTTGAAAATTAAAATCCACTGTCGCTTTTTGATTCTCACTTTTTTTGCATCCAGTGAATATAAGAACTAGAAATAGCGCGAAATAAATGTTAGACTTTTTCATTTGGTTAAATTGATAACAAAGATTAATGCTTACAAACTTACTCAGATTTCAACTAATCATTGGTAACAAAAGTTACCATTACTGTGTTTTCTATTATTTACATCCTATATAAATTCCAGCATAACTTTGTCTGTCGAAGTTTTCCCTTCAGCATCTGTCACTTCAACATGCAAGTAGTAAACTGAATCAATTCCGGTTGGTGTATCATAATATTCGTGAAAATCATATTTTTTACCTGAAATATCGGCTCCAAATTCCAAATCAAATTCAGGCATGAATTCACCTGCTTCATTGCCTATGTGAATATGATATGATTTTAATTCACGATCATCTTCAAAACTAACTGCAATATGAAGTTCGCTTCCAATTGAATGTAAGGAAAGATTAATTGGTTCAGAAATTGTAATTGATGGGTTTTCTTTGTCTTTTTTGCAAGCTGTTAAAGTGACTATTGCAAACGCAGAAACGATTAATATTATTTTAATTTTCATAAATTTACAATTATCTAATTCGTCTATAACTCTAATCAAAAAAAGTTTTCAATTAAATTTTTTTTTCTAAAAAATTGTTTCCGAGTATATGTAAATTATGAATGCTTTAACTAGTTAAACGTTAGAAACGGGAGAAAGGAAAGTTTTGGTTGAAAAATAATTTTCAACTATAGGCTCGAAATCAGATTACAATAATTCAGGAGGTTCTATCAGCAATTGCATTACTTAAGTTTGATTTTATTCAAGAATATTTTTCTCAAATCTAAATCCACACGTAATCATCACTTGAGCATTTTTAAAATCTAATGATGCATAACTTCCGCTTAGCGTTGGGTCGTAAGCATAATAATCCACTTTATTGCTTCGAACAGCGAATGCCGCATCGAAATAAAATTTCCCAAAAACATAACCAACTCCACCAGTTATAAATTGAATAGGATACTGAACATTCCCTTTATCCGCTTTAAAAGGCGAATTAAAATGAGCAAAACCACCTCTTAAATAATAATTGTTTTTAATTCTTAATTCAAGACCAAATCGATAATTAATAACAGAACGATAAATATTTTCAATCTGTGCATTTTCAGAAACAAACATGTACGGCGCATCACTGAATTTTTTTGAAGATAGTAATGCGTTTGAGTAATCAACGTATTCAACATCCATCCCAACCGAACCCAATTTTTTAAGCACAATTCCCAAAGAAGCATTTGAACGAAATGGGGTTCTTACTTTATAATTATAACTTCCATAAGGAACATTTGATTCATCCACAAACTTTAACCCATCGTCTGTATTTGTGTACATGTTTGAGCTCCACTCATCACTCAAACTATAAAAAGTTGGTGATTGAATTGAGAGACCAAGTCTCAACCAATCTGCCGGCAAATAAATAGCGCCGATTCTTGCACCAACTCCCCAACCTTTAATACTTAAATCACTTAAGTAACGAATATCTTGCAACCATAAACTTGAATCCGAAAAAATTTCTCTGTGGTCGTATTTTTCATTGAATGTTACGCGTGTAAAATTCAGCGAACCTCCAACCAATAATTTGTTTGCATAATTACCACTCATTGTTGCACTGTACTCTCCTATTCCACCTCTTCGAGTAATTGTGCGATCATGAAAAGAGGTTCCAGAAGTAAAATTTGTAAGGTATGTATTGTTGGGTCCTGGGTCAATAGCATAAGTATCATAAGCTAAGCCGGCATCAAAAGGAAATGCATCATAAATATTTTCTGGATTTGTGCCATTGGCTTGTTTTATAAATGAATGTAAAATAGAAGAATCCGAATCTCCTGAATAATGAATTCTTTCTTCAAAACTATGAATGCGATTATAACCTAAACCCATTTGCACACCATACCAATTGTTGAATTTTTTTGGATCTAAATTATACGCTTTGATGTAAGATAAATTAGTTAGTTTAACTACAAGTCCATGCTCTTTTGTGTTAGTGCCATTAAAAGAACTCACAGTATTAGGATTTTCGAAACCAGTTGTAAAAGAAAAATTATGTTTTTTAAATCGGCCCAAACCGGCTGGATTACTTGCTGCGAAAGAATAGTCTCCACCAACTGCACCAAATGCCCCGGCTGTTGAAACGTTGCGTGATGAGCCTCCAAAATAAGTGAGAGAATAACGCAACGCATCATCTTCATTTTGTGTAAAAGCTGATGCGAAACTCGCAACACTTATTATAGTTACGATTAACTTTTTCATACTTTATCTTCTTGAAGTAGAAGTTGTACCTGATCCACTTGATGATGATGAACCTGAGCTACTTGATGGACCAGAACTACTTGATGTTGTTGAGCGATGACCACTTGTAGAATTTGAACTCGAATTATTTGAAGAGGAATTTGAATTGCTTGAGCTATTTGTATTTGTATATCCACTGCTTCTACTAGTTGATGTAGATGAATTTTCTGAAGAGCTCGAACTTGTATTTGTTGTACTTGCAGTATTTGTATAGCGCGCATAAGTTCCAGAATTATTTCCAGTACTTGTTGGTTGCACATTTGTGTTACTATTAGTTCCTGCGCCATTTTCTGTTCGCATTGTTCCTTGTGTTGATGAAGAAACTCCAAATTGATTTGGGGCCGGAACATTGGACGTTATAATTTTTGTTGTAGAAGAATTCGTTGTAGTTTGATTTGTTGAAACATTCGATGAAGGACTTGAACTTATTGTTCCGTTTGAATTTATAGTAGCTCCATAAGAATTAGTAAGATTTTCTTTTTTTACAGTTGAAAAATTTGGAGTAGAAGAAATTGGTTGGTGTAAAACAACAGCATCTTCACTTCCTAAATCAGGATTTGTTGCAACACCTTTTATTGTATGCGCGTATGCCGTTGTGTTTGATGATTCGGTTGAAACAGTTCCTCTATGGCCATAATAATGATTACCACTTGTGTTATTGTCGTTACCGTTAAACCAAGAACCACTATTGGTATTGTTATTGTTATTGATGTTGTTGTTGTTAAACGGATAATAACCATAATAATAAGAGTAGAGATAATCAGAACCATACAATGAATAACCATAAGGATTATAACCCCAATCTGTATAACCCCAGTTTGAAGAAAAACCAGTGTAATAGCCACACGAATTCCAAGGTCCTAAATAGCTATAGTTATTACATGGACAATTGTAGTTTATCAAATTGCCATTATAATAATTTGATTGATGAATCGGTCGATTATTGAATACATCATAATAGAAGGTTCCATTTCGTGGATTCCTCATATAACCAAAATCGCAGTCGCAATCATAATCGCGTTGATTGCTTACCGATGAATAATTATCATTCGCATCATACAAATTTTGTTTTACTGGCTTGTTATTTTCCAACACAACTTGATTTCCTTTTTCACCATCCTTGATAAAATCTTGATAACCGTCTGAAGCTGTTTCGACACTTGGCACAGCTGCTTCATCATAAACATCGTCATATACTTCTTTGGATGTCATACATGAAAACATCAAAAGAGAAATTGAACTGAGGTAGACTATTCTTTTCATAAGGCTACAGTTTTGTAAAGGCTAAACTTATTTATACCTTTGTTTATCTTAACAAAAAATTAACAAAAATCGTACCAAAAAATGGCTGAAAAAATCACCACCCGTGCAAAAGACTACTCACAGTGGTATCTAGATGTTATTAAAATTGCAGACTTAGCGGAACATTCAGACGTAAAGGGTTGCATGATAATTAAACCTTATGGTTATGCAATTTGGGAAAAAATGAAAGACGTTTTGGATAAAAAATTCAAGGAAACGGGTCATTCAAATGCCTACTTTCCTCTTTTTATTCCAAAATCTTATTTAAGTAAAGAAGCAAGCCACGTTGAAGGTTTTGCAAAAGAGTGCGCTGTTGTTACTCATTACAGATTAAAGATGGGTGCAAATGGCGAAGGCTTAATTGTTGATCCCGAAGCAAAACTTACGGAAGAATTAATTGTGCGCCCAACATCTGAAACAATTATTTGGAGCAGTTATAAAAAATGGATTCAATCGTATCGCGATTTGCCTTTGCTTATTAATCAATGGGCCAATGTTGTGCGATGGGAAATGCGCACTCGTTTGTTTTTAAGAACAACCGAATTTCTTTGGCAAGAAGGTCATACGGCTCATGCAACAAAAAACGAAGCGATAGAAGAGACCGAGCGTATGCTAGATGTTTATGCTGATTTTGCTGAACATTATATGGCAATGCCTGTAATTAAAGGGTTAAAATCAGAAAGCGAACGTTTTGCTGGAGCAGATGAAACATATTGTATTGAAGCCATGATGCAAGATGGTAAAGCCCTTCAGGCAGGAACATCGCATTTTTTAGGTCAAAATTTTGCCCGCGCATTTGATGTTAAATTTGCTGATAAAGAAGGAAAACAAGATTTTGTTTGGGCCACCTCTTGGGGTGTATCCACTCGATTAATGGGCGCTTTGATTATGACTCACTCGGATGATTTGGGGTTAGTAATTCCTCCAAAATTAGCACCAATTCATGTGGCAGTTGTTCCAATTTTTAATAATGTAGAACAACTTGAACTGATTAAATCAAAACTAAATCCAATCATTGAAGATTTAAGGGCTTCAGGTTTGACAATAAAATTTGATGACGATGATCAAAAACGTCCCGGATGGAAATTTGCAGAATACGAGGCAAAAGGTGTTCCTGTAAGATTAGCAATTGGTGCAAGAGATTTAGAAGCGAATCAAATTGAAATTGCGCGAAGAGATACACAAGAGAAAAAAACCGTTCCATTAGATGGTTTATTAAATTACATCACTAATTTGTTGAACGAAATTCAAACAAATCTTTTTGACAAAGCTTTAAAAATGCGTGAAGGCGGCATGAAAAAAGTAGATTCTTACGATGAATTCAAAAAACGAATTGAAACCGAAAGCGGATTCTATTTAGTGCATTGGGATGGAACAAAAGAAACGGAAGAAAAAATTAAGAACGAAACCAAAGCAACCATTCGCTGTATTCCTTTAAATTCGGATAAGGAAGAAGGTAAATGTATGGTAACAGGTAAACCATCTCATCAACGAGTTGTAATTGCAAAAGCTTATTAACTATGAAAGATCATTCAGAAAAAAAATACCTCATCGATTTGCTGAAAAGTAAATCTGTTTTGAAACAAGATATTTATACTAATACAATTCATTGGTTCAACGTTTTTAAAGAAGAGCTTAAAAATTGTTTGGCCATTTTATCGCAAGAAATTAATGACCCACGCGTCCGATTAAGATATGTTGACCGGGGCGAGGCAGAAGCTCATCTTTATATCGGTAGTGATGTTTTGATTTTTTCAATGCACACAAACGTTTTTAAATTTTCAAACAATGATTTTGCAACTAAAACCTCTTATGTTAAGTCAAATCCAGATAACGCATTTTGTGGTATCATTCATATTTACGATTTTTTGGCCGACTCATACGAATTTAATCGTTCGAATGATTTAGGTTATTTAATTGGACGAATTTTCATTAATAGAGAAAATCATTTTCAATTAGAAGGGAAAGGAAAAGTTGGGATGCTGTATCGAGACTTTATGCATCAAATCTTAACGAAAGAAATAGTTCAGGATATCATATTAAGAGCGTCTATTTATGCTATCGAATTCGATCTTTTAACTCCGCCTTACGACACGATTAAGGAGGTGAGCGTCTACGAATTACAAACGTTAAGCAATAGCTCAATGTTAAAAACTGGGAAAAGATTAGGCTTTAAATTCAAGTCGGGTAACGATTTCACTGCTTAAAAAAAGTTCAATTTCGTATTGTCATTAAATTTTAATCTCATATATTTGCACTCCAATTCAGCAAAAGTGTTGAGTTTGGCCCGTTCGTCTAGGGGTTAGGACGCCAGGTTTTCATCCTGGAAACAGGGGTTCGATTCCCCTACGGGCTACAAAATAACAATCATAAGTAATTGAATTTAAATCAGATATCAATTACTTATGATTACACAGGTGGATTTTGTTTATCTTCACTAAACAAATAAACTTTTAGACCAACTCATTAAAACATCATTGGAACTATTTGAAATTCCGCTCATCGAGACCAAACTTTTCCGCATTATTTAGCCCCTCACTTTAGAGTGCTTTTTTTTAACTAATTATCATTTGATTCTTCTGCACTGTTTTAGGGCAAACTTGAGAGGTCAGTTTAATCGTAAAGATTGGGGCTAATTGGAGCGAAAAAGGGGAGTCCTTTTGAGTGGAAAATCCAAGTCTCTTTGGTTGGAAAATCCAAGTGATGCTGTAAAACTGAAAATCCAATAAAAAATTCAACTTTAATTTGACACTGTGTTAGATGAAACTTCATCTCTTGATTTGATCTTCAGGAGCTCAATTTCAAACTTAATATCGTCAACTTCCCTCATGAGTTTGGTTTTAAATTTAGCCAATTTTGATGTGTCGAGATCGTTGTATTTATGCATTTGAATTCTTAAATCGAAATTATCAGTTTCCAATTTTGTGACATCCTTAAACGAATCTTTGGAGAGAAAAGGAATCGCTTTTATTTCATCAATCCCATTTTCGTTTGCTGAAATTTTCTTTTCAATATCACTTTTAAACTGTGACCATTCATCAAGAATTTTAATTTTATCTTCTCGTTTTATGTTTTGTGGTTCAGGAATAATTTCGGCCGTTACGCTAGCGCTATCACCAGTTTTCAATTTATCAGTTTGCATATTTTCAAACGCATCGTTTTCTTCCCCAGCGTGCGATTCGCATGAAAACGAACCAAAAATTATGAGAAAAAGAAGCATTAAGAATGCATAGATATAAGTAGATCGTTTCATGGTAAGTGAATTAGTTTTTAGTTAATAATAGGATTGTCTGCTTCAGGAGTTTCATCCCAATCTTCCAGCGTAAAAATTTGTTCGTAACCTTCTGGTTCAATTTTATTTTCACCAGTGTAAGGATGATCAAGAATGATAATTGTAAAAAGAAAACATCCGATTAAACTTCCAACAAGGCTATTCATAATAACATGATGTCGCATATGTTCTACGTCAAGAAACATGGCACAAAAAATTAGGATAAGCGCACCGAATATTATAGGAAGCCAGATAGACGCAGGAATTTCCGTTTCTAGAGATGTTAAACGCAAACCTCTGTAAGTAGCAATTTGATTAAGGTGGTTGAACATTTCAGAAACCAACTGTATCTGCATACTTGTGGTAGGATTTAATCGTTCCATGGTATAAAAAACCTTATCAAACGACTCGGTTGTTTTACGGCTTTGTTCCATCAATTCCATTTTTGGAAATTCGTCATCTACCACATTAAAAACATAATCTAGATAAACAGCCATTAATTTTTTTGATTCAAGACCATCAGGATAGAACTTAATATCGCGGTATAAACTCATCGCTGAACTACCTTCCTTACTTGAGTTTCTGTGGGTTTCACCCAGTTGCTCCCAAACAACGAGAATCACAAAACTTAGAAGTAATGCGTAAAATGTTGAAATTGCGAAGTAAAGGAATCCAGTTACTTCATTGTGTGAACGAAGCACTTTGAGTCTGACTTTTTTTCTAAAGATATAAGTTGTCAATCCTGAAAAGAGTGTGCAACCTAATACGATTGCAATAAAAAATAACCAAGAAGGAATTTGCAACATGTAATAAGTAATGGCCATAGTTTCTATTTATGTTAGCGAATGCGGTCTCGTTAAGCTCTAACAAAGATGCGTTGTTTGAGTTTGTTGAATGTATAGAAGTTAAGAAAGGACTTACATTATTCACTGTTTTGGAGAGAAATCTTTACCAAAATTCAAACTTTATTTTTTGTCATTTTTACAATGAATTGATCAAAATGTAGAATTGGATATTGAATCATGATCGCATATTCCACCGTTGACTTTTTATGGAAGAAAAAATATTAAATATTAAATATTAAATATTAAATATTAAATGTCAAATATTAAATAATAAACTGAATTGGGTTGTGTTTATTTGAAGAATAATAACGTGACAAAAGTTCTAGAAAAAGAAAAACCCTTTGCCTGAAATTACTTCAGACAAAGGGGTTTATTATTTAAGTGACTAACTATTGAGAAATCAATTTTCCTGTTTGAATAATGTTAGTATTACTAGTCACTGTGTAGATGTAAATTCCTGATGGAAGATTACTAGTTTCAATTGTAGTTAATGAGTTGGTAATTGAAGAGCTCAATACCTCTTCTCCCATCACATTATAAACAATAAACTGAACCTGATTGTTTACCAAAGCGCCATCAATGCGAATATTAATAAAACCTGTAAAAGGATTTGGATAGATTGAAACAACATCAGAATTTTCAAGCGAATTAATTCCAATCATATTGCAATTAACAAGTGCAGCATTCGTAGATGTAGCGATAGGAGGAGAAGAACCACTCACAACAACATTATAATTCGTTGCATAATCAGCTAATACAACCGGACCAATAAATAATGATGCAGAAGTTGAACCTAAAATTGTTCCACCGTCAACCAAATCAACAGTTCCTTTTCTCCATTGGTAAGTTAAACCAGTGCCTGTTGCAGCAACGGTAAAACTTGCGTTATCACCAACACATGTTGTGTCATTTATAGGACCACTTACAATCATTGGAGGAAAAATTGAAGGGCAGCCCGGAGGCAAAGTTGTACTAATGGCAACCGTACCTAGTGCTCCCGTTGTTGTCATTGCACGACCGTTTAGAATCGTACCTGTCTTCAATTCAATAGCTGCGTTGTTAGCAACAATAGTTCCAACAAAAATCGAGTAATCATTTATTTGAACGGCACCATCAATTTTCCAAAATACATTTTCAGCTTTTGTTCCGTTGGTTAGAATTACTCTTGAATAAGTACTTGTAGCCATTGCTCCATTAATTTGAATAACAAAAACAGCATCTACATTTCCTTGCGCATTTAAATAAAGCGTATCAGTAAATGTTGTTGCACCATTCATAATATATGTATGAGGAGTTAAGACCAAGTTATTTCCAAATTGTGCCGGATATAAAAGTTCAATGTCATAAGCCAAAGTATTAAGATCAGTATATACAGTCAATAAATCTGCTGCAGCCGCAGCTGTGGATACATCTGGAATTGGGTGAATCATTCCTGAAACATTCAACGGATCAAAATTTGTAGTCAAACCAACATTTGTTCCAACGTCACCTGTAACAAACGTGATTCCAGCATTTGAAACAGGCCCATCACCAGAAAAAATTCCGTAACATTCTGTTGACAAAAGATCAGGAGCCATAGGTCCTGTTAATGTTGGGCTTCCACAACCAATTGGTGTGTAAGCAAAAATACCATCTACTGTAATTGCACCAGCAATCACTAAAATACGCCCTTCTAACGTATCTCCAACATTCATGAGAACAGCTGAATTATTTGCAACTACAGTTCCTCTCATTGTTGTTCCAGTTGCTATATCAACAAGTCCCTCAATTTTCCAAAACACATTGCATGCTTGTGCTCCATTAATCAATTTTACTTTTGAATTTGGATTAGTAGAAAAGGCACCGTTAATTTGGAAAATAAAAAGTGCATTTGAATCACCTTGACCATCTAAAATAAGTTCAAGATTTAAAGATGCTGCAGAAGGAATTGAATAAACTCCTGGTACAAGGGTTACACCATTTCCTAATAAAGGACCAGGAAAAAGAGTTGCAATTGCGCTGTTTAACTCTCCGTATCCGATAAGTAAATCTGCAGATGCTTGACCACTTACAAGATCATTGTCATGCATTTGTCCATCTACATTTCCGAAGCCTGTGCTTGATCCGTTATTTGTCCCAACATTGCCAGTAAGGTGAGTTATTCCTAAGTTACTTACAGCTCCATTAGAAGAGAAAAGTACAAAATCAACTGCAGTTCCAAAATTTGGAGCCTGCCCGAAATTAATGTTTGGTAGTATCGACAACATTGTTGTTGTCAATAAAAAAAATAATTTTTTTTTCATGAGGTAAATTTTATTTGCAGATTTATTTCCGCTTGCCAAAGGTCGTCTGATAGTGATTCATATGTATTGCACAAAGATTGAATTGAGTTACAGATATCACTTGTTTACCTCATCCCTCTTTCCCTCCTCCATACGAGACGGGACGTCGGTAGTAGTAGGAATTCTCGAAGCAGTTAATACTTTGATTCGCGGCGCATAACAAATCGAACTTCTTTAATCCCACATTAAGCAATAGAATTGTTTAATTCGAATAAATGTTTGTTATTCAATTGAAACAAAAATCAATTGAAACAAACATTATCAGGGTTAATCCCTGCTTCGTTCGCAAGGCGTGGATGTTCGACATTCAAAAAAGAAATCGGAAAACAAAAAGCGCCACTCTGCTTGCAGAATGACGCTCTCTGATCTGTCATGAAAAATTAATATTTTACAATTGTATTTCCTTCCATGGTCACTGCTCCTGTTCTTGCAAAAGCGCGTCCATCTAAAGTTGCACCTGTTTTTAGCGTCACCGATTCCATAGCTAGAATAATTCCTTTAAAATCAGAATTTGTTCCAATTGTTGCAGAACTTCCAACTTGCCAGAAAATGTTCCCCGGAGAAGCACCTCCACTTAATATGACTTTTCTTCCAGACGTGGTTGTAAGTGTTGACGCAATCTGTATGATAAAGACAGCATTCGAATTTCCAGACGCATCAAACGTAAGATCACCAGATGATATTTGCAATGATGACGTTGATTTGTAAAGACCAGGTGTTAATGTTAATCCACCGATATTTCCAGACAACGAAACAATATCCGTTGATGTTCTTCCTGCAGCATCATTGTAAGCAACAGTTAAATCAAGTTTTGCCTGATTCGCTATAACATCATTGATGTGCTGAGTTCCTGTTAAATTACCTGGAGGAAATCCACCCACTGATGTTCCCGGACTTAAACCCAAATCTCCTGTGATCTCTGTAGAACCTGTGTTTGTTACTGCCGATCCTGCCAAAATAACAAAACCAGAAGTGCCTGCAAGAGTTACTGTTAACATAGACGTTGATTGCACCGGAATCACAACATCGTCGTTTTCATTTTTTTTGCAACCAACACTTAATAGACCAATTGCAATTAAAGTAATTAGGCTTACTTTTTTTTGATTATTCATTTATTTAATTTTTTTTGAAATAGATTAAAATCTAAAACCAATAGTGCCTTGAACCCAAACATTTTTGTAACGAGGCGTTGTTGAAGTTCCATCTCCACGGTTAGTCATCATATCCCAACCCATTCTTGCGCTTAAAACAATGTGTTTGATATTGATATCAACTCCACCAACAACACCCATAATGTTTTTGCGTATGTTGTCATTTTCAAATTCTTGTTCAACTTCAAAGCTTCCTAAAGTGCTCAAGAAATCATCTTTTTGGCTGATTAGAAAAGAGTATTGCGGACCTAGAACAATACTTAAAAATGGCATTGGACGAAGAGAAATCATCAACGGCACGTCAATGTAAGTAGTTGTGCGCATCATTTCATAATCAAATCCAGCAATGGCGCCAGATGCTTTAAAACCTTTTTGAGATAAAAGAAATTCAGGTTGAACACCTAAAAATTCTCCAATCGGAATTGAAACAAAAACGCCACCTGCAAAACCCATTTTGCCATCTGCTACATAGTCATTGCTTCTTTCATCATAGATGTTTGAATAGTTTAGCCCAGCTTTTATTCCAAGTCTGATTTTATTTTCATCATCCTTGTCTTGAGCGTTTATATTTCCTGACACAAACATAAGTGCCGCAATAAGCGTAATATTTTTTAGTGTTTTCATACTTGTTTTTTTTTATTGGCTCATCTGCTCTTTGGCAGTTCAACCGGTTTGTTTAATTCAATTTAGTTTGAACTTTTTTGTTTAAAGAGATTCAATTATTTTGTGAAGCTCTTCTTTTGTTTTTCCTAGTTTAACCTGAAGTCTTCCTAAAAACTCATCTTGCTTTCCTTCTTCGTATAGCACATCGCTGTCAGTAAGTATGGCAAATTTTTGTTTTAGCTTTCCTTTCATCTCATTCCAGTTTCCTTTTAATTCGGTTGTATTTTTCATAATTTTTAATTTAAGTTTGAACTATTTTTTTTTGTGTTTTGTGATCCCATTCTGAAGTGTTGCTTCTTTTTAAAATTTTGTTGTCATAATTATTTTTTGTGATTACTTTATATTTGTTGAACTATATAATTCTTAGTAACCAGAGAATTAAAAGTATCAGCGCAATGACCAAGAGTATATTAATCAACCCACCAATGTTAACACCTCCTACTAGAATTCCAAGTGCCCATAAAATAATCAATACAAGAATGACAATCCATAATAAACTCAATGCTTGTCCTTCGGATGAAGCGTATGCTGATTTTTTTCTTTCATCAATGGTGTGTTTTATTGGAGCAAAGAAATTTTCTTGAATTTTATCAATGTTGTTGGCTCTATAATTAAAAGGAGATCGGTTTTCATTAAATTCTTCAACTGCTGCCAAATCATTATTTTCAGACTTTGCAATTGCTGGATCTTCTGTTCCAATTGTTTCAGAATTATTTATTTCCTCAACTACTGGAGCAACGATAAATGTTTCTGGAGTTTGTTTTTGATCAACTTTTGCGGTCTCGTTTGTCTCATTTTTTAAAGTTGATTCTGGCCGATCACTTTTACCAATCCCTGTATAATCGCGATTTTTGTAATGACGTTGAGAAAATGATTTACCTGAATGGCAAGAAACTAATGTGATTCCTGCCAGAATAAAATAAATGGAAATGGTAAAGATTTTTTTTAAATTTTTCATATTTTAATTTTTTTTTCGGCTTATTGTAAGCCGAGGGATTTATAATTATTCGTTTTATTTTGTTTATTATTTTATATGAGATTTAACGGGTTCGCTATTGCGTTTAATGCCAGCTAAAAAAACGCAACCTCCAATCACTATAAAAAGTATACCTATTAGCGGCGACCAAGTTAAACCATGTGATTGGTCTCTCGTAATACTCATACTTCCGGAATCTAATACAACTTCATTGGTGACATAATTTAATCCATTAAAAATGGTAGTTAATATTCCTATCACCAAAATCAAAAGTCCTGCTTTTTTCATAATCTAATTTTTTTTAATATTCTACGCTACAAAGGTGCGACGATTGAATACCTTATGTATTATACATGCAGAATGATATGTTGCAGGAATCACTTATCAATAAGTTTTTTGAAAAACATAGTCCACATAGAAATATAAGTCGCCTCTATGCTTACTGTGTGCTTATGTGTTTAAAAAAAATTCGGTGTTATTCAAAATTTCGAGACAAAAAAAAACCGGATCACTGAGTGAATCCGGCTAAAAAAAACTAAACGAAGATGTCTACATTCTTTCCATGTACCACTTCAATTCTTTTTCCATCTTTTTGTATTTGAAAATTGTTGTAATAATTTGTTGTAGTCGTATAAAAGCTGTTTCACTTTTTACAACATAATCAAAAGCCCTGTGGTGCATGCAACTAATTGCCACATCAATTTTATCTTGAGAAGATAACATGACAACCGGAATATCTGGGTTAAAGGCTTTAATTTTATCCAGGGTCTCAAGACCATTCATTGCTGTTTTATTAACTCCATCAAGTTGGTAATCTAAAATTATTACATCTGGGAACTGGTTCAGTCGTTCCATGCAAAGCTCACCGGTTGCAAATGTTTCTATTTCAAAATCAGCGTGCTGAAGAAATTCAATTTCCAGCGCTTTTAAAAAGAAAGCGTCATCATCTACTAAAAAAAGTTTTATTTTGTTTGTTGTACTCATGCTTGTTTATTTTTGATCGTGTTAAATTCTTCTGTCAATTCGTTGCATGCCTGTTCGCACACTTTTTCCAACTGTAAAATCATATCGAAGATTCTTTCTGTTTGCATTTGTGAGCTTGCATATTCATGTATCTTTTTTGCCATGCTTTCAAAATCGCGATTAATACCCACAATAGAAAACGATGGAATCATTTTATGCACGGCAGCTTGTAATGCATCCCAATCTTCGTTTTGATGACTTCGTTTCATCTCAACAACTAAAGGCGGTGTTTGTTCAAGATAAGTTGAAATCATTTCCATCATTAAAACAGGACTTGATTTTGTAAGATGATTTAGGTAATCCAAATCGATACACTTTAGTTTGTTTTCTAAACTATTTGTGATTTTTTTTTCTTCTCGCTTAATACTAGGTTTTTTTACCAATCCTAGTATTTTGCTATAAAGTAATTTTTCATCAACCGGCTTAGCAATGTAGTCATTCATTCCTACCGCTTTGCACTTGGCCAAATCTACCGTCGTTACATCCGCTGTTAGGGCAATGATAGGTATTTTTGAATTCATTTTATTTCGGATGTAATCTGTTGCTTCAAAACCATTCATCTCGGGCATTTGCAAATCCATCAAAATAATATCGTACGATTTTTTTTGCAATTTTTCGATCGCTATTTTACCATTTTCGGCAATGTCGCGTTCAAAACCAAAATCGTCCAGCAAAGTTTTCATGAGCAGTTGATTGAGCGCAATGTCTTCGACCACCAGCACTTTTATGTTTTTAATTTCTTCATCCAATTCAACCATTTCAGTTTTTTGCTCTGCATCTTGGTTGGTTTTCAAAAAAGGTAGAATAAAACTAAATGTTGATCCTTCACCTACTTTACTTATTACAGTAATTGAGCCGCCCTGAGGTTCTACCAATTGTTTCACGATGGCCAGACCCAATCCTGTTCCACCAAAAATTCGTGAGGTTCCGCTGGTTGCTTGTTGGAAATTCTCAAATATTTTCTCGATTTTGGCATCAGGAATTCCAATGCCTGTATCCGAAACTGCAAATTCTATATTTACTTTTTCACTATCCTCGTCCAGCTTGCGCACGCTTACTGTAATGATTCCTAAGTTGGTAAATTTGACCGCATTACTTACTAAATTCAAAATAATTTGATGCAGCCGCACAGAATCTCCAACCAACACTTCAGGAATCGAGTTATCGTATTCTGTCACAAGCTCAAGATTTTTTTCTTGAATCTTGGTTTCAAATAAATGCAACATCGCAGAAATAGAAGCCGCCATTTTAAAAGGAGATTGAGTGAACGTCATTTTTCCTGCATCCACTTTTGCTAAATCCAGAATGTCATTTATCAAAACGATTAATGCATCACCGCTGGTTTTAATTGCATTCAAGTATTCTGTTTGTTTTACCGTCAATTCGGTTTTTAAAACCACTTTTGTAAAGCCGATAATCGCATTCATGGGAGTGCGAATTTCATGGCTCATGTTTGATAAAAACTGTTGTTTTGCTTTCACCGCATCCTCGGCAATTCGTGTTGAACTTTCTGCAATCGCAGCTGCGCTTTCTGCTTTACCTTTCGCTACTTCAGCAATTTCGGTCGCTAACTCTGCGAAAACCTTTGCTTCAATTAATTCTTTTTCAATTCTTTTTTGTTCGGTAATATCTCTTACCACCACAACGGCACCAAGCACATTTCCTCTGTCATCTTTATAGACAGAACCGTTGAATACAACATCCGTCAATTTGCCGTCTCTTAAAGTCAGCGGATAATCGACAACAAATTCCTTAGCAAAAACTTGCTTATAACCCTCCCTCGCCTTTTCAGGTTCGGTGAAACAGTCAAAAAAATCTGAGCGAATTAATTTGTCTCGCGGGATACCCATTACCCGAACAGTGGCTTGATTCATATCAGTGATCTTTCCTTCTGTATTGATTGTAATTAAGGGATCGCGACTTGCTTCAATAAGACTAAGTGAATATTGAGAAGCTAATTTTGCAGCTTTACTGAATGCCTCTAGTTCTTTATTTGCAATTTCTTTTTTTTCCTTTTCCTTGTTTTGAAAGGCCAGTTCAATATCCGCTATTACTAACTCGGCTGCCCGTTTTTCTTTTTCTTTGTTTTGAAATGCGAGTTCGATATCGGCAATGACTAACTCGGCTGCTCGTTTTTCTTTTTCCTCGTTTTGAAAGACAAGTTCTTTGTTGGCAACGACTAATTCATTTGCTCGCTTTTCTTTTTCTTCATTTTGAAACAAAAGTTCTTTGTTGGCAATGACCAATTCATCTGCACGTTTTTCTTTCTCTTCGTTTTGAAAAGCAAGTTCCTTATTAGCAATGAACAACTCATCAGCTCGTTTTTCTTTCTCTTTGTTTTGAAAAAGAAGTTCTTCATTGGCAATGAATAATTCGTCGGCCCGTTTTCCTTTCTCTCTATCTTGAAAAGCAAGCTCGGTATTTGCTATGCTTAACTCTGCAGCGCGTTTTTCCTTTTCATCGTTTTGAAAGGCAAGTTCTGTGTTGGCAACACTCAACTCTGCTGCGCGTTTTTCTTTCTCGTCGTTTTGAAAGGCAAGTTCTTTATTGGCAATACCTAACTCTGCAGCGCGTTTCTCTTTTTCGTTATTTTGAAAAGCCAACTCTTTGTTTGCAATGCTCAATTCTGCTGCACGTTTTTCTTTTTCTTCGTTTTGAAAAGCAAGTTCTTTGTTGGCAATGCTTAGCTCAGCTGCACGTTTTTCTTTTTCTCCATTCTGAAAAACGAGTTCTTTGTTGGCAATTATTAACTCATCAGCGCGTTGACTTTTCTCTTTTGCTTGCAGAGCCAACTCCTTACTGGCGAGAATAAGTTCATAGCCTTTTTCTGATGAAATGTCTCTTGCAACAATTACCGCGCCCAACACATTTCCTGCATCATCTTTGTAAACCGAACCATTGCATAACACATAAGTAAAAGTCCCATCAATCATTATAAGCGGATAATCTTTGATAAATCCTTGCGCTAAGATTTCTTTATACGCATTTTTCGCTCTTTCAGGATCAGTAAAATTAATCTCGAAATCGGTTCCAATAATTTTTTTTCTAGTCTTTTCTAAAGCACTTAAGGACGCTCCGTTTACATCAATTATTTTGCCCTCTAGACTAACAACGAATAACGGATCGAAACTTGCTTCAATCAAACTCCTATCGTGTTGAGATTCTTTTGTTTTCGTTGCCATTTATTAGTTAGCTGATTGTGAATTTCCGATTTCTTCAATTGGCCTCCTTGTTTTATCTTTCAGTTGTTTATATTGAGATGGTGTTAGTCCCGTGACTTTTTTAAATTGATTTGATAAATGGGCAACACTGCTATAATGTAGTTTGTAAGAAATTTCTGTCAGGTTTAATTCATCATACATCAAAAATTCTTTCACGCGCTCAATTTTGTTAACGATAATAAATTGTTGAATGGTAATGCCTCTTACTTCTGAAAATATATTGGATAAATAGGTATAATCGTATCCTAATTTTTCAGCAATAAAATCTGAATAATTTACTTTCATCGATTCGTCGGTATGATGAATCATTTGTGTAATGACAATGTTTATTTTTTCAATGAGCACTGCTTTTTTGTCGTCCATTAACTCCAAACCAGATATGCGCAAAGCGGTATTTAATTCCTCTCGTTGTTCAGGAGAAAGGTCTTCCATAATCTCAACTTCGCCCAAATCAACGAGCACAAAATGCAGTCCGAGTTTTTGCAACTCTTCTTTAACCGCCATCTTACAGCGATTACTGACCATGTATTTAATAAAGATTTTCAATTTGCGACTATTTAAAAATAGAATAGGCGAAGGTCATTCCTTACGCTTTAAAATTTGTTATATTGAAATAGAAAAACCTTACACAAATCACAGATTACCCAATCGCCTGTGTTTGTTGCACACTAAAGTTTTAGCGTAGAGTGCTGTTGAACACAATGTATATCAACAGGATGCCGGAGGTAGATGGCACTTAAGTGTAAATATACACCGAATGTCACTCGAAAGCTAAGAAAAGTCAACAATTCGTAAAGATTGAATCTATTAAGGGCTTGTAAGTGATGCTAAAGTTGATGAATTGATGTTTATCTGGTTCTCTTCATCTAAGCGTATATCTTATACCATTACTTAGATCAAATTAGTCCAAAGGACAATTTGGACTTAGTAATATAAATGCCATACCTGCCTGACTGCCCTTCAGGCAGACAGGGAGTAGCTGTTTGATTTCAATATCCATTTTGATATTGGACGAATACAGATACCGTATCAGTATTACTTTAGTTTTCAAAAGCAGGAATTGTGTAAACAAATTGTATTGGCATGTAACACACCGCGAAAAGTAATTTCTGAATTTTGCGCTTTAAATTAAAACCGCAGCCAGATGAAAAAAATACTTGTTATTATAATACTAGCCTTGACAGGAACTTATGGAATTGCTCATTCAATTTTTCATTTTGTTGCTTTGGTTAATCAAAATCAAAACATTTATTCAAAACCAAATGAAGTGCTGAGTGCGCAGGTAGACATTGATAAAATGAGCTTCTCGCCAGCCAATATTACCGTTACAGAAGGTACTATGGTGACTTGGACAAATAAACAATGGCTTTTTTCTCATTCAGTTACAAGTCACAATGAAGGCGTTTTTGATAGCGGAAAATTAAAACGAAATGAAACCTTCTCTTTTATATTTAATGAACCCGGCACATTTTATTATTCATGTTCATTTCACCCCAAAATGCATGGAAGCGTTAGTGTAGGGTTAGAATTTGATGTTCAACAACAAGAATGATTGAAGCTCAATCAATATTCACAGAAAACAAAAGTGTTCTTAATGTGTTATATGAATAACCATCCATTTCAAAAAAAAATGAAACTAGAAATTTACGATACAAGAAAAATAAATGAAATTCAAGAAGAGTTCAGCGCTCATTTTCGAAGATACCGAATTGAGTTTTATGAAAAACCTGATAAAAATGGTGGACCAGGTTTTAAACAACTTGTTAGAGTCATGTCAAAAACAATTGGTGAATGCAGAACAAAACATAATTCAGGAAACGTTTCGATAATTTCAGGAATGAATGTTGGTGAATTGAAACACAATCTTGAAACAAATTATGGTTTAGAAATTGCAATTCTAACTCGATCAGAATACAGTAATCTGGATGGAAAATGGGTGAGCGATCAAGATACATTTGAAGAGGAACCTGAAAAAAAATCTTCAGCATCTTCAAAATTTGAGTAACTATTTCTTTAATTTGATTGATTAACAAAAACAAAAAGGTTCTGCCGTGAGGTGGAACTTTTTTGTTTTAGAAGGTTCTATTTAAATTATGAATTTTTTTTTGATTTAAGAACAAAGCTCAACCATTTAAAATTCCAGATTTCCCTCTTTGAAGTGGGATTAAAGGAGTTGATTTTTTTGAAAAATTAAACGCCTTCACATCATCCCCCTCGGTCCCCCTTCTAAGGGGGAAGATGCGCATCGATTTTTTTTTGAAATCATTTCAGTTCGTTGGAAAATTATTTTGACTATTAATAAAATACTTTTTTATTAATAAAGTAAAGCTGGATTATTTAAGGAACCAGGAACGTGGGATTAAGGGAGTTGATTTTTTTGAAAAATTAAACACCTTCGCATCATCCCCCTCGGTCCCCCTTCTAAGGGGGAAGATGCGCATCGATTTTTTTTTGAAATCATTTCAGTTCGTTGGAAAATTATTTTGATTATTAATAAAATACTTTTTTATCAAAGGAGCAAAAAAAAATAGTGCGTGAAAAATATAAAGTCTTTAACTGCTTCGGGAATTTCAAAATAGACCGACGTCCCTTGTCTCTTTACGCGCCGTAGCTCCAGCGTAGGATTGTGGAGAAATGAAAAGAGGGATAAAGAAATAAGCGATTGATGTAACTTAATACCAACGAAGTGTACAACACAGCGCACATCTCCACAATAACTTTGTCCCATAATATTTAATCACCTCACTAATTCAAATTATAATGAAAAGAAAATTAATTAAAATAATGGCAGCCTTTACGCTGTTTTTTATGTCAACCGTCATCTACGGTCAAACACCGCCGCCGTTAGGCGTTTCTGCTGATTTTGTTTTATTCTCAGGTTCAGGAGCAATTCTGAATGTTGGAGTTTCACAAATCACAGGAAATGTTGGAACAAATTTGGGATCAAGTACCGGGTTTGGAAATATAAACGGACAAATGCACGATCAGGACGGCGTTAGCGCAGCTGCAGCATTTGATTTGAACATTGCCTACCTAAACATTGGCGCTCAAGCAGCGACCATGTTTCCTGGAATACTTTTAGGAGGTGGACAAGTTTTAACTCCCGCTGTATTTAATATTCCAGCCGTTGCTGTGCTAGACGGAAATTTAGTTTTGGATGGTTTAGGCGATCCGAACGCATGTTTTATTTTTCAATTAGACGCAGCTTTTTCTGCAAATCCAGGAGCAAGTGTTCAGTTAATTAATGGAACAAAAGCGTGTAATGTTTTTTGGAGAATTGATGGCGCAACTAGTTTAGCTGCGGGTGTTACATTTAAAGGAAATATTATTTGCAACGGTGCAATACAACTTGCTGCTGGAGATGATCTAGAAGGAAGAGCGCTTTCAATGGTTGGTGCAGTTACTGTAACAGGTGTTTCAGCAGGCACTCCAATTGGTTGTGGAAGCCCTGTTTTAATGGGACCACTTATGCCCGCAATCGGATCACTTGAATGTTATGCATTACTTACTGCAGACGGAGCATTAACAAATACAGGTGTTTCAAAAATTACAGGTGATGTCGGAACAAACAACGGACCAGTTACAGGATTTATTCCATTAGATGTGATTGGTATGATTCATGCAGTTCCTGATGCATCAACTGCACTAGCAAGCGCTGATCTTGGAATTCTTTACACATATTTAAATTCATTGTCAGAAGATATTGAATTATTATATCCAGCTCAATTTGGAAATAGCCAAGTGCTTACCCCACATACTTATCTATTAAACGCTGCAACTACTTTTACCGATACTATTTTTCTAGATGCCCAAGGCAGTCCAGACGCCGTTTTTGTTATCCAAGTAAACGGTGCCTTCATGACTAGTACATATTCTAATGTGGTCCTTTTGGGTGGAGCACAATCAAGCAATGTATTTTGGAAAATGGAAGGCGCTGTGGATATTAATGATTATTCAATTTTTCGTGGAACAATTGTCGCAAATAATGGTGCCATCAGTATGTTTGTTGGTGACACGTTAGATGGAAGAGCACTTTCAACAACAGGTGCAATTTCTATCAATAGTGTTGGAAGTATTGTTATCAATTCTGTTCCTCCGGGAATTACTCCAAATGATACGCTTGATTTTTGTCAAGGTGGATCGGTAATTTTAACTGCTGACCCAAGCACATCTTATTTATGGTCAAACGGCGCAATAACACAAAGCATCACAGTTATCTCTTCTGGAAATTATTATGTGATTTCTCC
>Ga0163144_10005700_pt1 | contig 27666 bp, 27 predicted proteins | sample OliLak19BULKMAT1_FD_123175 | JGI IMG/M metagenome (GOLD analysis project Ga0163144, IMG submission 123175) | Freshwater microbial mat bacterial communities from Lake Vanda, McMurdo Dry Valleys, Antarctica - Oligotrophic Lake LV.19.BULKMAT1 | ecosystem: Environmental > Aquatic > Freshwater >... | reverse complement strand
CTGTCCGGCAGCGCGCCGCCCTTGCCCCGCGAACTGTTCGAGCTCGTCCGCGCAGTGGCGCCTTATGCCATTTACAAGCCCGACCAGCCGCTCGCTCGCCTCGAAAACATGCCGAACTTCCTGCCGTGATGCGCGAACTTCCTGCAACTCTCGAGCTTCGAGGCCTAGTCCTCGGGACCGACCGGGGCACGTTGACGTGCGACGTACTCGAAACGGGCGGCGGCAACGTCGCCTGCTTGGGCGCAGCTCGAGCGTTGGTCCGCGCCTTCGTCGAACCCGACCGCATTCGGCGCGGCCGCATCCTCTGTCGCAGCCGAGAGCTCGGCGCGTCGCTCGCCCAACTGGCGGCTGGGTTCGTGCCGCACCGACTCGCGGGCGATCCCGAGCTCGACGTGAAGACAACCCTACTACTCGGGGCGCGGCTCCTGGGTCTCGGTCCGAGCGACGTCCAGCTGGCACTGGAGCGCGCGCATGCCGCGGGATTCCAGAGGGAGCGCTTGAGCCGACTGAGTCCACTCCAAGAGCGCCTGTCCGGACTGGCCCACGGCCTGCTCGGCCGTCCGCCCCTGCTCGTCATCGAAGACCCCTACGTCGAGCTCGATGACGACGGCGCAGCCGCGTTCGAGGAACTACTCGATCCCGAGCTTGAAACTCACCAGTTCATCACCAGCATCGAAGCGGACTCGCCTTGGGCGCGGCGGCTGCTCGCGCGGGCCGACCAGGTGATCACGGCTGCTGGCGGCGGCCTCCTGGGGCCATTCTCTCCCGCCGACCTGCCTGCCCGAGGCCTTTGGCTCCGCTGCCGCGAGACCGGACTCGCACAATTGGTCGATGCTCTGCGTGCGGCCGACGCCCAAGTAACCCCCACCCCGAGGCCAGGCGTGCTGTTCGTGCGCGGCCTCGGGGGACTGCAGATCCTGGAGCTCGCCCAGGCCTCGGGCGCGCAGGTCGACGAACTCTCGCCGAGCAGCCCCTGACGCGTTCGTTGCCTGCGGACCTCGTGCTATTGAGGCGCCCGTGACGGACGGCAAATCGAGCGACCGAGGACCGCTGGCGAGTGCCCGACGGGTGCTCGTGAAGGTGGGATCCCGCATGCTGGCGGAGCGCGCAGACATGCCCGAGCACCTCGCGTTTCAGCTGTCGCAGTTGGTCCGTGAGGGCAAGAGCCCCGTGCTGGTGTCGAGCGGCGCCGTAGCGCTTGGCATGGCGCGCCTGGGGCTCAGCCAACGCCCGACCGAGGTGGCCTGGATGCAGGCTGCCGCATCTGCGGGCCAATCGGTGCTCATGCACCGCTACGACAAGGCCTTCGCAGCGCATGGAGTCACGGCTGCGCAAGTCTTACTCACGCATGGCGATTTGGCCGATCGAACGCGACTGAACAATGCCCGCGGCGCGCTGGGCGCGCTGCTCGAGGCGGGCGCCGTGCCGATCATCAACGAGAACGACGTCGTAGCCACCGAAGAGCTGCGATTCAGCGACAACGATCAGCTCTCGGCCATGGTCGCTCCCCTGGTTGGTGCCGACGCCCTGATCTTGCTGACGGACGTCGACGGTGTGCTCGACGAAAGTGGAGCCCGCATGCCGGTGATGCAGAACATCGAAGACTTTCAGGACCGAGGAGCAGGAGCAGGAGCAGGAGCAGGAGCAGGAGCAGGAGCAGGAGCAGGAGCAGGAGCAGGAGCAGGAGCAGGAGCAGTGGGCCGCGGCGGTATGCGCAGCAAGCTCGACGCTGCTTTCAAAGCCTGCCGTTCAGGAGCGGCAGTCGTGATCGCGAGTGCGCGACGCGAAAACGTCGTGCTCGACGTGCTCGCCGGCGCCGACATCGGGACCTACTTTCCGGCGCGCGGCACGATCTTGCGCGCGCGACAGCATTGGATCGCCTACACGCTGCGCCCCTCGGGCACGGTCGTGCTCGATTCGGGCGCAGTTGCGGCGGTCAAGACCGGGCAGCGCAGCCTGTTGCCGGTGGGCATTTTAGGAGTGCGCGGCGAGTTCCACAGCGGCGCCTCGGTGCGCCTGGTCGACAGCCAGAACGAGGAGATCGGGCGGGGCCTCACGCGCCTCGGTTCGGCCGACATCGCGCGCGCCGCTGGCAAGAAGAGCGACGAGCTCCAAGAAGCGTTGGGCCGCAGCGACGAGACGGTGGTCGTCCACAAGGACGATCTGGTGCTACGCGATTGATACGCTTGGTGTAAGGTTCCGATCATGGCGGCGCTGACTCGCTTTCTCGTTTGGACGGCTCTGTTGACCGGCGTAGCCGTCGGTGTGTTGCGCCTCACGGCTCTGCGCTGGGTGCGCTTGCCCGAGAACGACCCTGTGCTCGAGACGTCGGTGCTGCCGACTCTCGAGGGTGGCGACTTGATTGTGCTGTGGCGCCTAGGGCGCCCAAGCTTCGGCGACCTCGTGCTGTGCCCCGAGCCGCACGTGCCCGAGCGCTACGTGATCGGCCGCATCATCGCCGAAGGAGGCGACAAGGTTCACCTCAAGGAAGGAAAGCCTTTCGTGAACGAGAGGCAGCTGATCGTCGATCGCCGTTGCGATCCGCCGCAATTCAGCTTTCCGCACCCCGATCGCCCTTCCGAGCAGGTCGACCAGCAATGCGGCTGGGAAGAGATGGGCAGCGCACTGCACATGATGGGGGATCCGCAGATTGGCAAGATCGTTGCCGAAGATCGCCAGTACGAAGTGCCCGACGGGCACTGGTTCTTGCTGAGCGACAACCGTCACTTCTCGTACGATTCGCGGGACTTTGGCTACATCGACGCGAGCACCTGCAAGGAGCTGGTCTTGACCAGACTCGTGAGCCGGCGCGGCTGGACCGACGCCAAGCGTCGGATCACCTACATCCAGTAGATTTCGTTCGATAAGTGCGCATCGGGCCCAGCTGAGACGCGCGGCTCGCCCCTTCCCACGGTCACGAAACCGTAAGAAGGTGGTCGGAGAGCGGACTGATGGTCCGCCGCGAAGGACGCCATGGACCAAGCCAAATTCTTTCCCTGCGCCGCCTGCCAAGCGCTCATTCCTCCAGGACACAAGTTCTGCGGTCGTTGTGGCGAGACGACGCCGCCGGAAGTGTTGAATCTCGAGATCGACTACTTCGGCGATCTGCAAGATCCGTCCAAGGCGAGTCTGGTTGTCATCCGTGGCGAAGGCATGGAAGGCCTGAGCTACCACCTGCGTGCGACGGAGCATTTGCTCGGCCGCCAGGGGCAGATCCAGCTCGAGGATTCGTTCCTCTCGGCGCGCCACGCCAACCTGCTCTACCGCAATTCCCAACTCACGCTGCGCGACGAGAACTCGCTCAACGGAACGTTCGTGCGTATTCGCGGCAAGACGAAGCTGGCGCCCGGCGACACACTCTTGGCCGGCGACCAGTTGTTCCGCGTCGAGCCAATGCCTACGGTCACCGAACACACCGATTCGGCGGGCACGTATTTCTACGCCTCGCCCAGCTACTCGAGCACTTTCCGCGTCGTACAGTTGCTGGAACACGCCGGCAGCGGATTGGCCCATTGTCCTCGCGGTTCGCGGGTGACGATCGGTCGCCGGGGTTGCGACATCAACGTCTTCGACGATCTCTACTTGTCCGAAGAGCATTGCGCCATCGAGCAAGATGCCGACGGCTTCTCGTTGAGCGATCTCGAATCGAAGAACGGCACCTACGTGCGCCTCAAGCGCGAGCAGCCGCTCGACCACGGCGACTACTTCGTCGTCGGCCGCAAGCTGCTCCGCGTCGACATGAATGCGTGAGCCCGACAGGGCTCGTTCATCCCCCAGACCGAAGGCCGAGAGTCATGCGTGAGCCCGAAAGGGCTCGGAGTCAGTCTTTCGGGATCTTGCCCGGCTTCTTGCGACGCTTGCGCTTGGCGCGTCCCTCCGTGACGGCGGTCAACGGCAGGGGTTTTTCGACGCGCGCTGCGCGTCGAAGATCAGCCAGCTCTTCGGTCAGGGCGTAGAGCGGATTCTTCCTGTAGCGGTCGCCGCGCCCCTGCTCGATGCGCGGCAAGAGCGCGACGATCCGGCGCACCGAGTCGGCGATGCGGCGCGGCAAATTGAGCCGTTCGACGACCGGCTCCAGAAAATCGTTCGCGCCGCGTGCCGGATCGGAGCCGAAGGCGCAGGCCTCGCTGAGCGGCTCGAGCAGCAGCGCTGCCCAGAGCAGGACGTCGTCGAGCGGCTTCTCGTCCGCCTTGGTGCGCCGATCGACCTCCGACAACAGGCGCCAGACCGAGTCGTCGTCGGCTGCGTCGGCCAGGTACGAGGACAGCTCGGGCAACAGCATGTCGAGCACCCCCGTCTCCCAACACAACCACATCGAGCGATGCGAAGCACCACCGCGCATGAGTCGCAGCACCTCTTCGGACAGCCGCGGGCGCGCCGCCATGGCCAAGGCGCCGCGACACTGCACGATGGCTTCGTAGACCTCGGGAGTCATGCCAAAGTCGATGCGCGCGGCAAACTTGATGGCGCGCAGGATGCGCACGGGATCTTCCTGAAAGCGCACCAAAGGATCGCCGATGGTGTGAACGGTGCGGCTGTCGATGTGCGCCATGCCCCCGACCCAGTCGAGGACGGAGCCGTCTTCCAGGTCGTAAAACAGCGCATTGATGGTGAAATCCCGACGGAGCGCGTCTTCGTGGGCTTCGCCGAACACGTTGTCTGAACGAATCAGCAGATCGTCCGCATCGCCGTCGGTGGCCGGAAGCGGATTCTTTCGAAAGGTCGCGGTTTCGACGATGTGGTTGCCGCCGAACAACACGTGAACCAGTCGAAAGCGCCGACCGATCACTCGCGAGTTGCGAAACAATGATCGCACTTCTTCAGGGCGCGCACTCGTCGCCACGTCGAAATCCTTGGGCCTTTGCCCGACCAACAGATCGCGCACGCAGCCACCGACCAGGTAGGCCTCATGGCCCTGCCTCGTTAGCCGCTGGACCACCTTGGCGGCGTCGGCGTTGATCAACTCCTTGTCGAAACGAACGCTGATGCGCGCGGGGGTAGGGCCACCCGAACTGGGTCGGCGCACGATTGGAGCCTGCTCCCCTTCGAAGGAGCTGTCGGCACGTGGCGTGCGCCTCGGTTCACGCGGTTCGCGTTGGGGACGGGGCGTCGCCACCTTTGCTTCGCCCCCTTCGCCCTGCTGTGTCCGACCGTTGCGTTGTTCACGCCGGGCACGTCGACGCTCCAACCGGCGGGCCACGTCACTGTCGCCGAGGTCGATCGGGCTGGTTGCTTTGGGGCGCTCTGTCTCGGAAGCCATGAAATGCGGGCGGGAACGAGCCGGGACGCTAGGGGCAACGGATCCCCCCATCAAGCAGCGGGGAGTACCGCGCTCCGCCCAGGCGTTTCGTGGCCCCCACTTGCCCGCGGGACCTCCCTCTTGCTGTAGTCGCCCCATGGACCCGAGCTCGCCCGAGCTGGACGCGCTAGTGGTGCTGGGCTGCAAAGTGCACGAAGGCGCGCCGAGTGCAGCCCTGGAGAGGAGGCTCGTGCGGGCACGGCAGTCGCAGTGCGCCGCGCCGCTCGTCGTGATGAGCGGCGGCAAGACCTGGGCGGGAGCCTCCGAAGCAGAGGTGATGGCCGCTTGGTGGCAGACGAGCGAAAGCCGTTTGGCCGGCGACTCGACACCCGCCGTCGAGCTTCTGCTCGAAAACGGTTCGCTGACCACGCGCGAGAACGCATTCTATACGGCCCGTTTGCTGCGCCCTCGCACCGTGCGCCGCATTGGCCTGGTGACCTGCGACTACCACATGTGGCGCGCCGGTTGGCTGTTCCGTTCACAAGGTTTCGTCGTCGTGCCGCTGGCGGCGCGGGTCGAACGCCCCTGGGCCGCGCGCACGCGCTTGGCTCTCAAAGAATCGATTGCCTGCTGTCTCAGCGCGTTCGAAAGGCCGCGATGAGGTTCACGACCGCTGCCTGGAGCGCTTTGCTGGTGGGCGGTTGCCTGCTCGGAGGCTGTCGCTCGTCGAGCAGTGGGGCGGGCGACAAGCCGGTCAACCCTGCCTCATCGGACGTCGAAACGAGTGGAGCCGAAGTGCGACCAGTCGACTATCGCCTCGTGCGCGACGCCGCGCGGCGCATCCAGGCAAGTGAGCTGCCACTCTTGCAGCGGCATCTGGCGGCCGGCGGTCCCGCTCGGCTGTGGGCCGCTTATGGGCTCGGAAAGCTGTGCAAGCACGATCGTCCGGGGGTGACGGCGGGGCTGATTTCCGCGCTGGCGACTTGGTCCCTCGAGCCCGCGCCGCCAAGCGCACTGGAGCTGCGCACGTTGGCGCGTGCACTCGGCAGCTGCGCGACGGAAGAGAGTGAGCACGTCTTGCGAAGCTGGGTGAGCGCGAGCGCCGCATCCTCGTTGCCAGGACTCGCGGAGGCTGCGGCCTTCGGCCTCGGAACACAGGCCGATCGCAGCGGACGCCTCGAAGAGCGCACGCTGACCGTGCTCTTGGACGCGGCCGAACGCGAGAAGAACCGCGTGCTTCTCTATCCGGTCGGACGTCTGCCGGCGCTCGGCGATGCGCTGGCAGCTCGCACCCTCGACGTCGCGGGCGAGCTGCTCACGCAAAAGGCGGAAGGTCCGCACCAGTTCGCCATCCTCGCGCTTGGCAGCGTCGGCCCGAGCGCAAGTCTGCCTCTCGTTCAGCTGGCCTTGAAGGCGGATTTTCCGGCCAGCGAACGCGCGCTCGCCGTCCAAGCGCTCGGACGCCTCGGACCAGCCGGGGCGCGCGCCCTGGATCAAACGACGAAAGAGCTGCTCGGGCGCGGCTTGCCGGCCAAAGCCGACGACGCAACCTGGGTCGTGCTTGGCGCACTGCTCAAGTTGCTCGAAGAACCGCACGATGCACGCCAAGCGCTCGCCGAACTCGGCCGCGCTCCGCTCGGACCAACGACCACGCCGGCTGAACGTGGGCAGCGCCGACGCATGATCGCTCTACGTTGCCGCGCCGCCGCACTGGTCGCTCAAGCGAACGAAATGGCGCGCGGTTTGCTCGAGTGCGACCCAGAGCACGGCGCCGCCGAGACCGAAGCGCGCCTCGAAGTGCTCGGGCGCGGTCCTTTGAAGGCCAAGCGAGCCAGCGCGTTTGCCGAGCTCACGAAGACCGACAATCCGCGCCTGCTCCAGGCGGCGCTGCGCCTGCTGCCCCGTCACGCCGAGTACGAGGGCACGCTCGAACTCTTGATCTCGGCGCTCGGAAAACCGGAAGCGGGCACGCGCGCCACGGCGCTCGGCGTCATCGCAGCGCACCCCGAACGCGTCTACACGCGCGTCAAAGAGTCCGAGCCCGATCCGCGCGTCGTCACCGCCGTGCAGGCCGTGCTGGAAACTGTGGGCGACAAGCCGGCACTCGAGACCATCGCGGCGGCTCTTGGTGCAGCCGGCGCACTCGGAACGCTGACGCTCAAGCCCGCGGTGGAACGCCATTGCCTGGGCCCGCATCGCGCCCTCCACGCGCGGGCCCAGGCGGCGTTGGGCCTGCTCGGCAATCCGAATCGAGAGTGCCGCTCGGTTGGCCTGGCACCGCCTGCAGCAGTCCAAGCACCCGCTGCCGATCCAAAGCCCGTCGTCGTGCACATCGACAGCGACCTCGGCGCGCTCGAACTGCGCTTGGACAACCCCGACACCGAAGCGGCGCGCCGACGCATCGTCGAACTCATCGGTCAGCACCAATACGATGGAGTCGCGGTGGCGGCAGCGGCGTTCGGCTTTGCCGTCACGTTCGGCGATCGCGACGGCGACGGCTACGAGAACGGCGACCTCGTGCCACTAGCCGACGAACTAGGTCCGAGCGAGTGGAGCGGCGGCTCGGTGGGTTTCACCAGCTTTGCGGCCGACGCGGCGGGCTCTCAGCTCTTGGTCACCCTCGGCGAAGCACCAGCGATGAGTGGCGAGAAGACGCGCCTCGGTACAGCCAGCGGCCCCTGGCAGTTGCTGATGCCGGGAGACGTATTCAGCAGCGTGCGCATGGAATGAGCGGTCGCTCGGTGGTAGGCCGAACCGCGATGCTTCTAGCTGTCGACATTGGCAACACCAACATCGTCTGCGGACTCTATGAAGGCGCGACGCTGTCGGCGACCTTTCGTTTCGAAACCTCGCCGCGCCGAAGCAGCGACGAACAAGCGGCTTTGCTTGCACAACTGCTCGAGCTGCGCGAGATCGACAAGAGTTCGATCATGGCCAGCATCGTGGCCAGCGTGGTGCCGCCGCTCACCGACGTGATCGCGCGCGCCGTAGAGGATATCGTCGGAGCGGCGCCGCTCGTGGTCGGTGGACCCGGGCTCAAGACGGGCATCCGCATCCGCACGGACAACCCGCGCGAAGTCGGCGCCGATCGCATCGTCAACTCGGTGGCCGCTTTCGAGCGGGTCAAAGGCGCTGTGGTCGTCGTCGATTTGGGTACGGCCACGACCTTCGACTGCGTCTCCGAAGAGGGCGACTACTTGGGCGGGGTGATCGTACCTGGAGTTCAGGTGAGCTTGGATGGTCTCTTGGGGCGCGCCGCCAAGCTCTCACGCATCGAGCTGGTCGAGCCGCCACGTGTGATCGGCCGCAACACAGTGCACGCCATGCAGTCGGGCATCGTTCACGGCTACGCCTCGCTCGTCGATGGATTGATCGAAAAGATCGGCGCCGAGCTCGGCGTACCCTTTCGCACTCTGGCGACGGGCGGCCTGGCCGAGCGCATCTGCAAGCGCACGCGACTCGTCGAAGAGATCTGTCCGAACCTCACACTCGACGGCTTGCGTCTGATCTACGAGCGCAACCAAAACGCCCGACCCGGAGAGCCGTGAACCCAAGAGCGCTCGGCGCGCTCGCCTTGACGATCGCACTGGGCCTGGGGGCTTGGGCCTGGACGCGAACGCGCACCCACGCGATCCCGCCTTCGCAGGTCGCTACCCCGCGCTTGGTTTCTTTGGCGCCCGCGGTGAGCGAAACCTTGAAGGCGCTCGGAGCCGGCGAGCAGCTCGTGGCCGTGAGCGACTACTGCGCCGACGCTCGCAAGCTGCCGCGCGTGGGGAGCGCCATCACACCAAACTACGAGGCCATCGCGCGCGCGCGCCCAACTCGGATCTTGGCGACACAGGTCGGTGGCAGCCAGCTCGCGCCACTCACGCGCATCGCACCGACGACCGAACTGCCCTGGTTGAGCGTCGCCGAGGCGTCCGCCAGCGTGCGCCGCCTCGGCGAGCTCACGGGCCAGAACTCACGCGGTAACGCACTCGCCGCCAGGTTTGCGAAAGTGCTCGACGTCGAGCCGCCGCCCTCGGGTCCGCGCGTGCTTGTCTTGATCGGCGACGCCGGCGCAGGCACCAGCAGCTATTGGTTCATCAAGCGGGACTCGCTCCACGGCGCGCTGCTGCACGCAGCCGGTGCCCGGAACGCCGTGCCCGACGCAGTCATGGGTGCTCCCCGCATCTCCGTCGAAGAGCTGCTCCGCCTCGATCCAGACGCTGTGGTGATCTTCGGCGCCGACACACGCGGCCCGGCCTCGGTCGAGCCCCTCCTGGCGGAGTTGCGCAAGCTCGAGCCCTTGCGGGCCGTGAAGGCCAACCGTCTCGGCGCACTGGTCGCGCCCGAACTCTTGGGCTCCGGTCCGGCGCTGCTCGACTTCGTCGAGCCGCTACGCACCGAAATTGCGCGCCTCTTGGCCCGTCCGACGCCATGACTTCGCTTGCTGCGGGAAGTCCAGGGGCGAAGTTGGCGAAGCTCAGCGCGCGTGCCTTGTGCCTCGGTGCGCGCCTCTGCGACGTGTCGCTCGAACTCGAGGCGGGCCAGTGCATCGTGCTGACGGGTCCCAACGGTTCGGGGAAATCGAGCTTGCTTCGTGTCTTACTCGGCCTGGAAAAGCCGGACGGGGGGCAGCTCGAACTCGACGGGCGATCCTACGACGGCTGGAGTCGAATCGAGTTGGCGAGTCGTCTCGGCTGGCTGCCGCAACGGCCGGGGCTGGCCGAACCGAGAACCGTCGAAGAACTGGTCGCTGCGGGTCGATTTCGTTTCCGCGAATCCGAGGCCGTGGCCCGCGCGGCCGCCGAGCGGGCTCTGGCGTCGCTCGATGCGACCGAACTCGTCGGGCGGCGGACCGATCGTATTTCAGGTGGCGAACTGCAGCGCGTGCTGCTCGCGACTCTGGTCGCTCAACAGGCACCACTCTTGCTGGTCGACGAGCCTGCCAATCACCTCGATCCCGAGCAGCAGGTCGCGGCCTACCGAGCACTCGGACGCCTCTGGCAGCAAGGGCACGGTCTGCTCGTCGTGACGCATGAACTCGGCTTGGTGCGCCTGCTCGGCGATCCGACTCGCGTGCGCGTGCTCGGCCTCGCCCAGGGTCGCGTCGTGCTCGATGAACGGCTCGATTCACCCCAGCTGCCTGCTGCTCTTGCACGGCTGTCCGGCGTGCCCTTTCGCTCCGGAGGACGACCGGGCGACGTGTCGATCGATTGGGAGGCGCTCGAATGAAGCAAAGCTGGGCAGCATTTGCATTCATGGGTGTCTTGCTAGTGGCGGTAGCTTGTTCTCTCGTTGTCGGCCTCGAACCAGCAGGCGATCTGCGCGACTTCGTCTTCTACGAGCTGCGCGTGCCGCGCACTGTACTGGGCCTGCTCGTCGGCGCGACCTTGGGCCTGGTCGGTGCCGCCTTTCAAACACTGTTTCAAAACTCGCTCGCCACGCCCGACACAGTCGGCACGAGCGCAGGAGCCGCTCTGGGCGCGCTCGCCGCGCTGGTGCTGGGGGCCCAAAGTTCTCTGTTCTTGCCAGCAGCGACGGTGTTCGCATTCCTTGGAGCGCTTCTGGCAACCGCGCTCGTGAGCAGCGTGGCGCTGAGCGGACGCGCGCGGCTCGAAGAGGTGCTGCTCGCCGGAGTCGCCATTACGCTGGCAGCCGGCGCCATTTCACAGGCCCTCCACGCCATGGCCGACGCGCCTGCACTGTTCGCGAGTGCCCAGTGGTCGCTCGGCCAACTGCCACAGGTCGGCTACCAGCGCTTGCTGCTCGCAGCTGGACCCTGCGCTCTCGGCTGCGCCGTGCTGCTCTACCGCGCACGCGAACTCGAGACTCTGGCGCTCGGTGAAGACTGGGCGCGGTCGCTGGGCGTCGAGACACGCCGCATCCGCGTCGAGGTCCTGCTCGCAAGTTCGCTCGCGGTAGGCTCGATTGTCGCCCTGTGCGGACCCATCTCGTTCGTCGGCTTGCTGGTGCCGCATTTGGTGCGCCGCTGGGCGGAGCCCAGTGCGCGGTCACTGTTGCCTCTGTCGTGCCTGGCCGGCGCCGCCTACCTGGTGGGATGCGACGTGCTCGCACGTCATCTCATCGGTGGGCGCGAGCTGCCGGTCGGCGTTCTGACGGCGGCGTTGGGTGCGCCAGCGCTCTTTTTCTTGGTGCTCCGACCTCGCCCCAGAGCTGACGGTCAAAAGCCCCCGGTGCTAAGGTGACGGACCGAGCGTGAATCCCGACCAGATCGACATAGCTCTCTCTGAACTCGAGACGCGCCTCGATCGCCTGCGCGCGCTCTACGAACAGTACTTCATGGGTATCGAACGGCTCGAGCCGCAGGTCCCCCGCAAGGACGTCGAGCGGCGTTTTCACGATCTGCGCAAAACGCCCTTTCGCAACACAGCCCGCCGCTTCAAGTTCCAAACACTCGTCCAGCGCTACAGCACGATGACTTCGTACTGGCAGCGTATCTGTCGCGAGATCGAAAACGGTACTTACAAGCGCCACAAGTTGAAGGCCGAGCGTGCAATGGCAGCCGAGGCGAACCAGCCCTCAGTCTTTTCGGCGGCTGCCGAAGAGACTGAGGGCGCAGGTGATGCGCGCGCACGACTCGAGCACGATTTGGAGGCGCTGCTCGACTCCGGAGTCGATACCGATATCGAGCTCGAACGCGCGCTGGCCGACCTGAGCAAACCCGTGGCCGCGCCCGTGCGCGCACGTGCAGCAGACGATAAGCCGGCAGCGCAAAAGGTCGCGGACCCACCGACCGACGCCGGCTCGACCGACGAAAGGCCCGCTGAGAAGCCTTCGGGGCCGGGCCTCTTGGGTCGCTTGGCTGGTGGGTCGGGAGACAAAGTCGAACGCCCGCGACTCGGTACCGCACCCGGCGTTTTGCCGCTCCCGGCACGCCCCGGAGCCGCGCCGGCTCCGCCCGCTCTACCACCGCTCCCGTCGCCGCGCGGAGGCGCTGCGCCGACCTTGCCTCGAACCGCCGCTGGCCCCGCGACCACGACTGCTCGGCCGCTCGCGCCACCCCGAGCGCCCACCGCTTCGGCTGTGTCGCCAACACCCAGCGCACCCACGGCGCCCCGCAGCTCGATCCCGCCGACGCCCCGGCCTCTGACCCCACCCTCGCCGCCACCGCGTCCCTCGCCGCCACCGCGTCCCTCGCCGCCACCGCGTCCCTCGCTGCCACCGCGTCCCTCGCCGCCACCGCGTCCCCGCACCGTGCCTCCAGTTCGACCCTCACTGGCACAACCGTCCGCGGCGGCTCAGGCAGCCAAGGCACGCGAAGCGGCCCAGGCCGTTCAGGCCGGTCTCGCCGAAGACCGGATCCGCGCGCTGCACAAGAGCTACCTCGAGGCGCGCGCGCAGACGAACGCCACCGCGGTCAGTTACGAGAAGCTGGCCTCGAATCTGCTCGAAACCGAGCGAAAGCTGCGGGAACAGCACAAGGGTCGCAGCGTCGACTTCGACGTGGTCGTGAAGGACGGCAAGGCCATCCTCAAGCCACGGATTCGCTGAGCAAAAAAGTATCGCAGGCGCGCGTGACCGGGAATGAACCCGGTCGGCCAGTCGTTAGCCCCCGAACATGCGAGCCGACCAGACAGTCGATCAGCCAGCGAGGCCAGCGACCTGGCGCGGTCGCTCAACCAATACTTCCTGCTCACAGAACAGGATGGCACAGGAGCAGCGTCCCGTTTCGCGCATCCGTGCACACAGTTCGGAGAGCTCTGGATCGGCGTCGACCACGTCGCCTTCGACCGGTCGGCGGGTTGCGACGTCGTAGCGACAGTTGTCGAGTGCGACCCACAAACCCTTGTATCTCTCTGAGCGAGAGAGCTCGGACCATGTCATTCGGCTGACCATGCAGTGAGTCCTGAGAGACTTGTCGAAATTGGCCCGAGGGCCGGAACACACGACTGAAAAGCAAGTCAACGCGCCGAAGTCATTCAACTCTGGGGCGAAGGTCGCTATTTAGATTCGGCCCGACGCCCTAGTCAAGTCGGAGGCAGATGTAGGTAAAGCAACCACTGTTCGGGTGGATTTCACGAAAATGTTGCCATCCGCGCAGAACAATTCGGGAATGTCTCGGGGTTTCAGATCCGCACGATAACCCAGCTCGAAAATATCTTCACCGCGTGCGCTCGGCCAGGGCACGCACATGCCCGAGCACCCGCTCGTGGATGGTGTGGAGCAAGAAATCACTCCACACGGACCAGTACGGCAGAGGCTCCAGGTCGAGTTCGTACCAGGTGCTGCCCTCGAGTCGCGTCCGTCCGCCGACAAGTGCCACGAGCCGGAACTCACCGCGGCGTGAGCGGAAGTAGCCGTCAAGGTGCGGCGGGTGGAGGTCGCGATACGGACTGACTTCGTGGAGCGGCAAGGGTTGTTCGACGACGTCGAACGAGAGTCGGTGGGGTGGTTCGAAACGCGTGATCGGCTCGACGAACGCACCCGTCGAAAACTCGCAGCGTCGAATCGCACCGACGCCGCGCCCTTCGAGGTGCGCGCGTACCGGGTAGGCGATACCGGCGAGCAGGACGAGCTGATGCGGTGGCGGTAGCTCGGGAAAATCGAGAACGTGCGGCCATACCTGCTCCGGTGGCGCGGCGATCTCGATGCTGGTCACTACTTCGCGCAGCGGCGCGCGCCCGTGAGTCTTGGACTCGAAAGACGCGCCGAGCGGCAGGCCGAGCGCGGGAATGAGCACCGCGGCCGTAGAACCGCCGGGCATCGGCGTGAGCGCGACGAAGCGGCCGAACATTGCACCCACGCAAGCGAGCGGCAACGCAAGCGGCAACGCCATAAGGAGGCACAAGATGCCTTCGATCGCGAACAGCAGCAGCATGCTGCTGGTCACGATCAATGCGAAGCTGGCCACGGCGAACGTGGCTGACGCGCTTTGCGGCTCGCCGCGGTTGAAGAACCAAGCAGACACGAAGCCGAGCACGACGGGCGTCGTGAAGAACAACGACGAGCCGTAGTCTTGCAGCACGGTTGCACTGAAAGCCGCCATGCACACCGAGAGCACACTGCCGTAGGCGACGCCGAGCAGCGCGGAACGTTTCGAACGGCTGAGCGGTCGAGGAGTTGCAGGTCGACTCGGCGCCAACGCCAACGCCAGCATCAGCACGTAGTTCAGGCCGGGTAGCAGGAAACAGATGCCGAGCGACGCGGGTTTGCCCGAATCGATAGCGCGTCGGATCGACATGGACAGGCCAATCCAGATGAAGGGAAGTGTCCAGGCCAAGAGCAGGAGCTGCACCACCGGCGTGCTCTCGATCGTGCCACGCAGCAGGGCAGACGGCGCGAGATATTCAACTGGTGTCAGCGTTCTGTCGGCGAAGACGCGCAACGCCAAGGAATCAATCGCGAACTTGCCGACCATCAGCCCGAGACCCCAGCGGAGGTAGCTCGATCGATCGACCGGCGCCTCGAACCCGAACAAGAATGAGCCGAGCCCGTAGCGCTTCACGCCGCGGTCCGTCTCACTTGCACTTGGCGGCTTCGAGCGCGTCGTCGATGCGCTTGGTCGGCACACCCATGGTTTGGGCGGCGCTCAACATCGACTTCAACTTCGAGCAGCTCTTGCCGGCAGCCTTGGCTTGCGTACCGGCTTGGGTGCGAGCCGCAGCGCTACACGAGGACTGCCCTGCCGGCTCGCACTTGGCGTAAATGCCAGAGGCGCGGCTCCACTCACCCGATGCGATCGCGGCGTTGCACGAGCTGCAGTCGGCAAGCTTTTCTGGCGGCTTGGGAGTCAGCGGCACCGTCGGCTTGGTCGTGCTGGTCGGTGCGGTAGGAGTCGTCGGAGTCGTCGTGGGAACCGTTGGCGAGGTCGTCGGGTTCGTGCTCGGCGGCGCCGTCGGAACAGGTTCGGTGGTCGGAGCGCCCGTCGGAGGCGGACTGGTCGTCGAGGCTGTGGTCGTCGTCGGTGCGCCCGAACCAGCAGCCTCGGGACCTGCGTCGTCAGCGGTCTTGCCCTTACCGCCCAGCACGAAGAACGCACCCGCGGCGAGTCCGATCACACCGGCGACCAAGCCCACCATCAGTCCCGCTTTGGACTTTTTGACTGGAATTTCGATGTCTTGAGTGGCCGACAGGGCATGGGACGTCGGCTGCTGGCTCGAAACTGCCGACGAAAAACTCGGCGTGGAGCCGGTGACGCCACTCGGCGCCGCCTGCATGGCCTCGGTACGAGCCTGTCCGGTCGCGCCCGTGGCGCTAATCGCTCCCGTCAAACCAGCCTCGAGCTCGGCCAAGAACGCACCCGCCGTAGCGGGACGGTCGTCCGGGTTCTTCGACAGCGCGCGCATGACGGCGTCGCGCATCGAGCGCGGCACACCGTGGCCGGACGGCAACTGATCCATCGGAAACGGCTGCGCCGTCATGTGTTCGGTGGCCCACTGCCACGGCGTTTGGGCGTTGAACGGCAGCTGCTGCGTCAGCATCTCGTACGCCATGATGCCGAGCGAATAGATGTCGCTGCGCCGATCCAGTTCCTGGCCCGTGAATTGCTCGGGACTCATGTAGGGCGGCGTGCCAAGCACCATGCCCTGCTGAGTCAGCTTCTTCTCCTTCTGAGCGCTGGCCGACTCGCTGCGCGCGGCGATACCGAAATCCAGGACTTTGACGAAGTCGCTACGACCGAGCCGCTCACCCAAGACGATATTCTCCGGCTTCAAATCGCGATGCACGACCCCCAGATCGTGCGCTTCGTCGAGCGCGCCGCACACCTGCTTGAGGATGTTGACGACGCGATTGGGAGGCATCGGCCCTTCGCTATCGATCACCTTGTCGAGCGATCGACCCTGGACATACTCCATGGCGATGTAGAGCGTGCCGTCTGCTTCGGTACCAAAGTCGTAGACCTTGATGGTGTTCGGATGCTCCAGCTGCGAAACCGTGCCGCACTCGCGATGAAAGCGCGCCAGCACGGAAACGTCGTGACTGAGATGCGGGTGCAGCGTCTTGATCGCAACCTTCCGCGACTGCGAACCCATCTGCTGCTCGCCTGCGTAGACGACGCCCATGCCGCCCTCGCCAAGCACCGAAGTCACGCGGAAGCGGCCACCGACGAGCCGACCGATCCAGGGGTGCTCCCCCGGCGGTTGCGGCAGAATGATGCCGCAGCTTGCGCAGAACTTCGCGCCCTCAATGTTCTCGGTGTCGCAACTTTCGCATCGCATGCCGCGCGCAGTCTCCCGCGAAGGGCCTCAGCCTGCAATGAGAGCTTACGGTCCAGCTGGTGGTTCGCTGAGCGTTCCGCCTGCCGGAGGCGGCCACGTCAGTTCCAGCTGCTGGCGGGTCTTGCGATCGAGCACGCGCGCCCTGTTCGCGCGGCGGATGATGGGCACCAGCACACGCGCGTCGGTCGTCAGACCTTTCTCGAGCGAAGGATCATCCGAATCGCTGCCTAGCAGCGGAAAGTCGAAACGTACGCGCTCGACGAGTTCGGGTCCCAAGAACAACTCGACGGCGAAGCGTCCCACACGCCGTGGCGTCAATACGGGCTCGGTCTGCAAGTGATCCGCCTGGGCCAGCAGCTTGAGCGCGCCACGATCGAACGACAGGTGGTACTCGACTTGCTCGCGCGTACGCTGGGCCGGCGGATCCGGCGGATCGGTATTGCCAACGAGAGTGACCGTCTCTGGTGGGGGCGACGAGGCGGGCTCGACTTCGGTAGGGGCCGGCGACTCCTCGAGCGGCACGGAGATGCGCGGCAATGTACCAAAGTTGGGCGACTCACCCGAACAACCGAAGACTAGCAACGCTCCGAGCCAGAGGCCCAAAGACTTGTTCTTGGCACGCAACTGTCAGCTCTCGATCTGCGTGGCGCGTGCGGCCAGCTCGGCAAGAAGCGGATCCTGTTCGAGTTGGGCGGCCAGCACTTGGCGCATGGCGTCGATGAGCGCCGGTTCGAGCGTAGAAAGGTAGGGCGCCAGAGCGCGCTCGACCTGGAGATCGAGGAACGCCTGTGCCGCAAGTTCGCCATTGCGCAAGCGCGCATGATCGCTGGACCCGGATGGAACGACGCCCGAGGCATCGGCTTGCGCGAGGGCTTCGTCGAGCTCCGCGTCCTGCTGATCGAAGGCGGCCTGGTCCGCTGCACTCCGCTTGCCTGCCATCCCTCGAGGTTAACCCTGTCCAGGGGGGATGCAACCAATCTCGGCGGCTCAGAACACGCCGCGCACTTGAAGACCACTTCCGCCGACAACGCCCAGTGAATCCACGGTGAATCGTGCGCCCACGGCGTCCGCCCTCACCCACAGAGCTTTGCTGTCGAGGACGCCGATCATGGTCAGAGTCGCTCCGACCATCTGCCCGATGCCGAGCCCCGAAAGCACGGCCAATGTCGCAGCTTCGTCGACGGTCTTTTGCTGACACGCCTCGGCGCCCGCTGCGCTCGGATCGAACGGGCAACTGAAGTTGCGCTGCGCGAGGGCGAGCCACGGTCCCAAGAGCGGCACGGCGACCGCTCCCATGCCTTGCTCGAAGTTCTGGCTGGCGCCGTAAGCAATCGAGATGCCGTACATGGCACCAAAGGTGACGAGCCCCCCGACGATGACTCCGGTGTTCACCTTTTTCTCGAGGACGTAGCCGTCGGGCGGCGGACCGTCGCCGTACACGGGCAAGGCGAGGGGTCGAAATCCGCCAGCATCGACTGGGCGCGCATCGCGGGGCGGCGCATCGCGGGGCGGCGCAAGCGCAGGTGGGGGCGTCGGGCGACGCAGAGATGCGGGCGCGGGCCGCGTCGGCTGAGTACGAGGCGGAGGCTCCGCCGGACGCGGAACTCGGGCGCGCGGGGCTGGCGCACTCGGGCGGGGCGGGGCGGGGCGCGGCGCGGGGGTTGTTTGACGGGTCGGTGCCGGGCGCGGCGCGGGGGTACTCGGTGCAGGCTCTGGGTCGTCTTCGGGGAAGGCGGCGCTCGGTTGAGCCAGCGCGGTCGACGAAACGAGAGCGAGCCAGGCGCCCGCGCGAACCAACCAGGCCAACGGCCGCACCGATCCCGCCCCGACTTCGCGCATGTTGGTCACATGTAGCGCATCAGCGCGCGCCGAACCACTCGGCTCAGAGTCCGAACCACTCGCGTGGCGCCAACGTCTCGCTGGCCCGCCGGACCTCGAAGTACAGCTCGCCGAGCCCACCTCGTGTTCCGATGACTCCCAGACGCGCGCCTGCCGGCACGTCCTCACCTACCCGCACATCGAGACTCGAAAGGCCCGCGCTGACGGTAAAGTAGCCCTCACCGTGATCGACGATGACCGTCCGACCGTACTCGGCGTAGTCGCTTGCGTAAGCGATGCGACCCGCGAATACGGCGCGCACCGGGGTGGCCATCTGGGCGCGTAGGACCAAGCCAGGCCCGGCGGCGAAAGGACGTCGCACTTCTTCGACTTCGGCGCGACCGGGAACCGGAAAGGACAAGTGTCCGCGCATGGAGGCAAAGCTGTCGCCCGTCTCGAGGCTGGCGCTCGCGCTGTAAATGGCCGTGTGATCGGGCGCCCGACTGGTGGCCGAAAAGGCCTGCTCGAACGCGCGCTCACGCTCTTGCTGCGAGAGTAGTGCGGCGCGCGCGCGTCCGGCAGCTTCCTTCTCGGCTTCGAGCGGGACGCGCCGCTCGCGCAGCAGCGAAATCTGGCGATCGACGCCCTTTTGCTCTTTCGACAGCTCGCGCACGCGTTTCATGTCCGTGAGCAAGCCTTGGCGAAGTCGCTCGAGACGTACGGCGTGTTCGAAGAAATCGCCTTGGGGCATGGCGCGCGAAACGCGGTAGTAGGCGCGACCGCGAGCCACGATGCGGCCCTTCACTCGTTCGAGTTCGCTGCTGTCTTTGAGCAACGTGCGCTCGAGCGAATGCTCGCGCTTGCGCATCGCTTCGAGTCGTTTCTCGACCGCACCGATGTCGAGGCTGCTTTCGAGCGCTTCGCCGCGACCACTGGCAGCCAACAGCAAACAGAGGAGCGCCCCGCCCACGGGGCCGAGACCGAGGGCGCGTCGCTTCACGCGAAGCTCCCGATCAACCGTCGTAGGCTGGCGTAAGCGCCCAACGCGCCGATGCCGGCGCCCAAGACGACCAAGCCGAAGCACGCGCTGAAGGGCAAAAAACGCGGCGTAATGCCGAGCAAAGTGCCGAGGGCGGCGTCGAAGGCGTCACGCAGAATCAGGTAGAGCACGCCAAGAAGCAAGACGGCGGAGAGCGCACCCAGCCCGCCTTGGGCCGCGCCTTCGAGCACGAACGGACCGCGCACGTAGCTGTCGGTCGCGCCCACCATCTTGAGCACCTCGACTTCGCTACGCCGACGACTGAGCGCCATGCGCATCGTCGAACCCACGACGCTGAGCACCGCGGCCAGCACGACCGCAAGCAGCACCAGAGCTGCTGCAACGCCCCCGGAAAGCAGTTCGCTGAGTCGCTCACCCCAAGCCTTGTAGGTTTCGACCGACTCGACCGCTGGCAAGGCCTTGAGTTGCATGCTCAGTTTTTCGAGCCGGGCGACCGCGCTTTCGTCCTGAAGCGTCACTTCGAGCGAAGACGGGAAGGCTTCGCTCGGCAGCGCGGACAGAGCTTCGTCGGTGCTCGACGACACCACTTCGGCGCGCGCTTGCTCGGAAGAGACGTATTCGACGCGCACCACGCCGTCTGTCGAAAGCAGAGCCTGACGGACGGCTTGCACGGTTTCGACGTCGACACTGGGGCGCAGGTAGACCGAAGCGCGCCCGCTTTCGGACCACTTGTCGCGTACGTTGTCGATGTTGACGGCAAGAAGCAGGGTGGCGGCCAGACAGACGAAGGCCACGGCCACGCTGAACACACTGAGCAAATGGAGCTTCGAGTCGGCGAGAGCGGCTCGGTAGGCGCGTTCGATCATGATGCTACCCGCAGTCGCGCTACGGCCGCATCGTCGTTGAGGCCCGCCCTGACGTCGGTGGTGCGACCTTCGTCGAGCACCACCACGCGGCGTGGCCGCACGTCGAGCAGGGTTCGATCGTGCGTGGCGAACAGCACCGTCACACCCGTTTCGTGGATGTCTTCGAACAAGCCGAGCACGTCGACCGCCAGCTGCGGGTCGAGGTTGCCCGTGGGTTCGTCGGCCAGAATCAAGGCGGGCTCGGCGACGATCGCTCGCGCGATGGCCACCCGCTGCTGCTCACCGCCGCTCAGCGAGCGGGCGCGGTCTTCACCACGACCGGAGAGACCGACTCGCTCGAGCGCTTCTCCCACGCGGCGACGTACGATGCGCGACGGCACGCCCAGCACTTCGAGCGCAATGGCGACGTTCTGCGCAACGGTCCAGTTCTCGACCAGCTTGAAGTCCTGGAACACGACACCGATGTTGCGACGCAGATAGGGAATGGAGTCGCGAGCGAGGCGGCAAACATCGCGCCCCAAGAACAAGATGCGCCCTTGATCGACCTGCTCGGCCGCGTAGATCATGCGCAAGAGCGTGCTCTTGCCGGCGCCGGACGGGCCGGTGATGAACACGAACTCACCGCGCGAGATGCTCAGGCTGAGGCCCTTGAGGACGGGAATGTCGGCGCGGTAGGCCTTGTGCACGTCCTCGAACACCAGGATGTCCTTGTGCGCGGCGCTGGGATCGAAGCGTTGATCGCCGCGGAGCGCAGGCCGAAAAGGCGGCGGCCGCTCGGCGCCGTCGATCTCGGACCCGCTACTGGAGCTGGGGGTTGCCCACGGCGCACCCGGGCTGAGACTCGAACCACTGTGCATACGGTGGGGCTATCAGGGGAGTCGGGGATCGACCAAGTTTTCTGCGGGCAGCGGACGCTTGCGGGTCATGACACGGGTCTGGTCTAATCTGCTCCCGCGGGCCGAACGTCGACCCGCGCACGAGGCCGGGCAGATGGGGCCACAGCGGCACGAAGTGGGTTTGGAGAAGGATTTCAGATGAACGACATCGTCGAATCGGCGCGCTCCGCCAGACAAAAGCTCGCGGCAGCGCTCGCTCTGCTTCAGACTCCGGAAGCGGGCGATGTCCTCGACACAGTGGCCGAACCGGTAGCTCGCGCCATGGGGGCCCTGCACGGCATCGAGACTTCGAACGGCCAAAGCCTCGCAGCGGGCGGGCCCGGAGCTCTCGATGCGGTGCGACAAGCGCTCGCCGCGCTTCAGGCGGTACCCGAAAATCCGACGCTCGATCGGGCGTCGGCCGAAGTTGCGGGCTCTCTCGGCTTGGTCCATGTGCTGGCACAGCGCGCTGCCGCGGCGCATGCCCAGCCCGCTCAGCCTTCGCGGCCACCAGTACCACGCCCCAACAGCTCGCGTCCGCCCGCGGGCTTTTCTAGCAGTCCTGCGCCGTCCATCCCCGCGGCTCCGGCGGCTCCCAACTTCGCCAAGACGACTCCTTCGGTCGCGCCGCCCCCGGAGCCCTTGTTCGCCAAGACGGCACCTTCGGTGACGCCGTCGAAGGGTCAGAAGCCAGTTTCCTCGGTCCCACCCGCGCCACCGGGCGCCGGAGCGTTCGACAAAACGGCCATCGCCTCGCGATCGCCCGTTGCCCACCTCGATCACACGCAGCCGGCGCGTCCGGTCACCGACGCGCCCGCTCCGGCGCCGGTCATCCACACGCCGGCCGCCGACCGGTGGGCGACTTCCAGGTCAATGGACTCCAAGCATGCGCCAGCGCCCTCGGTTGGTCCGGACCAAGGTGCGCTGATCGTCGAGGCCAACTTGGGAGCCCACAGCCCCACGAACTTCTACAAGGGTCTGAGCGGCAACGACGTCGTGGCCGACGGCGGCTTGTTCGTTGCCACCTACAAGATCCCGCCGATCGGCACGCCCATTTGGCTCAAGGTGACGATGCCCGGTGGTTATGATTTCGAGGCCGGGGGCGAAGTGCGCTGGTCACGAGAGAGCGGTGCAGGTGACGCGCCACCGGGATTCGGCGCGTCTCTCCAGTCGTTGAGCCAGGAGGCCAAACAGCTCATCTACCGCTACGTCAGAAACCGCGAGCCGCTGTTTCACGACGACCTGTGATGCCCGCGGGGGTCGCTCAAAACTTTCCCTGACGGGCAATTTCCAGCTAGGGCCGAGCGATGCGACCTTCCGCTCCTCCCGCCTTTCGACTCGAGACCGAAGGCAGCCCGTTCCGAAACGTCCTGTCGGCATCCGGCGTGCTCTTGGCCGCCGCACTGCTGACTGGCTGCCCCACGCCGCCTACGCCCAAGCAGAAGGCCAACGAAGCCGCGGACGAACTGAACGATGCAGCTCGCTGGGGTCGCCTTGACGTGGCCGCAGGGCGCTCCGCGCCGAAGGAGCGCGACGCATTCTTGAAACGTCACGCCGGTTGGAACAACGGCCTGCGCATCGTCGACACCGAGTTGGCGGGACTCTCACTCGACGATCCTGTGCACGCTACCGTACGCGTCGACGTCTCGTGGTTGTTCGACGATGACACGACGTTGCGCGTCACGCGACTCGAACAAAAGTGGAGCGACGCCGAAGGGAACTGGGTGATGGAAAGCGAGAAACGCATCGGCGGTGCGCTCGGCTTGTTCGGCGAAAAGATCGATCGGGGCGACAAGAAGAAGGATACCCACTTCCCGACGCGCACGATCCGTTGAGGCGCGCCGCCCAGCGAGACCCAACGGTCCGCACGCAGCGCTACCTCAACTCGGCGATCGATTCACTTGCCTTTACGCTCGGCGCGAACGGCGAGAGCGCGACGAGCCAGGCGCTCTTTCTTCTCGGTCTGAGCACGGCGCTGACGCATCTTCTTGCTGGCGCGACTGTCGAAACGACCCATGGACTTGATCTCCTTGAAGGGCACCGGCGACGAGCGCGGTGCAGCGAACGGACAACGATTGGACTCCGAATCGGAACCCGGGGGGCGCCTGACCTAACCCGAAACGGGAACGAAGGCCAGAAGGCGGAGCGCTTGAGACTCAGCCGCTTGAAACTCAGCCGCTCGAAGTCAGCCGCTCGAAGCGTCGTCGAGGGCGTTGTCACGCTCGCGTACTTCCAGACGATACCGGCTGTTCACCGTCTCGATGTAGAAGACGTCCTTCTGGGCGAGGCGCAGCACGCGCTTGACGGCGGTCGTCACGTACTCGTGCATGCCGTCGGCGAACTCGATGACGATGACCGAGCCTTTGCGCGGTGCCCGGACCAGACGACCTGACACAGCGCGTGAACCACGCCCGAGCTTGCGGAGAACAACCTGCACGCTGTCTACTCTAGCAACGCCGCTAGCGAGGTCCAACCCTCCCAGCTCATCGAAATCTTCTGGCTCCCAACTCTCCACTGAACACTCCTCGAGGGGCGCGCCGGCCAATCCCCAGTCCGTCCGCCCCCACAGGGTCGTCCGGGACCTCCGACAGCCGAATCCAGGCCCGGATTCTGCACCTGCGTTTCTTCTGCCTCCTTCCAGAAACGGTCGGCGCGAGCCAGACCTGAGCCGGTTTGAGGGAGGTGGCCCAGCGTGAGCCGATGTAGGCGCGACTCAGGGCGCCGAAACGCCAGGTCGACCGCGCGCCGCGAAGTAGGCGCGCAGCACGTCACGAGCCAGGTCGGTTCCCTTGATGTGCCACTCGGGCGTGTTCACCACCAAGGCGGCGACCGCGATCTCGGGGTTTTCGGCGGGCGCAAAGGCCACGAGCCAGGTGTAATGCCGATTCTCGGCATGGTTGGTCAGGGTGCCCGTCTTTCCAGCAACTGCGATGTCCGGAAGGAACGAGCGACCTCGAGCGTCGTGAAACGCCTTGAAAGCCGAGCCGCCCGAAACTGTATGCAGCATCATTTGCGTGAGCTCGTCGGCTGTTTCCTTCTTGATGGCGCGACGCAGGACGATAGGTTCGTCGGGCGCCGTCCAGAGAGTCTCCTTGCCTGAGCTGACCGAGCGCACGATGCGCGGCTTGAGGGTTACACCGCCGTTGGCCACGGTTTGAGCAATCAGCGCAGCTTCGAGCGGCGACATGGTGGTGTTCCAGAAGCCGGCCGCGGTGCGCGCAAACTCGAGCGGGTCGTCGGGCACGTCGATCAGCGAGGCTTCGCTGTCGATGACGAACGGCACCTTGGTGCCGAAGCCGAACGCGCCGCCCATCTGGGTCAAGTCCTCGGGCGTGAGATGCTTCTGGGCCAGGCGCCCGAACACGACGTTCAAGCTGCGACCGAGTGCGATGCCCAGCGTCGCGCACCACTTGTCGCGCTCCGCGTCCTCGCGCAGTTCGTCGGCTGAAATTGCGCTCTTACCGCCGCGGTAGCACTGCTCGGTGCGGTGCGTAAGGCCTGCCTTTTCGACCAGAGCAGCGCTGGTCACGATCTTGAAGACGCTGGCTGCCGGCGCCTCGGCGCGCAGATTGACGTCGAATTGTTCGCCGTCGCTCTTGTGGCTCGCGTAGGCGATCAACCGACCGGTCTTGGGCTCGATGGCGACGACGCCGGCCTCCGGCACGCGGTACTTGCGCATCGTGCGCTCCGCGACGCGTTGCACCACTGGATCGAGAGTCAGCTCGACCGTGCGGCCGCCAGACAACGGCGAAGTGACACGCCCTGGTCGAACGTCGAGCCGTAGCAAATCGAGTCCGGCGAGAGACGCGGCCGCGGGGGGCTTGGCCGAGCGTGTGCTCTTGGCGAGCGGATTGCGGAGGTCGACGGTGCCTCGCACCACCGGCACGAGTGCAGCGATCAACCCGGCTGCAGCGCCGATGCCCACCCAGCGGCTGAGACTCATGGTTCGAGCCCTACGTCGCCCGAGCCTTTCGGGCCAAAAAACTGGCTCTCGGCAGGGGCCGGGGTATGCTTTTGCCTTGGACTCACGCCCAGCCCAGCCACCCGTCGCCGCTTCGTGGGGAGAACAAAAGACGCGGTCGCTGTCCATCGACGATCAGGCGCTCTTGCTGCGCCTTTCCGGACCCCACCTCGCGGTGCTTCGCGAAGTAGCCCTGCACAGCAATGCTCACGTGAGCCTGCGCGGCAACACCATCCAGATTGGTGGCGAACAAGACGACGTCGAAGTGGCGTATCAGTTCCTCGAAGGAGCGGCTGGGCTTCTCGCTGCCGGCGTCGACGTCAGCGTGGCCGACGTCTCTCATTCGCTCCGCGGCTTGCGCAAAGATCCGAGTCGATCGCTGATGGAGTTGCTCGACCAAGTGATTCTCGTCACTCCCCGCCGCAAACCCGTCGCGCCCAAGACGGCCGCGCAGCGCGCGTACATCTCGGCAATCCGCAGCCACGACCTGACGTTTGGCATCGGACCGGCCGGCACGGGCAAGACCTACTTGGCCATGGCGATGGCTGCCGCGGCGCTCGTGCAGCGGCGCGTGAAACGGATCGTGCTCACTCGACCGGCCGTGGAGGCCGGCGAGCGCTTGGGCTTTTTGCCGGGCGATTTGGCAGAAAAGGTCAACCCGTACCTGCGGCCACTCTACGACGCGCTGAACGACATGCTCGAGTTCGAGAAGATCCAGACGCTGCGCGCCAAAGGCGAGATCGAGGTAGCGCCGCTCGCCTTCATGCGCGGGCGGACGCTGACCGACGCATTCGTGGTCTTGGACGAAGCGCAAAACGCCACCACCGATCAGATGCGCATGTTCCTGACGCGGCTCGGGCACGGCTCCACGGCCGTCGTCACGGGCGACGTCACACAGAGCGATTTGCCACGTGGCTCGCGGAGCGGCCTGCGCGAAGCGCGCGAGATCCTGGAGGGAGTCTCGGGTATCGCCTTTTCCGAGTTCAGCGACGTCGACGTCGTGCGTCACCCGCTCGTGCAGCGCATCGTGGTCGCGTACGACCGCCACGATGCGGAACACGAACGCCGCAGCTGAGTTCGAACGCTGATCTTTCAGCTCTTTTTGGCAGAGATATTCAGCTTGATCAGGACTTCGTCCTTGATCAGATCGTCCGGCATGCCGGGATAGACGATTCCAAAGTCTTTGCGGTTGATGGCGAACTCCGCCTTCACGTCGACCGTCGCTGCGCTCGCCTCGATGGTGGCAGGAAAGCTGATCGACTTCTTCTCGCCGTGCAGGCTCAGGTTGCCGGTAATCGTGTGCGAAGCGCCTTCTTTGCCGCCCAGAGCGATGCTGGTCGACTCGAACGTGGCCGCCGGGAACTTGGCGGCATCGAGCAGATCGGGGCTCAACAAATGAACCTGGAGCTTGGCGGGCTCGACCTCGAGTGAACCAATTTTGGCTTCGAAGTCGACCTTGCTCTTGGTCGGATCTTCACCGAGCAGCGCGATCGTTCCGCTGAACTCCTTGAACTTGCCTTCGTGCTTGGCGGTCACCTTGGCGCCCGTGAAGTCGAAGCTCGAGTCGGCAGCGGAGAACACGTACTTGGTAGCGCTCGTCGGCGCAGGTGCGGGGGCGGCTACGGGCGTGGTGGCTTCCACCTTCGTCTTGCCCGCAGCGGGGTCGTTGTCGCAGCCGCTTGCCAAAAGAAGCGCAACTGCGCTGACCAAAATGAGGTTCTTCATGAAGATTTGTTCCTTGCTTGGGCAAGCGGGTTGTCGCGCGCCACGGAGCAGAGGCTGCTTCGCGCCTGCGAGGAACGCCATGTGCCATTCTGGAACAGATTGATGCGCGTCTGGCAGTTATGCCACGTCAGTAGCAATCGGGAGCGGCGTCATCTCCAGGGCATTGGCCGTCCACCTTTGGCTGACTGACCTCGCAGAAGCCCGCGTCGATAGCCGAGAAAGCGTTATCGCCGCGCAGGTTCGGACCCGCTGCGGTGCCATCCCAGCCGCTGATGATGCCGCCGCCGGCCGAGTCGGCGAAAGTCGAGCGCTGGATGAACTCGTCCTCCGGCAGCCAATCGGTGATGAACAGCGCCGCGTAGGTCGAATCGTTGCCGCAGCCGAAGCCGTTGGTTTGGGAGTCGGCGCCTGCGTATTCGATAGTCACGTAGTCCATCACATTTCCGTCGGCCGGCCCGCCGCCCCAGTCGATGCCAACCCAATCACCTGCCGCAGGCTCGTCTTCGGCCGAAGTGAAGACGATGGGCGCGTCCGCAGTACCGCGTGCGATCACGCGCACGGGATAGAAGAACGAAGGATCGACCGTCGCGGCGGACGAACCGAGTGAGAGACGGTATCGCGCATCGCTGCCGTCTATGCCGCGGCTGAACTCGACGCGTACACCCGCTTCGAGTTCGAGTGTGATCGGCTCTTCGTCGAGCGGCTCGATCTGCAGATTGGACTGCAAGCGGTAGGGCACGCCGCGCTCGTGAACGGTAATGCCTTCGGGGTAGCGCTGATCGCCATCCACCAAGATCGCATCCACTGCATTGCCTGTGTATTTGCCAGCTGGGATCGTCGAAATGCCGCCTGGGGCGGTCACGATCGGAAAGAGCGTCGGCGCGTCGCCACTCGAGCCTTCGGCGCCTGCACCATCGATCTCCAAGCCGTCCGAGTCGCTGGTGAAGCCGCTGTTTCGCTGGAGATGCACGGCCACACCGGACGAATCCGTGATGCGCGTGTCGAGGACGCGCAGGT
>Ga0163144_10005698_pt1 | contig 27672 bp, 27 predicted proteins | sample OliLak19BULKMAT1_FD_123175 | JGI IMG/M metagenome (GOLD analysis project Ga0163144, IMG submission 123175) | Freshwater microbial mat bacterial communities from Lake Vanda, McMurdo Dry Valleys, Antarctica - Oligotrophic Lake LV.19.BULKMAT1 | ecosystem: Environmental > Aquatic > Freshwater >... | reverse complement strand
GGGCTGGTGCTCGCGGGCGGACTGGGAAACCTGTACGATCGCGTCGTCTTCGGCTGCGTCCGAGATTTTTTGCACCCGCTCCCGGCGATGGTGCTGCCTTTCGGGTGGTCGTGGCCGTGGGGCGGTCGCGAGGTGTGGCCTTACGTCTCCAACGTCGCGGATGCGTTGCTGATCGTCGGTATCGCGATCATGATCGGGCACGCGCTCCGGCACGGCGATTCGGGTTCGGCAAGGGGCAGGCCGGTGCCCCAGTAGATCGCGGGTCGGCGAAGGAAGACGACCCGCATCAAAACTTCTCCAGGCCGGCCAGCATCAGCGGTTCCCCGGCCGTAGCACCGCCGCGGGCTACCGGGTTGGTCCGCGGTTGGCCGACATCAGGCCGGTTGCCGCGTCGGAGTAGAGCATGCGAAGATCAGATGCGGGCAACGAGATCCCCGCGATCGGCGGGGCCGACATCCGGTCGAAGCGGCTTGGGTCCACCATCGCGAGGTCGGGATCGGCGATCGGCGATTCGCCCGCGTACGCGGTCTCGAAAACCGTACGAAGCGACAAGTAGCGACTCGCATACAGGTCGAATGCCTCGTCCGCGTTGCTCGCCAAATCCGCCATGGGGTGCTCGCCCGGGCCGATTTTTGCGGTCACGTGCTCGTTGGTCGTGACGATGTCCGACCCAAAGAGAATCCGGCCCCGCCACTTCTGAAAGAACGTTCGAACGACGGATGGGGACGACTGGCCCAACGCCCGAATTACCCACTTTGTGGCCGAAGTATCCAGATACAAATTGGAATGCCGCGACAGCAGACCGTCCAGGAACGGCAGGTCCTCCGCCCATCCGCCCATATGGGCCGCGATCCACGGAGCGGGAAACCGGTCGAGCATGACTTCGAGCCCGCGATAGTGGTCGATCTTGCGTCCGTACTTCTCGGGGTCGGAATACTTGGTCGCGAACCAGGTGTCCGGGTCGGCGACGTGGACCATGAACATCATCCCCAGGGACTGCGCGAGTTCGGCCGCCCGCACGCGCCACTCGCTGTCGAACTCGATAACGTCCTTGCCGCTGTCGCCGGGGAAAAAGTCGCGCAGGCGGGGGGCGTTCCAGAACTTTACAATGCGGGCCCCAAACCGTTCGTGAAAAATCGGGATGTCTTCGAGAAAGCCTTCGCGGAATGCCCGCCCGCGGTCGGTAGCGCGGAAATTCGGGAACGCGACGAATTCGACCCGCTCGCCCAAGGAGCTCTTGACGATGTCGGCGTCTTCCAGCCGCACCTGCGTGAACACCTTCGAGACGCCGAAGGCGTCCGCCGCCTCCTTCCAGATAGGAATTACGGCATCCCCGTTGATATGCGCGTGGAAGTCGATGATCGGGCACACCGCGGGCCGTCGCGCTCCTTCCGCGCGATAGTCAAGCCCGAAGCGGTTCGACGGCCGCAACGGGAAAGTGCCTGCCGATGGAAAGAAGGGGTGTGGTTGCATGAGGGGTGCAAAGCGTATATCGCAGAACGCTACCACCTTGGAGCCGAGCCACAAGCCGGAGGTCATCGTTTCCGGCTGAATAATCCGGATCCCAACCCCGTACGCTTCCGGCTGATGGCCGCGATCCTCTCATCCCGCTCACTCACCAAGTCGTACGGCACGCGGGCCCTCTTTTCGGGGGTCACTTTTTCCGTCGAAGACCGCGAGCGTCTCGCGCTGATCGGCCCGAACGGGTCGGGCAAGAGCACGCTTCTCAAGATTCTTGCGGGGCTGGAGACGTCGGACAGCGGGGAGGTCGTCATCCGGAAGGGCGTGCGGGCGGCGTATGTCTCTCAGCAGGACCGGTTCCCCGAAGGCTCCACCGTGCGCTCCGCCGTGATCTCTTCGCTCGAAATCGAACGCAAGGCCGGGCGCCTCGCCCACGTGCATGATGAGCATGAGAGCGAGATGGCGGCCGACATGGCTCTTGACCGGGCCGGGTTCACCAACCCCGATCAGGCGGTCGAATCGCTCTCGGGAGGGCAGCGCAAACGTCTCGCGATCGTCCGGGAACTTGCCAAAGAGCCGGACGCCATCCTGTTCGATGAACCGACCAACCACCTCGACGTCGAAGGCATTGAGTGGCTGGAAACGCTCCTTCGGACGGGGGGCTTCGCTTCCATTGTCGTCACCCACGACCGGACGTTTCTTGAGAATGTCGCGGTTCGGATTATCGAGTTGTCGCGCGCCTACCCCGACGGAACGCTCACGGTGCAGGGCAATTACACGGAGTTTCTAAAGCGGAAGGACGAGTTCCTCGAGGGCCAAGTCAAGGCCGAGGCCGCCCTTGCCAACGAGGTCCGAGACGATATTCGCTGGCTGGGCCGTGGCGCCCAGGCCCGCCGGACCAAGAGCAAGAGTCGGATCGTCGCGAGTTACGACCGCATGGATGAACTCGCCGAGTTACGGACGCGCACCAGCGTCGAGCGGGCGACCGAAATCGAGTTTGGGGCCACTGGCCGTCAGACCCGCAACCTGATCCGGGCGGGGGGCCTTTCAAAGACACTGGGCGGCCGGCGACTCTTCAGTGATGTCGACGTTTCGCTCTCCCCGGGGACGGTGCTGGGCCTTCTGGGACCCAACGGTTCCGGCAAGAGCACGCTCATCAACGTTCTGACCGGCGCGATCGAGCCCGACGAACCCTCCGCCGCGTCCATCGTCCGGTACGCGGAGGCCCAGGCATCGGGCAGCCGTTCGGTTCCCGAGCCCGGGGTGGTCTTGCGGGCACCCGGGCTGCGCGTCGTGGTGTTCAGCCAGCACCGCACCGAATTGAATCCCGCTGAAACGCTCGCGGAAGCACTGAGCCCCGCCGATTCGGTCATCTATAACGGCCGCACGTTGCACATCAACACGTGGGCGAAGAAGTTTCTCTTCACCCCGGAACAACTGAAGCAACCGGTCCGTGCGCTCTCGGGCGGGGAGCAGGCTCGTGTGCATATCGCCCGCCTGATGCTCGAACCCGCCGACGTCCTGATCTTGGACGAGCCGACCAACGATCTTGACATCCCGTCGCTCGAAGTCCTTGAGGACAGCATCGAAGAGTTTCCTGGGGCGGTCGTGCTGGTGACGCATGATCGGGCGATGCTCGGACGGCTGGCGACGAAGGTCATAGCGCTCGACGGCGCTGGGGGTTCGCGGGTTTTCACCGACTACGCCGAGTGGGAACGCGTCGGCCGCCCCGCGCTGCGATCACCCGCCGCAAAGAAGCCCGAACCTCAGGCCGCCGGTGTGGCCGCCCCCCTCCCGATCGGCAAACCGCCCAAGAAAAAACTGAGTTACGCCGACCAGAGAGAGTTTGACGGAATGGAACCCGCCATCGCCGCCGCGGAAGCTGCGCTCGCCCGGTTTGAACGGGATATGAACGAGCCAGGGGTCGTCGCGGACCATAAGCGGTACGTGGAGGTGTGCACGAAAGCCGGAGTCGCCCAACAGAGCGTTGCCGCGCTCTACGAGCGGTGGGCCGAGTTGGAAGGGAAGGCCAAATAGCCGATGGTGCGCATCGCCTTCGCAAGTTCCCGCACGCTTGGCACACTATGGGCTGGGCTCGGGCTCGCGGGCTGCGCCGTCAATCGGCCGACGCTCCCTGAAGCAGAACTCGAGGCCCGGCTGCACGCGTTCGAAGCGGCCGATAGGGCGGACACCGCCCAAGGGCTCGAGAAACTGTGTCGCCGCGTCTACAACGAACAAGAAGCCTTCGGGGCGGGCAAGACACGTGTTCCCCCCACCTTGGACGTTCTCATCCTCTCCGGCGGCGGCGATTACGGGGCGTTTGGGGCCGGGTTCCTGACCGGTTGGGGACTGCTCGACGAGGGCGGCACGCGCCGCCCGCTCTTCGACGTTGTCACCGGAGTCAGCACGGGTGCCCTCATCGCCCCCTTCGCGTTCGTCGGCAGCGACCCCGCGTATGAACGGGTTCTTGCGCTCTACCGCGACCCCAAGGACGACTGGGTGAAGTTGCGCGGGCTGCTGTTCTTCCTGCCCGGGCGCAGTTCATTCCTCACGGCCCGCGGTCTGGAGCGCGACATCCGTGAACAGATCGACGCCGACATGCTTACCGACATCGCGAAAGGACACGCCGACGATCGGGCTTTGATCATCGGGACCACGAATCTTGACCTCGGGGTCATGCAGACGTGGGACGCGTCCCGCATCGCGAGCAACCCCGACAATGGCCCGGAGTTTGACCGCTTCTACAAGGTTCTGCTCGCGTCATCCGCGATTCCCGCGGTGTTCCCGCCGGTGGTGATCGACGACGCGCTGTACGTGGATGGCGGCACGACCTCTAACATTGTCATCAATCTCGACCCGCGCGATCCCTATTCGCTCTTGAACACCTGGCGACAAATGCACGGCGATGATCCGCTGCCCACGATCCGATTCTGGGTCATCATCAACAACCAGCTAGGCAGTGCTCCCCAAGTTGTTCAGCCAACCTGGCTCAGCATCACGAGCAGCAGTCTGGCCACCTCCATCCGCTCGTCCACGGCCGCCACGCTCGAAATTTTGAGCCTCCAATGCGAGTTGCTCCGGCGCGATGCCGGCTTGGACGTCGAGTTCCGGTATGTTGCCATCCCCGACGAATGGCGGGCTCCCGAAACCGGGATATTCAAGAAGAAAACCATGGAGAGTCTTGCGGCTTTGGGAGTAACGATGGGGGCCGATCCCGCCAGTTGGAAGAACGGATCGGAATGAATCGAGAAGGATCGGAAAAGGTCGTCCCTACTATCAGGCGTGATGCGGGAAGAAGGGTTTGTGAAGATCGCGAAGGCTCTTGCCGACCCCACCCGGGCCAGGATGCTGCACGAAATTCGTAGCCGCGGCGAGATGACTTGCGGGGATGTATGCGAGTGTTTCCCCAAGTCGCAGCCGACGATCTCGCACCATATCAAGGCCCTCGCGGAATCGGGGATTATCGCGTGCCGTAGGGACGGCCAATTTCATGTGCTCACCGTCGAAGAACCGCTGCTGCGGGCCTTTGCCGCGCGGCTCCTGGGCGAGATTGAGGACCCCTCGGGCGGACCCCGGCGCGGGAAAAATTGAGTCGCTATGGTTTTGTGGGCAAGCGGTTACGGGTGATGGATCAGTCGCGACGAATCGGGAACAGTGAAGATCGGCGAATGTCCGGATGATGGCGAGCGTCGGCCACTGTCAGGTCTCGCACTGCCGATCGCTGCATCGCGGCCATCGGTCGCACAGCGGCGTGGTTTCGGTCGGGTGTTTGCAAAAAGGGGAAGATAATGGCACACGTTTTGGGATCGATTTCGCGCCGCAAGGCGTTCGTGAGTCTGGCCGCGGCCTCAATCGTCCCGTCGGTTGCCGCTCGCGCCATGGCGGGAATGGATGCGGGCCGGCCCGCTGGCCGCGATGAAGCACGCAACGGGTCCGGTTTCCACCGGTTCGCGATCGGCGCGTTCGAGGCCATCGCTATCAATGACGGCGGCATGGTTGTTTCGCCTATTCAGCCGACCTTCGCGCCCGAGGCCACGCCGGAAGAACTCACTGCCGCTCTCGCGAAAGCCTTTCATCCGCTTGACAGAGCATCCCTCGAGATCAATGTGCTGTGCGTCAGGATGGGTAAGGAGACCGTGTTATTTGACACCGGCAACGGGCCGGCAGCGGCCAACCGCCTGATCCCCAACCTCAGCGCGGCGGGCATCGAACCGTCGACCGTCACCGCGGTTGTCCTCAGCCACGCCCACCCGGATCACATCGCTGGCGGTCTCGACGCTTCTGGAAAGCCCGCGTTCGCCAATGCCCGCTGGATCGTGAACAAAGCCGAGCATGACTTCTGGACCGGGCCGAGCCCGGCCGCCCCCGACTTCGCCTTGGGCGCCGACGCCATGAGAGGAATGGCGGCCGGAGCCCAGAAGGTCTTCGCGGCGATCAAGGGCAAGATGGAATTGGTCAAGGGCGGCGACAAGGTGCTGAACGGCCTCGAACTGATCGACACGCCCGGGCACACGGCGGGTCATACCTCGGCGATCATTTCGAGCGGTTCCGACCAACTCGCCGCGATGGGCGACCTGGCCCACAATCACGTCGTGATGTTCGCCAACCCCGCGTGGACCATCGGCTTCGATTCTGACAAGAAGGCCGCGGTCGCGTCGCGCGTCAAGATGTTCGACCGCCTGGCCGCCGACCGCGTCCGTGTCTTCGGCTATCACATGCCGTGGCCGGGCCTCGGGCATGTGCGCAAGGACGGCGCCGGGTTCGAGTGGGTCATTGAACCGTGGGCGTGGACCGCGAAATAAAGGGTCCGCGTCGTTGAGGGGCGCCCTCGCTACGTTTCCCCGTGCCTCTTCTCGTCCCCATCTCCGACGCTTCCGACCCGCGTCTTTCAGACTTCACCCGCCTCACCGACCACGAGACCCGCGTGGCGGACGCCGCTCCCAACGCGGGTCACTTCATCGCCGAGGGCGAGTGGACGCTGGATCGGCTGGTTGAATCGGCGTTCCCGATCCGGTCGGTCCTGGTCACGCCCCAGCGACTCGAACTCATCGGCGCGACCTTGGGTCGCCTGCCCGAATCTACCCCGGTCTTTGTCGCCCCGACCGAACTTCTGCAATCGATCGCCGGTTTTCCCTTTCATCGCGGCGTCCTCGTCAGTGGTGGACGAACGCCCGACCCCCTCGGTCGCAACGCCCAACGTCCGATCCACGCGTCACGACTCATCGTCGCTCTCGAAAACGTCTCCAACCCGGACAACGTCGGGAGTATTTTTCGGTCGCTTGCCGCGCTCGTCGGCCCGCGAGACGCGGGGGTGGTGGTCGGGCCCGGATGCTGCCACCCGCTGTACCGAAAAGCCATTCGGGTTTCCATGGGTCACGTCTTTTCGATTCCCTTCATCCACGATCCCGACTGGCCTGCCTCGCTTCTCGGACTGGCGCGATCAGGCTTCGACGTCGCGGCTCTCACTCTTACAGCCGAAGCCCGCGCGTTGGGCACCTTCAAGCCCGGGCGCCCGGTGGTGCTCGTCGTGGGCTCCGAGGGCTTTGGACTTTCCGAGCCGGGGTTGGCGTCCTGCCCGTGGCACTTGGTCATCCCTATGGCCGCGGGCGTCGATTCGCTGAACGTAGGCGTTGCGACGGCCATCGCGATCCACCATGTCCATGCCGTGACCACCGCCGATGCGTCTCCCTCTCTGCCGACATCAAGTGCGGCGGAGGCCTCGTGACAACGAACCTTTTGCCGTTTCGCGCATCTACTTAGTTGGGCCGGACAGAGGACCCGATCCGGCATCCGCGCTCCGATTCTTGCCCGTCCTTCCGGCTTAACATCCCATCCGCATCGTTCCCCGCGTTCGCCAGGAAACCACACCATGTCCAGTCGTCAACCGGCCTGTTTTTCATTCCGTCGGGTGTGCGCGTTGCTCGGCGCTGTAGTGGCTGGCTGTGCCTCTGCCCAGACAACGATTCTGCGCGAAGGGGAAGGCTCCCGCCGCACCGAACTCAACTCCCTGGAACTCCAGGCGTTTCCCGACGACCTTCTCGGAGAACTGTCGGACTGGCAGAACGGCGCGGCGCTCACCCCCGCCGACTACGCTGGCAAGCCGGTGCTGATTTTCACATGGAGCGACTGGTACGCGCCCGCCAAGCGGTCGATGGCGACGGCCCGCAAAATGTCGGAAAAATACTCAAAGGACGGGTTGATCGTCGTCGGGGTTCACAACCCCGAAGGGTGGGCGGATTCCGTCAAACCCCCGGCGGCCGCGGACACGGCGTTCCTGCTCGCGCACGACGCTTCGGGGGACTTCCGCAAGGCACTCAAAGTTGATCAGGACCCCGATTTCTACCTGATTGATCGGGCGGGGCAGTTGCGATACGCCGACATCCGAAACGAATCGCTGGAGGCCGCCGTCGCGGAATTGGTGGGGGAGAAATCCGAAGACGCCGGCACTGTCAAGGGGCGGCTCGCCAACGACGCGAAAGCGCGGGACGCCGCAGCGCGCCGCACGGCGGCCCTGCACGGCGGGGCTTTGTTCACGCAGATGCCGGAGCAGGAATTCACGGTCCCCGGCCCTGAGGCGTACAAAGAAGTCAAATGGCCCGAGATTCCGAAGGACCCAAATAATCCGACCGGTTTCAGCAACTCGAGTGCCGCGGCTAAAATCGTGGTACTGCCTCAGTCTGACTGGTTTCCCTCCAAGCCCGAAACCAAAGGTCGGATGATTGTTCTCTACTTTTGGTCTCCGATTTTCACCGAGACCTATTACTCCGTGATGCCCTTCGCGGATCAGATGCAGACGCAGTTCGGGCGCGACGCGGTGGTGATCGGGGTCATGAGCCAGTTTGACAATATCAACGGCGTCGCGCTCAAGGACGAGGATAAAGATACCCAGAAATTGCTGAAGCGGATGAAAGGGATCGCGGAGTCGCGCGATCTCAAGCACTACATCGTCGCCGATCCCGGAAACGTCCTGCTCAGTTCGCTTCAGCAGGCCACCGGCGAGCAATTCTTTCCTTTCTGGGCGATCGTGAGTTCCGACAACACGGCCCGGTGGTGGAGCGCGACCGCGGCCTCGAGCCCTTGGGGAGCAATGCAGAAGATTATCGAGAACGACCCCGGAATCAAAGCGCGGCGGGCGGCGGAGGCGGGTTGGCTCGGCAAGAACAAGTGAGGCTTCGAAGTTTTGGCCGCCGCGCGACATCTCCGTGAAAAACCCGCTCTTTCACATTGTCCTCCACCAGCCGGAAATCCCGAATAACACCGGCAACATCGGCCGGACATGCGTTGCCACCCACTGCGCCCTTCACCTCGTGCACCCGCTGGGATTCGATACGTCTGAGAAGGCCTGCCGTCGGGCCGGTCTTGACTACTGGCCGCGACTCGCCGTGACTGAGCACGACTCGTGGCGGGCCTGCCAGTCCGCCCTTGCCGATCGGAAGCTTTGGCTCTTCTCCACCAAGGCCACTCGGAGTGTTTTTGACGCGAATTTCACGCGGGGGGATGCCTTCGTCTTCGGGCGAGAGTCCGCGGGATTGCCCGACGAGATTCTCGCGAGCCATCCGGCTCACCTTCTCCGCTTTCCCATGGCCGCGGGCGAACGCTCCCTCAACCTGGCCACGGCGGTGTGCAACGCCGCGTACGAGGGTGTCCGCCAATTGCTCGTTCAGGGAGCGATTTCGCTCACTCCACGCGGCGATCTCGTCATCGTGTGAAACGGCCTCCGGGCTGGCTGCTCGTCGCAATTCAGCGAGAATTCGGGCTAATCGTGAATTTTTTTTGATTCTTTACGGATTCTGAAGCGAACTTTCACACGGCGTGAACCGTAGAAATACCGGGGATTGCGGCCCGCACGGCCGGCGATTCCTGAATCTCCTCTCTCTGGCAGTGTGCCGTTTCCCTTCGGGAGCGGTACACTGCTTTTTGATGAAGACAGCGTTCCAAAGTCGTTGCGCGACCGTTGCTCATTCTCGGGCCCGTTCTGGTCCCGATTTTCGCGCCGCGTCGTGCGTGAAGGTCGTTGGGATGGCGATCGCGGTGGCCGTTGCGGGCGGCTGTCAAGAGCCCCTGTTTTCGGGAGACGAGCCCCGGAGTCAGTACGATCGGTTTGATGTCGTTCGCGATCAACGCGCCCCCGGCTTCGTGATGGACGAGTTTGGTCGGAAACGCCCCAACGTTCGCAGCCGCCTGCTGGTCTTTGAATAGCCAAACAAAGTTCGAACTTTGAACTCACGCGGGGCACGCCGCCAAGATTTTTACGCTTCGCACGGCATAGACGTTATTATTTTCCATTCTCCTTCACCATGCAACGGGAGCGCAGTCGATTATTTCGGAGCCATTTGAGTCGGAAGGAATCGTCGTTTTTGCGGCCAGACGGAAGTATGCCAAAGTCAACCCCACGCACCAGTTCGCGCTCGAGTAAGCTTAGCCGCAGCACTCCCGGCCTCTCAGGTCGTTCCCGAGTGGTGTGGTGTTCATTGCTGGGCGCGATGACGGGCGTTGGCGGGCTGCTTTTCGTGCTCAGCGGCGGAACACCCGCTCCGTCGAGTGAAGGGCTGTCGTTGCCTCCTCTGCTCGCAATCCGCGGCCCCCGCACCCTCGAGTCGATCTTCCAGACCCCGCAAGCGGTCACCGCCGGGCGTTGGGCTTCGATCGTCATTCACGACAGCGGTACCGGCGCGGGGACCACCGCAGACTTGGAGGCCCAAGCCAAGGCTATGAATCTGAAGGGCTTGGGGTATCACTTTGTCGTGGGCAACGGCAAGGGTATGGACGATGGCGAACTCCATGTCGGGAGCCGCTGGCTCAATCAGCAGCCGGGAGCCCATGCGGCCGGTTCCAAGGCCGACTGGTACAACCATAATTCGATCGGGATTTGTCTGGTCGGAGATGGCGAGCGTCGGAAATTTACCCCCGAACAGATGAGCCGGCTGAGCGAACTCGTCAGCGCCCTTCAGACTGAGCTTGGCATCCCCGCAAACCAAGTCTACCTGCACCGGGACATCGCGCCGACGCCCAGCCCCGGTCGGTTTTTCCCGGCCGCGGCGTTCCAGCAGTCGCTCGCCGGTCAATAACCCACACCACTGAACGTTGGCGGCATCCGGCACGCCACCTCTACCGATGAGGGGTAGATGCGTCGTCGCGCGGTGTGATAGCTGTTCGAGCGACGTCCGACCGGAAGACGTGTCGGAATCGTCCTACCGTCATGTCCCTTCGCCGAGTCCGTTCTGGGCTCGCATGGAATCGGTGGGTTGGATGGGACCAATACAATCCCTGACTGGGGAAACCGTGTTTAACGCCCGATTGCGGTCGATCGGGCGTGAATCAGGGCAACAGCCGTAGGCGGACTTTTCGATGCAGCATCCGGTGGCATTTTTCAAGGCGGGCGACACGGTTGAGGATTACCGCGTCCTGAAAGAACTTGGAAAAGGCGCCGCCTCGGTGATTTACCTTGTTCAGGATCCGCGGACCAAACATATATGGGCCTTGAAGCATGTGCACCGGGGCACCGAGAAGGACGACCGCTTCCTTGAGCAAACGATCGCCGAGGCGGAGGTCGGACAACGACTCGACCACCCGCACCTCCGCAAGATCCACAAATTGATCAAGAAGACAAAGGGTTTTTTCAAGCTCTGCGATGTGTTCCTGGTGATGGAATATGTGGACGGGCCGAGCATGGACCTCGTGCGCCCGCGGAGTTTCGACGAGGCGATCACGGTCTTCCAACAGACCGCCGCGGCCCTTCTGCACATGCATGAACGGGGCTTTGTTCACGCGGATATGAAGCCCAACAACATCGTGCTGATGCCCGGGCCGATGTGCAAGATCATCGACCTGGGTCAGTCGTGCAAAATCGGGACGGTGAAGCCGCGGATTCAGGGGACGCCGGATTACATCGCGCCGGAGCAGGTGCACCGGCGCGAGATCACTCCGAAGACCGACATCTACAACCTCGGCGCGACGATGTACTGGACGCTGACGAAGAAAACCATCCCGACGGCGCTGGCGAAGGCGGACGCCCTCGTGAGCCGCATCGACGACGATCTTCTGCAGAAACCGACGCCCGCCATCGATTTGAACAACCGCATTCATCCTCGCCTGAACGAACTTATTATGCACTGCGTGGAGATCAACCCCGACAATCGTCCGGACACGATGTCTTATGTCGCGGATCGTCTGCAACTGATCCTCGGCATGGTGCGTGCGAAGGCCGAGGGCCGGGCCACGGAAGCCCAGGCCGCGAACAGCGCGACGGGGATGATCGATCTCTCCGGGTCGGTCGGCGGAATCCGGTTTGAGGAAGCGAGGAAAGCCAGCAGCGACACCGACGATCTGGATCCGTGAGGGAGACGTCACCAAGCAGTCACTCGAAGTCACGGGAAGTCAGAAGGACGTCGCAGGACGTCAGGAAGAAATGTTTCAGGTCGCGTTGACCGCTCATCTGCCAGTCTGCCCATTGGTCTTCTGCCGATCTGCCCAGTCGGGCATCCGCCATCCGCCATCCGCCGTGCCCGTTTCACTCCCATCCCGCTTCGATGCCGCGAACGCCGAGATTGTCGCGTCCTGGTTTCGCGCCGGGGCCGAGGCCCTCCTTAGCGCCGGGTGTCGGCAGCACTCCATCGACATCGTGGCGGCGCCGGGCACGCTGATCGCGACGGGTGACCTGCACGACAACCCCGGGCACTTCGCCACGCTGATGGCCGTCGCGGGTCTTTCGCTTGACGCCTCGCCACCCCACGATCCCCCGGCCGCGCCCGGCTGCACGCACCTGCTCCTGCACGAATTGATCCACGGCGACCGGCTCGTCAACGGGCTTGATTTTTCTTATCGCACGCTGGCGCGGGTGGCGCAACTGAAGGCGATTTTTCCCGAGCGCGTCCACGTCGTGCTCGGGAATCACGAACTTTCGCAGATTGTGGGCGCGGGCATTGTCAAGGACGGGGTCCGCGTCGTCGAGGCCTTCAACGCGGGCGTCGAGTACGTTTTCGGCGGCTCCGCCGGGATGATCCACGACGCCATCGCTGACTTCGTGCGTGCGATGCCGATCGCGCTCGCGGCCGACACGCCGCGCGGCCGCATCCTGTGCTCGCACAGCCTCCCCAGCGCCATGATGATGGCCAAGTTCGACCCGTCTCTCCTCTCCCGCGACCTCGTGCCCGGCGATTATGAACCGCGCACCGGGGCGGCCCACCTGATGGTGTGGGGCCGGGGTTACGATCTGGAACTGCTCGAAGACCTTGTTGAGCGGTGGGGGGTCAGCATGTTCATTCTCGGGCATGATAAAATTGAGGAGGGAGCCCGATTCGTCCCGCCTAACGCGCTTGTGCTCAATAGCGACCACGCCAACGGTGTGTACGTCCCCATCGATCTGGCGAATCCCGCCAGCGCCGAACAACTGGCCCGCTGCGCCGTCCGCCTGAGTCCATGCTGAATTTGGTCACCTTCATCCTCTTGTCCGCGTTGGTGCAGCCGGAGCACATGGGTTCTCCTCCGCGCGGCACCCCCGTCACGCTAAGAGTCGCCACGTTCAACGTGCAGGACCTCCGCACGGCAGACCTGACGCCGAAGCCATCCGCCCGCGCCAAGGCCATCGTCTCCATCATCCGCGCCGTGCGCCCCAACATCATCCTGCTCAACGAAGTGGCCTATGACACCCCGCCGGCCACCCCGCCGGCCGCCAGCTCCGGTGACGGTGAGGCCTCGGGGAAGAACGGAACCCGCTTGGCCGATCTGCTTTCAGCGTCGGGCGGCGATATTCGGTACATCGCCTTCGCCGCTCCCACGAATACCGGCGTCCCGAGCGGCTTTGATCTCGACAACAACGGAACGATCGTCACCGCGTTCCCCGAACCGGAACCCGCAGACCCCATCACCGGGCACTATCCCCCCGCATCGCCCGAGGCGGTTGCCTACGCGGGCGATTGCTGGGGTTTCGGCACGTTTCCCGGCCAGTACGGCATGGTTCTGCTCGTCGATTCCCGGCTCACCATCGACCTCGCGCGAGTCCGAACCTTTCAGCGCCTGCCGTGGGACTACGTCACCGGGGCGTTTCTTCCATCAGACCCCGCCGGCAAACCAGGCAATACCGACTGGTTCACTCCGGAAGAGAAGGCGGCGGCCCGCCTCAGTTCGAAAAGTCACTGGGACGTCCCCGTCGCTCTGCCCAACGGCCGCGTTCTGCATCTTTTGTGCAGCCACCCTACACCCCCCGTCTTTGACGGCCCGGAGATGCGGAACAAGAAACGCAACTACGACGAGATCCGCTTGGTCGCCGACTACATCGACGGCCAGCCGTACCTCGTCGATGATCTCGACCAGCCGGGCGGGCTTGAGGAGGACGCACCCTTCGTCATCCTCGGCGATCTCAACGCAGACCCGGACGAGGGCGACAGTTTCAAGAACCCGATCAAGAACATCCTCTTTTCCAACCGGCGGATCAGCCGGGCACCGAGTCATCCTCCAGTACCGGTTGCCGACGTCCCCGTTCCGGGCCTGGACGCCGACGACACCGCGACGTTCGGGCTGCGGGTGGACTACTGCCTGCCGTCAACCGACATCAACATCGTGGGCAGCGGCGTCTTCCGCACGTCGGAAAGTGCCGCCCCGTCTGCGCCGTCGGACCACTTTCCGGTGTGGTTGGATATCACGGTGAGGTGAGTCTGGTTCAGGTCGTTAACCGGCACGGTGCTGCCGGCGACGAATGAGAATCTGCACCGTAACTGGGGCCTTGATGACCGCCTAAAGTTCTTGTCAAACCGGATAAATTCCCGCCCTGCGATACGAAACATCACTTTGAGCCAAGTTACCACCTCAGTCCACAGTCTCCCGGAAGCGATGGCGTCGTCTCGTCGTGTCGGTGCCGCCGCGCTCCTCGAAACCACCAAGCCGGGCATAACTCGGCTCGTGACGATCACGTCGATGGTCGGTTTCGCCGCGGCCGCGCTCTCTCGCCCTTGGCAACTCTCCGACTTGATTTTTACGGGGCTCGCGACCGCCTTCGGCACGGCCCTTTCGGCGGCAGGGGCGAACTCGATCAATCAGTGGATGGAGCGCGACCGCGATGGGTTGATGAAGCGGACGCTGAATCGTCCGCTTCCGTCAAGGCGGGTATCGCCGCAGGCCGTGCTCACCCTTGGAATTGTACTGGGCGGACTGGGGTTCTCGACGTTGGCGGCGTTCACCGGCCTGGCGCCGGCGGTGCTGGCCTTGACCTGCCTCGCCGTGTACGTCTTCTGGTACACGCCGATGAAAGTTCACTCGACGCTGGCGACGTTTGTCGGCGCGATCCCCGGGGCCGTGCCGCCGCTGATCGGGTGGACGGCGGGTTCAACGGGTGGGTGGGGCTCGTTGTTGGAGCCGGGGGGTTGGTCGCTTTTCATTCTGATGTTCGTCTGGCAGATCCCGCACTTTCTAGCTATCGCGTGGATGTACAAGGACGATTATGCCGCGGGCGGGTATCGCGTGCTGACCACGGTGCCCGACGGCGACCGGAAGACCGCCGAGATGATCTCGCTGTGGACACTGCTGCTCCTGCCCGCGACAATCGCGCCGGCGTGGCTGCTCCCCGTCCGACTGGGGGCTCCATACATCATCATCGCCACGCTGGCGTGCGCCGCGTTCAGTTGGCTGGCGTTCCGGCTGGTAAGGGGCAAGACCCGCTCTGAAGCTCGGGCGGTTTTCTTTGCCTCGATCATGCATCTACCGCTGATTCTTGCCGCGATGGTGATCGAGTCAGGGCTCCGCGTTTGGATGAGGTAACGGCGCGGGCGGCCGTGCAGAGCGGGTCAGGTGGCTCTACGCTTGATCCGTATGCCATTTGACCCCGATGCGCCCGCTCACCCGGATTCTGGAATTTTCGGTCTGCCGACGCAGAAGAAGGACGCGAAGATCGTCCTGATTCCGGTGCCGTTCGATGCGACGACGTCGTACGGGTCGGGCACGTCGGTGGGGCCGAGCATTATTTTTCGTGCATCCGCACAGGTGGACCTGTTCGACACGCGCCTGGGCCGAATATACGAGCAGGGCATCCACATGCTGGACGAGGCGGAGGCGATCATGGAATGGTCGGACGAGGCGGGCAAGTTGGCCGCCTCCATCGGGGGGGAAGATCAGAACGCGGAGTCGGACGCGCAGGCCTTGGCGGATGTCGAAGCCATCGGTGAGAAGGTCAACCGGTATGTGCATGCCGAAGCGCGGAAACTGCACGCTGCGGGAAAGGTTCCCGGGGTCGTCGGCGGCGATCACTCGGTGCCTCTGGGTGCGATCCGTGCGGCGGCCGAGGCCCACGGCGAGTTCGGAATCCTGCACATCGATGCCCACTTGGACATGCGGGTTGCGTACGAGGGGTTTCGGTATTCCCACGCCTCGATCATGTTCAACGTGCTGTCGACCATCCCGCAGACTGCGAAGATCGTGAGTGTGGGGGTGCGTGACGTGGGCGAGAGGGAGATCGAGTACGCGCGATCGCTCGGAGGCCGGGCCTCGATCTTCTTTGACGCCGCGATGCAGGAGCGGCTGCTGGAAGGGGCGCGGTGGTCGGCGATTGTGGCGGAGATCATCGCGGAACTCCCGGACAAGGTCTATATCTCGTTCGACATCGACGGTCTGGACCCGTCACTCTGTCCGCACACCGGAACCGCCGTGCCCGGCGGGCTGTCGTTCGCGCAGGCCGCGCTGCTGCTGGAAGCGGTCAAGAAATCCGGCAAGAAGGTGATCGGGTTCGACCTTGTCGAGGTTTCCCCGAACCTGTACCCCGAGTCCTCGGAATGGGACGCCAACGTGGGGGCACGAATCTTGTACAAACTGTGCGGAACGGTGTAAAAGCGGAAGTGAAGCGGGCTCCGCGCTTTCAGCTTCTCTTCATGCGCGACGTGGAGCGATTCCGCTGATACTCTGATCGCCATGGGTACCGGATGGTGGGTGACTGATCAGTGGAACAACGGCCCGATCTATTTGGGGTCGTGGGTGTTCTGGGCGTTGCTGTCGGTTGTGTTGCACGAACTGGCGCACGGCTGGGCCGCTATCCGGCGGGGCGATTTTACGCCGCACGACACGGGGCACATGACGTGGAACCCGGCGGTCCACGTCGACACGTTCGGCTGGATCGCCTTCGGGCTGTTCGGAGTTCCGTGGGGCCGGATGCCGATCGATCCCTCCCGCATCCGGGGTCGCTACGGCCTGGCCGCGGTCGCGGTCGCGGGGCCCGCGACCAACTTCGGCCTTTCCGTGCTCTCGCTCATCGGCCTGGTGGCGTGGATCAAGTTCGCGGGCGCCGTTCGGGAGCCGGTTCGCGGCAACGTGTTGATCTTCCTGAACACGGGGGCGTGGCTGAACATGGTGCTGATGGTCTTCAACCTCATCCCGGTTCCCCCGCTCGACGGCTGGCGGATCGTGAGCAATTTCAGCCGGAGGTTCGAGGAGATCTGGGAGGGTGAGCGTGGGGCTATTTTCCGGCTGATCGCCTTCCTCGTGGTCTTCAGTTTCGCCGGGAGGCACGTCGTTCGGCTCGCGCAGAAGATCATCGGAGCGATTCTTTCGTTCCTTTTATAGAGCGACCGTTCTCTAGGGTACCCACCTTTGCCTTTTCGGCATCTTTCCGTGTACGGTTCTCACCTTTCCATCTCCGGATCCATGGTGAACGCTTTGGCCGAGGCCGAGGCGCTGGGACTTGATTGTGTCCAGGTCTTCACCAAGAACCAGCAACAGTGGAAAGCCAATCCGCTCGACCCCGGAATGGTTCGCGCGTGGCATGGCAAGGTTGCCGATCTGGGCTGGGACCGGGGCGGGCCGCACGGGCGGGGGGGCACGGTCGCGCACGCGAGTTACCTGATCAACCTGGCGAGCGTCAGCGATGAGTTATGGAATAAGAGCGTGGACCTGATGACCGACGAGATCGGCCGATGTGAAACGCTGGCCATCCCGTACTTGGTGCATCATCCCGGGTCGCATGTGGGGGCCGATCTCGAAACGGGGCTGGCGCGGATCGCCAAGGCGTACGCAGAGATCTTCCGGCGCACGCGCGGGGCCCGTGTCGTTTCGTGCCTGGAGGGAACGGTGGGGGCGGGCAGCACCATCGGGGCCTCGTTTCAGCATCTAAGCGACCTCAGGTGTCGGGTCACAGCTGGGACGGGGTTGCCGGAGCGGATCGGGTTTTGCCTGGATACATGCCACCTGCACGCCGCGGGTCATGACCTCTCGACCCGGGTGTCGGCGGTCGCGGTGCTGGAATCATTTGATGCGGCGTGCGGTATGGAGAATCTGCACGTTCTGCACGTCAACGACAGCAAGGGTCCGCTCGCGAGCAAACTGGATCGGCACGCGCATATCGGGCACGGGTGGGTAGGAGGCGGCGCCAAGCTGCACGCCTCCGACGGCGTATATAGCGCTGCAAAAACCCGACGGAGCGGCTTTGCCGCGGTCGTCAATCACCCGAGGGTCAGGGAGATTCCCAAGATTCTGGAGACGCCCAAGGGCAGCCGCGAGGCGCCGTCCGGACGATCGGTGAACTGGGACGTCATCAACCTGAAGCGTCTCCGATCACTCCACGATTTCTGAGGGTTACCCGACCGACGCCGCCCCGGGGGGACCACTATCGTCCTGTCGGTGATTTCCCGGAGGCACCGATCCCCGCATGCGCGATTCTCGAACACTCAGTCCTTTTGCCTCGCCTCAGAAAATCAACGCGCTGCTATGGGCAGTTCTTGGGTGCGCGATTCTTCCGTGCGGATGCGCCCCGGAGACGACGTTCGGCAACGAGCCCGAGGTCGGCGGGAGCACATCGGCGGGGTCCGCGTTCGGGCAGGAATTCGCCGGGCAGTATCCATGGGCCGAGAAAGACCTTCGGGCCGGGGGCAAGGTGCGGCGAGAGCGGATCGAAACGGATGGGGGGGAATCGAACCTGAAGCGCGGGCTGGGAGCCGTCGCCGCGGGAGAATATGACGACGCGCTGCAGGATTTTGAGCGTGCGATCGAAGACAACCCGCGGCTGACCACGGCGTACTTGGGGGCGGGCGAAATCTATCAACGGCAGGGCGATTACGCGGGTGCCGAGGACCGATACGGTCGCGCCGTCCGACTTGAACCCGAGAATTTCGAGGCCCAGTACGGACATGGGTTGGCGTTGCAGTTCCTGAGCCGTCTGTCGGAATCGGTGGGCGCTTATCTGAGGGCGCTGGTGATTCGGCCGGATGATTTCTCGGCCAACCTCAACCTGGGAACGGCGTACCTGCAATTGGGCGAACCGGCCCAAGGGCTCTCGTTCGCGCGAAGGGCGGTGGACTTGGATTCGACGAGCACCGCCGCGAGGATCAACCTAGGCGCTATTTTCTCGGCGATGGGGCGGCACGACGACGCGGTGATGGAGTATCAGCAGGCGTCGGAATTGACGGAGCTTTCCGCGCCGTTGCTTCTCAACCTGGCCGAGAGCCTGGGCAAGACCGGTCGGTATGGTGAGATGGTGAACACGCTGGAGCAACTGGTGCAAGCCAAGCCGACCGCGATCGGGTATGAGCGGCTGGGAATGGGCCTGTTCCGGATGAAACGCTACCCGGAGAGCCTGTCCGCGTTCCGCAAGGCGGTCGAGATCGACCCCAACCATTTCCCGGCGCTCAACGGCATCGGAGTCTGCCTCGCGAATCAGTACGAGTTCAGCGGGCGGGAAGACGAGATGGCGAGGAAGGAGGCCGCGTCCGCGTGGCGCCGCTCCCTTCAAATCGAGCGGGGCCAGGCGAGGATTCTGGAACTCCTGACGCGGTATCAATGAGCGTGACGGAGGAGCGGGGGATGGCGGTCGTTCTTCCCGGGTGATGACCCGGTTACGCGGCGAGGGTGGCAACTTGGTTGCGAGGCGTAAGTGTGTGCGTTTCCCGGGCAGCGGGGGCCGGAATATGAGAAAGCCCGGCGCGGAATGGCTCCCGCGCCGGGCGATCCTGTGGTCTGGCGTTTTCGGCCTGTGTCGCTGTTACGGGCACCCGCCCTGATTCCACCAGCAGAAGAACTCGACGATATCGTCGGAGTCGGTGTCGCTTTCAAAGTCGGCGTCGGCGTTGCCGGTGTCCCAACCGATGAAGAACTGGCTGGAATCGCCGCTGTCCACGTCGGAATCGAAGTCCCAGTCGGCATAGAAGCAGAGCGGGGTGGTGCAGGAGCCGCAACTGGCCCCGCAGTCGTCGATCAGGAAAAACTCGTAGACGGTGTCGGCGACGGGGACGCTGGAGCCCAAGAGGTCGTCGCAGGGGAGGCGGTTGGTGCCCGTGCGGTTGGGCGTCACTCGGTAGCGGCCTTGGGGAAGGATGAGGGTGCTGTTGTAGGCGGTGATCGTCAGAAAGCGACCGCTGACGGCGGTGCTGTAGGCGGTCTCGGGCATGGGGGCCGGGTCGCCGGTGACGGGGTTGATCATTTCGAGCGTGATGGCGGTGCCAGTGCCCTCCTTCACGACCGGTCCATAGAAGGCGACGACGAGCGGGTGAACCTGCCCATCTCCGGTGGACACCAACGATCGACAGGCTGCGGCCTGTTGAAGGGAGGTTCACGAGATGGTCAAGGGACAGAAGAAGCGGAAGTACACTACCCAGTTCCGGCAGGGGGCTGCAGTGCGACGCCGGTGACACGCCCGATACATGGCGTCGCCTATCGCGGCTGAAAGCAATGCCCTACCGGCGAGCAAGTCCCGCATGTTTTCCCGGGGTTAGCCGTCCGGAGCGACGGCAACCCGCTGGCTACTTTCGATAAGCCCTTCGAGTTCAAGACGACGACGGGCAACCTTCGACTTATACGAAGAGACTCACTAAACCGTGGAAACGTTCATGTGTCCAGGGGGTTGGGGGTCATAAAAAAGCCCGGCGCAGAAGGTCTGCGCCGGGCCGGTGCGTCGTGCGGAGTAAGCGATAAACCCTGCTTTGGCGACCCGCTCACGCGAAAGATGTCGATCAGCGCGGACGTCGACGACGGACGGCAAGGGCGGCCACGGCGAGGGGTGCGAGCGTACCCGGGTTGGGGATTGTGGCGCTGGCCGCCGCGTAGGCCGCGTCGGCGGTGGCCTCGTCGGCGTTCTGGCCCCAAAGGATCCAGACCGGGAGACTCGTTCCGAAACCATCCTTGCGGAGTTGGAGCGGGATGAGGTAGACACCGTCCGAGGCCGGGCCGTTCAGTTCAAAGAACGGGTGATGGTGCCACGAACCGTCGGGATCGACGGCGATATCAAAGCCGGCCGTAAAGGCGTTCAGGATGGGCGTCGTGACCGACGCCGGGCCGAACGAAACGGTCATCGTTTCCGACTGGCCGGTAGTGAACGCAGCGCCGTCCCATTTTTGAAGTGAGCCCAAGATGTCGAACCCCGCGAACCCGCCAGGGCTGAAGGTGCCGGCGAGCGCTTTGAAGCCCGGATCTTCGCCGACGTTGGGGACATCAAGGCCGAGCGGACCATAAAACACGCGGGTTCCGGCGACGGTGAAACTCTCATCCTCGGCGATCAGACCGATGGTGAGGGTGTTGTTCTCAACCGTGATGTGCACATCGCCCTCGGGCGGCTCGGCAAAGGCAAGCGTTGAGACGGAGGCGACAATGAGAATGCTGGAGGCGTAACGCATGAGCATGATCCTTCAAAAAAAGGTGAACACAGAAACACAAGAACACCGATCGAACCAATAGGTTCGGGACCCAGGTCGGAAGCGGAAACACGATGCGGGCCATCGTCCCCGCCCCGACTCAGCAGCCGGCGTCCCAGGCGCTGAAAAAGAACACGATGTCGTCACTGTCGGAATCGGAATCCGAATCGATATCGCCTTCGCCGCCTTCCCACGCGGCGAAGAACGCGACGATGTCGTCGCTATCCACGTCGTCGTCGGAATCCCAGTCGGCGGGGCAACGGGGGAAGATGAGGTTGGATTCGACCCATGTCGCCGCGGAGAGGGCGGTGTCGCCGTCGCTGTTCTGGTTGAAGATGATGTAGAAGGGGGGCGAAGTGGAGAGGGAAAGGTTGGTGGAAAAGAGTTCGAGTTGAAGGAGGTAGACACCGTCCGTGGCGGGGGGCAGCAGGGTGTATTCGAGATGGCGGTGCCACTGGCCGTTGGAGCCAACGGCGAGCGTGAATCCCTGAACGATTGAAGCATCGACCGGCGTGGTTCGCACCAGCGATGCGAACGCGATCTCCAACTGCTCTTGGGGGTACTGGTCGGGTGTCGAGGGGAACGAAGCGCCGTTCCATTTGAGGAGGGGCGCGAGAATGCGGAAACCGTTGCGGGTGCCGGTGGTAAACGTCCCCGGGAGGCAGTCAAAGCCGGGACTATCCGTGAAATCCGGGAAGGAAGCGCCGAGGGTTGCCGCGAAAACGCGTACCGGGTTCGAGGCACCATTCGTCCGAATCTGCCCCTCGTTGACGGTGAGAATGACGTCACCGGAGTGGGGCTGTGCGAGTGCGAGGGGAGCCAGGGCAAAGGTGCCGGATAGGGCGAGGAATCTTGATTGGTTCATTGAATGGTTCCGAGGTGGGAGGTGTACGAAGGGATGGGAATGCGGGCGATGATGCACCCGGGCATCAGGGACACCGCATCAGTGGGCCGCGCGGGGGTCGAACGCGTTCCGGTTTCGGTCGAGATAGACCGCCTCGAAGGGCTTCAGGGCGGCGTGACCGTCGAGGAAGCCGTAGGTGGAGCGGCTCTCGGGTGAGGTTTCCGGGCCGCCCCATTTGTCGATGAAGACCTGGGTCGAAGCGACCGCCGGCGCACGCGGAGCGTTGCCCCAATTTTCCGCGTGGGTGTGGTCGGAGACGGCGAAGTCGCCGGACTCGGTCATCAGGAGGAACTGGACGACGGCGGAGGGGATGTCGATCTTGCTGAGCCGGTCGAACGGTTCGCGGTCGGAAATCCCCGGGTTGTAGGTGCGGGAGAGCCAGTTGTTCACGCCGTAACTGGTGCGGCGGAGTGCACCGTTGATCTCAAGGCCTTGTCCGCCCTGATCGGAGGGCCAGTGGACGCTGTTGTCGCCGGGACTCCTGATAACGAGCGGCGCGGCATAGTACTCGTTGAGGGTGTTGACCCACGAGAGTTGCTCATCGCCCGTGCCGCCGTGGGCGAGCCCGACGTCGATGAAGAGACCTTTGTGAGTGTCGGCGTAGGCGGCTTGCGCGATGACGAGGCTTCGGATGTTGGCGAGACATTTGAGGGTTCGGGCGGAACGCCGCGTCTTGCCCAGCGAGGGCAGGAGAACGCCGATCAACAGGGCGATGATCGCGATCACGACGAGGAGTTCAATGAGCGTAAAGCCGACGCACCGGCGGCGGCCGGTCGGCAAAGCGCAATGGGCAGATGGCAAAGCGAAGCCCCGGAATGTGAGGAGTGGCCGTGGAAAACCGCGCAGGTGTTGATCTGCCGAGGTCACGACGACGTCGTGAGTCGTGCGCCGGCGAATCTGCGATGGAAGTGGGGCGCACCCGATCGGGCGCGCGGGCTCAGGTCACGTCCGCGGGGGTGCGCGGGGGGCGGCCTCGGTGAGCGTTGCGGACGTTCCGGGCTTGACGACCGCAATGATGCGGCCGTCGGCAACTTCTATCAGTTCGAGGAACGCTTGGGAGTCGGCGGTGCTGGCCGCCGCAGCTTTCGCCAGCAGCAGCTGCAGGCAGACGTTGCACGAGGCGGGATCGTGGTTGCTTGGGCGGTCCTCGGTCGAGTCGTCCTGGTGGTGGTCGTGGTGGTGATGAGCGGGGGAGTCGTCGTGATCATGCGCGGCGACGCAGTGCGACGACGGCCCGGAGTCGTGGTCGAATACGTGTTGGAGGTGAAGTCGACCAAGGAAGGAGGGACCGAAGCAAAGAAGGGCGAAAAGCAGGCTGACGGTTACGCGGCGCAGACGAAGCCCGGTGGTGAGGCGTGCGAGGTTGAAAGGGTTGGGCAACATCGGCGGAGAAGATGAGAATCGATTATCACTTTAGTCTATCCGAGAGCAGTCGCTCGGTCAATACGAAAACCCCCCGGAAAGTGTTTCGGGGGGTCGACCGATCATGCGGTACGCGCGCAGGAGAGAGAGCGGGCTCAGTCGCCGATGCCGCGGCCGTTGGCTTGGCTGTCGAGTCCGACCATTCCGGCGGAGATGGCGAGGCGTGCGAGTTCAACCCGGTTCTTGACCCCGAGTTTGGTGCCAAGCGAAACGCGATGCCACTCGATGGTTTTGACGCTTCGATGGAGTTTCTTGGCGATGTCGGCCGTGGAGAGCCCAAGACCGATGAGCCGCATGATTTCGAGTTCGCGGGTTGTCAGAGCGGCCAGAGCACCCGCGTCGTTAACTTTGGCCTTCAGGATGCGACAGGCGGGGATTTCATCCTTCGGCGACAATCCGACGGCGGGGCGGGCAACGATAAGGACGCGGGGTCTCCCGCCGGGTGCGGCACCGAGCGGTCGGTAGGTGCTTCGCAGAAATTTGCCGCGAACGAGACCGTCCACGCAGATGCATTCGTTGGAGGTGAGAACGTCTTTCATGACCGAAAGGCGTTCTTTGGCATACTCGGTATCGAAGAACGACGAGTAGGTGTTCCCGATGATTTCGTCGGGCGACTTGCCGATGACGCGGGCCGCGGCGGGGTTGATGAACTCGACGACCCCATCGTCGGTGACGACAACCACACCGAGATTGGTGTCGGTGACGAGTGCGGCCCAGAACGGTGAGTCGGAGGAGGTGTTTGGACGGTACGTTGCGCGGGTGGCTTCGCGAAGAGCAGTGACCATAAAGAGGACTCCCAAGAGACTTCTGAACCCAAAGATAGCACCTAGAGACAGCGAGAAAACTGAGTATGTTTACTCTATCAGGTTTCCCGGGGTCCCGCAGAAGGGGGTGTGCGCCGTCGTCAGGCCGGCCGCGCGAGTGGGGGATTTCACCTGGTAAGGGCTTGCGGGATGGCAGGATTGCAAGGCGGTGTTGCCCGATAATCTGGCATGGACAACGACGAGGCAAAGTCGGTCGCGGGGGTCGGGCGCTGGAAGACCGGACCCGCAACCGCAGAAGCGCAGCGGTTCCTCGATGGCCCCAAGGCGCGGGCCGAGGAGTTTCTGCGGGCGTGCCGGATTTTCGCGGAGTTATTACGGGGTTTTCGGGCCCTGCACTTCGTGGGTCCGTGTGTGACGGTGTTCGGATCGGCCCGCTTCGCCGAGGACCATCCGTACTACACGTTGAGCCGAGAACTGGGAGGCGCGATCGCGCGCGAAGGCCTCACGGTGATGACCGGGGGTGGGCCGGGGGTGATGGAGGGGGCGAATCGCGGGGCGAAGGAGGCGGGGGGTCGCTCGATCGGGTGCAACATCGAACTGCCGATGGAGCAGAAGCCGAATGTGTACGTGGACCGCTGGATTACGTTCCGCTACTTCTTTGTGCGCAAGGTGATGCTGGTGAAGTACAGCCAGGCGTTTGTGGTTCTGCCGGGCGGGTTCGGAACGCTGGACGAACTGTTTGAGGCCCTGACGCTGGTGCAGACGAGGAAGATTCTGGGATTCCCGATCGTGCTGATGGGGGTGGAATACTGGAGCCCGCTGATCAACTTCATCCGCGGGACGATGGTGGAGCGGGGCACAATCGATGCCCGCGATCCAGCGTTTCTGACGGTGACGGATTCGATCGAAGACGCGGTTGCGGCGGTGCGGCTGGGATCAGGAATCTTGGGCGCGGACCTGAAGGCGCGTCCGAAGCGGCGGTGGTGGCTGGGCGAGTGAAGCGATACCGGCTTACTCGGTTCGCAGCGTCATGGCATCGAGGATGCGCGGAGACGAAAGCGGTGTTACCTCGTACATCACGACGCCGTTCATCTCTCGCCGAAAGAGTTGCAGATTGGAGCGGGCGGGGAGCGTCAGTCGGCGATCAAATTTCTCACGGTCCATGAGAACCATGACGTTGTTTTGATCGACCTTCGCGAGCAGGATGAGGGTGTTGGGCCCCAACGGTGACCCGTTGTAGTTGTCGCCGTAGGCCCAGCCCAGCACGAGAACGCCGGCCGTCGTGGCGGGAACGAAAAGGGCTGCGCCCAGGCGATTGGAGACGAGGTCGGCAAAGGCCTTCTCGGTCGTACATTCGAAGGCCGGGGAGAAGCCCGTGGTTTCGAGGCGTGAGTAGAGTGTGGAGGGCGAGATGACCTCGGAGTCTTCACCCGGCGAGCGGGAGAGGAAAAATACGGTCGCTGCGATGGCGAGTGACGCCGCCAGTGAGATGGGCCACCAGTTGCTGGATTTCCGGCGTTTCGCGGGGCCGGGGCGTGCGGACACTCCGGGCGGAGCATCGGGGCCGATGGTGGCGAGGACTCCATCTGTCCCGGAAGAAGCGGAGCCGCTCGCCGAGAGGTCGGCGGCGGGAGCGGTGAACAGGCGTTCGAGCGAGCGGTCGACGGACTGCTGGAGTTGGACGACCGCCGCGAGATCCGGGCGAATGGCCAAGAAGGTCTCGAACTCCGCCCGCTCGGCGGGATTGAGGAGGCCGTCGAGGTACTCGTCGAGGCGCGCCTCAGGAGGAGGATTGCCAGAAAATGGAGAAGGACGCTCGGAGGTCATGGGCGGCCTCCGTCGTTGGCGTCGGATTTGTGTCTCGTGTGAACCGACTGAGCCATGCCGCCGCCGAGTCGTTCGCGCAATGCGCCGCGGGCGCGGTGCACGTGGCTCATGGCGGTGCCCTCGGGGATTCCGAGGATGGAGCTGATTTCGTCGTAGGGCATGGAGTGGATGGTTCGGAGGAGCAGGCAGATTCGTGGAGTTTCATCGAGTGAGCGGAGCGCGGCTTGGGTTCGGTCGTCGAAGGCGGATTGGTCGGTCGAGAAGCGCCCGGCGCGGTCGATGGGAGACGGGTCGTTGGCAGGGGCGGCGGCGATGGTGGCGGCGAGGATTTCCGGATCGGTGCTGGCGACCTTGGAGCGGACACGCTTGCGAAGTTCGTTGAGCGCAACGAAGCGGACGATCTGTCCCATCCACGCGGAAAAGTTGGTCTCGGGGTCGAATTCATCGAGTTTGCTGAGGCCGATGGCGGCGGCGTCTTGGACGCAATCGTCGGCGGCGGTACGGTCGGATAGAACCGCCGCGGCGATCGACCAAAGGGGTTTTCGGGAAGCCGCGAGCAACGTTCCGAACTCCGAGAGAGTGAGCTGGCGTGCGGACGGCTCGGCCTCGGCACGCGGATCGCTTGAGTCTGCGTGCGGGATGTTCAGCTGGGGGTCGGGCATTGCGTGGAATCGTGCAGGGTACGAAATATGCTCTTACTGAGGTTGGGATGCGATGTTATCCGGGCGTTCCGCCGCGGGTAGCCGGGACAATAGAAGACAGGAATGAATCGCGGGATTCTGGGAGTGTCGTGCAAGGGGTGGCGCCAGAGCGGACATCGGGAGGCACAACGCCGCCTTGAACAAAGGGGCGACAACAAGCGATCAGGCAAGGCAATGAAGCGCAACCCACCAGCGGACGTTCCGCGTGTGACAAAGTGGCGCTGTTGCTTTGGATCGCGGGGAGAAGATGTCATGAAGAAGTATGCGATGACCGCGGCGATGATGACAACGGCGGTGGCCTTGGGGCAGGCGGTATTCAGTGGCGCGGGAGCCGATGCGGCTTCGATCACCGGGGTTGCGGATTCGTTCCGGACGGCGATCAGCTTGGGCGGGGCGAACAACGGGGTGGCGGGCGGGCCGTTCTTGACGGGGCGCCGCGAGATCAACTGGGACGCGCCGGGCTTGGACGCGTTTCAATCGCCGGCCTTGATGCCCGCTAATTTTTTCAACAACAACTCGAAGCGCGGTGCGGTGGTGACCACCCCCGACGGCACGGGCGTTCTGGTGAGCAAGCGGAACAACTTGGATCCGAACGACCCGGCCCGCAAGTTTGGGGACATCAACCCCGCGTACGCGACGCAGTTCGCGACATTCTCGCCGCTCCGCTTGTTCGGGGTGCAGGGGGGAGTTGTCTCGGAAACGACGTTCTTTATTCCTAATGACACCGGTCAGGCGGCGACCGTGAACGGCTTCGGGGTTGTGTTCACCGACGTCGACATGGCGGCGACATCGGGCATCGAGTTGTTCGATGAAAACGGGGCGTTGCTGGCAGCGGCGTTCGCACCGGTTTCCGACGGCGGCCTGTCGTTCCTGGGCATCTTCATGGATGGCGGGCAACGGGTGGCGCGGGCCCGGGTGACGAGCGGCAACCTCGCGATGTCGGCCACGGCGCTGGACGGTGGAGGCTTGGATGTGGTGGCGATGGACGACTTCTT
>Ga0163144_10005697_pt1 | contig 27674 bp, 26 predicted proteins | sample OliLak19BULKMAT1_FD_123175 | JGI IMG/M metagenome (GOLD analysis project Ga0163144, IMG submission 123175) | Freshwater microbial mat bacterial communities from Lake Vanda, McMurdo Dry Valleys, Antarctica - Oligotrophic Lake LV.19.BULKMAT1 | ecosystem: Environmental > Aquatic > Freshwater >... | reverse complement strand
GACGGCGAGCACATCCACATGTTCGTCAAGGGCGCGCCCGACGTGCTGCTGGCGCGTTGCACGCGCTGGCTAGCCGCCGCTGACGAGGCGCCGATGGACGCGGCGCAAGCCGCCACCATCGACGCCGAATACCAGGCGATGGCTGCGCGCGGCTTGCGCGGCCTGCTGATCGCGTCACGCACCATCGCGGCAACCGCGTTCAGCGCCCAAAGTGACCCGGCGGCCTGGGTACAAGAGCTCAGCTTCGTCGGCTTGATCGGCTTGATGGACCCGCCCCGGCCCGAAGCCAGGCAGGCGATCGCTGAGTGCCAGGCGGCGGGCATCGCGGTCAAGATGATCACCGGCGACCATCGCGACACCGGGGTGGCGATCGCGCGCCAGCTGGGGCTGCAAGGCAACGCCTTGACCGGTGCCGAACTCGACCGCATGGATGCGCACGCGCTCAGTGCGGCCGTCGACGGCACTGCCGTCTTCGCCCGCGTGACGCCCAAGCACAAGGTGATGATCGTCCAGGCCCTGCAGGCCAAGAGCCAAGTAGTGGCGATGACTGGAGACGGCGTCAACGACGCACCGGCGCTCAAGGCCGCCGACATCGGCATCGCGATGGGCGTGGGCGGCACCGAGGTGGCCCGATCGGCTGCGACCATGGTGCTCACCGACGACAACTTCGCCACCATCGTCGGGGCCGTCAAGCAAGGCCGGGTGCTCTACGACAACATCCTGAAGTTCATCCGCTTCCAGTTGTCGACCACCGTCGGCGCGATCCTGACCGTCTTCTTCGCGCCGCTTTTCGGTCTGCCGGAGCCCTTCACCCCGATCCAGATTCTCTGGGTGGCCATGATCATGGACGGGCCACCGGCCGTTTCTCTGGCGCTCGACGCGGAACGCGCTGGCATCATGAACGACGCACCGCGTCGGCGCAGCGAGCCAGTGCTGCCCTGGTCACGCCTGGGCCGTGTTGCAAGCTTTGGTTTGGTCATGATGCTCGGCACACTCGGCGTCCTTTATTACGCGCTGAACGACGGCCAGGGTGACAGCGCCTTGACCCTTGCCTTCACGACCTTCGTGCTGTTCCAGTTCTTCAATGTATTCAATGCCCGCGTCGAATACGGCTCGACCTTCACACGGGGGTTCTTCAGCAACCGCATGCTGTGGCTGTCGCTGACCGCAGTGGTCGGGATGCAGGCGCTGGCCGTGCACTGGCCGCCCGCGCAGACCGTTTTCGGTACCACCGACCTCAGCGCGGGCCAGTGGGCGATGGCTGTCGGTGTGGCGTCATCGGTACTGGTCCTGGAGGAGCTGCGCAAGGCCATCGGGCGCTTGTTTTCGAAGCCGGGGTCCGTGTCGAAAGCGGCACCGCCTGTCGGTCAGGCTTGACGAACGACGTGTCACCCGACGCTCACTATCCCGACCGACGCGCAGCACCCGAGGGCATCGCGTTCTGGGTTCTGCTGTGCGGCGTCACGCTGGCGCTCGGCTGGATCCTGTGGCCCTTTTACGGCACCATCCTGTGGAGCGCGATCATCGCGATGGTCTTCGCACCGGTGAACTCCCGCCTGTTGCTTTGGGCACGCGGGCGGAAGACCGTGGCTGCACTCTGCACGCTGCTGATCATCGTGATCCTGGTGATGCTGCCTTTGGCGCTGATCACTGCCGCATTGGTGCGCGAGGCGGCGCAGGTCTACCAACAACTGCAATCGGGCGGGATGGACCCCGAGCGAATCTTCGGCGGCGTGTTCGGCGCGCTGCCCGACTGGCTGGTGTCGCTGCTCGAGCGCTTCGGCCTGGGCGACTTCGCGGCGATCCAGCGCCGGCTGTCGGCCGGGTTGTCGCAGGCAGGGCAGTTCATCGCCGGGCAGGCGCTGCGCATCGGCCAGAACACTTTCGACTTCGTGGCCAACCTGTTCATCGCCACTTACCTGGCGTTCTTCCTGATCCGCGACGGCGAGGCGTTGGCGCGCAGCGCACGGCATGCGCTGCCACTGGAGGCCAGCGCCAAGCGCGCGCTGTTTGCCCAGTTCACCACCGTGATCCGGGCCACCGTCAAGGGCAACCTGCTGGTGGCGGCGATTCAGGGCGCCCTGGGTGGCCTGGCTTTCTGGTTCCTGGGCGTCAGCGGCGCCTTGCTGTGGGCGGTGTTGATGGCCTTCCTGTCCTTGTTGCCGGCGATCGGCGCAGCCTTGGTGTGGCTGCCGGTGGCGATCTATCTGTTCGTCACCGGGGCCGTTTGGCAAAGCCTGGTGTTGGTCGCCTGGGGCGTGCTGGTGATCGGGTTGATCGACAACCTTTTGCGCCCCATTCTTGTCGGCAAGGACACCCGCATGCCCGACTACGTGGTGATGATCTCCACGCTGGGCGGTATGGCCGTCTTCGGCATCAATGGCTTCGTTCTCGGCCCGGTGGTCGCCGCGATGTTCATCGCGGTGTGGCACTTGCGCACCGTCGCGCAACGCGACCTGCACGCGTGATTCGGCGCGCCCGTGGCTGACCCCGTGCCGCCGCCCGCCTCGACGCCGCCGGGCCCGAGGTCGCGGCAGGTCCGCCCTGGGCTGAAGGCACCGCAGTCCGGCTGGATGCGCTGGGTGCCAGGCCTCGACTCTCTGCGCCACTACGACCTGGCCTGGCTGCGCGGCGATGTGCTGGCCGGCCTGGCTCTGACGGCAGTGCTCGTGCCGGTGGGCATTGCCTATGCCGTCGCGTCGGGGCTGCCGGCGATCAGCGGTCTGTACGCGACGATTTTCGGCCTGCTGGCGTATGCGCTGTTCGGACCGAGCCGGCTGCTGGTGCTGGGGCCCGACTCTTCGCTGGTGCTGCTGATCCTGGGTGTGGTGCTGCCCTTGTCCGCAGGCAGCCCACAGCGTGCGCTCGCGCTGGCCGGGATGATGGCGGTGGTGTCGGGCGTGCTGTGCATCGTGGCCGGCATCGCCCGGCTCGGCTTCATCACGGAACTGCTGTCCAAGCCCATTCGCTACGGCTACATGAACGGCATCGCGCTGACCGTGCTGGTCAGCCAGTTGCCCAGCCTCTTCGGCCTGACGATCGACGCCAGCGGCCTGCTGGGTGGCGTGCGCGCGTTCGCCGCAGCGGTCTGGGCCGGCAAGACGAACCCGACCGCACTGGCCATCGGCGTGGGCACGCTCGCGGTGATCTGGTTCTGCCGGCGCAGCAAGCGCTTGCCGGGCGTGCTGCTGGCCGTCGTGGCAGCAACGGCCGTCGTGTCGGCCTTCGACCTGGCCGGGCGCGCGGGGGTCGCCGTTCTCGGCGCCTTGCCGCAAGGCATGCCGGCGTTCGCGCTGCCCTGGGTCACCACCGCCGACCTCATACCGGTTCTGCTCGGCGGCATCGCCGTTGCGCTCGTGTCGTTCGCCGACACCAGCGTGCTGTCGCGAACCTATGCCGCTCGCTCGGGCAGGTCGGTCGATGCGAACCAGGAGATGGTGGGCCTGGGCGTGGCCAATCTGGCGGCAGGCCTGTTCCAGGGCTTTCCCATCAGCGCCAGCTCCTCGCGAACGCCGGTGGCTGAAGCGGCTGGCGCCAAGACACAGCTGGCCGGCGTCGTCGGTGCCGTCGCGGTCGCGGTGCTGCTGATCTTTGCGCCCGGCCTGCTGAAAAATCTGCCTACCGCGACACTCGCCGCCGTGGTGATCGCGTCGGCCATCGCGTTGATCGAGATCAGTGACCTGCGCCGGATCTACCGCATCCAGCGCTGGGAGTTCTGGTTGTCGATGGGCTGCCTGGCGGGCGTCGCGCTGTTCGGCGCCATTCCCGGCATCGGCCTGGCGATCGCGGTCGCGATCATCGAGTTTCTCTGGGACGGCTGGCGCCCGCACTCGGCCGTGCTCGGGCGCGTCGATGGGGTGAGGGGCTACCACGACATCACGCGCTATCCGGCAGCGCGCATCGTGCCGGGCCTGGTGCTGTTCCGCTGGGACGCGCCTCTGTTCTTCGCCAATGCCGAACTGTTCAAGGCGCGGGTGCTCGATGCCGTCGACGCGTCCCCCACGCCGGTGCAATGGCTGGTGGTCGGGGCCGAGCCCGTCACCAGTGTCGACGTGACGGCTGCCGACATGCTGGAGGAACTCGACTCGGTGCTGCAGGCGGCAAGGATCGAGCTTCACTTCGCCGAGCTGAAGGACCCGGTCAAGGACAAGCTGAAGCGCTTCGGACTGTTCAAGACCTTTGGCGAGCAGCGGTTCTTTGCCACGCTGGGCGAGGCTGTCGGCGAGTACCTCGGCGCTCACGACGTTGCGTGGGTGGACTGGGAAGACCGGCGTCAGTCGTCGCGCCCGCCGAGCGAATGAACGGCGTGCGGCGGTTGAACGCCGACGTCAATGCCTCCACCCCCTGACGATGACATCGGCGCCGATGCGGAAAGCAGCCAGCCTGAACCCGCGTGGTCTTCGGAAGGCGCAACCGGTGCGCCGGTCACGACACGGCCCGCACAGGCGACGAGGCGCACTTCTCGCGGATGCAACTCAGCGTCGCGTGCCACGACAGCGCGAAGCCTTCCACACCTTCGCGCTGCAGACGCTCGGCCAGCGCCGCATCGTCCACACCCTCGCGGCGGAACTCTTCCAGCACGGCATCGGCATATCCGCCGTCGGCCGGCAGCGGCTTGCCGACCTGGCCGTGGTCGGCCAAGGCCAGCAGCGTCTTCTCGGTCAACGTGTTGATGGTGCCCGCGACAGCCAAGGCCTGCACGTACAGCGTGTCGGCTGCGCTGGCGTCCTTGGTGCCGGTGCCGGCCCACAGCGGCCGCTGCGGCCGCTGCCAACGATCGCTGGCCAGCAGTTCGGAAGTTGTCAAGGTAGTTGTCGCGGCAAGTGCGCATCGCCATCGCGATGCCGAGCCGGTTGTGAAAGGGCGGCGCGATCTCCAGCTTCACTGCAGTGTCCCAGCGGCTGACGAACAGCGATGCGACCGCTTCGACCCTGAGATCGAGGCCGGCTTCCAGGTGCCGCTCCAGCGCACGCATGCAGGCATGCGCGGCAGCCAGGTAGTGCTCGCGCGAGAAAAGCAGCGTCACATTCACGGGCACACCGTCGAAGACGGCCCCTTCGACGGCACGAACACCTGCGGGCGTGCCGGGGATCTTGATCAGCAGGTTGGCCCGCGCCGCGCGCTCGAACAGCTTCGACGCGGCATGGACCGTGGGCGCCGTGTTGTCGGCCAGCAGCGGCGAGACTTCCAGCGATAACCAGCCTTCGGCGCCCAGGCTGGCGTCGAAGGCCGGGCGCAATAATTCTGCGGCGTTCGTCAGGTCTTCCAGGGCCAGCTCGAAGTACAGCTCCTCGGCCGACTGGCCAGCGGCATCCAGCCTGCGGATGCTGTCGTCGTAACCATCGTCATGGACGATCGCGGGCTCGAAAATCGTCGGGTTCGACGTCAACCCGGTGATCGAAAAATCGGCGATGTAGCGGGCCAGCGTGCCGCTGCGCGGCAGGTCGCGGCTGATGCTGTCGAACCACAGGCTTTGCCCCGGCGTGTGCAGGCGATGGGTGATGTCGTTCATGTCGTGCGGTCGGAGTGAGGTCGGACCACCTTCGAGGCAGGCGGCAGGGCCCATGTACAGCGGCCGTGAGCGTGCCCTCTGTGCGCCATCGAACCATGCCATGCGTGCCGCGATCCATCAATGTGGCTCGCGCAAGCCTTGGGCGCGGGCTGATCCGGGGACTGCCTTGGCTACAGCCGGCCTGCGCCGTCGCTACCGACCGCGAGCCGCCGGGCGGTAAGCAGTAAGCGGCGTGCAGTGAGCGGTGAGCCCGCAGCGTACCTGCCTGCGGCGGCCGACGTCCGAAGACGGGTCCTCGTCAGCAGCCCAGCGTGATCCGCACGAATCATGCGAGCCAAGTTGTCGCCCCTGAGCATCGCGGCCACTTCCACCAGCTTGGTCGGTTCGCTGAGCAAAGCGCCCGGCGCGGCCACCTGCAAGCGGCCGACCATGTTGCGACCAATGACGGACAACAAGGCAATCGGGCTGGCGCCGATGTGCGGGCCGAACCGCTCTTGCAGCACCTGAAGAAAATAGCCTTCGGGCAGGTTCATTTGCAACACGGGGGGGAGCTGGTCGTCCCACACATAGCTCTAAAGGCGCACGGGCATGGTGAGCGACACGAAGTCGTCAGCCGCCACCTGCGGGCGGTAGCTGAGCACGCTCTTGAAGTCGCCCGCCTGCTTCAGCGTGGCCACCTCGCGGCCCAGCACATAGACAGACAACCGCATCAACGAGTGCCTTCACCGGATGCGCCCAGTACACCGCCCGTCTGGCCTGCGGTGGATTGCGCACGTTCGCGGCGCAAATCGTCCAGGTTACCGGTCCGGCCCTGCGCCACCATCTCCAGCTCCGCCCCCAGCACGGCCAACACAGCCAGCAGCTTGCGCGAGCCGAATTCAGCCGCCCTGCCGCGTTCAAAGCGTGACAGCGATTCGGGCGTGACGCCCGCCTGGACCGCGACATCGCCCTGCTTGAGCCTCAGCAGCTTGCGCCGCGTGGCGACGGCATCACCCAGTTCTTGGTGTGTTTGCAATTGATAATTACATCAAAAGGTTTTCGATATATGGAACCGCCGAGCTAAAAATCAAAATTTGCAAGAGCGGCGTAAGTTAACCACTGCGTCAGGTGCCGGTGCACCGCCAGCCTGGTCCTCTACAGGCACGGTTATCAGGGCGCGAACCTCAGGGCATGAACAGGCGGCGCTGAAGCACGCCGCGCTCGCCGGCAGCCACCCGGCGCAGGGCCGACATCACCTCTTTCGGCGGGCTGCATTTGGTGGCGATGCCGGCCGCGCCTGGCGCGTTGCGCCTGCGCCTGCGCCTGCGCCGAGCGCGCGGCGTTGTCATGCATCGTGGAGACCCGGGCGCCCAACAAGAGCCAGCGCCCGTTGACGAAGGCCCGGCTGGTGTCGCGCTTCATGGGCGCGCCCTGCGCATGTCGGGAAGGCTTCCCGGGCCCGGGAAGCCAAGTGCGATGCGCATGAAGGTATCGTTCGGCGATCACCGGAGACAAAAAAGAATGAGACTGCCAGGCCGAACACGCCGAACCCGCCGAACCCGACTCGGCCCGATTTCCTTCGCCACGCTGGCCTTACTGGCCGCCACGGCGCAGGCGCAGACGGCAGGCGGCGAGCCGCAGCGCGTCGAGATCATCGGCACCTCGCCGATGCCCGGACTGGGTGTCGACCGCGAACTGCTGCCCTACATCGCCCACACCGTGAACCGCGGCGCGCTCGACCGTGCCCAGGCCGAGAACCTCACCGACCACCTGGCCCGCCACGTGCCGGGGCTGCAGGTGGGTGACATCCAGGGCAGCCCCTACCAGGCCGACCTGAGCTTCCGCGGCTTTCGCGCCTCGGGGCTGCTCGGCGCGGCGCAAGGCCTGTCGGTCTACCTCGACGGCATCCGCATCAACGAGCCTTTCGGGGACATCGTCAACTGGGACCTGGTGCCCGAATTCGCGCTGCAGTCGCTGACCGTGCTGCCCGGCGCCAACCCGGCCTTCGGCCTCAACACCCTCGGCGGCGCGATCGCGCTGACCACGGCGGACGGCCGCTCGGCGCCCGGCGCGTCGGGGTCGCTGGGCTTCGGCAGCTTCGGCCGAAAGCGCGCCGACGCCAGCCTCGGCCAGAGCCATGGCGACGGCTGGCACAGTTACGTCGGCGGCAGTGCTTTCGACGAAGACGGCTGGCGCGACCATTCCCCCGGCCGCGTGTCGCAGTTGATGGCCAAGGTCGGCCGCGCCAGCGCGGGCACCGAATGGGACGTCAGCCTGCTCGGCGGCCGCAGCAGGCTGGTCGGCAACGGCCTGCTGCCGTCGTTCACGCTGGTGGATGGCCAGCACCTGCCAGACCTTTACGCGGCCAGCCGCAACGCCGTCTACACCTACCCTGACGTGACGAACAACGAGCTCGGCCAGCTCGCCTTCCATGGCAGCCAGTTGTTCGAAGGCGGCCTGAAGGCGCAAAGCCTGGCCTACCTGCGATCGACGACGCGCAACACCCTGAATGGCGACGTGGCCGACGACGTGCCCGACCAGCCTGCGGCCAACGCCGCGCTCAACACCAGCTCGACGCGGCAGCACGCCTGGGGCGCGGCCGCCAGCGTGGCCGGCCGATCCGGCGCCCACCAATGGCAGGTGGGGCTGACCGTGGACGCCAGCCGCGTGCGCTACGAACAGCTGGCCCAGGAAGGCCGCTTCGACGACAGCCGGGGTGTCGCCGCACTGACGGACCCGCCCGCGCTGAGCGCGCGCGTGGAAGGTACATCGCAGGCCGTAGGCGTCTACGCCACAGACACCTGGGCGCTGACACCGGCCACCCATCTGACGGCTACTTTGCGGCTGAACCGGGCCCGTGTCAGCAACCAGCTCGACAGGGTGGACGACGACAGCGGTGAGCTGGAAATCCAGCCGAAAGAAACCTTCACCTACAGCAGCGCCAACCCGGCGCTCGGCCTCACGCAGCGCATCGCCGAAGGGCTCACCGTGTTCGGCAACCTGGCAGGCAATACCCGCGTGCCGACGGTCATCGAGCTCGGCTGCGCGAACCCCGAAGAACCTTGCCGGCTGCCCGTCGGCCTGCAATCCGACCCCTATCTGAAGCCCGTGCGATCGACCAGCCTGGAGCTCGGCGCGCGCTGGCGGGTGGCGGCCGGGCACCGCATCGAACTGGCGCTGCACCATACGGACAACCGTGACGACATCCTCTTCAGCAGCGTCAGCACCGGCTCGCAGCTCGGCTACTTCCGCAATTTCGAGCGCACCCGCAACCAGGGGCTGGAACTGGGCTGGACGGGCGAGTTCGGCACGCTCGACGCCAGCGCCAGCTACAGCGCCTTGCGCGCCACCTACCAGGCCGACGGACTGCTGCGCCAGGGCGAGCGCAACGTGCAGGTGACGGCAGGCACCGAAATGGCCGGCGTGCCGCGCCACAGCCTGAAGGCCGGTCTCGACTGGCTGCCGATGCCGGCGCTGACCGTGGGCGCCGACGTGCAGTGGTTCTCCAGCCGCGTCGTGCAGGGCAACGAGGACCATCGCATCGAAGACGGCGCCAGCGAGCCGGTGACGCTCAAGGTGCCCGGCTACGGCCTGCTGCACCTGCGGGCGGCCTGGCGCATCAGCCCGGGCATCGAGCTGACGGCGCGCGTGCAGAACGCGCTCGACCGCCGTTACGAGACTTATGGCGCGCTCGGCAGCACGGTGTTCGACGCCGCAGGCCAGTTCACCGGCAACGATGCCAGCGCGCTGTTCATCGCGCCAGGCACGCCGCGCAGCCTGTTTGCCGGCATCCGGTTCACCTACTGACGACGCGCGGCGGCGACAATCGGCGCATGACCCTGCCGACCCCGGCGCGCCTGCGCGCCCTGCTCGCCCGGCTGGAAAACGGCCTGATCGAACGGGAGGCCGCGGCCCGGCTGGCACTGCTGGCCGGGCTGGCCGGTGAACATGTGCTGCTGATCGGCCCGCCGGGCACCGCGAAGAGCGAACTGGCGCGCCGGCTGCACCGCTGCTTCACCGGCGGGCCGTATTTCGAGCGCCTGCTGACCCGTTTTTCCACGCCCGAGGAACTGTTCGGCCCGCCCTCGCTGGCACGCGTCGTTGGCGGCGACGGCTGCGCGGGTGATGCCGATCGTGATGCCGAAAGTGATGCGGATACCGATGCCGATGGAGGCGGCACGGCGGACGGCGGCATGCTGCGCACGCTCAGCGCCACGCTGGAAGCGCAATTGCGGCGCCATGACACCCCGGTGCACATCGCGGACGCGGCAGGCGCAGTTCGACGAGTTGCTGTTGCACAGCGCCGGGCAGCACCGTGAAGTGGCCTACCGCGCTGCCCGGCTGGTCGGACGCGGCGCGGCCGGGCTGCGGGCGCTGCTCGAACTGATGGGGATGGCCTTCGACGTCGGCACCGATGTGCAGACGCCGATCGAACACGCCATCGCACGCGCCCGTGAAACCGCCTGGCATCAGGCCGACCTGCTGATCGTCAGCGACGGCGAATTCGGTTGCCGATCCGACACGCTGGCGCAGCTGGACGAAGCTACCGCCCGCCACGGTCTGCGCGTGACCGGCGTGCTGGTCGGCGACCGCGAGACGCTGGGCTTGATGGAGGTCTGCGATCAGATCCACTGGGTGCGTGACTGGCGCCGCCATGCCGATGCCGCCGAGGGCGGCGACAGTCGCGGTTTTTCACCAGTGCACAGCAAGAGCCTGACCGCGCTCCATTTCCCGAACGCCTGGTCGGACCGCTCGGCGCGCCACCGGGCGCGTTGACGCGGGTCGGCGACCGGTCAGTCCGACACGAATCATGCCGCCGGCGCGGCTGCGCGTGCTGACTTCGGGTGTCGAGGACGTCGACGCCGCCGGCGGCGTCAGCAGCATCGCTTCAAGCCAGCCCATCGAACATCCAGACCTCGACCTCCTCACCCGCCGCCACCGAACCTTGCTCATGGTGCAGCACCAGCAGCGCGTTGGCCTCGGTCATGCTGCGCAGGATACCGGCGCCCTGGGCGCCGGTGGTCCGCACTTCCCAACCGCCGCCGGCCGCGGGCGCCACGATGGCGCGCTGGAACTCGGTGCGGCCGGGCCGCTTGCGGATGGCCGCGGCGCTGCGCACGCGCAGCCTGGGCGTGGCAACGCCGCGCACGCCGGCCAGCGTCAGCAGGGCTTCCTGCGCAAAAGCGTAGAAGGTCACTAGCGCGGCCACCGGGTTGCCGGGCAACGCGAACAACCAGGCCGTCTTGCCCCCTTCCCTGCCACCTTCACCGAACAGCGGGCCGAAGGCGAAGGGCCGGCCCGGGCGCATGGCCACCTTCCAGAACGCCACCTCGCCACGCGCCGCCAGCAGGTCGCGCGTGTAGTCGGCGTCACCCATGCTGACGCCGCCGCTGGTGAGCACGGCGTCGGCCTCGGCGATGGCGCGGTCGACGGTGGCGCGCAGCGCGGCCGGGTCGTCGGGCACGAGGCCGAGGTCGATCACATCGACATCCAGGCGCTGCAACGCGCCGAGCAGGCTGTGGCGGTTGCTGTCGTAGATGCAGCCCGGCGCCAGCGGTTCGCCCGGCGTGCGCAGTTCGTCGCCGGTGGAGAACAGCGCCACGCGCAGGCGGCGGAACACGGTCACGCGGTCCATGCCGAGTGACGCGATCAGCCCGAGTTCGGCCGGCCGCAGGCGGCGGCCGGCGGTCAGCGCCACGCCGCCCTGCAACAGGTCTTCGCCACGCCTGCGGCGGTTTTCCCCGGTGCGCAGCACGCCGGGCTTCAGCGTCACCGCGTCGCCGTCCACGGTGCACAGTTCGATCGGCACGACGGTGTCGAGCCCGGCCGGCATCACCGCGCCGGTCATGATGCGCAGGCATTCGCCGCGCGCCACCGTGCCGGCGAACGGTGCGCCGGCGAACACCGTGGCGCCCAGCGGTGTCAGGCGCGTGGGCCGGTCGGCCAGCAGGTCGGCACCGAGCAGCGCGTAACCGTCCATCGCCGAGTTGTCGTGCGCCGGCACGTTGATCGGCGACACCACGTCGGCCGCCAGCACGCGGCCCAGCGCCTGGGCCAGCGGCACCGTTTCGGTGTCGGTGATCGGGCGCAGCGCGGCGTGGATGGCGGCCCGTGCGGCGTCCACCGGCAGTTCGTCGCCGGAGGCCAGGGGGGAAGGTCCGAGTTCAGCCATGGGTTCGAGCAGAAGTTCAGCCAGGGGTTACGCCACAAGAGCGGCACGATGGGTGTCGCGGCATTGTGCGCTGCCCACTCAGGGCCCGTTCCTCAATAACTTGACCATTTGACTCGCTGGACTTGGGCGCGCTGCGGCGTTGCGAATCGCTGCTGTGGCTCGCCACACGGCGCGCTCCGCGCCTGGCATCGCACCCCGATCCAGCGGCCAAAATGGTCAAGTTCTTTCGTCAGGGGCCCTTAGGCAAAGCCTTTCATATGGCCAAGCCGGGGCCGGCGCGGCAAGAATGCAGTGCCCTCGTTGACGCCCACCAGACCCGCTGCACCACGCCCTTCCGATGAACACCGTCACCGACAGCCTGACACTCGCGCTGGGGCTGATCGCACGCGCCGACGCCCAGTTGCTGGCCATCGTGGGCCTGTCGCTGCGGGTCAGCGTCACCGCCTGCGCGATCGGTGCGCTGTGCGGGCTGGCGCTCGGCGCCTGGCTGGCCGTGGCGAGTTTCCCGGGCCACCGTGCCGCCGTCTGGCTGCTGAACACGCTGCTGGCGCTGCCCTCGGTGGTGGTCGGCTTGCTGGTCTACCTGCTGCTGTCGCGCTCGGGGCCACTGGGCGCGCTGGGCATTCTGTTTACGCCAACGGCCATGGTGATCGCGCAGAGCATCCTGGTGGTGCCGCTCATCGCCGCGTTGTCGCGCCGCCTTGTGCTGGACGGCCTGGCCGATGGCGGTGACGAGCTGCGATCGATGGGCGCAGGCCCGTTCACCAGCGCGCTGCTGCTGCTGGTGCACGCCCGCCTGGGCGTGCTGACGGTGCTGCTGACGGCCTTCGGCCGCGCGGTGGCCGAGGTCGGCGCGGTGATGGTCGTCGGCGGCAACATCGACGGCGTGACGCGCGTGATGACCACCGCCATCGCGCTCGAAACCAGCAAGGGCGACCTGCCGCTGGCATTGGCGCTGGGCTTGCTGCTGCTGGCGGTGGTGGGCCTCATCAACCTGCTGGTGGCGGCGCTGCAGGGCAACGGCGGCGGTGCCGGCGCGCGCAAGGCGCTGGCGTGAAACGAGACGAACCCGTGCTGGCCGGCCCGGCGCCCCGATTGCTGACCCTGAAGAACGCCGGAGTGCGATTCGGCGAGGTCCAGGCGCTGGAAGGCGTCGACCTCACGCTGCGCCGCGGCGACCGGCTGGCACTTGTCGGCGCCAACGGCGCCGGCAAGACCACCCTGCTGCGCCTGCTGCACGGCCTGGTGGCCGGCAGCGGCCGCACCGCGCACGCCGTCGACGGCCGTCCGCTGGTGGCGGCCATGCTGTTCCAGCGCCCGTTCCTGCTGCACCTGTCGGTGCGGATGAACGTGCTGCTCGCACTCTGGCTGCGCCGGGTGCCCAAGGCCGAGCGTGCGGCGCGCTGCGCCCGTGCGCTGCAGCGCGTGGGCCTGGGTGCGCTGGCCGAGCGCCCGGCGCGCACGCTGTCGGGTGGCCAGCAACAGCGCCTGGCGCTGGCGCGCGCCTGGGCGCTGCAGCCAGACATCCTGTTCCTGGACGAACCCACTGCCAGCCTCGACCCGAGCGCCAGGCGCGAGGTCGAGAACCTCATAGAGCAACTGGCGGCCGACGGCGTGACGCTGGTCTTCAGCACCCACAACCTGGGCCAGGCCAAGCGCCTGGCCAGCCGGGTGGCCTACCTGGAGGCGGGCCGGATGCTGACCGACCTGCCCTGCGACCTGTTTTTCGACACCCGGCAGCCGCCCAGCGCGGCGGCCGCCTTTCTGGCGGGAGAACTGCCCTGGGCCTGAGTCAGGTTTCCGTTCGCCATCCGTTGCTCTGTGTCTTGCTGGCCGGTCTCGGCCTGCTGGCCAGCCCGCTGCTGCACGCGCAGGACAAGACCATCGTGATGGCCTCGACCACGTCCACCGATCAGTCGGGACTGTTCGGCCACCTGCTGCCGGCCTTCAAGGCGGCCACCGGCATCGAGGTGCGCGTGGTGGCGCTGGGCACCGGCCAGGCGCTCGACACGGCCCGCCGCGGCGACGCCGACGTCGTCTTCGTGCATGACCAGGCGGCCGAGGAGAAGTTCGTCGCCGAGGGTTTCGGCCTCAAGCGCCTGGCCGTGATGTACAACGATTTTGTCGTCATCGGCCCGAAGGCCGACCCGGCCGGCGTGCGCGGCAGCGACGTGACGGCGGCGCTGACGAAGATCGCCGCCGCCGGTGCGCCCTTCATCTCGCGCGGCGACAAGAGCGGCACCCACGCCGCCGAACTGCGTTACTGGATGGCCGCCCGCATCGACCTCGGTGCCGCCAGACCGAAGGGCCACCAGGAATGCGGCTGCGGCATGGGGCCGGCGCTGAACATCGCGTCGTCGAGCAATGCCTACTTGCTGGCCGACCGCGGCACCTGGCTCAACTTCAGGAACCGCGGTGAACTGGCGGTGCTGGTGGAAGGCGACAAGCGCCTGTTCAATCAGTACGGCGTGATGGTGGTGAACCCGGCGAAGCACCCGCACGTGAAGGTGGCGCTGGCCCGGCAGTTCGCCGACTGGGTGGTGTCATCGGCCGGGCAGGCGTCGATCGCCGCTTACAGGATCGGCGGGGAACAGCTGTTCTTTCCGAACGCGGGGCAGTAAGACAGGTCGACCTGCGCGCATGCGGGCAAAGGGACCGATGAAGGCCGCTGAAGGGCGGCCGAACAACGTTGCAGGCCGGAGCAAGTTCACCCGCACAGGGCGGGGCTCCAACGTTTGGCCTGGGTTTTCAGCAAGCTCGCCCATGCAGATGATTGCATGGCGCTGAAACCGTTCGACCGCTCTCGTCGGTTTCCTCACGCCCGTCCCGAACGACAGCGACCGCGAAAGAGACACCGACATGCGACGAGGCCTGGTGCCTGCACGTCTACCCGGTCGAAGCGTTCACGCTGGACAAGCTGACGGCTGCGAAGAACGTCAACGAGAGCACTTGCGTAGGCTGCAAGGTTTGCACCATCAACTGCGTGCAGGAAACCGGCGAGGTCCGGAAATGCGACCTCTGCGTCGGCGGGCCCGCCTGCGCCGAAGCCTGCCCGACCGGCGCCATCACCCACATCGACGCCAACGGGACCGGCCTCGACAAGATGGCAGCCCGGGCCGACAAGCTGGGCAACCGGCAAACCGCATAGGGAGCACCGAGATGTCCTGGGCACGCGAGCATCTGGGCTCGCGCGGTCCCGCGTCCAGATACCTGGTCGAGGAAGTCGACCCGAAGGTCGACCGCTGTCGGCCGGCAACAAAATCATCTGGGCCGCCGGCCCGCTGACCGGCACCATGGCCTCCACCGGCGGCCGCTGCACCGTGGTCACCAAGGGCCCGCTGACGGGTGCCATCGCCTGCAGCAACTCGGGCGGCTGCTGCGGCGCCGAGCTGAAAATGGCCGTCCGGGAGACCGAGGAGCACCTCAAGAAGTCGCACCAGGACCCGCAACTGCGCGTGTCGAGCATCGGCGGCGCCGGTGAGAACCAGGTGCTGTTCGCCGCCGTCGTGAACGACCTGCGCCGCGCCGCGGCCGCTCGGGTAAAGGCGCCGTGATGGGCAGCAGGGATTTGACGGCCATCGCCGTGCGCGCCACCAAGGGCGCGGGCAACCTGGCCAATCCCGGGGAGTTCATGCACGACACCGCCGAGAAGAAGATCCTGCACGACAACGCCGTCACCGGCCAGGGCCTGCTTCGGCTGCACCATCGCCTGCGGGCGCCTGCAGAAGATCGACCAGGGCCACTTCACGGTCGAGAACAAGCCGCAGTACCAAGGTGCCAGCGGCGGCGTCGAATTTGAAGCGGCCTGGGCGCTGGGCGCGGCCAACGGCGTCAACGACCTCGACACGCTGCAGTACACCAACATGCTCTGCAATGAGCACGGCATGGATCCCATCAGCTTCGGCGCCACCATCGGCACGGTGATGGAGTTGCACGAGATAGGCGTGCTGACCAAGGAGCAGATCGGCACCGACGCCAAGTTCGGTTCTGCCGCCGCGCCGGCCTTCTTCGCCGAGATCACCGCCAAGGGCGAGGGCTTCGGCAGGGAGGTCGGCCAGGGCAGCAAGCGCCTGACGGACAAGTACGGCCATCCCGAACTGAGCATGAGCAGCAAGGGCCAGGAATTCCCTGCCTACGACGGCCGTGGCGTCCAGGGCATCGGCCCGGCCGACGCCACCAGCAACAGCGGCGGCGGCTGCCAGCTGCGCGGCTACACCATCGCCTCCGAGGTGCTGGGCATCCCGGTCGAGACCGAACCGCACACGGCGGAACGCAAACCCGAACTCGTGATCGCCTTCCAGGACGCGACCGCCGCGTTCGACTCCGCAGGCATCTGCATCTTCACCAGTTTTGCCTGGGGCCTGGCCGACGTGCAGCCGCAGGTGGCAGCGGCTTGCGGCGCGGAGTTCACGCTGGAAAACCTCAGCAAGATCGGCGAGCGGATCTGGAACATGGAGCGCGACTTCAACAACCGCGCCGGCTTCACCAGCAGGAACGACTCGCTGCCGCCGCGCCTGCTGAAGGTAGGCCCCACTTCCGGCCCGGCCCAGGCATGGTCAGCAAGCTGCCCGAGATGCTGCCGAAGCACCACGCCTTGCGCGGCTGGGATCATGACGGCCAGCTGAAGGACGACACGCGCAAACGCCTGGGGCTGTAAAGCCATTGCGGCAATCGCGTTGACCTGAACCACAAGGCGGTTTTCGAACCGCCTCTTTATTTTCAAGTTGTGGGTGGAAACAATCCGATGAAACACATCATTCTCGGCGCCGGCCCGGCCGGTGTCATCGCCGCTGAAACGATCCGCAAACATGCACCGCACGACGAGATCACCATCGTCGGCGACGCGCCCGAGGCGCCCCTTTCGCGCATGGCCATTCCCTACCTGCTGATCGGCCAGATCGGCGACCTACGCACGCACCTGCGCCGCGTCGTCGACCACTGCGGCAAACACCGCGTCACGCTGCGGCACGGCTGGGCCAGCGCCGTCGATGTGGCGGCGCGCACGGTGAAACTGGCCGACGGCGTGCCGGGTGGCGAGCAAGTCGAGATGATCGGGGCGTGGCGGCGCCGACGGTGGCCGCCAGCTCAGCCTGCAGTTCGGCGGCGACCGCCTGGTCGGCTGCAACTCGATCGGCTGGACGAACCGCGTCGGCGTGATGCAAGGCCTGGTCGAAGGCCAGGTCAGGCGGGGCGAGTGGAAGCACAAGCTGCTGCACGATCCCACCAAGCCGATGGAAGCCCGCTGCGCCTGCGCGCAGGCACAGAAGGTGCACGCGGCCGTCTGAACGGGCAGCGATGCGCATCGCGTTCAAGCTCCGCGCCAGCCTCACCGACTGCCTGCCGGCAGAGCACAGAACCGGCAACCTGATACTGCTGGACGTGGGTTCCGGGGCCACCATCGTCACGGTCATCGCGCCCTTCAACCTGACGATGAAACCGCTGCACCTGGTGCTGACCAGCGGCGTCTTCGTGCCACCCGAGCTGCGCGCCACGCGCCAGATGGTGGAAGACGGCGTGCCGGCGATCTGGCCGCCGATCGCCGGCGGTTGAACCCGGGCTCGAATGCCACCGCTGCGAAATTTCGAGCCGGAGCACGGCTGCACCGCAGCCGAATGGCTGAGCTGGCTGCCCGGCGCGGTGCGGGATCACCGCCTGAGCCTGCCCGCCGCCGGGCAGGCCGTGATGAACATCGGCAGCGGCGCGCTGTTTCTCTCATGGCAGGTGCTGCCGCCGCGCCGCATCGCGCTGATCAGCATGCCGCGAATGGCAGCACAGTACCGCTTCGATGGCACGGACGCCGACACCCGCAGCCTCTTTTTTCATGCAGTACTTCGACCTCTGCACGCAGCGCCGTGGCCGCTGAGAGTCAGAACCCTGACCCCGCGTCAGTTCAGCCACCCACGTTGTTCGGCGCCCGCCATGAGCGTTCGAAGGGCAGCCGCCAGGCATGCGGCGCAATCAACTGATGGATCGATTTCGGCCCCCAGGAACCCGGCTGGTACAGGCGCACCGGCGGCGGTGCCTCCAGCAAAGTGGTCGACACCTGCCAGAGCCGCTCTATGCCTTCGGCGGTGGTGAACAGCGTGCGGTCGCCGCGCATGGCATCGAGGATCAGCCGCTCGTAGGCTTCGAGCACCTCGCCCTGCATCCCCGTGTCGTGCATCGCGAACTGCAGGCTCAGCTTGTCCAGCCGCATGCCCGGCCCGGGGCGCTTGCCGTAGAACGACAGGCTCATCTTCGAGGCGTCGGCAAGGTCGAAGGTGAGGTGGTCGGGGCCCTGCGCACCGACGCCCGAGCCCGGCGGGAACATGCTCTTCGGCGGCTCGCGGAAGGCAATCGAGATGATGCGCTGCCCCTCGGCCAGCCGCTTGCCGGTGCGCAGGAAGAACGGCACGCCGGCCCAGCGCCAGTTGTCGATGAAACACTTCAGGGCGATGAAGGTCTCGGTCTCGCTTTCCGGGTCGACACCTTCCTCATGCCGATAGCCGGTGTACTGGCCGCGCACCACGTCACCGGGGTGCACCGGCAGCATGCTGCGAAAGACCTTGTTCTTCTCCTCGCTGATGGGCGCAGGCTCCAGCGCGGTGGGCGGCTCCATCGCCATGAAGGCCAGGATCTGGAACAGGTGCGTGACCACCATGTCGCGGTAGGCGCCGGTCTGTTCGTAGAAGGCCGAGCGCTTGCCCAGCCCCAGCGTCTCGGGCACGTCGATCTGCACGTGGTCGATGAAGTTGCGGTTCCAGATCGGCTCGAACAGGCCGTTGGCGAAGCGGAAGGCCAGGATGTTCTGCGCCGGCTCCTTGCCCAGGAAATGGTCGATGCGGAAGATCTGCTCTTCGGCGAAGACCTCGTGCAGCCTGGCGTTCAAGGTCACCGCGCTCACCAGGTCGGTGCCGAAGGGCTTTTCCATCACGATGCGGCTGCGCTCCACCAGCCCGGCCTGGCCGAGCAGTTGCACCGCCGCCAGCGCCGCGCTCGGCGGCACGCTCAGGTAGTGCAGCCGGCGGTTCTCGGCGCCCAGCGCCAACTCGGCCTCCGCCACCGCCGCCTTCAGCGCGCCGGCGCCAGCCGCCAGTGGCACGTAATCCAGGCAGGCGGCGAAGGACTCCCAGTCGGTCTCGGTCGTCTTGCGGGTGAGGAATTCGTCGAGCGCGCCGCGCACCACCTTGCGGAACCCTTCGAGGTCGATGTCGTCGAGCGAAACGCCGATGATCCGGCAGCCCGGAATGAAGCCGGCGCTCGTCAGGTGGAACAGACCGGGCAGCAGCTTGCGCCGCGACAGGTCGCCGGTGGCGCCGAACAGAACCACGACCTGCGGAAAACCTGGGCCCACGCCGGGTGGAATTTTGGCCACTGTGTTGATCCTCTCGTCCCGTGCAACGGGTGTGCCCATTGGGCCAGCAAAAGCCGGGCCAAGGCGAGTGACGTGCAGTCCGCGCCGCCGCGAAGCAACAGCATGGCTGCGCTATCGTCACGGCTCCCTCCCGAATGGCCAACCCGAAATGAAGTCCCGCGGCATTCGCCTGCAGTACAGCTTTCAAACCGATGGCCAGCGCGGCGCCGACCTGCACAACCCGCTGTTCGACCTGCTCTGCGCCGTGCGCGAACACGGCTCGATACAGCATGCGGCGCGCGCCACCGACAGTTCCTACCGCCACGTCTGGGGCGCGCTCAAGCAGTGGCAGGAAGAGCTCGGCGAACCGCTAGTCACCTGGACGCAGGGCCAGCCGGCGCGGCTGACGCCGTTCGCCGAACGCCTGCTCTGGGCCGAGGCGCGCGCCCGCACCCGCCTGGCGCCGCACATCGAGGCGCTGCGCGCCGAACTCGAACGTGTGCTGGCCGACGCCTTCGACGGCACGCAGCAGGTGCTGACCGTCTACGCCAGCCACGACAACGCCTTGCCGCTGCTGCGCGAACGCGCCAGCGCCGAGCACCGGCTGCACATCGACCTGCGCTTTGCCGGCAGCATGGACGCACTGCGCGCGCTCGCCGAAGGACGCTGCCTGGTGGCGGGCTTCCACGTGCCGCCGCTGGCCGACAGCCAGAACGTCTTTGCCCGCACGCTGAAGCCACTGCTCAAGCCCGGGCGCCACAAGCTGATCGGCTGCACGCGGCGCACCCAGGGCCTGATGGTGGCGCCCGGCAACCCGCTGAAGCTGCGCGGCCTGGCCGACCTGGCGACGCTGCTGCGGGCGCAGCCGCCGAATGCCGACGGCAGCGCGTTGCGTTTCGTCCACCGGCAAAGCGGCTCGGGCACGCGGCTGCTCACCGAGCACCTGCTGCAGGCGCAGGGTCTGAACGGCAGCGCGCTCGGTGAGCCCGCGGAGAGCGCGGAAGACAGCCACGGCGCCGTGGCCGCCGCGGTGGCGAGCGGTCTGGGCGACGCTGGCCTGGGCCTGGAGTCGGCCGCGCTGGCCTTCGGTCTGGGCTTCGTTCCGCTCATCGAGGAAGACTACTTCCTCGTCTGCCTGGCCGACGCCCTGGAGCACCCCGCCGTGGTGCAACTGCGCGAGTTGCTGAAGAGCCAGGGCTGGCGCCACACCGTGGCCGGCCTGGCGGGTTATTCACCGTCGAGCAGCGGCGAGGTGCTGTCGCTGACTCGCGCGCTGCCGTGGTGGAACTTCCGCTCCCCCAGGGCAGACACCGCAACCGCCACCGACAGGCCGGGCAGCACGCCTTCGAAGACCTAGCGCCGGCCGGAAATATCGGGGCTCGCAGGGCACATGCATCCGGCGATGAAGCCTTGAACTCCGGCGCGCGCCGCCTGTCTTTTCACTGTCATCCGACCGATGCCGGCGCCGAGGTGCTGACGGCAACCTTGCCCCGTTTTCGCAACACAAGGCCGTCGTTTCGACCTTCATTGTCACGACAGAGGAGAACATTCATGCCTGCTCACATCACCCTGGCGAACTTCACTGATCAGGGCGCACGCACCATCAAGGATTCACCTGAGCGTTATGAAGCTTTCAAGGCTGCGGCCGAGGCCGCCGGCGTCAGCATCAAGAGCGTGCACTGGACCACCGGCGCCTACGACATGGTGCTCGTCTCCGAAGGCCCGGAAGAGGCACAGATGGTGCTGAACATGAAGGTTGCCGCCCTGGGCAACGTGCGCACACAGACGCTGCGCGGCTTCACGCCCGCTGAAATGCGCAAGCTCGTGACAGCCGTCAAGTGAACGTGTCTGCGGCGCCCGCACTGCAGGCGCCGCCCGGCAGCGTGGGCGGGCGAGCGCGCTCATGCACGTCGTCGAATGCATGTAGGCTGCGGGTCTTGCACCCTGCCTCGGTCCGCCGGCCGCTGGAGTGCCGCACTCCAGCGAGTCCCGCGCATGCCTGCACTTTACGAAATCACGCACCGCACCACCTATCAGTACCGTGAGCCGGTTCGGTTCGGTGAACACCGGGTGCTCTTCCGCCCGCGAGACAGCCATGACCAGCGTGTGCTCGCCACCGACCTGCAGGTCAGCCCCGACTCGACCATCCGCCTGATTCAGGATCCGCACTCGAACTCGGTGGCACTGGTGCAGCCGCTGCGAGCAGCTGACAGGCTGGAGATCGTCTGCACCTTCACCATCGAACACGTGGGGACGAACGACCCCGAACTGCCGGTGGCGCCGTCGGCCTTGCAGTTCCCGTTCGCCTACGATGTCGACGAACGCATCGACCTCGAGCACTACCTGCGGCCCCAGCATGAAGATGCCGAAGGCAAGCTGCATGCGTGGGCGCAGCAGTTCGTGCGCAGCGACGGCCCCACTGCCACGCGCGAGATGCTGGCGCAGATGAACCAGCACATCGGCGACACGCTGCGCTATGCGGTTCGCCACGAGCCTGGCACGCAAGCGCCGTTGGAAACGCTGACGCTCGGCACCGGCACCTGCCGCGACTTCGCCTTGCTGATGATGGAGGCGCTGCGCTGGCTGGGCGTGGCCACGCGATTCGTGTCGGGCTATCTCTATGACCCGGCGACCGACGGCTCAGGCTCCGCCATGAGCGGTGCCGGGGCTACCCACGCCTGGCTTCAGGCCTACCTCCCTGGTGCCGGCTGGGTGGCCTTCGATCCGACCAACAACCTGCAAGGCGGCATGCAGTTGATCCGCGTCGGCGTGGCGCGCCACCCGGGGCAGGCGGCACCCGTGGCGGGCAGCTGGTACGGCGCGGCAGGCGCCTATATCGGCATGACGGTCGAGGTGCGTGTCGAGCGCATGGCCGATGCCGTGGGGCGGAAGTCCGCGTCCGGCTCCGAAGGCGCGTTGATAACCGAAGAATCTGCCTCGCCTGAAGGCGGCGCCGGCCTGGATGGATCGGGCGCCGGCGAGCCCGTCGCCGCGCCCGCGCCGGCCTGACAAAGGCGCACCCGCGAGATCAGGCCTTCTTCACCCAGGCGCTGCACCAGCCGCCAGCCAGCACCTGCTTGCCCGGGAAAATCGGGCAAGCACCGGCCGCATCACCGGCCTTGCCCAGATAAACGGCGCAGTTGCTGCACTGGTTGCCAGACACATACACCGGGAATCTGGCCTTGTCGGCGCGGGTGGCGTCGGCCACGTAGCCCAGCGCCTGCGCCTGGGATTCCTTCTCGTCCAGCATCGGCAGGCTGGCGGTCGGCGGTGCGGCGGCAGTCGCCGGCGCAGGAGCCGGCGTCGGCATGGGTTCGGCGGGCGCTGGGGTGGTGGCCGTCGGCTCGGGTGTCTTGGAGCAGGCGGCGAGCAGAGCCAAGCCCGAGATTGGCACGATTTCGATGAAGCGACGACGATTGGTGCGGAGTGTCATGACGATGTCCTGATGCAGTTGGAAGACTTGCGAAGCATTCGACCTGAGACGGTCGCGGTCTGTGCGCTCGCGCACCCTGCGGCGCCGAATCGCCTTCGACGCAGGTGCCGCCGAAAATCCATGCTCCGTCCTGCGTCAGCGCCGCGGTGCGCACTGACGTACCCGCTCGCGCCAACAGCAGGCCTGGAATCAGGTCATGGCGACGAATCATGGATGAATCCTGTCGAAGGTACTTCTCGGCGCATATTTCCCCAGCGCAAAGCCTGCATGGCGCGGCTCCGCGCGCCGCGCCAGTCTCGATGTAGCGCTTGCTGGCTTGGTTGACGATCACCGAGCCGGCAAAGCTGGGGTCGAACAGGTTGTCGATGCGCGCCAGCAGTTCGACGCGCGAGCCGGCGCCGCCGAAGGCGAAGCTGCGGCTCCAGCGCAGGCCGGCCGCAACGGCGCCTGCGCCGCCGTTGCGGCCGTTGACCACCGTGTTGCCGGAGCCGCGCGCCTGCAGGCCCCAGACGCCCCAGAAGGCATCTGTCCAGACCACTTCGGCCCAGCCACTGGCGCGCTGCGTGCCCGCATTGCGGTTGCCGGCCGGCACGGTCAGCCTGGGTGAGGTGTTGGTGCAAGGCAGGCCGTCGCAGACCTCGAACGGATCGCGGTCGGTGGCGGCCAGGCGTGTGCGCCAGGCGCTGCTCATCGGCCAGCCACCGGCCGGCTCGAGCCCGCGGCGCAAGCTGCTGCCGACGTTCTGAAAGGAAGAACAGCCGCCGGGGTTGATGGCCACGCTGATCTCGCCCGAGACGCTGTCCTCGAACAGCGTCAGGTCGGCGTCTCACCCAGTGCCGCGCCACTTGGCGGCAGCCTCGGCCCGTCGGCTGATCCAGACATTCAGCGCGGCGTCGAAGCCGCCGTCGCCGCCGGGCTGAAAGGCGACTCCGCCGAGCGTCGGTATTTCGGCGCCACACGCCAGGCTGGCGAACAGGTTCAGGCCCTGGGCCACCTGCCAGCGCAGGCCGATCACCGGCTCGGTGTCGGTGAACGTGCGCTCGCCGGAATCGTCGACGTTCGACAGGAAGGCGTCTCTCGACGCGGCTGGTTTCTTCGCGCCGCAGCGCACTCGTCATGCGGGGCACCCGGCTGTCCCCGCTGCCGGTGAAGCTTTCGTGGCCGCGCCGTTCATCGCGCTGGCGGTCGGCCGCAGCCCCGCAGACGACATCGAGGTCGTCCCAGCCCCAGCGGGTTCTGCGTGGGCTGGTCCAGGTGGTTCAGCGGCGCGGTGACGGTGTCGCGCTCGCCCTGCCAGCCGAGTCGCACGTTGGCGATGTCGCGCTCTGCCCCGCTGTGCGGACGAAGACCGTCGAAGCGCAGGCTCTGCAGGCCGGCTCGCAGGTCGAAGCCACCGCCGAGCGGCGTGACCACGCCAGTGCGCGGTTGCTGCCTGCCGAATCTGCCGATGTCGAACCCGGCCTCCACCTCGGCCACTTTCAGCGGAGCGCTGATCAGCGAGATCACACCGCCCGAACTGTTGCCGCAGCGCACTGATAACGGGCCGCGCAGCACATCGACGCGCTGCGCTCCGGCAATGTCGAAGTTCGACACCTGGCCCTGGCCGTCGGGCCCGGTGGCCGGGATGGCGTCGGTACAGAACCGCACCCAGCGCACCCCGAAGCCGGCACGTGCACCCAGCCCGCGTGAGCTGATCTGCTGGTCCTGCGCGCAGTTCCAGCGGTCGTTGACCACGATGCCCGGCACACGCACCGCCCGTTCGCTCAGGCTGATCGTCGGCCCGGCGCTGCGCATCGTGTCGCGCTCGACGACGCTGATGGCGAACGGCGCTTCCTCGATGGCCCGCTGCACCACCGAGTCAGTGACCACAACCGTCTCTGCAACGACCGCGCCGCCCGCAGCAAGCCACAGCGCCACGGCAGCGCCATTGGTTGAGCCGACGAATCAACAGGTGAAACGACGGCCCGCAGCGGTGAAGTGAGACGACAGCATGAGGATGATGGGTGCTGACTGGCGATTCAAAGGCAAAACGAAGGCGATGTGTCGGACTTGAGGCCGGCACGGCAGCCAAGCTCAGGGAATTCCCCAGCACTGCGTCAGGCCGCGACACTCGGTCGCGCACCGCGGAGAGCCTCGATGAATCGCTCGCGCGTGCATCGTTTTTTATGAGCGTAAACCACATGAAGCGAAAACCGTTGGCTGCCCCTAGCATCAGCGACTGACGCGGATGTCCCGCAGCCCCAGCAAGGAGACAGATTCCATGGCGACCCTTACCCTCACCGTCAACGGCCGCGCGGTCACCCGCGATGTGGCACCGCAGACGCTGCTTTCGGAATTCATCCGCGAGCACCTGCGTCTGACCGGCACGCACATCGGTTGCGACACCTCGCAGTGCGGCGCCTGCACGGTGCACGTCGACGGCCAGGCGATCAAGAGCTGTGCCATGCTGGCCAGCCAGGCCCACGGTCGAACTTTGACCACCATCGAAGGCCTGGCTGCGGCCGACGGCACGATGCACCCGATGCAAGTCGCTTTCAACGAATGCCACGGCCTGCAATGTGGTTTCTGCACACCGGGCATGGTGATGAGCGCGATCGACCTGGTGAAGAACCACAACTGCAGCAGTGAAGTCCAGATTCGCGAGGGCTTGGAAGGCAACATGTGCCGTTGCACCGGCTACCAGAACATCGTCAAGGCAGTGGCCAAAGCCGCCGCCGCCACCCAAGCCATGGCATAACAGGACTACCACACCATGAACGCACGACCAGGTTTCATCGGCAAGAGTGTCAAGCGCACTGAAGACGCGCGCTTCCTCACCGGCCGCGGCCAGTACACAGACGACATCGTGTTGCCGGGCCAGACCTACGGCATCTTCCTGCGCAGCCCGCATGCGCACGCCACCATCAAATCGCTGTCCACCGTCGCCGCCGCCGCCGCCCCCGGCGTGTTGGCAATTTACACCGGTGAACAATTCAAGACTGTCGGCGGCCTGCCTTGCGGCTGGCAGATCAACAACGCTGCCGATGGCACGCCCATGAAGGAGCCCAAGCACCCGATCCTGGCCGACGGCAAGGTGCGCTACGTGGGCGACCGCGTGGCGCTGGTGGTGGCCGAAAGCATCGAGGAAGCCAAGGCTGCGGCCGCGCTGATCGAGGTCGAATACGATGTGCTGCATGCGGTCATCGACATCGCCACCGCCAACCAGGCGCCAGCCGCCGTGCACACAGAAGCACCGGACAACCGCTGCTACCTCTGGCAGATCGGCGACAAGGACGGCACCGACGAGGCCTTCAAGACAGCGGCCCACGTCACCACGCTGACCTACCGCAACAACCGGCTGGTGCCCAACGCCCTCGAGCCCCGTGCCGCCAACGCGAGCTACAACCCGTCGAGCGAGGAATACACGCTCTACGTGGCCAACCAGAACCCGCACGTCGAACGGCTGCTGATGTGCGCCTTCGTGCTCGGCATTCCCGAGCACAAGATGCGCGTCGTCGCCCCCGACGTGGGCGGCGGCTTCGGCAGCAAGATCTTCCTCTACGGCGAAGAAACCGCGCTGGTCTGGGCCAGCAAGCAGATCGGCCGGCCGATCAAGTGGACCGCAGAACGCTCCGAGGCTTTCTTGTCCGACGCCCACGGCCGCGACCACCTGACCACCGCCGAACTGGCGCTCGATGCGGACGGCAAGTTCGTCGGCTTCCGCGTCAACACCACTGCCAACATGGGCGCTTACCTGAGCACCTTTGCCACCGCCGTGCCGACCATCCTGTACGCCACGTTGCTGGCCGGCCAATACGCCACGCCGAAGATTTGCTGCACGGTGAATGCAGTGTTCACCAACACCGCGCCGGTCGACGCCTACCGTGGTGCCGGCCGACCGGAAGCCAGCTTCGCGGTCGAGCGCATCGTCGAGACGGCGGCTCACGAACTCGGCATCGACCCGGCCGATCTGCGCCGCCGCAATTTCATCAAGACCTTTCCTTACGCTACACCCGTCGGCCTGACCTACGACACCGGCGACTTCGACGCCACGATGAGCCGTGCCATCGAACTGGCCGACGTGGCGGGCTTCCCTTCCCGCAAGGCAGCGTCGGAGGCCAAAGGCCTGAAGCGCGGCCTGGGCTATTCGGCCTACATCGAAGCCTGCGGCATTGCGCCGAGCAGCGTGGCGGGTGCACTCGGCGCGCGCGCCGGTTTGTTCGAGGCCGGCGAAGTGCGCGTGCACCCCACCGGCAAGGTGACTGTGTTCACCGGCAGTCACAGCCACGGCCAGGGTCACGAGACCACCTTCGCGCAGGTGGTGGCCGACAAGCTGGGCATCCCGATGGAAGACATCTCCATCGAGCACGGCGACACCGGCAAGGTGTTGTTCGGCATGGGCACCTACGGCAGCCGCTCGCTGGCGGTCGGCGGCACGGCCATCGTCAAGGCGCTTGACAAGGTGATCGCCAAAGGCAAGAAGATCGCCGCTCACCTGATGGAAGCGGCCGACACGGATGTGGAGTTCAGCAACGGGGTGTTTTCGGTGACCGGCACCGACAAGAGCGTGCCGTTTGCCGCGGTGTCGCTCACCGCCTACGTGCCGCACAACTTTCCGCACGACAAGCTGGAGCCCGGCCTCAACGAAAACGCCTTCTACGATCCGAGCAACTTCACCTACCCGTCAGGCACCTACATCTGCGAGGTGGAAATCGACCCGGCCACCGGAGTGACACGCATCCAGCGCTTCACCGCCTGCGACGACTTCGGCAACATCATCAACCCGATGGTCGTCGAAGGCCAGGTGCACGGCGGCTTGGCGCAAGGTATCGGCCAGGCGATGCTGGAACACGGCGTCTACGACCCGCAGTCGGGCCAGTTGCTCACCGGCAGCTACATGGACTACACCATGCCGCGTGCCGACGACTTCTGCGACTTCACGGTCGAGACCTTGAAGGGCACCCCGTGCACGCACAACCCGCTGGGGGTCAAGGGCTGCGGTGAAGCCGGCGCGATCGGCTCGCCGCCGGCCGTCATCAACGCCATCTGCAACGCGCTGGGCGTGAAAGACGTCCCGATGCCCGCCACCCCTCACGCTGTCTGGCAGGCTGCGCGCAGCGCCGCTTGATTGAAGGAGAAACTGCATGCAAGCATTTGCCTACCAAACCCCCGCCTCGGTGGCTGACGCCGCGCGCGCCGCGATGCAGGAAGACGCCCGCCTCGTGGCGGGCGGCCAGAGCCTCATCCCTTCGATGAAGCTCGGGCT
>Ga0163144_10005694_pt1 | contig 27683 bp, 24 predicted proteins | sample OliLak19BULKMAT1_FD_123175 | JGI IMG/M metagenome (GOLD analysis project Ga0163144, IMG submission 123175) | Freshwater microbial mat bacterial communities from Lake Vanda, McMurdo Dry Valleys, Antarctica - Oligotrophic Lake LV.19.BULKMAT1 | ecosystem: Environmental > Aquatic > Freshwater >... | reverse complement strand
TGCCCAACCTAATAAATTTCAATAAATACGAATTTTCGAATCTGTGCTGGGAAATGACGGCTAAAAACAATATGACGGCCATTATTCACAACTAATATTAGATTATAGGTCTGTAAACAACAGAAATTAGCTAAAGTTGTGGTTTTTTTCAGCAGTGGAAGGACACATACACGTCTGAAAATCAAACAGTTAAAAGAACAAAACTCAAAAAAAACACCCCAGAAAAATACAGACTGAGAACATTAGGCATGCGCCCTTCTTAACAAAATAAACTATTTTTGGGTATTTTTTTATGACAATGTAGCTATCAGCGTTTTTACTGTATCGATGGCTTGTTTGAGGTCGGGCGTTTCCAATAAAGTAATGTCATAATCGAGCATATTCATGCAATACATATCTTCATTGTAAAAATCGGCTGTACAAGTCATATTGGGTACATCGATGGTTTCGTATTGATGGATATAACCTACAGTATAACAATCATCTTCTACTAAATAAGTAACCGTAAGCCACCTGTCTTTTTGACTAATGTCCGTTATAATGTATATAGATGGGTTTTTTACACCATAACTCAAATAGCCAAACGAGAAAAAAGGATACAATATTTTTTTAAATAGTATATTGTTTGCGGCAAGTTCTGTCGCAAGCTCTTGCGTTTTTTGTTTATACTGGCTTGTATTGCTTACTTCTTGTGGTAGTTTGTGCATACTTTTCCACATGCCGCGCCAGTCGTAATATTGAAAATCGCCTATTCGTAGCTTATAATCAAAAGTGGAGTCGCCTCCAATGATATACCCAGGGTAGTAGAATTTATAGCCCAGCGTTTGCCCATGCGCTATTTCGAGTAGCATGGTATAAGTTCCCAAGCTATATTTGGTATATGCCATGTCGTATAGCCCAAGTAAACTAACAAGCGTTTTCCTACCCAAATCAAAGAAACTCACTGCTACCAATTTATCGCCATCATATACACAGACTTCTTGTGTGTCAAACACACTGGGATTATGTGTCAATAGTGCAAAAAAATGTTTGAGGTTGTCAAATATAAAGCCTTTAAATTTAATCTTCTGGTTTTCGTATAAATTTTCTTTTTCGTCATTTATATCAAGCGGTTGGATTTTGACTGTGAAGCGTTGCGCGTTTTGGTTAAGCAATTTGCGCGAGCGTTTTTTGAATACGTGTCGTTCTAAGTTAAGGCGGATATTGGTTACTTCGCGTACGTCTTCTGAGATACACATAACTTCAGAACGGTATAACATGTGAGAGCTTCTAAACCAACCGCTTGCCATGTAGCTGTCCAAGTGGGCAGGGAGGAGTAATTTGGGTACATATAGCTGAACAATCATAAATACTTTCCTTGTGCAGGAAATAGTCGAGAAAAAGGCTTGTTTTCACAAAAATACGGTTTTTTTTTCATGCTTGGAATAAAACGCCTAATTTTGCGAAAAAAAAGCGTGAAAAAACATCTTTTTCTATACATAGCCCTTTTATGGTTGCTTACATCGAGCCTTTTTGCCCAAATTCTTGATGACAGTACAAAACAAGTTTACAATGCCACTACTACTCGCTTCATCAAAGAAGGGGACTTGAAAGAGCATACTACAGATACGACTATCCAAAACTTTCACCACTACACAGTAAGGGAAAAAAGCCTGCATAAATGGGTGGACCTGGGCGTTTTCTGCACAGCAACGCGCCCTCTTTTTTATCAAACGCCTGCCCGTATCGGTACGCGCTTAGGCATAGACCCTTACCTGCCCTATACTTTCACACCCGAACAAATGCGATATTTTGATACCAAATCGCCCTTTTCGCAAATAAAATATGTGCAGGGAACGAGCGGCGACCAATCTATCCAAGTGCTTTTTACAAGAAGCTGGAAAAAGCGATGGAACTTTGCTATACATTATGTACGTGAAAATGCGAACAAACAATATGGGACCGTAACCAGCCGCGACCCACTTGCCGATTTGATACGTTTTGCTGCGCCGATACGCTACGAGAGTAAAAAGAAAAAGTACATAGCACTTTTTCATTATACCAACCTCAATCATCAAAGTTATGAAACGGGAGGCGCGACAGTAGCCGTAAATGACACAGAAAACACCATTTTTAGTCCGCGCTTTGCCACAACTATTTTGAAAAGCACGCCACGAGGCTGGCAAACACAAAACACGCTCTATTTGTACCAACAATATAGGGTAGATAGTGCGTTCACGGTGTTTGTAAGGGCTAAAGCCTATTGGCAACGCGATACTTATACAGAGAGAGATACCGCCAACTACGCTTTTTATCCTTTGAAAAACCATGCAACAAATGTAGGAAATTTTTATCTTTTTGATGCAGGTGCAGAAGGTACATGGTATAGTTTGTATGAGCAAGAAAGCGGCATGAAAGGAAAATGGAAAGGCTTTGGCTACGAGGCTTTTTTCCGCTCTCGATATTTTACTTATCGAACAAGCAGAGATGGCGATAGTTTGAACAGTGTGGTAAACAACGCGCTCAAACGGGAAACTATCATCAGCTTTCCTGCCACCCGCAAAACTGAAATTTTCTTAGGTGGAAAACTTACCTACCAAACCAAGAAAGGCTATGGCGTTACACTTTTTGCAGAATATCAACCCGCAGGTGATTACCATTTGCAAGGCGAATTGAAAGCAAAAAACTTCAGGCTGGCAGGCAAGAGCATGTTATACGCCCCAAGCCTATTGCAACAAAGGTTTTTAAGCAATTTTATTATTTGGAATAATAGTTTTAAGCGAACCTTAGCAAATGACCTCGAAGGCGAATTGCTTTTCGCAGGCAAGGGCTGGCATATAAAACCTGCTTTGCGCTACGTTTTGCTGTCGCAATATATTTATTTGGACAATATTTCGCCACGCCAAGCAGAGGGCATTGTGCAGTTGGTTCAGCCCAGCTTCAGTTTCGCAGGGCAGGCAAGGCGCATACGCATCAACAGCGAAACATACTACACATTGCGCACAGGTGTGGATGTGTTGCGCCAGCCTGCGCTATCGGGTTTTGGGCAACTTTATTGCGAAGACTGTTTTTTGAAAAAGCAGCTACAGACACAAATAGGCATAGATTGGCATTACAAAACGGCTTATTTTGCTGACGCTTATATGCCTGTGTCCAAGCAGTTTTATTGGCAGAATACGGCGCAAATTCCTGCTTATATAGCTACCGACATCTTTTTGAACTTTCGCCTCAAGCAATTACGAGGCTTTTTAAAACTTGGATACGCCTCCCAATTACCCAATAAAGGCTATTTGCTTGCTCCTGACTATCCCACCATGCGTAGGCAATTTACGTTCGGGCTTGATTGGATGTTCTTTGATTAGACTTATTGCAAAAGTGTTTCTTAAGACCTCACTCCCTGCCCGCTCCGATTTGGAGGGAGGGCAAAGGTCGTTCGCAAAAGGTCTATTTAGTTGAATATCAATTCTTCTATAGGATTGTCGCCTGTATGCAGGTTTAGTTTTTGCAAAATAAAAGTCTTGCGCATAAGCAGTTCGCTTTTGAGTGCCGAAGACTCCAATTGCACATACATTTTGTTCCCTTTGATTTGTAATTGTTGGGTACGCCGCGCCACGCTATCACCCAATATAGTACGCCATGCGTCTTTTACATCAAGCTCTGTGAATTGGGGCTGGAGTTGGTAATGGGCTATTAAATCATTGACTGCGTCTTCGGCAGTAGTGATTTCTCGGGTGCGCCCTGCTTTGTTTTTCTGTTTTTCAAATTCATATTTATAACTTTTCATAATCTCTGTTATTTGCGTTTTTTTAGCAATGTAAGTACGAAGTTAGGCGAGTATTTGCATATATCCAAATAAAATGCGATAAAATCATTACTTTTTTCTTAATATTTTGGCTTTCAATCAGTTAAGTAACTCGTAATTTAAAAAATTGGTAGGCTGATAAAAAAGCACAAACTCTAAAGTAACTATGCAAATCATTGCCCAAATTTATCAAGCGTTGGGTATTGATGTTTTTTTTTAAGTATCTTTGTAAACTAAAAATTATTCGCGAATATTTGAACGGAAAGAACACCTACCAAAAAACGCGCTCATAAAAAAAACATTGTATTATGCTATTCCCCCTTTCAAAATCGACTTGTTTTATTATTTGTATAGGCATCTTCTTTTTGCTTCCGTGTATAGGATTTGCACAAAAAGATTCGCTCTTAACTTCTTTAGAAGAGAACCAAGACACAACTGTTTCGCTCCTACCAAAGCGCATGATGTTTACGCAAAGTTTGCTTTGGGGCAGAAAAGGCGCGTTGCGCATCACTGGACTCGCGCCCCTGACTGAAAAATCACGGACGCGCGAATTGAAACTCAGGCGGCGCATGCTGGTATTGCACCAATTGCTGGGCTATGTTACGTTGGGCGGCATGGTAGCGCAGGGTTTTGTGGGGCAACGCCTGTACAATCATTATACGCCACAAATAAAGAACACACATAAAATGCTTGCTACAGGAGTTTCAATAACTTATTTCTCAACTGCCGCCTTGTCTTTGTTCGCTCCTCCGCCTATGCTCAGGCATGTAAAGGAGCGAAATAGCAGCATCAAATGGCACAAACGATTGGCTTTTCTACACATGGCGGGTATGATAACTACGCTTGTGCTGGCAGATAAAGCAAGCGAGCCTAAATACAAGCCACTCCACCGCGCTGCAGCGTTTACAGCGTTTACGGCGTTTACTGCCTCCATGATTGTCATGACTTTTTAACCAACCAACTTGTTTTTTATGATAATGTTATTGTGTATCCTTTTGGCAATCTTGCCTGCCGACAAGCGCAACATACGCGCTGACAAAGCCAAGTCTTACCTTAACTATAAAGCCGTACATACTTTGCATGCATGGGAAGGTAAAAACAAAAGTGTGGACTGTATGATAATCTATGATGATACGAAAAGTGCCATAGAGAAAGTCGCAGTATCAGCCAAAGTAGCCGATTTTGATAGTGGCAACTCAAGCCGCGATAGCCATGCATTAGAAGTATTAGAAGTACTCAAGTACCCAAAAGTTACTTTTGTCAGTACAAGTATTGTCGCTTTAGGCAAGGACAAATTTACGGTTTATGGCGACTTAACCTTTCATGGTATAACCAAAAGCACAAGCATGGAAGTAAAACAAACCAAAACAAGTTCGAAAATCACGGTAGAAGGCAAGTTCTCCGTCTTGATGACCGACTACAAGGTAGAACGACCTACCTTTATGTTTATAGCTACAGACGACAAAATGGATTTGGATTTGTATATGGTATTCAACTTGTAAAGGGACAACTTTTAGTGTAACCATTATCACCTTATTCAATTTCTATTCCTTGTAATCACCTTACCTGCAAGTTGGGCTTGTAAAAATCGAGAAGTTATGTTATCCCTTTTATAGGTGCTCCGGCAATTTTAGTGGAGCAAGGTATAAACCACATAGGAAGATATGGCACACAGTGTTTCGGGCTATGTTCGCTATGTTTCTATGTGGTTCAACACAAAATTTGTCAGAGTACCCTTTTATATTTCTCACGCCTAAAATTTTATTTTTTTTGGTTTTGGGAGGCAAGTGCGCTTGTAAAATCCTTGCCTGCATGATGCGCTACATACGCAACCAGTTGCGCAATATAGGCAACCCATAAGCAGTTATGATGGATTCGGGGTGAAATTGCAGGCCATAGACTGCATATTGTTTATGCTGAATAGCCATCACGCACCCTTCCGCTTCTGCCAAAATATCAAAATAAGGTTCAATACTTGTTGCCTCGACTGCCCACGAATGATACAAGCCTATCGGGCTATTTTGCGGGATTTTTTGAAATAAAGGACAGCCTTCGACTAAAATACGCAACTTGCCTGCCCGCCCATGCTGTGGGGCAGGTAGTTGGTACAGTGCGCCTCCGAATGCTTCTGCAACCGCCTGATGCCCCAAACAAACCCCCAAAATGCTTTTTTGCGAAGCAAAATGCGCGATAATATCGGGCATCATGCCTGCATCTTTTGGCAAGCCTGCACCAGGGCTGAGGATTATTTTATCAAAATGTTGGACATCTTCCAGTGAAACTTTGTCGTGATAAGCAATCGTAAGCCGATGTGCCACTTTGCTCTGCACCAAGAGTTGGCGCAAATTGTAGGTGAAAGAGTCATAATTGTCAAGCAACAATATTTTTTGTTTCAAAGCCATGTCTTTGCATTTTATAGGACATTTTGTTGTCAAAGATAGGCAAAAAAACAAAATATTTTGTACCTTTGCTTTACAGACAGTCCAAGTTGCGCAATATTTGGGCTAATCATTTGTAATACAATACATTATGAAAGGCAAGAACAGTACAAGCCTTACGGGACCAGGCGGCAAACTCCCTCCACAAGCAACAGAGCTGGAGGAGGCGATTTTGGGCGCATTGATGATAGACAAAGAGGCTATCAATATCATCATTGATATTTTGAAGCCAGAAAGTTTTTATAAACCATCACACCAAGAAATTTACCAAGCCATTTTCTTACTCTTCTCACGCTCTGATGCCATCGATATGCTAACCGTTACGCAAGAATTGCGCAAAATGGGTAAAATCGATATGGTGGGCGGGGCAGTCTATGTTATGCGCCTTACGAATGCCGTAACTTCAGCCGCCAACATAGAAACGCACGCACGTATCATCACAGAGCTTGCTATCAAACGCGAGCTTATCAGTGTGGGTGCGCAAATTTTAGAAGAGTCATTTGAAGACAATACAGACGTATTTGATTTATTGGATAGCACAGAGCAAAAACTTTTTCAAATTTCGGAAAACAACATACGCAAAAACACCTCCTCTATCAATACCTTGATTCCAAAAGCCCTGCGCGAGATAGAAGCCCGCAAAGAGTTTAAAGATGGTTTGACAGGCGTGCCGTCAGGCTTTACCGAGCTTGACCGCGTTACCGCGGGCTGGCAAAAATCAGACTTGGTTATCATAGCGGCACGCCCCGCAATGGGCAAATGTTTGGGTGCAGAAACCCCCGTTTTGATGTATGATGGCAGTATCAAACAAGCAAAAGACATACAAGCAGGCGAACTGCTTATGGGTGATGACTCTACACCAAGAAAGGTGCTTTCGTTGGCTACAGGCAAGGAAAACATGTACTGGATACAGCAAAAATACGGCATGGATTATCGCGTAAACGAAAGCCATATCCTTTCGCTCAAACAAGGCGGAGAAATTGTGGACATTTCCGTGCAAGCCTATTTAGCCCAAACTACACATATACGCGAAAAACAAAAAGGGTACAAAGTAAGCATAGACTTTCCCGAACGAAAAACAACCTGCGAACCCTACAAAATGGGGCTTCAGGCAGGCAAGGACTTGCCTGCCATCCCGCAAGAATATTTGGTAAACAGCAAACAAAAACGTGGAGAACTTTTGGCAGGCTTGGTAGATGCAAACGGCTATACCATCACTGTAAAAGATGCACACCTTGCCTCCCAAATCAAGTTTTTGTGCGACTCGCTCGGCTTTAGAACCTCCATACTAACGAATGATGATAGTTCTACCGTTCATTTTCAAGGCGACACCAACAATATCCCTGTGCGTACACAAAAAGAGAAAATCGGCAAATGGAAAAGCAAAAGCGACTGGCAAAGCACCAATATCAAAGTAGTATTGGACAAAATGGACGACTATTATGGCTTCGTCCTAGATGGCAATCATCGCTTTTTATTAGCCGATTGTACTGTAACTCACAATACGGCTTTTGCCCTTTCACTTTTGCGCAACGCGGCGGTGAATTTTCAACAGCCTGTAGCCATTTTCTCATTGGAAATGTCGGAAATGCAACTTACACACCGCCTTATCTCCTCTGAATCAGAAATAGAAGGCGACAAAATCAAACGCCCCAACACTATGGAGGGCTACGAGTGGGAGCAGCTACGCACAGGCGCAGAACGCATACGAAGCGCACCTATTTTTATAGATGACACGCCTGCACTTTCTGTCCTTGAGCTTCGTGCAAAATGTCGCAGACTCAAAGCGCAATATGACATACAATTGATAGTCGTGGATTATTTGCAACTCATGACTGCAAGCGTAGGCAAGGCAGGCGGACCTGGCAACCGCGAGCAAGAAATATCCAACATCTCACGCTCTTTGAAAACATTAGCCAAAGAACTTGAGGTGCCCGTTATCGCACTTTCGCAGTTGAGCCGTGCTGTCGAAACACGCGGAGGCGATAAAAAACCACAACTTTCTGATTTGCGTGAGTCAGGAAGTATTGAACAAGATGCCGACATTGTAATGTTCTTGTATCGTCCAGAATATTATGGCATTACACAAGACCTCGACGGCAACCCAACAGGTGGCACAGGCGAGGTACTCATAGCCAAACACCGAAATGGCGCACTCAAAGATGTAAAACTGCGGTTTATAGGCAAGTTCACAAAATTTGAAAATTTGGAAGGCGACAGTTTTAATTATAGCCCAAGCAATAACGGAAACGGGCAGGCAAAGGCTACTAATAGCTTTATATCCAGCAAAGTAAACAATCCTGCTTCATTTCCTGAAACCAACAACAACAAACCAAACACATTCAATAACAACAGTTCCCTCAGCAAATTAGATGATGAACCGCCCTTTTAAGAAAACGCAAAGTATCATAAAATAAAGAGGACTGTAAACTTTCCGTTGTAAAGTGATATTTGGACGTAAAATACAGTTTTCATTTCCTTTTCCGTAGGTTTACACCTACAGCTATTCATAGTAGAACCCCTTTCGGGGTTCGCAAAGGCTTAACGACCTCGAATGAGGTCGCACTATAAATAGTTCCGTATGTGCAACGGGAAAATTAAAGCAACTCGTTTTTTACACAGTTCCTAAAAGCTAATACGCTTTGTAATACCCGTTTACTTTTACCTTTAATTGATTGAAAATATTGGTTTGTAAGGCATCAAACAAAGTCTGATAGTTGGGAACAATGGCTTCTTGCTGTGCCAAAAGTCCTTGTTGTTCGGGTGTAGTGGCGCGTATATCGCCTGTGCGAAGGGTTGCCCATTTGCTCTTCCAAATATATTCGGCTTGCAGGCTTTGGTTAAAAAGTATTTGTCCTGTTTCTGTATCTGTAATGATAAGCTCCAAAACGGCTGTAGAGCGCAATGTTTTTTCTTTGATGCCTATCTCTGCCCATACTTTTTCATAACTCAGGAAAGTTTGCCCGTTGATAACTTGTTCTCTCTTGATACTGTCCAGCCTTTGTACCACCTCTTCTTTGAACTGTATTTGTTCGGGCAAAAAGTTTGTATAAGCCATTTTTATCAAATCATCTGCATCGCCTATCGCATTGGGTTCGGCTATAGCTTCGGCATCTAAAAACTCGCGCTTTTCTAATTCCTGTACGTATAAATTGAGTGGATTGCGTAATGCGGCATCAATAAGGGCGTATTTTTGAAGGTTGAAACTGCTATTTATAGGAAATAAAAGCACGCCTACGCGCAAGGTTGCTTTTTGTTTGGCATCATTTAAACGCGCCACGAGGTCTGGCTGGAGATTTGGATAATAGTCTTGCGCCTTTTTGAAATCGTAATAAGCTTGGCGTGACTTCTCTCTTGTTCCACCAGCAAGCGCGACAATTCCCAATTCATAATGGGCTTTTGAAGCATTTTTGCGTGCTTCTTGCAATGGCTCATCAAATCGTTTTGGGCTACCGAGTACTTCAAGTGCGGCGGGGCAAGTCTTTACTTGGTCATAAACATCGTGTGCGCCTTGATAAATATCGACTATCTTATCCCAACGAAACACATCTACACTGTTTTGTATATTGCGTGCATCTTCTTCAGATTTTTTGAGATACAGTTGGTAGGCTTTGCCGAGCGTTTGCCGTGATTTGCTGTGGTCGGGGCTTTTTCGCAGCCTGTCCACTGATAAATAAATAGCGCGCGGGTAATCGCCGTTTTGAAAAGCCTTCTTGCCTGAAGTGCAAGCTGAGAACGTAAATACGCCCAATAAATAGAAAAGCAGTGTTTTTTTTAACATGATTTTGATGTGTAATTAGTTTTCTTGTAAAAACATCAACCAAAGTTGCATTGTTTTGTCAAGTGTGTGTTTGGTGGCGCGGAGGCGCATCACCAAGATATTGTAGCCTACATTGCCCAAAAAGCCAAAAGCCCACCCAAGCCAAAGGGGTAGCAAGTGCGCAAATTGGAAAGGCAGGCTCAAGAATTGTGTTTGAATAAGCACCAACAATAGCCCAAAGGCAGGCAAGATTTCTGAAAACAATATCAAATATCCTAAACGGTTTTCCAATTCGTTCATTTGCAACAAAGTAGCTTGCTGCATAGTGTCGTAAATTTCTTTAAAAGGCTTTCCCAATTTTGAAACACCTGTAGCGAGGAGTTTAGCGGCAGGCGTACGATGATTGTTGCAAAGTTTTATGGACGTAGCTTTATCACCTATGCGGATGAGCGGTTTGATATTCTCCAATAATTTGGTAGGCAAGTGCGTAGCCGAACTCAAAGCCAATAATTTTTCCCAAAACAAATACAAGGCGGCTATCATGAGGCATGGCAAAAGCCAAAAGCCTGCCATCTGTAGATGTAAGGCTTCTTCCCAAGAAAACAAGGTATTTGTTTGTAGTATCATTTTATTTTTTAATTTCTCTGAACACTACGACATAAATTGTTTTGTCTATTACGACTCCTGAAGTTACTGTAATTTCTAGATCTATCACGTTGTCTGCTTTGTTTCTTCCTTTGATAACACTTGTTTTGTTTACGTATTTACGCAAATCTTCGTTCGGGTTTTCCAACAAACTGAGTATTGACTTGCCTACCATTTCGGCAGGTGTATAGCCAAATGTCCGCATGGTGGCAGGGTTAGAAATAAGTATATTGAAGGCGGAATCAACTGCCGAGATGCTATTTACGGTAGCATTCAAGATAGCGTTGACGATGGTTGTTTTCTCCAATAGTTCGGCTTCGGCTTGTTTTCTACGGTTCACATTGCGGATACTACCTACCATTTTGAGGGGGTTTCCTTGTGTGTCGCGTTGTGTTTCACCAGATGCTGAGAACCACTCATACTCGTTTTTGGTGGTAAGCAAACGGTATTCCACTTGGAAGTCGACTTCGCCTGTGCGGTCTGTTAAATGCTCATACAGTGCGCGGAGTGTATCTGCGCGGTCGTCAGGGTGAATACGTGCGCTCCAGCTCACTAATCTTTCGGGGAAGGGGTCATTTTCGTTTAGCCCTATCAATTCTTTGAATCGGTCAGACCACCACGCGGTATTGTCAGGATTGAGCGGGTCGGTAGGCGAGACTTGGAGTTCCCAAATACCTTCTTTTGTGGCTTGTGTCGCGAGGTTAAAACGCGCCAATGCTTCTATGAGTTCTTGCTCATGGCGGTTGCGTTGTGTGGTGTCATGGACTATAGCTACATAAACAGGCGTTTCGTGGTCATCAAACAATTGCAAATCAATAAAGGCGTCGTAGGTTGAGCCGTTTTTGCGTTGGAACGAAGTATTAAATTCGAGGTCTTTTTTCTCTTTCGTTTCGAGGGGTTTTAGCAAATTTCGGAATTGTGTTTGCTCGTACCCTGCCATGATATGATAAGGTGTGAGTGTTTTTATTTCGCTTTTTGAGTAGCCCAAATTTTCGCATGCACGTTCATTTGCTTGGATAAATAAGAGCGTTTTGGCATCAAATGTATATACTTCACTCGTAGAATTGTCGAGTGCGTGTGCCGATATTTCTACATTGAGGAGTTCGCGTTTGCGTTCTGTTATGTCGCGTGCAAACATTGACGCGCCTATGACATTTTTGCTATCATCAATAATAGGGTTAAAAGCTACTTCATACCATGACGATTTACCATTTTCATTTATGTATTTTTCTTCTTCTACAAAGAAGTGTCCGCCTAGTGCCTTGTCCCATCGAAGTTTATTTTTCAAACGTTCTTGTTCATTGGCAAATAGGTTCAACCAGTTGTCCCCCATTTTGAAATCCATTTGATAGCGTTCTCGCACTTGGTCGCGGCTGATTTGGTTCGCGGCTACGATTTGGTAGCGGGTGTCGAGGGCTATTATACCTGCTCTCGCACTGTCAATGATGCCTTGTAATTGCGAAATAACTTGTGCGAGCCTAATTTCTTTTTCCCTGATTTCGAGTGTTCTATTTTCAACTTCTCGTTCAAGGTTTTTGCGATATTCATCAAGCTTGCGTTGGTTTTTCTCCATTTCGTCTTTTGTTGTGGCAAGTTCGTCCATGCTTTTGCGCATTTTGTCTTCTTGCTCTTGCATTTGTTGTGCATAGACTTGCGTTTCGCCCAATAGGTTTTTGGTATTTTCGCTATTACGGACAGTGGCAAGCGTAGAAGCTATGTTTTCTGCCATGTGTTCTATAAAGTCGAGTTCGTATTTTTCAAAATAATTGAATGAGGCTATTTCTATTGCACCGAATACGTCTTCATTTACTTGCAAAGGCACTATCAGTAGGCAACGCGGGTTGGCTTTGCCCAAACCTGAAGTTATTTGTACATAGTCGGTTGGCACTTCGTCGAGGTAAATCATGTTGCGCTCCATTACGGCTTGCCCAAGCAATCCTTGTCCAATTTCCACCCGTTTATTCTCGTATTTACGGCGGTCATAGGCAAACGAGGCTTTAAGGTCTACGAATTTTGTATTTCCTACTTCTGTTATCAAGAAAATGCCGCCTTGGTTTGCATCTACGTATTTCACCAAATTTGAAATAACAGCATAGCAGAACTCCCCTATTTCTTTGTCTGTAACGCGCAAGATATTGCTAAATAACGTAAATCCTTCGTTAGCCCAGTTGCGTTTATTGTCTTCTTCTGATACGGCTTTCAAACTATCACGCATGCCCAATAGCGCGTAGCCAAGAGAGTCATTTCCTCCTTTGGTTTTAAAATCCGTATCAAACTTTCCTTTACCAATTTGTTGGGCAAATTCAGTGTATTGTTTAAAGCTATCTACTATTTCGTTCAAGCTATCTGAAACATCTCCTATTTCGTCTTTGCGTATATAAGCTACACGTGTACTTACGTCACCATCAGAAACTCGTTTGGCAGTTGACGCTATGTTTTTTAAGGGGTTGATGAGGTATGCGCCTATCACGAATGTTCCACCAATCAATACACTTAAGTTGAGTAGGAAGGTTGTGAAAAGTATATAGCGCAAATATCCTTGGCTACTTTCAAAACCGGCTTCATATACTTCGCTGAGTTCTCTGTTTTTGTTGAGTACTTCGTCGCGGGCGGTTTTGGCGAGGTAGTAATGTTGTTCTACTTCAGGGTTGGTTGTTTGGTAGTAATTTAGTGTTGTAACAGTAGGAGGTATTGCTATTTTGGTAGTATCTTTTGGTGCGTTCTTTTTTGTTTTTTCTTCTTTTGTTTTGGTTTCTTTGTCTTTCAGGGCGGAGGAGTCGGGTTTTGCGACTATGTTGTCAGTATCTCCTGCATCTACTTTTTGGTCGTCATCTACTGAAACTGTATCTATTTGGATTTGTTTGTCCAAAAGGATTTGCAGGTGTCGGCGCAGTTGTTGCCATGAAGCCTCTAATCCTTTTAATTCAGGTATTTTTTTGGCTGAAGAGGCGGGTATGTCAGTCAAGGTTTCGCCGATGGACGCATCGCCTCCGTTGCGCAGTGCATCTAAGTTGTTGTTGTACTTGTTTATTTCTTGCTCTAAAGTCTTTTTCAAGTCTTTTTCACCACCTTCTACTATAGATTTTGTAATGAGGTCGAGTTTTTCAATAAACTTTTCGTTTTCGCGTGATACTTGCGCAAACTTACGGTCTTCTTGTGCTGTGTTGTTTGCTATATCGGTGAGGACGTAGTTCACAACTACCAATCCGATATTGATAATGAAGAACAACCTTACGCGGTTCTTGATGCTATTAAGCGAAAAACTGAACATAGGTCTTAAATTACAACTGTTATGAATGATTGCCCAAAAGTACACATAAATTTGTAATAATCAAATCAATAAGAGTACCAATTTTTTAAACACGTAAAAAATAGGGCATATAGGCTTGTTTAGCACATTAAAAAGCAAAAAAGTTATGTCAATTAAAATAATATTGCAATCTGAGTGTAATGTTTCGCCCTACTTCATCTGCATAATAACGCAGGCGGTTTAAGTAAGACCTGTAGCGCGTGTTGAGCAGGTTGTTTACTTCAAGATGCAGTCCCCATCGGTGCGGTGTGTTAGCATTTCCACTATCGAATACCTTGCTTGTGTTGTACTCGCCTCCGATACGGATATTCAGAAGCGCGTATCCGGCAGGGGCAGGCAAGAAATCATAATTATCGTTTTGTGCGGGTTGCCATGTCAAGTCGGTAAGTCCGTTTATTTCTGTAGTGGTGAGTGCGCGTGGGGTATGGTTTTGGCGGAGTGTCCATTGTAATTGTGCTTGGGCATATACATTCTGGAGCAGTCTGAAGCTTCTTTCGTATTGAATACCTTGCCTGCAAGTAATAGGAGGTGTATTTATCAGGTATGCGTTGGGTGTAAGTTGTTTTGCTGCCGCGCTGATGTCTTTCGCCCACACTGCACTTGCCTGCGTCTGTGTACTAAAGAACTGCCCAAGCCTTATGGTTGTATTAAAATCAAAGCCTGCGAAACGCGCTTGAGTTTGGGTATAATTAAAAACAGGAAACGCCCCGCGAATGGTATAACGAACCCCCTCTTTCGAAGGCTTCAAGTAAAGAAAGTTATTAAATTGATGTATATAAGTTGTAAATTCCCAACTCACTTTCGCGCCTTTGCGCTCAAGTGTCGCGAGCCATTTCCATGCTTTTTCGGGTTGCGAAGTGCGGTTTCCTTGCTCTATACTGCCTACTCCATGGTGAAGCCCTTGCGCGAAAAGCTCTATCACGTGTGGGGGTCGCCAAGAAGTGCCGAAGTTTGTTCGCAGAGTTGTATGTTCAAATAATTGATACAAAAAACCTACAGTGAAATTTGCGTTGTGGAAGTTTAGTTGGGTAGGCAAGGTACGGCGTTCTCCCAAAACAGACGTGTCGCGTTTGATTTGTAAGGTTTTGTAATCAAGTCTTCCCCCTATCTCTATAGTATAGCGGTCTTTTTTGTAGCGATGCAGTGTGAATATGCCTGCTTGTGTGGAGAGATAATTCGGTAGCAAGGGCGTGATGCCTGTTCCGCCACTGTTATGGTTGTTTTGCAATGTACCTTGCATGCCTGTCGTATTCGCCCAATTTTCACCAAGCGTATAATCCACCAATGTTTCCAATGTGTGGGTAAATAACTGCAGGGAAAGGGAGGGTTTTCCAGCAAAACTACCGCGCCTGATGTCGTATTCTTTGCGGTCATTCCATTGCAATCCATACCTTGCCTGAAGCGTAATATTACTACTTAAATGCCTGATAAATTGCAATTTAGTAAGTGAATGTTGGACAAATTGGCGTGGCGCATTGATTTGGAAAGTGGGTTTTTTTATGTACCAAGGTTCTTTTTGTTGCAAAGCCTGTGCAAGGTCGCTTAAGTTGCCTATGTGCGCACTTCGCAATACACCCAGCAAAGTACTAAAATAGTTGGTCGTAAGTTCTATGCTTCCTTTTGTACGTTTGATACCTACAGCTGTAGCAAAATTCAGTTCGCGTGTACCTGTATTTGAAAGCGTATAAGCAGGGCTTTTTGTATCGCCAAGATATTTCGCGCTTGTTTGAAAACGAAAGCCTACGCCTTGCCATTTGTGCGAACCCATTTCTATTTGGGTATTAAAAGTTCCGCCTGCAGGGTTATTCATCAACGCATTTGCTACGCTCAATCGCAAAACGGGTGCGGTAGGCAAGGGCGCATTTTCGGTAAGAATAACCCCTCCCATTGCTTCTGAACCATAGCGAATAGCTGCCGCGCCTTTTACAACCGTGATGCGTTGCGTGCCTTGTGCGTCTATTTCGGGTGCGTGGTCATTGCCCCATTGTTGGCTTTCGAGGCGTATGCCATTGTTGAGTATAAGCAAACGATTGCCATACAAGCCATGCAAGATAGGTTTTTGAATATTTGAGCCTGTTTGTAAAGTAGTAACACCTGCTATTTGTTGCAACAACTCCCCCAATGACTTGCCTTGTTGTCTTTTTAAGTCGTGGGCAGAAAGGCTGGTTTGAGTGAGCGTTTCTTGTTTGGTGTCTGTTATTTTGGTAGCACTTACTACAGTTTCTTCCAAATGAACAACGCCCTCCTCCATAGCAAGACTGTCTTGTATAACGTCTTTATCACCCACATGCATTGTATGGACAAGGCTTTGATAGCCCAACATTTCATACACGAATGTATAATCGCCTGCACAAATACGCTCAAATTTATACGCGCCTTCCTTGTCCGAAATAGCCCTTAATCCAAGTTCTTTGATGTAAATACTTACTCCCACAATAGGCAAGTGCGCACGGTTGTGCAGTTTGCCACGAATTTCAGTTTGGCAATTCGTGGGAATTGCTTGCGCAATTCCTGTAGTTAGGAAAAGGAAAATACAACATAGAAAAGCTTTGTGCAACATAGTTGCGCAAAGATAGGCAAAATGTTACAATGTTGCAAAAAGAGCAACAAAGATTTTCGCTTTTTGCAAATGCCGTATAATTATTTTATCTTTGCCCCTTGAATATAACATTTACGTACGCAATATGTGTGGTATAACAGGTTTTTTTTCCTTGCAACAAAATTTTTCAGAGAGTGCTCTTAAACAAATCACACAAGCCATATCGCATAGAGGACCCGATGCAGATGGTTTTTTTTATGACGGAGTATGCGGATTGGGGCATAGGCGATTGAGTATTCTTGACCTTTCATCAGGTGCGAACCAACCCATGCAATCACACAATAAACGGTATTGGATGGCCTACAATGGGGAAGTTTATAATTACCGCGAGCTTGCCAAACAAGTAGATACGCCCTTGCGGACTACTTCGGATACTGAAGTAATGTTGGAGTTGTTTTCCAAAATACACCTGAAATCCGTTTATCAATTCAATGGCATGTTTGCTTTTGGTATCTATGACAAGGAGGCGCAAGAGTTGTTTGTAGTCCGTGATAGGATTGGGGTAAAACCGCTTTATTATTATTGGAATGGGCAAGATTTTGCCTTTGCTTCCGAGCTAAAAGCCTTGCTGAACTTGCCTAATTTTCAAAAAGAGTTGAACGAAACGGCTATCAGTTGTTTTTTGCATTTGGGTTATATACCTGCTCCGCATAGCATATACAAGCATATTTACAAACTTTCAGCAGGAAGCTGGTTGCGCGTGAGCAAAGACGGCTTGCATGAAAATAAGTTTTGGAACATCAACGAGAAAGTATATGATACCGCCACTCAAGAACGGCTTACTTTGCTGAATCGCTTGCCGGAAGCCAAACAACAACTCAAAAAACTGCTGCATAGTTCGGTAAACTATCGCCTCATAAGTGATGTGCCTGTTGGCGTATTTCTTTCGGGTGGTATTGATTCTTCTCTTGTCGCGGCTATAGCGACACAAGAAGCGAATACCAAAATGCAAACTTTCTCTATCGGCTTTCACGAAAATAAATTCAACGAAGCCCCTTATGCAAAGGCTGTCGCACAAGCTTTGGGAACTCGACACAACGAGTTTATCGTGTCGGTAGAAGAGGCAAAAAAGATTATTCCACAACTGATTGATATTTATGATGAGCCTTATGCAGACTCGTCTGCCATTCCTACATTACTACTTTCGCGTTTGGCGCGTCAGCAAGTAAAAGTAGTATTGGGCGGCGATGGTGGCGATGAGCTTTTTTTAGGATATGGCATGTATCAATGGGCGGCGCGTTTACAAAAAGGCTTTTGGCATAACTTTCGATGCCCGTTGGCAGGAAGTTTTAGGCTATCTTCTTCGCCACGCTATCAAAAAGCTGCCGCATTGTTGAATTATGGGCGCACCCTTGAGCCTTCGCACGTGTTCTCACAAGAGCAACAGTTTTTTTCAAAACGCGAATTGGACACTTTGTTGCTCAAAACCTTGCCTGCCTTCACGTACAGCACGCCCAACCTACCGCGCAAGTTGAATGCTATGGAGGAGCAGGCGTTTTTTGACCTAAATTATTATTTGCCTGACGACCTTCTGGTAAAAGTGGACAGGGCGACCATGCGGCATGGGCTGGAAGCGCGTGTGCCTTTGTTGGACTATCGTGTGATAGAGTTTGGACTAAACCTACACCCCGATTTGAAATACCATAATAAAACCAGCAAATACTTGCTCAAGCAACTTTTATATGATTACTTGCCTGCAGCTATGTTCAACAGACCTAAGCAGGGTTTTGCCATCCCGCTCGCTGAATGGTTGCGTGGCGATTTAAAATACATGCTTGATGAATATTTGAATCCTGAAATTGTAAAACATTATGGCATCGTAAAACCTGAAGTAGTGGAAATGATGAAAGCAAAGTATTTGAAAGGCAATATGTACTATTACAACCGCGTTTGGGTACTGATGTTATTACACCAATTTTTGAAAAAAGAATTTGTCTAAACCAATAAAACCGCTATGATTTTAAGAGCAGAACATTTATTCAAAAAATACGGCAAGCGTACAGTTGTCAATGACGTTTCTATCCAAGTAGAACAAGGCGAGATAGTTGGGCTTTTGGGTCCGAATGGCGCAGGCAAGACCACCAGCTTCTATATGTGTGTCGGTTTGGTGAAGCCCAACGCAGGCAAGGTCTATTTAGGCGAGGAGGATATTACGCGCTTGCCTATGTACCTCAGAGCGCGAAAAGGCATCGGCTACTTGGCGCAAGAGTCTTCCGTATTTCGCACACTTAGTGTAGAAGACAATATTTTGGCTGTTCTGCAAATGACTAAGCTCACAAAAGCTCGACAACGCGAAAAACAAGAGGAGCTTTTAGAGGAGTTCAAACTGACCCATGTGCGCAAAAACATGGGCAAATCGCTCTCAGGTGGCGAGCGCAGACGTACTGAAATAGCGCGCGCCCTTGCTACCAACCCGAAGTTTGTGTTGCTTGATGAGCCATTCGCAGGAGTCGACCCATTGGCTACAGAAGATATTCAAAAAGTGATTTATTATTTAAAGAAAAAAGAAATTGGTATCCTTATTACAGACCATAATGCTGAAGCAATTTTGTCTATCAGCGACCGCGTATATGTCATGGCAGACGGCAAACATTTTGCGCACGGCACGCCTGAAGAACTCGTTAATAATGTCGCAACGAAGCAGGCTTATCTTGGTCATCGCGAGTACCAAGTGAAGAAGTTTCAACTTGAAGAGTAAAAGAGTGCATTTCAAGGTAGTGTTACATTTGTAATGCTACTATTCTATATAACAATGGGCTTTAGTCTGTTGTAAAACCCAATCACAGGCTAAAGCCTGTTGATACAGCATTACAAATATAGCACTACCTAATTTTCATTCTCAAGAAACATAACTGAAAGTATTTCTACTATAAAACCTTTAAAAGTACGTTGAAACAGGGCGCAATCTAGTTTTGTCCCCACCATTGAAACACTCGTTTTTCAGCTCAAATTTTAATAAATGCTTCTTTTGAAAAACACGTTGGGAAATGTCGGTAATAGAAACGGTACGCTGACAAATTTGTCAGCGTACCATTTTTATTTACCAAAACCCTCAAGGTTTTAAAATCTTGGGAATTATAGCCCTTGATGTAGATTTAGTAAATAACTAACTATTTTGCACCATTTTCACTTCGCGAAGGTCGTCTTCCAAACGTGTGAAAGCGCGGCGAAGCTCGGAAAGAGATGTGCTTTCTTCAGGAAAGTCTTTGCTGATATATGCCGCAAAACGCCACACTTCCAATACTTCATCTGCAGGCACTTCATAAGGGCTGTAAGACATGTTGGTTGATTTGAGCAACAAAGTGCCACGGTCTGCTATTTTGTTGAATACTTTTTTTAACACTACGCCTTCATTGCGCGATACTACAATACAAATGCCGCCGTCTTTGAGCTGATTCCAATTGTCGACATATTCACCAATCACGACCGAACCCGACTGCAAAGGAAGCATTGACTCGCCTGAAATTTCAAAAGCGCGATAAGTCTTGCCTTTCGATAAGAACGGGAGTTGGTATTTGGGAAGCTCTTTCAAAAACTCAGGGTCAGCATAGCCTGTCGTATAGCCTGCTACAGCTTTGGCGGGTACGAGTTCAATATTTTCGTTGTTGTCCTTGTCCACAGTGATACTCAATACGCGCATATTTTGCGCAGTGGTATAGCGTTTACTCTCGCGTTGATGGTCTAATTCGGCATCTGATACAGCCGATAAATCAATGTTTAAAAGCTGGTCGAGGCTTACATTAAAATAAATCGCCATGCGATTCATGACAATCAATTTTGGTTCAGCGCGTCCATCCTCATACGAAGACACTGCACTGCGCGTGATACCAAGCCCATTGGCGAGGGATTCTTGGCTTTGGCGTTTGTTCTGCTCGCGCAGGTATTTGAGATTTTTGCTTAAGAACATAAAGAATAAAGGAAAAGATAATGGATAAAAACACTTAACAATCACCTTGTTTTGCTAACAAAATTAGCAATTATTTTTCTTAACTCCAAATATCTTTTCTCTTTTTTATTCGTTATATCCTAAAAACACGCTGTATATGTTAAAAACACTCTTCATAAGCTTATTTATTTGCTGTTTTGCTTTGCAAATACACGCTCAAGATTTTATCGACTTGCCTGAAGCTATCAAAAAAGGCTGGGTGCAAAGCGTCATGCAAGGCAATCCTTCAAGCACGCACTATATCAAACCCTTGCGCATCACACTCACCAATACATACGACAAACTTATAACAGTAAAGCTGGAGGCGGGAAGTTATTTTTCCTCCGAACCCGCTGACTTTCAAGATATAGTGAATACGGCTGCCTTCGTTATGAGCTTACAGCCCAAAGAGCAGAAAATCATACAAATATATGGCGTATGTACAGAAGCTTCGAATAAAGCCCCCAGCGAAATAGCAACTTATAAATTCGCAGTTGCACCAAAAGCACAATACGCTTTATTTGCAAAATTTATAGAGAAAGAACAACTCTTCGGCACTTCCGAAGCACAACACGGCATGTGGGCAATAAGTGACGACAAACCCCTTGAGGAAATATACGGAAACACCGACACAGGTGCTAACGGCACAAAAGTCCGCGAATTTGTAGCCAAATTACTCAATAAGCCCTTGCCTAAAGAAATAGATATGGCAAAACATTATACAGTCCAAATAGATGGACAAAATTTTACAAACTACTCAGGCGCGCCACGCAGAAGAGCCGAAACAAGCGGTAAATTCTACTATGAACTTGCTAAAAAGACCAAAGTGCTTATCGGCATGTTTGATGTAAATAATATACTCATACGCGAAATTTATTACAAAAATGATGATAAGGCAGGCAAGCACACCGTTCAGTTCGCCTTTGACTCTTCCATTTACCCTGATGACGTATATGTTTTTAAACTCATCACAGACGAGAAAATGTGGATAGGTATGGAAATGGACAAACGCAAAATGCGCCCCGTTCGAAAAAATTAAACTTTGCACCCAAACAAACACATGAAAAAAGCCCTCGCCTATTCGTAGGCAAGGGCTTTTTTTTACAAAAAAAAACGCTTTTTGAAAACATTTCGTGCTTAGAAAACGTTATATGCAAATAGATAGCTATGCTATCTATTCACATATAAATACTACATTTTTTTATTTTTATGAAGGAAACACCTGTACCCGTTACTGTAGCGTATGGAGATGGCATTGGACCCGAAATCATGCAAGCCACGCTTGACATCATCAATGCCGCAGGCGCAAATATTGCACCTGAAGTAATTGAAATTGGTGAAAAAGTATATCTAAGTGGTAACACTGCTGGCATCGCACCTGAAGCATGGGAGTCGTTGCGCAGAACCAAAGTATTCTTGAAATCTCCTATCACCACGCCACAAGGCGGTGGTTACAAGAGCTTGAATGTTACCACGCGCAAAATGTTGGGCTTGTATGCCAATATCCGCCCTTGTGTTTCTTATAGCCCTTTCGTGGCTACCAAACACCCTATCATGGATGTTATCATTATCCGCGAAAACGAAGAAGACTTGTATGCAGGCATCGAACACCAACATACACCCGAAGTAGTACAATGTTTGAAACTTATCACACGCCCTGGCACAGAAAAAATAGTGCGCTATGCGTTTGAATATGCACGCCAGTACGGACGCAAAAAAGTAACGTGCTTCACCAAAGACAATATCATGAAACAAACTGACGGTTTATTTCATAAAGTCTTTGATGAAATCGGAGAAGAATACCCAGATTTGGAAAAAGAACACTGGATTGTGGATATTGGCGCAGCAAAACTAGCCGACACACCCGAAAATTTTGATTTGATTGTAATGCCAAACCTTTATGGCGATATACTTTCAGATGTAGCCGCACAAATCACAGGCTCAGTAGGGCTGGCAGGCTCAGCCAACATAGGCGCGGAAGTAGCTATGTTTGAAGCAATTCACGGCTCCGCACCACGTAGAGCAGGACAAAACTTAGCCAATCCATCAGGTTTACTCTTAGGCGCAGTGCAAATGCTCGTACACATCGGGCAAAATGAAGTTGCCGAAAAAGTACACAACGCTTGGCTCAAAACGCTTGAAGATGGCATACACACTTACGACATTTTTAGAGAAGGCGTAAGCAAACAAAAAGTAGGTACAAAAGAATTCGGCGAAGCTGTTGTAGCACGCTTAGGGCAACAACCTGCCCAGCTCAAAGTAATAAGCTATGCCAACGCACACCAAACTATCCAAGTAAAACTTAAGCCAGCCGTCCCTGTGAAAATGGAAACCATTGGCGTAGATGTTTTCTTGTATTGTGATGACCGCGATGCCAATAAATTGGGCAAACGCATAGAAGCTATTTCGCAAGATTCCTTAAAAATGACAATGGTTACCAACCGCGGCGTGAAAGTATATCCTGACGGCATGGCTGAAACTTTTTGTACTGACCATTGGCGTTGCCGTTTCAAAGGCGATGTCGCAGTAAGTTATAACCAAATCCTTCAACTAATGGGTAAAATCAATGAGGCAGGTTTTGATATTATCAAAACTGAAAACCTTTGCCGTTTTGATGACGTAAATGTATTCTCGGCAGGACAAGGAGCGTAACCCCTTTCAAACATTGCTAAAAATATGATATGGTAGCTTCAGCGAGGTTTTTAAACTTCGCTGAAGCTATTTTGGTTCTATAGTAGCCATTCTGTAAGAATCCCTCGTTACGGGATGCATTTCAAAACCTTTTCTTAAGACCTCACCTTTGTCCTCTCCAATTTGGAGAGGGGGTATATGGAACGATTTTGAAATGCGCCCTTGTTACGCTTGTCTATGGTGATAAAGTAACAGGAGATGCCTACATCATGACTAATTTGAGTGCATTTCCCACAATAACTTTTTAAGAACTGCTATTTTCAATTGTGTTGAGCTAAATAAATACAAAATAGGCTATCTTTGCAACATAAATAGGCAGAACTTAACAAGTCTGCATAAGCAGGTAAAGTATTTTTTTATTGATATAGAGAACCCCGTATGAGAAATATATTGGTGCTTGGGGCAGGGCTGTCCGCAGGTTATTTGATTGATTATTTGGCACAGGCAGTACAAGACTTTGGTGGTACGCTTACCATCGCAGACCGCGACTTGCCTACCGTACAACAAAAGATAAAAGCCTTTGCACATGTGCAGGCAAGTGCTTTTGATATTGCTGACAAAACCGCCACAGCGCAGCTGGTAGGCAAGGCGGATATCGTGGTGTCGGTCTTGCCTGCCATGTTTCAGAGCGAAGTCGCGAGCCATTGTTTGGCGCAAGGCAAGCATTTCTTGAGTGCTTCTTACCTGCCCGATGCTATCAAAGACATGCACAAAGAAGCAACCGAAAAAGGTTTGTTGTTCTTGAACGAACTCGGTCTTGACCCTGGTCTTGACCACCTTTCTGCCATGAAAATCTTAGATGAATTGCGTCATCAGGGAGCTGTCATTACAAGTTTTAAATCTTTTTGCGGTGCATTGTTGGCACCTCAATACGCTGATAATCCTTGGAAATATAAATTCACTTGGAATCCGCGCAATGTAGTTTTAGCAGGACAAGGCGGCACTGCACAATACAAAGAAGCAGGAAGTTTGAAATTTATTCCGTACCATCGTTTATTTAGCGAAACCGAAAAAATAGAAATAGAAGGCGCAGGCGCATTTGAAGGCTATGCCAACCGTGATTCATTGGGCTATGCGTTGCCATATAATTTGGAAAATGTACCAACACTTGTGCGTGGCACGTTGCGTTATGACGGCTATTGCGAAGCATGGCATCTTTTGGTGCATTTGGGCTTGACTGACAACAGCTTTGTGCTTGATGCAAAAGGCATGACTTATGGTGATTTTACCCATGCATTTTTACAAAAAGACGCATTACAAATCTTAAAAGCACAACACCCACAAGCAATAGAAAAACTTGAATGGCTCGGCTTGTTCAGCGATAAGCTTGTAACACGCACTCAAGGCACACCTGCCGAGATATTGCAAGACCTTTTAGCCGAAAAATGGGCATTGCAACCCGAAGACCGCGACCTTATCGTGATGCAACACCAAATAACTTATGACTTGGCAGGCAAGGCATATAAACTTACCTCCGATTTGGTACTCGAAGGCGAAAGTGCCACCCAAACCGCTATTGCCAAAACGGTAGGCTTGCCCCTCGCGATGGCTACACGCCTTTTGGCAGAAGATAAATTGTCTTTGCGCGGAGTCTGTTTGCCTATTTACAAAACATTGTATGACGCACTTTTGCCTGAGTTGGAGGCGCGCGGCATTTGCTTTAAAGAAAAAACTATCCTTATTTAACCTTATGAACCCTTTACAAGCCTGTATCTTTGACCTCGATGGTGTGATAGTAGATACCGCCCATTTTCATTACCTTTCATGGAAAGCCATCGCTGATGAACTGCATATCCCTTTCACAATAGCCGACAATGAGCATTTGAAAGGCGTTAGTCGTGCTGACTCGCTTAATTTTTTACTCAAATTAGGTGACGTAACGCTTTCGCCTGAAGCTTTTGAGGATTGCATGAAGCGGAAAAATGAGCAGTTTTTAACGTTTATAGCAGGTATGACTCCCGCAGATGCACTAAACGGTATTCCTGAATTTTTGGAGGAGCTAAAACAAAGCGCCGTTCGAATCGCGCTCGGCTCAGCAAGCAAAAACGCAGTACTTATTCTTGACCGTATCGGGCTAACGCATTATTTTGAGGTATTGATAGATGGCAATCAAATCAAAAACGCCAAACCCGCACCTGACGTATTCTTGAAAGGCGCGGAAGGTTTGGAAATCTTGCCTGCCTACTGTTTAGTATTTGAAGACGGCATAGCAGGCATAGAAGCGGCACACAACGCAGGCATGAAAGCAGTAGGCATAGGCGATAAAAATATATTGAATATGGCAGACGCAGTTATGCCCACATTTGAGCAATGCACTTTGGCTACTATTCAAAATATTTGGCAATCCATGTCTTAAATTGTGAAAAAACGCTGCCTTTTCACCGTTGTTGGTGTTTAGAAAAGTGCAGGCGAGATTACATTTCACATACATTTTCCTACTACACTTTTCGACACCAACAACAGACAGCTTTTGCACGTGGTTGTTGGTGTCGAAAAATAGGGTAGCGAAGTATAGCTATAGAACAAAGTTGCGCCCAATTTTTCTAAACACCAACAACGGCACAAACACAAATTCAAAAATATACCTTACAGAAAGTCCCGGAATAATTCCGATAAAAACACCCCATCTTAACAAATCAGACAAGGGAAAAAAAGTGTTTTTGAAAATTAGAGTAAATATCATAAAATTAGCCTATTATAGCTAAAACAGTAACCGCATAAAAAGATTCACCGACACCTACTATCTTATATAACGCTTAAGCATATCGAAGATGTAATTGCTTAATGATGTTCTACCCCCCAAGTATTCGTTGGGGCTAAGAAAAAAACTATGAGGAACATGTTTAATATCTAAACTACTTAAAATCTTGTTATCACTATCTAATAATTGCAGCCACTTTATATCTTCTTTTGCTATAGCTTTTTTCCATTTTTCGGAATCTTTATCAATAGAAATACTTACTATTATAATATCATCTCTATCCTTATATTTTTGATATATTTTTTTTAATTCCTTAATTTCTTCCTTACAAGGGGCGCACCAAGAAGCCCAAAAATCAATAATTACAAATTTATTTTTAGATACGCCATTCATATCAACTATGTTGCCTTCTACATCTATTAGTTTAGACTCCTTTATTGTTTTATAAAAATAGGCAAATTTTTCATCTAAATTTTTAAAAACATTTTTTTTTCATTTCGTCATCAATACGCTTTAACAACATAGTATGCCAAAGATTGTTGTTTTTATCTTGTTTAATCGTATTATTTTGGTTTTTAAACTAGAATGACATGGTGCATTTGGTGCATCCTGTGGCATCGCAGTATTGTACATGTCCGAAGAGTATACTTTTTAATACGCATCCAGTCCCTTTCTTACAGTTGCAAGCCGTATTTTCGCCATCGAGATAACTAATCATACTGCTTTGTATAGAGGCTGTAGGCATTACAATGAGCGCGTTATTGCCAAAAATTTCTACTTGTACACGTTTATAACCCGCAGTGGGAACTGTTTCATTGTTTAATATAAATGAAGGAATATTATTATCATATATCATATTGTAAAGTTCCATTATGTGGTCTTTTACCATTTGAAATTCAAAGATAGCAGGATTCATGGCGGGATAGTAGGCAGGTGTAGTAGTTTGCATTATTGCCTCAAAAGGATCATTGCTTAAATGTGTTACAGTAAACCGAATGCTTCCTTCGCCATCTTTGTAAATGCCTATTATGTCTATGGCTTCGTCATTATTAGCTTTTGAAAGCGTTTTGCTTCATGCATCACATGAATCACCCATTCTGCAATATACCTTGCCTGCATACTTTAGTGACGCACAACCCGAACCTTTTGTACATTCACAAGTAACATCAGTAGTAGTGATATCAGAAACTGCGCCTGATGCACGACTTTTTATCACATAATGATAGTCATTAGGTAGCAAAATGCGTGATTTATTGTTGCCTAAATCAATAAGCCTTGAGCCTTCTGGAAAAGGAATTCTATTGACTTCTTGGTTCTCGATAAGGCGCAAATACTTTGCGTGCATTTCGTTTTTTGGGTTAAGTTCAGTAACCTCTTTAAATTTTGCTGCTCACAAGAAAACAAAGTGATTGTGAGAATGAAGAGTGCGCCAAGCGCAACAGAGAAAATAATTTTTTTCATTTTTTTGAAAATTAGGAGTAATAAAATTGATTGAGAAAGTGCGTTTCTAAAATCATCACAAGGCTACTATCGCGAAGTCGTTTGTTGTAATTTTCTTATTGACGTGCAAAGTAAAAAAAAATCGACACCACCAAATTTTTCTGAAATATTATTTAGGGCTTAAACGAAAAATGCTTTTTAAGGCTGTTTTTGTTAAAAAATTATTTATAGGCTTAGAAAATGTTGGGCGTAACGTTGTTATTCAGCCAACCTCCAAAAGCTGTCCGTTGTTGGTGTCGAAAAGTGCAGGCAAAATTTGTGTGAAATATAAACACCTGCGGAAAAGTCTTTGGTGAGGAGGCAAATAAAGATTTGCTGATAGACTTTTTGAAT